>Ga0164241_10006446_pt1 | contig 10716 bp, 9 predicted proteins | sample OricomyardsoilBY_FD_108780 | JGI IMG/M metagenome (GOLD analysis project Ga0164241, IMG submission 108780) | Backyard soil microbial communities from Emeryville, California, USA - Original compost - Back yard soil (BY) | ecosystem: Environmental > Terrestrial > Soil > Unclassified | place: USA... | reverse complement strand
CTGGCCCGCGGCGAGCTGCGCGCGGTCGGCGCCACCACGCTCGACGAGTACCGCAAGCACATCGAGAAGGACGCGGCGCTGGAGCGGCGCTTCCAGCCGGTGCTGGTCGGCGAGCCCGACATCGGCGACACGATCGCGATCCTGCGCGGGCTGAAGGGGCGCTACGAAGAGCACCACGGGGTGCGGATCACCGACGCGGCGATCGTCGCCGCGGCGACCCTCTCCGAGCGCTACATCGCCGACCGCTTCCTGCCCGACAAGGCGATCGACCTGATTGACGAGGCGGCCTCGCGACTGAAGATCGAGATCGACTCGATGCCGACCGAGATCGACGAGGTCAAACGGCGGATCCAGCAGCTGGAGATCGAGCGCGCGGCCCTGAAGAAAGAGACGGACGAGGCCTCGAAGGCGCGGCTCGACACGCTCGAGGCCGAGCTCGCCGAGCTGAACGAGAGCTTCAAGGAGATGAACGCCCGCTGGCAGAACGAGAAGGGCGCGATCGACTCGATCAACGAGGCCAAGGCGCAGCTGGAGGAGGCCGGCCGCGAGGCCGAGCGGGCCGAGCGCGAGGCCGACCTCGAGCGGGCGGCGAAGCTCCGCTACGGGGACATCCCCGAGCTGGAACAGGCGGTTGCGGAGCAGGAGTCGCGGATCGCCGAGCTGCACGCCGGCGGCACCTCGCTGCTGGCCGACGAGGTGACCGAGGAGGACGTCGCCGAGGTGGTCGGCAAATGGACCGGAATCCCGGTCAGCCGCCTGCTCGAGGGCGAGGTCCAGAAGCTGATCCAGATGGAGGACCGCCTGCACGAAAGGGTGATCGGCCAGGACGAGGCGATCGACGCGGTCTCCAACGCGCTGCGCCGCTCCCGGGCCGGCCTCGCGGATCCGAACCGGCCGATCGGCTCCTTCCTCTTCCTCGGCCCGACCGGGGTCGGCAAGACCGAGCTGGCGAAGGCGTTGGCCGAGTTCATGTTCGACTCCGAGCAGGCGATCGTCCGCCTCGACATGTCCGAGTACATGGAGAAGCACACGGTCTCGCGTCTGGTCGGCGCGCCGCCCGGCTACGTCGGCTACGAGGAGGGCGGTCAGCTGACCGAGGCGGTGCGGCGACGGCCCTACGCGGTGGTGCTGCTGGACGAGATCGAGAAGGCCCACCCCGACGTCTTCAACACGCTGCTGCAGATCATGGACGACGGCCGCCTCACCGACGGCCAGGGCCGCACCGTCAGCTTCACCAACACGGTCCTGATCATGACCTCCAACGTCGGCAGCGACCGCATCGTCGGCGAGGCGGTCGACGAGCGGATCCGCGAGCAGATCGAAGAGGTCCTGGCCGCCACCTTCAAGCCCGAGTTCCTCAACCGGATCGACGACACGGTGATCTTCCACCGGCTCTCCAAGCAGGACATCGGCCGGATCGTCGAGCTGCAGGTGAACCAGCTGGTCGGCCGGGTGCGCGAGCGCGGGATCGAGATCGAGCTCAGCGACGACGCCCGCGCCCTGCTCGGCAACCTCGGCTACGACCCGACCTACGGCGCTCGGCCGCTGAAGCGGGTGATCCAGAAGCAGCTGGTCGACAAGCTGGCACTGAGGATCCTCGAGGGCGAGTTCGGCGAGGGCGACCGGATCGCCGTCGACGCGGCCGACGGCGAGCTGGCTTTCGAGCGCGCTGCGATCTGACCGTCATTCAGCGGGGTTTAAGAGTTGGCGGCGACAATCCGACATAAGCTTTGACGGTCTAGAGATGTTCAAACGGCAACCTGGCAAACCCGGCGTGGATGACGCGAGTGCGTACTCGCGTCGTGCCGCTGTCGCCGATTCGATCTGGGCCGGGCAGGACCGCCTCCGCAGCGCCCTGAGCGCCGTCACCGCGGCGGTGGCCCGGCCGTTCGAGCGGGTCTCCTACGGGATCCGCAAGCGCCTGCTCTGGCCGCTCGAGGACCGGGTCGAGACGGCGGCTGCGCCGACGCGCGCCCTCGGCATGGCCTTCATGGTTCTGGTCGCCACTGCCGCCGGCGTCGCCGGCCTGCTCTGGGCCGCCCCGAACCAGCCGCACAGCACCGCGACCGAGGTGGCGGTGGCCTCGCCGCCGCCGGCCGCCGTCGAGGCTGCGCCCAAGCAGGCGCCCGAGCCGACGCTGCAGGGAGCGGCTCCCGTCTTCAAGCCGGCCGGCGCCAAGGCCTCCGAGGTCGACCCGGCCAAAGCGGTCGTCAAAGCCTCCCCGGCCGCCGGGCAGGACGGCGCCTCCTCCGGCGCCAAACCCGCTGACGACTCCGCCACCGTCTCCACTTCCGCCGCGGACGAGCCCGCCGTCGACGGGCCCCCGGCCGGGCCGGCGGCGATCTCCGTTGCCCGCGACTTCGCCGATGCCTTCGTCCTCTACGAGACCGGCGACAGCGACTCCGGCGTGCGCCGGGCACTCGGTGAGACGGCGACGCCGGCCCTCGCCAAAGCGCTGCTGCGGCGACCGCCGCGGCTGCCGGCCAACGTCGAGGTGCCGCAGGCGAAAGTCGTCAACGTCGTGCCGGGGCCGTCCCACGGCGACGTCTACCCGGTCAGCGTCTCGCTGCTGCGGGTCGGGCTGACCAGCGAGCTGCGCCTCGAAATGGAACAGCGGAAGGACGAGCGTTGGCAAGTGACCAACGTGCTCGGCTGAGGATGAGCCAGGTGCGCAAGACTCGGGCGGCCACCGCTGCCGCCACGCTCGCCATCTCCCTCCCGCTCGCGCTGGCGGGAACCGCGGGCGCCACGCCACCGACCGCCGACCCGGCGCCGACTCCGGGCGCGACGCTGGAGGCGCCGGCGAGCCCGACGATCGCCCCAGTCCCGGCGCCCGCTCCCGTGGAGCAGGGGACGACCCTGGCGCCACCGGCGCCGGCAAGCGCCCCGCCTCCCAGTGGCGGGGTCACCGCCGGCGAAGCCGAAGCCTCGCCCGAAAGCCCCGAAGCCACGCTGCCGGCGCCTCCCGCCCCCAGCCCGGCGACGGTGCTGGCGATCCCGTCGCTGCCCGCTTCCGCCTGCTCCGCCTCCGGGGTGCCACCGATCCTGATCCCGATGTACCAGCGAGCGGCCACGGCCTACGGACTCGGGCCGCAGGGCCCGGCGGTGCTGGCCGGCATCAACGAGATCGAGACCGCCTTCGGCACCAACACCAACGTCTCCTCGGCCGGCGCGCTCGGCTGGATGCAGTTCATGCCGGCGACCTGGGGCGCCTACGGGGTCGACGCCAACGGCGACGGCGTCGCCGATCCCTACAACCCCGAAGACGCGATCTTCGCCGCCGCCAACTACCTCAGCGCCTCCGGCATGCCCGCCGACACCTACGGCGCGATCTTCGCCTACAACCACGCCGACTGGTACGTCAGCGAGGTCCTCGCCAACGCCGCCTGCCACGCCGCCGCGGTCGGCGATCCGTCCTTCTTCGCCGCCGACCTCGGCCCCAAGCTCCAGGTCCTCAACTGCACCACGGCCCCGGCCTGGCGCGAGAAGATCCCGCACGAGTACCTGCGTGCCTTCGAGGACGCCGCCGCCCGCTACGAACTCGGCAAGCGCGGCGTCTGGGCGCTGGCCGCCATCGCCCACCTCGAGTCCGACTTCGGGCGCGGGATGAGCAAGGAGCAGCTGCGCGAGCAGGGCCCGCTCGGACTCGACCCGACGGAGTGGGGCCAGTACGGCATCGACGGCGACGAGGACGGCAAGATCCGCCGCGAGGACCCGGTCGACTCGGCCGCGACCCTGGCCCGGCTGATCTGGTCGCGCGGCAGCCTCAGCGCCGGCATCTTCACCCACAACCAGGCCCAGTGGTACGTGCAGGAGGTGCTGCGCCAGGCCGACGAGATCGAAGGCGGCTGCAAGGCGCGCTACGTCGACTGGGCGCTGGCGCCGCTTGGTACCGGCCTCGAGACCGCGGGCCCCAGCGCCGCCCTCAACGGGACCTTCGCCAGCGCCCCACAGAGCGCCCCCCCGGCCGTCAAGGCGGCGATCGCCGCGGCCAACTCGATCACCACCACCCCCTACGTCTGGGGCGGCGGCCACGGCTCCTTCTACTCCTACGGCTACGACTGCTCCGGCGCCGTCAGCTTCGCCCTCTACGGCGCCGGCCTGCTCAGCACCCCGCTCACCTCCGGCTCGCTCGAGAGCTACGGCGAGGAAGGCCCCGGCAAATGGATCACGATCTACGCCAACGCCACCCACACCTACATGACGATCGCCGGCCTCAGGTTTGACACGGCGGGGAACCCGGAGGGGGTTTCCGGGCCCCGTTGGCACGTAGAGCCGCCGTATCCCGACGGGTTCGTCGTGCGGCATCCCGCTGGGTACTGACCGCTAGGGACAGAGCACCCGTCGGGGGAGGTGCTGTTGCCCCTCCATCAGAAGCCGTCGCGCAGCTGAATCGAGCCCCGAGGGCTCAAACGTGGTTCCTTGAGCTTCTGCTGGAGGGGCAACAGCACCTCCCTTCGAAACGCGCTCCGTAGACGCTCAGGGTTCGGAAGCTAACGCGAGAAAGCTCGCGGCCCTGGCTTTCCAGCAGAGCTTCCACATCTAGAAGCCTCTGGTTTCTAGATGTGCTGGCATCTTGACCGCCTCCCTTTCTAGAGCTTCCGCACCTCGGGCGGATCGGTTCTTCGAAAGAGCTTCCGAACCCTGAGCCATCCCGTTGCTCCCTGTTGATGAGGAGGTCGTGTCCCCCTCCAGCAGAAGCTCAAGGACAGAGGCCTGGACCCTCGCCGTTCGACCCAGCTGCGCGACGGCTTCTGATGGAGGGGGACACGACCTCCTCCCCGCCGGGAAGCAGTACGGTTGTCCCACGGGCTTGATCCAAGACTTGGAGGGACGCTATGCCGACTTATTTGATGCTGACGAACCTGACCGCCGAGGGAGTACGGACCCTGAAGAACAACCCCAGCCGGGTCGCCGAGGTGAACAAGGAGGTCGAGCAGATCGGCGCCAGGGTGGTGGCGCAGTACGCGACGCTCGGCCAGTACGACTTCGTCACCGTGATCGAGGCTCCCGACGAGAAGACGATGGCCAAGGTCTCGGTCGAGCTCGGCTCGCGCGGGACGATGAGCAGCCAGACGCTGACTGCAATCGCGGCCGACGACCTCGCCGGGTCGCTTTAGCCGTCCCTTGAAGGTCCTTGTCGTCGGCGGCGGTGGGCGCGAGCACGCGATGGTGCGGGCGCTTGCCCGCTCCGCCCACTCCCCCGAGCTGCTCTGCGCCCCCGGCAACGCCGGGATCGCGGCCGACGCCGAGTGCCTGCCGGATGTCGCGGCCGACGACGTCGGGGCGATCGTCGCCCTCGCCAAGGAGCGGCGGATCGACCTGGTCGCGATCGGCCCCGAGGCGGCGCTGGTCGCCGGTGCCGTCGACGCCCTCGAGGACGCTGGCATCCCCGCCTTCGGGCCCAGTACCGCGGCGGCCGAGCTGGAGGGTTCCAAGGCCTTCGCCAAGGAACTGATGAAGGAGGCCGGGGTGCCGACGGCCGCCCACGTCCTCCTGCGCAGCCGCGAGGAGGCGATCGCGCAGCTGGCCGAGGCGACCTACCCGACGGTGCTCAAGGCCGACGGCCTCGCCGCCGGCAAGGGAGTGATCCTCTGCCCGACCGAGGCGGAGGCGCGGGCCGCAATCGACGTCTTCTTCACCGAGCGCCGCTTCGGCGCGACCACGGTGGTGCTGGAGGAGTTCCTCGAGGGCGAGGAGCTCTCGCTGCTGGCGATCTGCGACGGCGAGAACGTGGTGCCGCTGGCCCCGGCCCAGGACTACAAGCGGATCTTCGACGGCGACGAGGGGCCCAACACCGGCGGCATGGGCAGCTACTCGCCGGTACCGGGCTTCGGCGCGGCCGCGGTCGAGGAGATCGTCGACAGCGTCCACCGCCCGATCGTGGCGGCGATGGCGCGGCGCGGCGTGCCCTTCCACGGCGTCCTCTACGCCGGGCTGATGATCGGCCCCGACGGGCCCAAGGTGCTCGAGTTCAACGCCCGCTTCGGCGATCCCGAGACGCAGGCGGTGCTGCCGCGGATGCGCTCGGACCTGGTCGACCTCTTCCGCGCCGCGCGCGAGCCCGGCGGCCTCGCCGGGGCCACCGCGGACTTCGACCCCGACTGGGCGGTGACGCTGGTGCTGGCGTCGGCCGGCTACCCGGAGTCCTCCTCGAAGGGCGACGTCATCCGCGGCCTCGCCGAGGCGGCGGGGCTGGCCGAGGTCACACACGCCGGCACCGCCGGCGGCCGCGTCCTCAACGTCACCGGCCTCGGGGCGACGCCGGCCGCGGCCCGCGATCGTGCGTACGATGCGGCCAGCCGGATCTCCTTCGAGGGAATGCAGATCCGCACCGACATCGCCGCCCGCGCCGTCGAGCGCGTCCCCAGTTAAACCAGCCCAGAGAGGAACGAGATGACCGAGATCTCAGAGGAGCCCCAGCCGACCGGTTCGACCGGCTCGGCCCCGCCGACGACGATGCCGGAGGTCGAGGAGGCCTTTGCCGAAATCGACGTCGACGAGCCGCTTGTCGGGATCATCATGGGCTCGAAGAACGACAAGCCGAAGATGCAGCCGGCCGGCGCGGCACTGCAGGACGCCGGCATCCGCTACGAGGTACGGGTGATGAGCGCCCACCGCGATCCCGAGGCGGTGCGCGAGTACTGCATCAACGCGAAGATGCGGGGGCTGAAGGTGATCATCGCCGGCGCCGGGATGTCGGCCGCACTGCCCGGCGTCGCCGCCGCCCACACCGAGCTGCCGGTGATCGGGGTGCCGATCCTCGGCAAGTCGCTCGGCGGCCTCGACGCGCTGCTCTCGGCGGTGCAGATGCCGCCGGGGATCCCGGTCGCCTGCGTCGCCATCGACGGCGCCAAGAACGCCGGCGTGCTCGCCGCCCGCATCATCAACTGCTGATGATCCCCCGCTACACCCGCCCCGATATTGGGGCGGTCTGGACGCCCGAGGCAAAGATGGAGGCCTGGCTCGCGGTCGAGCTGGCGGCGACCGAGGCCTGGGCCGAGGAGGGCGTGGTCCCGCGCGAGGCGGCCGCTGCGGCGCGCGCGAACGCCGCCTTCACGGTCGCCGCGGTCGATGAGCGCGAGCGGGTCACCGACCACGACGTCGCCGCCTTCGTCGACGTCGTCGCCGGCTCGGTTGGGGAGCATGGGCGCTGGATTCACTACGGCCTCACCTCCTCCGACGTGCTCGACACGGCGCTGGCGCTGCAGCTGCGCCGGGCGGGCGAGATCGTCGTCGCCGGTGCGCGGGCCTACCGCGACGCCCTGGTCGCGCGAGCGCTGGAGCACCGCGACACGCTCTGCGTCGGCCGCACCCACGGCGTCCACGCCGAGCCCACCACCTTCGGCCTGCGCCTGGCCGGCTTCGCCTTCGAGGCCGACCGCAACGTCGCCCGCCTCGACGATGCCTTCCGGCACCTCGCCTTCGGCAAGCTCTCCGGCGCGGTCGGCACCTACGCCTCGATCCCGCCCGCGGTCGAGGCGCGGGTGATGGAGCGGCTGGGGCTGGGGCGCGAGGACGTCGCCACCCAGGTGGTGCCGCGCGATCGCCACGCGGTGCTGCTGGGGGCGATCGCGATCGCCGGCGCCGGCCTCGAGCGCTTCGCGACCGAGGTTCGCGGCCTGCAGAAAACCGAGGTGCGCGAGGTCGAAGAGCCCTTCGCCGCCGGGCAGAAGGGCTCCTCGGCGATGCCGCACAAGCGCAACCCGATCCGCACCGAGCGCATCACCGGCCTGGCCCGAGTCCTGCGCGGCTACGCCCAGGCCGGGACCGAGAACGTCGCTCTCTGGCACGAGCGCGACATCTCCCACTCCGGCGCCGAGCGGGTGATCCTCCCCGACGCGACGATCCTGCTCGACTACATGCAGGACCTGGCGACCAAGGTCGCCGCCGGGATGACGATCCATACCGAGCGGATGCAGGAGAACCTCGGCCTCACCCATGGCGCCCTCTTCAGCCAGCGCGCCCTGACCGCCCTGGTCGAGTCCGGGATGAGCCGCGACGACGCCTACCGGGTGGTCCAGGAGAACGCCCAGCGCGCCTGGGACACCCGCACCGAGTTCCGCGACCTGCTGGCCGAGGCGGCGCCGCAGCTCGACCTCGACGCCGTCTTCGACTACGGCGCCTACCTCACCCACCTACCCGAGATCTTCGAGCGGGTTGAAGCGCTGAAATCCTGAGGTAGGGTCGGTCGCATGATCCTCTACACCTGCGGGACCAAGAAGATGGGGCCGGGCTTCGCGCATCCATGCGCGAAGGCGGGTAAGGCGCTCGACGCGGCTGGGTACGACTACGAGCTGAAGACCGTCGGCGGCTACCGGCTGATGCCCTGGACCTGGGGCAGTCGCAAGCAGGACCGGGCCGAGATCACGAAGCTGAGCGGCACCCCGGAGGTGCCGATCCTGGTGCTGGACGACGGCGAAGTCGTCTCCGGCTCCGGCGAGATCGCGCGCTGGGCCAAGGAGCATCCGCACTCGCCCGCTAAGTCCGGCGCATAGCCGCCCCTCCGTCAACCGATCCTTCTAGAGCTGGGTGGCGATGAGCCCGCCGCCGGTCGCGATCATCACGCCGATCAGTCCGCCGCCGACCACGATGATCGTCTGCTGCATTCGGTCGAAGCGGCTTTCGCTCTGATCGAACCCCGCTTTCACTTCCTGCCGCAACTCCACGGCAACGGCATCGATCTTCGCATCGAGCCGCGCGAGACCGGCTTCAGCCCTGACCTCAGCTCGGGCAAAGCCCGCATCGACACGCCTGCTCAGCTCGCCGACGCGATCGTTCAGGGCGTCCAGACGGTCGTCGCTCCAGCTCTGCCTCATCGCCTCCATGATGGCGGAAGCCTAAGACAAAAGGTTTCGCCAGTTACGTGCTGAACATAAATTTCCCGCACCGGTTTGCGCGCTAAACGGTGACGGGCTGCTGCTCACGCGCCGGGCGACGACCGGTGACCACGACCGGGGTGCCGCCCTTCGGCGAGAGGGTGATGTTGCGGCGGCCGGTCTGCTCCGGCCGCGGACTGGCCTTGTGCAGGTCGCAGCGAGTCAGCACCTCGCGCAGGACGATCCGCATCTCGAACTCGGCGAAAGAGGCGCCGAGGCAGCGGCGGACGCCGCCGCCGAAGGGGATCCAGGCGTAGGTGTCCGGGCTCTCGCCGAGGAAGCGCTCGGGCCTGAAGGCGAAGGGCTCGGGGTAGAGGTCGGCGCGGGTGTGGGTGATCCAGATCGCCGGCGAGACGTCGGTGCCGGCGGGCAGGGTGATGCCGTCGACCGTGAGCTCCTTGGCCAACCGGCGGCCGGCCAGCGGGATTACGGGGCGCAGGCGCAGCGACTCGGAGATCGTCGCCCGCAGGTAGTCCTCCTCCCCCGCCACCAGCGAGTCGCGCAGGCGCCGCAGCTCCGCGGGGTGGTGCAGCAGCAGGTCGAAGGTCCAGGCCAGCGCCGTCGCCGTCGTCTCGTGGCCGGCCAGCAGCAGCGTCATCAGCTGGTCGCGCAGCTCCTCGTCGCTCATCGTGCCGCCGTCCTCGAACTCGGCCAGCATCAGCATCGAGAGGATGTCGTCGCGGTCGGCGAGGTCCGGCTTGGCGCGGTGCTCGGCGATCTCGGCGAAGAGCAGGTCGTCGACCTCCCGCAGCTGCCCCTCGAAACGGGCCAGGGCGTTGCCGCCGCGAAAGCGTCGGGTGGCGAGGCCGATCAGCTGCGCCCGCGGCGAGGCCGTTTCGGTCAGCACGTTGCCGAGCATCCCCCGCAGGCGCTTCAGCCGCGGCCCGTCGGCGACGCCGAAGACGATCCGCAGAATCGCCTCCAGGGTGACCGCCTGCATCCGCGAGTGGATCGGGGACTCGCGGTCCAGCGGCCAGGAGTCGATCTCGGCGCCGACGATCTCGTCCAGGACCGACTCGTAGGAACGCATGCGCTCGCCGTGGAAGGGCGGCAGCATCAGCTTGCGGCGGGCGAGGTGGTCGGCCCCTTCCAGCAGCAGCACCGAGCGCGAGCCGAGGATCGGTTCGAGGATGACGTTGCGCCCCGGCGGCAGGCCGTTCGCACGCTCCATATAGAGAGCCTTGATCGCGACCGGGTCGGAGATCAGCACCATCGGCCGCTCGAAGCCGAGGAAGCTGAGGCTGAAGGAGTCGCCGTACTTCTCCCGGCACTCCTGCATGAAGGCCAGTGGCCGCAGGGTCCAGCGCAGCGTCTGAACCAGCGCGTTGCTGCTCGGTTCCGGCGGTAACGGCACGTCTTCGAGGATGGCAGGAAAATGTCTGACCGTGGTCCCGCGGCCAGGATGGTTAGCATCGACTTAATGCCGGTCCTCGCCGATCTGAAGCTCCACTCCTCGGGGAAGGTGCGCGAGATCTACGAGTGGGAGGACGACCTGCTGATGGTCGCCTCCGACCGGATCTCGATCTACGACGTGGTGATGCCGACCCCGGTCACCGACAAGGGCAAGGTGCTGAACCGGATCTCGGAATTCTGGTTCGGGCTGACCGAGGACATCGTCCCCAACCACTTCCTCTCCAACGACGTGCCGGAGGAGGTCTCCGAACGGGCGATGCGGGTGCGGCGGCTGGAGATGTACCCGGTCGAGTGCGTCGTGCGCGGCTACCTCTCGGGCTCGGGCTGGACGGAATACCGCGAGGGCGGCGCCGTCTGCGGGATCGAGCTGCCGCCCGGCCTGGTCGAGTCCGACAAGCTGCCGGAGCCGATCTTCACGCCGGCG
>Ga0164241_10006444_pt1 | contig 10718 bp, 7 predicted proteins | sample OricomyardsoilBY_FD_108780 | JGI IMG/M metagenome (GOLD analysis project Ga0164241, IMG submission 108780) | Backyard soil microbial communities from Emeryville, California, USA - Original compost - Back yard soil (BY) | ecosystem: Environmental > Terrestrial > Soil > Unclassified | place: USA... | reverse complement strand
GCGCGTCGCGCAGCTGATGCACCGTGCCGGGCGCATCGCCTGGCGGGGCCTGAGCCTGCGCGCGCGTGTCGGCGCGGGCGACGGCGCGGCTGACGGTGCGCGTGGCGGCGGCTGGGCGGTGGCGATGCCCGACGTGTTCTCGATCCGCCACACCACGGTCGAGGACTATCTGCAGCCGATGGTGCACGAGATCAAGGTGCGCCGCGCCGACCTACTGGCCGACCTGCGCCGGCCGGCCAAGCGCCAGGCCTATCTGCGGCTGAGCAGCGAATGCTGGTACGTGATCCGCGACGGCATCGCCGGCGCCGACGACATTCCCGCCGAATGCGGCGTGCTGCTGGCGCGCGAGACCGGCTTCGAGGTGCTGCGAGCGGCGCCGAAGCGCGCCGGCAAAGTGCCCTTTTCGGTATGGATGGCGCTGGCGCGGGCCACGCCGGTGGACAATTCGCAGTTGGCCGACGCCCAGGCCCTCCTCGGCGACCCTGGCGACCCTGGCCGCGCCGACCCCACCGATTGCTGAAAACCCCGATGTCCACTGCGCGTGAAGTTCTGGCGGCACTGCCGGCCGGCGTTACCCGCGCGCCGGCCGCGCTGCAGCGCAAGGCGCTGTGGCTTGCGCTGGCGCTGGTCGCCTGCTGGGGCAGCAACTTCACGGTGCAGAAGATGCTGTTCGAGGTCATGTCGCCGGGCGGCTTCCTGTTCGCCCGCTACCTGCTGATGCCGGTGGCGGCGGTGGCCTTGCTGTGCTGGCGTTTCGGGCTGCGCTGGCCGCGGCTGCCGCGCGGCGAACTGCTGGCGCTGCTGAAGCTGGGCCTGGCCGGGCACCTGCTGCATGTCGGCATGGTGACCTACGGCATCTACTGGTCGACGGCGTTCTCCAGTTCGGTGATCCTCAGCTGCGGGCCGCTGTTCACGTTGCTGATCCTGCGCGTCACCGGCGTCGAGCGCTTCAGCCGCGGCCAGCTCCTCGGCGTGGCCGTGGCGCTGGCCGGCGTGCTGGTGTTCCTGTCGGACAAGCTGCTGGTCGGCCGTTTCGGGGCCTCCGGCGGCGACCTCGTGCTGCTGGTCGCCGCGTCGTTCTTTTCGTACTACACGGTGGCGGCCAAGCCGCTGATCGAGCGCCACGGCGGCATCGTCGTCATGACCTATGCGGTGCTGCTCGGCGCCGGCCCGGTGCTGCTGGTCAGCCTGGGCGCGGGCCTGCAGGTGCCGTGGCGCGAGCTGAGCGCGGCGGCATGGCTGGGCATGTTCTACGCGGTGCTGGTTTCGGCCTTCCTCGGCTGGCTGCTGTGGGGCTGGATCAACGCGGTGCGCGGCGTGGCGCGCACCGCGCCGCTGATGTACCTGATGCCGCCGGTGGCCGGCCTGGTGGCCTGGGCGGTCACCGGCGAGCGCTACACCGGCATCAAGCTCGGCGGCGCGGCGCTGACGCTGGCCGGCGTCGCGCTGGCGCAGTTCGGCGGCGGCCATCACGCCGACCCGGTGCGCGACGCCGTGCCGCCGGTGGATTGAGAAGCCGACCCGTCATGGCCGATTCGCGCGCGCTGTTGCTGACCGACGTGGTCGACAGCACCAAGCTGTCCGAAGCGCTCGGCGACGCGGCGATGGCCGAGGTCTGGGCGCAGCACGACCGCGTGGCGCGCGACCTGCTGCCCGCCTGGCGCGGCCGCGAGATCGACAAGACCGACGGCATGCTGCTGCTGTTCGACGCCGCCGCCGACGCGGTGGCCTACGCGCTGGCCTATCACGCCGCGCTGGCCGCGCTGCCGGTGCCGCTGAAGGCGCGCGCCGGGCTGCACGTCGGCGCGGTGATCCTGCGCGAGAACACGGCCGCCGACGTGGCACGCGGCGCCAAGCCGCTGGAAGTGGACGGACTGGCCAAGCCCACCGCGGCGCGCGTCATGTCGCTGGCGCGCGGCGCGCAGACGCTGCTCACCGCCGAAGCCCGCGACGACCTGGGCAAGAGCGAATGGAAGCTGCAGTCGCACGGCCACTGGCAGGTCAAGGGCGTGGCCGAGCCGATCGAGCTGTTCGAAGTCGGCGCGCCGGCGGCGCGCTTCGCCGCGCCGAGCGACAGCGAGAAAGTGTTTCGCGTCGTGCGCGCCGGCGAATGGTGGCTACCGGTGCGCGACATCCCGAACAACCTGCCGCACCAGGCCAACTCGTTCATCGGCCGTGAGCTGGAGCTCGACGAGGTCACCGCGCTGCTGGCGCAGACGCGGCTGGTCACGCTGCTGGGCATGGGCGGCCTGGGCAAGACCCGGCTGTCGCTGGAAGTGGCGGCGCTGCAGATGCCGCTGTTCCCAGACGGCGTGTTCTTCCTCGATCTGGCGCCGCTGCGCGACGGCGCGCTGGTGGCCGCCGAGGCCGCGCAGGTGCTGGACGTGGCCGAGGAGCCGGGGCGGTCGCTGCTGCAGTCGTTGTGCGCGCACCTGAAGTCGCGCCGCGTGCTGCTGGTGCTGGACAACTGCGAGCACCTGATCAAGGCCTGCGCCGAGCTGGCGCATGCCGTGGTCAGGGCGGCCCCGTTCGTGCGGCTGATCGCGTCGAGCCGCGAGCCGCTGCACGTGCCCGGCGAGCGCAGCTACCCGATCCTGCCGCTGCCGCTGCCGGACCGGCGCGACGATGCCGACGCGCTGGCGCGCTCGGCCGCGGTGCGGCTGTTCGTCGAGCGCGCGCAGGCGCACAAGCCGTCGTTCGCGCTGCACGACGCCGGCGCGGCAGCGGTGGCCGACCTGGTGGCGCGGCTGGAAGGCATTCCGCTGGCGCTGGAACTGGCGGCGGCGCGGGTGCGTTCGATGTCGGTGGCCGACATCAACCTGCGGCTGAAGGACCGCTACAAGCTGCTCACGGGCGGTGCGCGCGTGCTGCAGCAGCGCCAGCAGACGCTGCGTGCGCTGGTCGACTGGTCGTACGAACTGCTCGACACCAACGAGCAGACGCTGCTGGCGCGGCTGAGCGTGTTCGCCGGCGGCTTCGACCTGGATGCCGCCGAGAAGGTCTGCGGTGCCGAGCCGATCGACGAGTTCGACGTGCTCGACCTGCTGGGTTCGCTGGTCGACAAATCGCTGGCGATGCTCGACGAAAGCGGCGAACAGCCGCGCTACCGCATGCTGGACACGATTCGCGAGTACGCGCACGAGAAGCTCGAGCAGGCCGAGAGCGACAGCGCCACCGCGACGCGCCATTGCGACTACTTCTTCGACCTGGCCAAGCAGGCCCGGCGCGGTTCGGCCGGCCCGCAGCAGGCGGACTGGCTGAAGCGGCTGGAGCTGGAGCTGGACAACCTGCGCGCTGCGATCGCGCTGGCGCTGGCCGGCACGGTCGACCCCTTCATCGCGGTGAAGTTCGCGGTCGCGCTGCAGGGGTTCTGGCTGTTGCGCGGCTACTGCGGCGAGGGCCGGCGGCTGGTCAAGGCCGCGCTGGCGCTGCCGGCGATCGACAAGTCGGAACTGGCCCAGGCGCATGCCTTGTACGTCGGCGCGGCGCTGGCCGAAGGCCAGAGCGACCATGTCGAAGCGCTGCAGATGCTGGAACGCTGCCTGGAACTGCGCCGCATCCTGGCGAACCCGGTGGAAATCGCCGCCACCTTGTCGACGCTGACGCCGGCGCGGCTTCAGGCCGGCGACGCGCTGGGTGCCGGCATCGGCGAGCACGAGGCGCTGGACATCTTCAGGCACCTGGGGGACCGTGTCGGCGAGGCGATCGCGCTGCTGCACCTGGGCGAGATCGCGATGTTCGACGGCGACGACGGCGAAGCGGTCATCAGGCTGGGCGAATCGCTGGCGATCGCGCGCGAGGTCGAATACCGCGAGGTCGAAGGCGAATGCAACCTGCTGCTCGGCCAGTTGGCGATCGACGCCGGGGACGAGGCTGCGGCCCGGACGAGGCTGCAGGCGTCGCTGCAAATCTGCCGCGAAGCCTTCGACAAGCGCGGCGAAGCCAATGCGTCATGGCGGCTCGGCCGCCTGCTGCTGCAAGGCGACGCCCCAGCGTCGGCGCGCGAGCCGTTGTCGCAGGCACTCGGTGCCTTCAGGGCGTTCGAAATGTGGGGCGAGCTGCTCGGCTGCCTGGAAGACCACGCGCTGTTGGCCGACCGGCTTGGGCAGTCGGCGATTGCCGGGCACATCGCCGCGGCGGCGTGTGCCGCCCGCGAACGGCTGCAACTGGCACGCGCGCCCCGTGCCGAGGCGTACTGGCAGCGCTGCTTGTCGGCATTGCGCCGCGGACCCGGCCTGATACCGTTCGAAGCGGCTTGGGCCGAGGCGCAAACGGGACTGGAACTGGACGATGCCCTGCGCAGCGCGCTGGCGCTGCCGGCCTGAAGCGCGCTCAGTCGGCCGGTCGACGGCGGCGGCGCGCCAGTCCGAGCGCACACAGCGCCAACGGCACCAGCGCCAGACTGCTGGCCTCGGGCACCGTGCTGAACCGCAGCAGCGGGCCGAGGTTGCCGTCGACATCGCTGGCCCAGCCGCAGCTGGGGTTGTTGAAGCCGCCGCTGCCGTCGCTGACGCGCGCACAGTAGGCGTAGTTGAACGCGTCCGGCCAGTCCACGTAAGGCGCGACCAGCGGGTTCAGCAGGAACGAACCCGGGTCGTCCTTGAACCAGTAAAGCTGTGCGACGTTGTCCAGGAAGATCAGGCTGAAGTACGGACTGGCACCGCCGAACTGCGCTTCTACAGGGTCAACGCTGCTTTGCTGTGCCTGGAAGGGGCTGGTGAGCAGGCCCGTCAGGTCGCTGCCGCTGAAGCGCATCGCGCCCACGTAGGCGGCGCTTCCGAAGTCCAGTGTGTCCAGCACCGTGCCCGGTGTCGCGATGTTGTACAGCTCGACCTTGGCACTGATGATCTGCATCGCGCCATTGCAGCCGCCGGCCAGGTTGGTGACCACGCCGTCGGCGATGCAGCTGTCCGGTGCGCTGACTTCGATTTCACCGCGCCAGCCCAGATCGGGAAACGGCGTGCCGTAGGCCGGGTCCCATGCGCCACGATAAACGGCCGCCTGCGACGGCAGTACAGCGCCGCACAGCGTCAGTGCAGCCACTGCGGCGCCGGCGAAGGTTCTGAGAAATGTGGCGGCCATGCTGCTACTCCAATGAGGGCCGGCGGCCGTGGGCACGGCGCGCGATCGGCGATCACCGATGATAGGGACTCAGGGTTGCCGCGCGTACGTCGATTGGGGCTGCGGCCCCCCGCATTCAGGGGTGCGTGGCTATCAGAATCGTGACAATGTGGCCCAGCCGGCAGCTCGATGCCGTGTGCCGCCGCATGGCTGCGGGCAACCTGTGAGGCGCTGCTGGCGAGCACGGCGGCGGTATCCGCGGATGCGAAGACGGGCTGAGTTTGCGTAGCATGCGCGCCATGGGCCAGAGCCGCGCGCGCATCGTTCGCCACTGTTTCGCACTGTGCTGGGGCTTCGCGATTGCCGCGCTGGCGGCGGCAGCGCCGCAGGACGATCTGCCGGCAGCGGCGAAATCGGCATCGGCGGCGTCAGCGGCCCCGGCGACCGAAGCGCCGGCCTGGTCGCACGCCTACGCGACCTTCGGCGCACCGAAATATCCGCGCGGCTTCGCGCATTTCGACTACGTGAACCCGAACGCGCCCAAGGGCGGCACGCTGTACCTGCCGAACCCCGATCGGCGCGTCAGTTTCGACAAGTACAACTACTACACGACCAAGGGCAATTCGCCGGCGGGGCTGCAGATCTTCATGTTCGAGCCGCTGGCGGTGGTCTCGGGCGACGAGCTGCAGACGATGTACGGCCTGCTCGCCGAAGACATCGCGGTGGCCGCCGACAAGTCGTCGATCACCTTCAGGCTCAACCCGCTGGCGCGTTTCTACAACGGCGATCCGGTGACCGCGGCGGACGTGAAGTACAGCTTCGATTCGCTGTCGGGCCCGTACGCCTCGCCGAACTACCAAAGCGCGCTGGCCGGTGTGGTGCGCGCCGTGGTGCTCGACCGGCGCACGATCCGCTTCGACCTGAAGGACCGCAGCGCCGACACGCTGTTCACCGTCGGCGGCTTGCCGGTGTTCTCGCCGAAATGGGCGCTCGGCCCCGACGGCAAACCCAAGCGCTTCGACGAGATCGTCACCGAGATTCCGATCACCAGCGGGCCCTACACCATCGACAAGGTCGACTTCGGCCGGCGCATCGAGTTCAAGCGCAACCCCGACTACTGGGCGCGCGACCTCGGGGTGCGCCGCGGCATGTTCAACTTCGACCGCGTGGTCTACCGCTACTACCGCGACAGCGCGGTGGCGCGCGAGGCCTTCAAGGCCGGCGAGTTCGACATCTACCGCGAATACGGCGCGCGCAGCTGGGTGCGCCAGCACAAGGGCCGCAAGTGGGACGAAGGGCTGATCAAGAAGGACCCGTTCGAGACCAAGGTCGGCCAGGGGCTGCAGGCCATCGAGCTGAACCTGCGCCGGCCAATCTTCCAGGACATCCGGGTGCGCCGCGCGCTGGACTACACCTATGACTTCGACACGCTGAACCGGCTGGGCCTGTTCAAGCGCTGCGAAAGCGTCTTCAACAACTCCGGGTTCGCCGCGCAGGGCCTGCCGAGCGCGGCCGAGCTGAAGCTGCTGGAGCCCTTTCGCAACCAGTTGCCGCCCGAGGTGTTCGGGCCGGCCTATCGTGCGCCGACCACCGGCCGCGACCCGAAGCGCTTGCGGCAGAACCTGTTGCGCGCGCGCGAGCTGCTCGGCGAAGCCGGCTGGAAGCTGGCCGCCGACGGCAAGCTGCGCAACGCCGCGGGCCAGCCCTTCGAGATCGAATACCTGAGCCCCGGGCAGCCCGGCGGCGTCAGCGACTGGCAGGCGAACCTGGCGAAGCTGGGCATCACGCTGAAGGAGCGCAACGTCGATTTCGCGCTGTACAGCCGCCGGCTCGAGGAATACGACTTCGACATGGTGACCATCGTCGAGGGCGATTTCACCTTGCCCGACGCGTCCAGCCTGACGACGATCTACGGCAGCCGGTCGGCAAACGAGAAAGGCGGCAACAACTACCGCGGCGTCAAGAGCGCGGCGGCCGACCACCTGCTCGAGCGGATGGCCAAGGCCACGACGCTCGACGAGCTGCTGACCATCGCGCATGCCTTCGACCGCGTGGTGATGTGGAACCATTGGCAGGTGCCGGACCTGTACGCGTCGGCGCTGTGGGCCTCGTACTGGAACCGCTTCGGCATGCCGGCGACGCGGCCGTCGTACTTCACGCTGGTCAGCGCGCTGTCGAGCTTTCCGTCCTGGGCGGTGCAGGGCTGGTGGCAGCTCGAGTCGGCCGCGAAACGGTGAAGGACGCGCACCGATGCTGATCTATCTGCTCAAGCGCATCGCGTTGATGGTGCCCACGCTGCTGGGCGCGTTGACGATCACCTTCATCGTCATCCAGTTCGTGCCCGGCGGCCCGGTCGAGCAGCTGATGGCCGAGGCGCGCGCCAGCCAGAAGGGCGGCGAAGGCGGCGGCGTGTACAAGGCCGGGCGCGACAGCGACGCCAAACAGATCGCCGCGCTGAAGAAGCTGTACGGCTTCGACAAGCCGGCGCACGTGCGCTACCTGGAAATGATCGGCAGCTTCCTGCGCTTCGACCTGGGCACCAGCTTCCTGTACAACAAGCCGGTGTGGCAGCTGATCAAGGAAAAGCTGCCGGTGTCGATCAGCCTGGGGCTGTGGGCCTTCCTGATCAGCTACCTGATCTCGCTGCCGCTGGGGGTGGCCAAGGCGGTGCGCGAAGGCTCGCGCTTCGACGTGGCGACCTCGCTGCTGGTGCTGGTGGGCTAAGCGATACCGGGCTTCGTGCTCGGCATCCTGCTGATCGTGCTGTTCGCCGGCGGCACCTATTTCGAATGGTTTCCGCTGCGCGGGCTGGTGTCGGACAACTGGCATGACCTGAGCTGGCCGGCGCGCATCGCCGACTACTTCTGGCACCTGACCTTGCCGCTGATCTGCCTGGTGATTTCCAGCTTCGCCGTCACCACGATGCTGACCAAGAACACCTTCGTCGAGGAAACGCGCAAGCAGTACGTGCTGGTGGCGCGCGCCAAGGGGTTGTCGCAGCGCAGGGTGCTGTACAAGCACATCCTGCGCAATGCGCTGATCCCGCTGGTCACCGGCTTTCCGGCGGCCTTCGTCGGCGCGTTCTTCGCCGGCTCGGTGCTGATCGAGACGCTGTTCTCGCTCGACGGCCTGGGGCTGCTGTCCTACGAGTCGGTGGTGCGCCGCGACTATCCGGTGGTGCTGGGTTCGCTGTACCTGTTCACGTTGATCGCGCTGGTGGTCAAGCTGATCTCGGACCTGATGTACGTGTGGGTCGACCCGCGGGTGCAGTTCGCGGCGGTGGGCAAGTGAGGGCCGCGCGATGAGCAGCGTGCTGCCGGTGCCGCCGCTGCCGCTGGACGCGCCGCCGGCGCATGCGGCGCGGCCGATGTCGCCGAACCAGCGCGCGTGGGCGCGCTTCAAGCGCAACCGCATCGGCACGGTTTCGTTGTGGCTGTTCGTCGTGATGCTGGTGGTCGGCACCTGCGCCGAACTGTTCAGCAACGACCGGCCGCTGCTGGCGAGGTACGACGGCGAGCTGTACGTGCCGCTGTTGCGCAACCACCCGGAAACCACCTTCGGCGGCGATTTCGGCACCCCCACCGACTGGTCCGACCCGCTGATCACCGAACACTTCGCGAAGCCCGGCAACTGGGCCCTGTTCACGATCAACCCCTACGGCCCGCGCACCAGCAACCCCTTCGAGGCGGTGCCGAGCCCGGCGCCGCCGAGCGCGCTGCACTGGCTGGGCACCGACGGCCTGGGCCAGGACATGGTGGCGCGGCTGCTGTACGGCTTTCGCGTCAGCATCTGGTTCGCCTTCGCGCTGACCGTGACCGGCACCGTCATCGGCATCGCCGCCGGCGCGCTGCAGGGCTACTTCGGCGGCAAGGTGGACCTGCTGCTGCAGCGGCTGATCGAGATCTGGGGCGCGGTGCCGGAGCTGTACCTGCTGATCATCTTCGCGTCGATCTTCGAGCCGTCGCTGCTGCTGCTGCTGGTGCTGCTGTCGCTGTGGGGCTGGATGGGGCTGAGCGACTACGTGCGCGCCGAGTTCCTGCGCAACCGCAGCCTGGAGTTCGTCAAGGCGGCGCGCGCTTTAGGCCTGAGCAACCTGCAGATCATCCGCCGCCACGTGCTGCCGAATTCGCTGACGCCGGTGATCACCTTCCTGCCCTTTCGCATGAGCGGCGCCATCGTCGCGCTGACCTCGCTGGACTTCCTGGGCCTGGGCGTGCCGGCCACGGTGCCGTCGCTGGGCGACCTGCTGCGCCAGGGCAAGAACAACCTCGACTCGTGGTGGATCATCGTACCCACGTTCTTGCTGCTGGTGCTGACGATGCTGCTGCTGACCTTCATCGGCGACGCGCTGCGCGACGCCTTCGACACCCGCAAGTCATGAGCGTCGCGAGCGCTTCGCCGCTGCTGCAGATCGATCATCTGAGCGTGCGCTTCGGCGCCGCCACCGTCGTCGACGACGTGTCGCTGTCGATTGCGGCGGGCGAGAAGTTCGGGCTGGTCGGCGAATCGGGGTCGGGCAAGTCGATCACCGCGCTGTCGATCCTGCGGCTGGTCGACGCCGCGCAGACCACCGGCAGCATCCGCTTCGACGGCCAGGAACTGAGCGCCAGGAGCGAGCGCGAGATGCGCGGCATTCGCGGCGCGCGCATCGGCATGATCTTCCAGGAACCGATGACGGCGCTGAACCCGCTGTACACGGTGGGCAACCAGATCGGCGAGGTGCTGGAACTGCACGAGGCGATGCGGGCCGACGCGGCGCGCGCGCGGGCCGTCGAGCTGCTGCGCCGCACCGGCATTCCCGACCCCGAACGCAAGGTCGACGCCTACCCGCACCAGCTGTCCGGCGGCCAGCGCCAGCGCGCGATGATCGCGATGGCACTGGCCTGCGGCCCGCAGCTGCTGATCTGCGACGAGCCGACGACGGCGCTGGACGTGACGATCCAGGCGCAGATCCTGGCGCTGCTCGACGCGCTGCAGCGCGAGATGGGCATGGCGCTGCTGTTCATCACCCACGACCTGAACCTGGTGCGCCGCTTCACGCACCGCGTCGGCGTGATGGAGCGCGGACGGCTGGTCGAGATCGGCGCCACCGCAGCGGTCTTCGGCCGGCCGCAGCACGCCTACACGCGCCGCTTGCTGGCGGCGCGGCCGCAGCGCGAGGTGCAGCCGGTGGATGTCGCGGCGCCGCTGCTGCTCGACGCGCAGCACCTGCGGGTCAGCTTCGCCGTCGCGCAGGGCTGGTTGCGCAAGCGGCAGTTCGTCGCCGTGCGCGACGCCACTTTGTCGCTGAAGCGCGGCGAGACGCTGGGCATCGTCGGCGAATCCGGATCGGGCAAGACCACGCTGGGCATGGCGCTGCTGGCCTTGCAGGACTTGAGCGGCGGCGAAGTGCGCCTCGACGGCCGGCGCATCGACAACGCCGGCCGCGACGCGCTGCGCGCGATGCGCCGGCGCATGCAGGTGGTGTTCCAGGACCCGTTCGCGTCGCTGAGCCCGCGCATGACGGTCGGGCAGATCGTCGGCGAGGGCCTGGCGCTGCACCGCGCCGAGCTGTCGCCGCGCGAGCGCGACGAGCGGGTGCTGCGGATGCTCGACGAGGTCGGCTTGAGCGCGCGCAGCGGCGTGTCCGACGTGCTGCAGCGCTACCCGCACGAGTT
>Ga0164241_10006443_pt1 | contig 10718 bp, 10 predicted proteins | sample OricomyardsoilBY_FD_108780 | JGI IMG/M metagenome (GOLD analysis project Ga0164241, IMG submission 108780) | Backyard soil microbial communities from Emeryville, California, USA - Original compost - Back yard soil (BY) | ecosystem: Environmental > Terrestrial > Soil > Unclassified | place: USA... | reverse complement strand
TCAACTGGGCGCTCGCCTTGGTCGTCACCGCTGTCGCCGTCATCGGCATCACTATGCTGTACTCGGTCGCGGGCGGGAACGCCGATCAATGGGCCGAGCCGACGCTGAAGCGCTTCATCGCCGGGTTCATTCTGATGTTCGGCATCGCCATGGTGCCGATCTGGTTCTGGCGAAACATGTCGGGAGTGTTCTATCTCGGCTCGCTGGCGCTGCTGGTCGCTGTCGATTTCGCCGGTCACACGGCGATGGGAGCCGAGCGCTGGATCAACCTCGGCTTCATCCGTCTGCAACCCTCCGAGCTGATGAAAGTCAGCCTCGTGATGTTGCTCGCCGCCTATTACGACTGGCTTGACCCCAAGCGTGTCTCACATCCGCTCTGGGTCGCAGTGCCGGTGATCATCATCCTCGTGCCAACGGCGCTTGTCGTGCTGCAGCCCGACCTTGGCACTTCGCTTTTGCTGCTGTTTGGCGGTGCAATCGTGATGTTCGCCGCCGGAGTCAGCCTGTGGTATTTCGCTGCGGTCCTGCTTGCTGGCGGCAGCGCTGTCGTTGCGGTGCTCGCCTCGCGCGGGACGTCGTGGCAACTGCTCCACGACTACCAATACAGCCGCATCGACGTGTTTCTCGACCCAGCACTTGATCCCTTGAAAGCGGGCTACCACATCACGCAGGCCAAAATCGCGTTGGGGTCCGGCGGTTGGTTTGGCAAAGGCTTCATGCAGGGCACCCAAACCCGGCTCGACTTCCTGCCGGAAAAACACACCGATTTCATCTTCACCACCTTGGCCGAGCAATTCGGCTTTGTGGGCGGCATCTCGCTGTTAATGCTCTACGGCCTGATCGTCGTCATCGGCCTGTTCTCAGCAATGCGCAACAAAGACCGGTTTGGGGCCTTGGTCACGGTCGGCATTATCGGCACGTTCTTCCTGCTGTTTGCCGTCAACATGTCGATGGTGATGGGCCTCGCCCCCGTCGTCGGAGTACCGCTGCCGATGGTGTCGTGGGGCGGCACCGCGATGATCATCCTGATGTGCGGCTTCGGGCTGGTCCAAAGCGCCCATGTTCATCGGCCGCGAACCCGCACATGAATGTGCTTTATGCGGGCGATCCGGCGCAGTGGCCGCGCTATCAGCCCGCACTTGCCGCCGCCTTTGCGGGTGCTGGCATTGATGCGACAATTGCCTGCGACCTGCCACCCGCTGATGTCGATTACATCATCTACGCCCCGAACGGGCCGCTCAGTGACTTCGCGCCCTATACGCGCGCCAAGGCGGTCCTCAGCCTCTGGGCGGGTGTCGAAAACGTTGTCACCCGCGTGCCTGCGCACTTGCCGCTGACCCGGATGGTCGATCAGGGCCTGAAAGAGGGCATGGTCGAATGGGTCAGCGGGCAGGTGCTGCGTCATCACCTTGGGCTTGATCCGATGATCAACCGCACACTCGGCTGGACCAAGGCGGTGCCGCCGCTTGCGCGCCAGCGAACCATCGGCATCCTCGGGCTTGGTGAATTGGGCGCGGCCTGCGCCGCTGCACTGGTGGCGCTGAACTTCAAGGTGCATGGTTACAGTCGGCGCGCGAAAGCCCTGCCCGATGTTACCTGCCATTCCGGGCCGGACGGTCTGGCGGACATTCTGAAGGTCAGCGAAATTCTGGTCCTACTGTTGCCGCGCACCCCAGACACCGAAAACACGCTGAACGCCGAAACGCTCGCCCTGTTGCCGAAAGGTGCTGTGATCATCAACCCCGGTCGCGGCGCGCTGATCGACGATGACGCGCTGTTGGCCGCCCTCAACTCTGGCCAGATCCAACATGCGACGCTCGACGTCTTCCGCATCGAACCGCTGCCGCAAAGCCACCCGTTCTGGACGCACCCCGGTATCACCGTCAGCCCGCATATCGCAGCGGAAACCCGGCCCGAAACTGCCAGCATGGTCATCGCAGAAAACATTCGCCGGCACATGGCCGGCGAACGCGTGTTGCATCTGGTTGATCGGCAGGCCGGTTATTAGTTGCCGAACACCACGCCGGTCGATTTGCCTGCACTCAATCCACCCGGAGCCTTGTCCCTGCAAGTCATGAAGTAGGGTTCGGCATCAGCTGCGAATTTGGGCGATGTGCCGACAACCTTGATCCAGCCGACTTCATTGCCCGGACCATTCGGAATGTCCCAGGTCTGGGTCACAACCGCGATCTTGTTTGCTGCCGTCTTGACCGTGAACTTTCCGCTCTTCTTGCCGCTCGAGTGTTCGTAGCGATAGGTGATCGATGCATTGGCCTGATCAGCGCGGATTGCAGTTGTCACCTTGATCTTGCAGGCGCCACCAACTGTCGTAATCTCGGCGACCTGCGTTGTCGCGGACAGAACCGTTGCAACGCTTTTCAGCTCATCATTGCCGCCTTGCGGGACTTGAGCGCCGGTGAACTTGGCGCAACGCACTTTCAACTGCTTCGGCGCCCAGCCTTCCCAGATCTGATTGCCTTGGCCTGCACCGGTGCTGTCAACGCCAGCCTTCAGCGACACGTCGAAACTGACGAAACGGTCATTTGCGAAAATCTGTTTGTTGGACTTGCCGTCACCGCGCAGGATGATCGCTTGGGTCTGGCACATGTTCACCGCATGATCGGCAAGTTTGTTGGCAGGGATCGAGAAATCCACATTTTTTCCGATCGAGGACGGACGGTCGCCGACGCCGTAGGATTTCGAAACCTTGAATTGCTCAAGCGAACCGACATCGCCGCCACCAAATCCGGACTTGATCACCGGATAGGCCCACCAGCTTTTGACTTTGCCAGCCGTGTCGGTGTCAAAATTCAACCGACCACCGATGGAAACGAACGTCAGTTGTTTGACATGGGTGTAGTCCTGACCGTTGCTGACCACGACAATTTCGGTCGGCATGAGTTGGGTAATATAGGCCTCGCCGGTATCGGCAACGGCTGCAGTGGTTCCGGCCAGCGCGACAAGCCCGGCCCGGACAAACGTGTGAAGTGAAAACAATTTGAACTCCTGATGTTGAACGTTATGTCCATTGGTCGGAGCAATGCGCCAAAAGGTTCAATTTTGGCGTCAATTTGTTAAAATTTGGTTAACGAGTTTCCTGATTATTGTTTTGAATCATCAACTTAGCTTAGTTTTCAACCTTGAAAATTTCACCGCTGACGAATCTGCCAATCGGGGTTGATCCAAGGCTCTTCATTGGCAGCAGCTAGCGGCTGACGGCCCAGAATATGGTCAGCGGCCTTCTCTCCGACCATGATCGACGGGGCATTCAGATTGCCGTTGGTGATCTGAGGAAACACCGAACTGTCGGCCAGCCGCAGGCCCTCGACCCCGATCACCCGGCAATGGGAGTCGACCACCGCCATCGGATCATCGACCCGGCCCATCCGTGCGGTGCCGCAGGGATGATAGGCACTTTCGGCATGGTCTCGCAGAAAGGCATCAAGCTCGGCATCTGTCTCGGCCGGACCCGGCATGATCTCGTGTTTGACGAAGGGCTTCATCGCATTCTGCGCAAAAATCTCGCGGGTCAGCCGGATCGCGGCCCGGAAGTCGCTCCAGTCGCCGGGATCGCTCAGGTAATTGAAGCGGATCACCGGATCGGCCTTCGGATCAGCCGAGGCCAATGTGACCGAGCCGCGCGATTTGGACCGGTTCGTCCCGACATGGGCCTGAAACCCGTGCCCGCCGGCGGCAGCCTTGCCATCGTAGCGAACAGCCAGCGGCAGGAAATGGAACTGGATGTCGGGGTATTCGACGCCCGCCCGCGAGCGGATGAACCCGGCACTTTCGAACTGGTTTGATGTACCAAGCCCCGTTTTGGTCAGCAGCCACTGCGCGCCGATCAAGGCCTTCGAGAACACATTCCAGTGCTTATACAGCGTGATCGGCTGGGCGGCGGCGAACTGCATATAGACTTCCATATGGTCCTGCAGGTTCGCGCCAACACCGGGGCGATCAGCAATGACGCCGATCCCATGTTCCTTCAGTTGATCCGCCTGGCCGATCCCCGACAGCATCAGCAGTTTGGGCGAATTGATCGCCGACGCGGCGAGGATAACCTCGTGTTTGGCACTGACGATTTCGACCCTGCCGCCACGCTCGATTTCGACACCCGTCGCGCGACCATCCTCGATCACCACCCGGCTGGCAAATCCACGGATCATCGTCACCTTGCCGGTCTTGAACGCGGGCCGCAGGTAAGCATTCGCTGCCGACCAGCGCCGCCCCTGCCAGATCGTCGCCTCCATCGGGCCGAAGCCCTCTTGCTGGCGGCCGTTATAGTCATCAGTCAGCGGATAGCCCGCCTGCTTGCCTGCCTGAATGAATGCGTTGTGCAGCGGATTGGCCCGCGACCCGCGAGTCACATGCAAAGGCCCGGCACGCCCCCGGAACGAACTGTCGCCCGCCCCGTGCCAGTATTCCATCCGTTTGAAATAGGGCAGGACATCCGCATAGGCCCAGCCGTCGGCGCCCATCTCGGACCATCTGTCGAAGTCCTTGGCATGGCCGCGCACAAAAACCATGCCGTTGATCGAGGAGGACCCGCCCAAAACCTTGCCGCGCGGCACTGCGATGCGCCGCCCGTTCAGGTTTGGCTCGGGCTCGGACCTGAAGCCCCAGTCATACAACGCCATGTTCATCGGATAGGACAGAGCACCCGGCATCTGGATGAATGGCCCCATGTCGGTGCCGCCAAACTCGATCACCGTCACCGACTTGCCGGCCTCAGCCAGCCGATAGGTCAGCGCAACCCCGGCAGAGCCGGACCCGACGATCACGTAATCTGAGACCGGCAACGACAAATCCTAATCCTGCCCCGCGATGAAATGCTCAAGCGCGCCGCGCACCATCGCTTCGGCGGCCGCGCCATCCGGCTTGTCCTTCGACAGAGCCGCCCGGATGTAGATTCCGTCGATCAACGCGCCCAGCATCTCTGCTGCATCCTCGGCCCGCGCGCCAACCAGTGGCCTCAGTCCGACCAACAGATTCGACCGCAAGCGCCGCAAATAGGCCTGCAACAGCCGCCGCGCCGACGGCAGAGTCTGAGCGTAGACATAAAACTGCAACCATGCCGCGATTGCCGCCGCTTCAAAGTTGGCCGAAGCGAACGAGGCATGGATCACCGCCTCGACACGCTCTTTCGGCGACTTCGCCTTTTTCAGCAGTTTTCGGACATCCTTGGCGTAAATCGCCAAGACCTTGCGCATCGCAGCATCGAATATCTGCTCTTTGGTGCCGAAATAATGATGCGCCAAAGCCGAGGACATTCCCGCCCGTTTCGCAATCTGCGCAACCGTTACGTCAAGCGACCGCGCACGACCGATTTCTGCAATCGTCGCTTTCACCAAAGCTTCGCGTCGGATAGGCTCCATACCAAGTTTCGGCATGACGGGCACTCCATACCTGTTGCTTTGGGGTAAAATGGATTTAAGTTGACTCGTCAATCAACAAAAACCCGGGGGAACCAAAGATGCGTCTCAAATCAACACTAGCGGCCCTGATGGTCACGGTCGCAGCGCCAGTCTTCGCGGAAGGCTGCGATAAGATCACGTTCTCGGATGTCGGCTGGACGGACATTACCGCAACGACCGCCGCTACGACATTGGTCCTGGATGCGCTCGGATACGAGACGGACATCAAGGTCCTGTCAGTCCCCGTCACGTACACCGGGCTGGCCGAAGGCGATATCGATGTCTTCCTTGGCAACTGGATGCCGACAATGGAGGCCGATATTGCGCCGTACCGCGATGCGGGAAAGGTCGACACCGTACGCACCAACCTTGAGGGCGCGAAGTATACGCTGGCCACCAACGAAGCTGGTGTTGCTGCCGGAATTACCGATTTTGCCAAGATCAAGGACGCCAAAGACGCGCTTGGGGGCAAGATCTACGGGATCGAGCCCGGCAATGATGGCAACCGCCTGATCCTCGACATGATCGCATCCGGACCGTTCGGGCTGGACGGATTTGATGTCGTCGAAAGTTCCGAGCAAGGTATGCTGGCCGAAGTCGAGCGGGCCCAAAAGGACGGCAAACCGATTGTTTTCCTTGGCTGGGAACCCCATCCGATGAACGCCAACTACAAGATGACCTACCTGACCGGCGGCGACGATTACTTTGGCCCCGACTTCGGTGGCGCGATTGTCGCAACGAACACGCGCGGTGGCTATGTTGCGGAATGCCCGAATACCGGCAAGTTCCTTCAGAACCTCAGCTTCACCTTGGCGATGGAGAACGAGATTATGGGCGCGATCCTGAACGATTCTACTGACCCGGGCGATGCTGCAAAGGCTTGGCTTTCAGCCAACCCAGACGTCTGGAAAGCGTGGCTCGACGGCGTAACCACAAAGGACGGCGGTGATGCGGTCGCTGCGGTTGAAGCTGCCCTGAAGTAGCGCGTGCGCAGCTTCGACAGTATTTACAAACTTGCGGCCGCCCGGAAGGGCGGCCCCGACGCGGTTGAGGCAGGACTGATCCGCCCAAAACCGCAGGCCGAGATCGCGGCCCTACCCGATCATCGCATCCTCGCCGCTTTCACCAGCGCCGTCTTCAGTTCGGGTTTCAAATGGGATGTGATCAAAGCCAAGTGGCAAGGCTTTGAAGAGGCCTTCCACGGCTTTGACATCGCCAAGGCAGCGATGCTGCATGGTGAAGACTTTGACAAACTGCTCACCGACACGCGCATTGTGCGCCATGGCGCAAAGATCATGTCGGTCCACGAAAACGCCGTGTTTTTGCAAGACCTCGCGCGTCAACATGGGTCGGCGGCCAAATTCATCGCCGACTGGCCAGACGACAATTATGTCGGCCTGCTGGACTTGCTGAAGAAAAAGGGGGCGCGTCTCGGCGGCAAGACCGCACAATACGCGCTGAGAACGCTCGGCAAGGACAGTTTCATCCTGTCCTGGGATGTCGTCCGTCGCCTTGAGGCCGAAGGCGTTATCGATGGCCCGCCGTCATCCGCCAAGGCAATGGCGTCTGTGCAAACCGCCTTCAACACCTGGACAAAACAATCCGGCCGCTCGCTGACCGAAATCAGCCGCGTGCTGGCGATGAGCATGTGATGGAGTTTCCCGCGATCCCAAAGATCCCGGTTGGGCGCTTCGCCAAGGCACAGTTTGAATGGCTGAAAGACGTCGCCAGCGGGTTCTTTGACTGGATCAAAGACGGTCTTGAATCGGTTATTGATGGCGTGTTGTGGCTGCTGCAGTACCCTCATCCGCTGGTCGTTGTTGGGCTTTTTGTCGTCCTGACTTGGGTCATCCAGCGCAGTTGGAAGACCTGCCTGCTCGTCGCCGTCGGGTTCCTTTATATCTTGAATCAAGGCTATTGGGAGGAAACCACCGAAACGCTCACGCTGGTGGTTTTCTCGTGCATCGTCTGCATGGGCATCGGCGTCCCCGTCGGCATTGCGGCCGCCCACCGGCCAAAGCTTTACGCAGTGCTCCAACCTATCCTTGACTTGATGCAAACATTGCCAACACCCGTTTATCTGATCCCCTTTGTTATTTTGTTCTCGCTCGGCATGGTCCCCGGCCTGTTCGCCACGATCATCTTTGTCATCCCGGCGGCCATCCGCCTGACACAACTTGGCATTTCGACGACACCATCAGCATTGGTTGAAGCCGCGCAGGCCTTCGGCGCCACCAAGCGGCAATTGCTTTGGAAAGTCGAATTGCCCTGGGCATTTCCCCAGATCATGGCGGGCCTGAACCAGACGATCATGCTGTCGCTCTCGATGGTGGTGATCGCGGCATGGGTTGGCGCCGATGGCTTGGGCGTCCCGGTGGTCCGCGCATTGAACTCGGTGCGGGCTGATCTTGGCTTCGAGGCCGGATCGGTGATCGTCGTTTTGGCCATCATTCTGGATCGCATGCTCAGGGTGACCCGGAAATGAGCGCGGTCGTCTTTGACAACGTCTCGATCGTATTTGGCAATCAACCCGAACGCGCCTTGCCTTTGATGGATCAAGGGCAGGACCGCGGCACGATCCAGAAATCGACCGGCCAAGTCTTGGGCGTCCACAACTGTGCGCTGACCGTCGCGGACGGCGAAATCCTGGTCCTGATGGGGCTGTCCGGCTCGGGCAAATCCACCCTTCTGCGCGCCGTTAATGGCCTAAATCCGGTGGCACGCGGTGAGGTGCGTATCAATGACGGCGGCGGCATGGTCAGCGTCACCCATGCTGATAGCGCGACCTTGCGACGGTTGCGACTGACCCGGGTTGCCATGGTCTTTCAGCAATTCGGCCTGCTGCCATGGCGCACGGTTGAAGAAAACGTCGGTCTCGGGCTTGAACTTGGCGGTATGGCCGCCCCTTCGCGGCGGGCCAAGGTCGTGGAGCAACTTGAACTTGTTGGCCTGTCCGACTGGGCAAAACGCAAGGTCAGCGAGTTGTCGGGCGGCATGCAACAGCGCGTCGGTCTGGCCCGCGCTTTTGCGACGGACGCCCCAATCCTGTTGATGGACGAGCCGTTCTCGGCGCTCGATCCGCTGATCCGTGCCAAACTGCAGGACGAGTTGCTCGACCTGCAGGCCAAGCTGAAACGCACGATCATCTTTGTCAGCCACGATCTCGACGAGGCCTTCAAGATCGGCAATCGCATTGCCATCATGGACGGCGGGAGGATCGTCCAATGCGGCACGCCGCGTGACATCTTCCGCAACCCCGCCAGCGCCTATGTCGCCGATTTCGTCGCGCATATGAACCCGCTCGGCGTTCTCTGCGCGCGTGATGTCGTCGAACCGGCCGCTGGCACGCCTGCACAATCGGTACCGGGCGACATGGACATTCGCGCTGTGATGGACATTGTGCGCCAGACCGGACACCCGGTCGGCGTTACCGAGAACGGCAGGCTGATCGGTCAGGTCACGTCCGATACGGTGCTAACCAAGCTGCTCGACCCAAGGTCATGACGCGTATTTCAGCCAATACTCTTTGACCCAGCGCACGGGAAAGAAACCGAACTTTCCCTTTGTGCCCCAGAACCTGAAGGGAGGTCCCGCCAAGTCATGAGGGTCCGGCTTGCCATGGAAACAAACGATCAACCCTTCAGGCCGCGAGATGGACAGAAACAGGTTCAGCGGAAAGTGCCATGCCACGTTCTTTTTGAAGCTCAGCACCCACCCATCGGGCCAATAGAACCGGTTGTTCGCGCGGTTATGTATGAATTCCTGATCGTTGCGCTCGCGATCCAATGCCGCAAACTCGGCCTCATGAAACGCGTTCCAGATGTCGTCTTGTTGGCCTGCGACAAACCCGACAACGGACGAATTTGAACGCTTGTTCGTGTTGAATAATTTCGGAAACCACTGTTCAGGAGCGTTTGGCCAGTTGTGAATGATGTGAAGACCGGGAGTCTCGGTGATCCGGTCAATCATCGGCATCAAGTCACCCAAAACAACGACATCAACGTCCATCAATATTACTGGCGTTCCGACGGAAAACAGTCCGGGGGCAAAGATTGAGAGTTTCGGCCACTTACCACCATTCCAGTTCTCGCGCTCAAGACGGAAGGCCGGGAGCGGGATCACTTCGATCCCCTCAGCAAGCCCGTCCGGGTCATCTGTGACTGAGACAAATCGGAAAGGCCGCGCGTTCAGATCACGCAACGCCCGAAAGAGAGTATTGGTATAATCAGCAGGATACCCCTTGCCCCATTTGAAGGTCGCGAAGACTGGTAATTGCACTGTGCCTGTCATGCTGAAACTTTCCGAAGCGGACCTGCGACCAAATAGTTAAACGTTAGTAACGACCCATCGGCAGCGTGACTTGTTCCAGGACAGCGTCGGCAGCATCCACCGCCTTGACCGTCACAGAGTATTCGTTCCCACGCCCGCCAGAACACGGCGGCAGATAACCGTCCGAATTATAGGGCGATGGCGCACGGGCCTTTTTCACGACAAATGCGGGCTCGGGCAGGACATCCGTCATCGCTGGCACCGACGGCAAGTCAGCATCCGGACCAGTGACACGAATTCCGATGATCCCGTGCCCGCCGTCAGTCGACAACGGCGTGTAGGTCAGGTCGTTGAATTCGAGATGCACCGCCACGGTCCCGGCCGGCAATCCGGTCAACGTCATTGGCGGGGTCGATCCTTCCCCTTGCAGCAATTGGCAATGCTGGCCCTTGGGAACGTTCACGCCGTCCCACGGCGCACCCAAAGTTCCTACCATTTCGGCATGGACTGGCGTTGCGAGCAGCGGAAAAAGCAGCACTGCGAACTTCATCGGAATCCTCCTTGAAAGTTGGCTTCAATCTATCCGTAAACTTCGACTGGGGTTCCGGCAATCGCGGCCATATTCAACAAGCCACGCGGAGTGATGGCGGGTGTCACGATATGCGCGCGATTGCCCATCCCCATCAGGATCGGGCCGACCTCCAACGCATTCGCTTTCAGTTTCAGGATGTTGCGCACGCCGCTGGCCGCGTCGGTTGATGCAAAGATCAAGACATTCGCGGCTCCGGTCAGTCGGGAATTCGGGAAAATCCGTTCGCGGATTTCCTCGTCCAGCGCGACGTCGGCAGTCATCTCGCCTTCGTACATGAAGTCAACTTCGCGCTCGTCAAGCATCTCGATTGCCGTCCGCGTCCGTTGGCCCGAAGGCGTATCAAGGTTGCCAAACTGCGAGTTCGAACACAGCGCAATCTTGGGTTCGACGCCAAAGCGGCGCACGTGGCGTGCCGCAGCAATCGCCGTCTGGCAAATCTGTTC
>Ga0164241_10006442_pt1 | contig 10719 bp, 10 predicted proteins | sample OricomyardsoilBY_FD_108780 | JGI IMG/M metagenome (GOLD analysis project Ga0164241, IMG submission 108780) | Backyard soil microbial communities from Emeryville, California, USA - Original compost - Back yard soil (BY) | ecosystem: Environmental > Terrestrial > Soil > Unclassified | place: USA... | reverse complement strand
TCCGGCACCATTGTAAACAATGCTTGAATTGGCTGCATAAGTTCGTGAGACTATTCTAACATTTCCTCCTGTCGTCCCCGTCTGCAAAGCTCCAGCTGGGTCAAGCGAACCTAATCTCATTATTCCATTAAGAGTTAGTGTACCTGATCCAGTCAAAGCAGATGTGCCTAAGTCTAAAGTAGATAAAGTCGCTACTGAGAAATTAATTGAATTCGAAATTGTGCCTGAGTTACTAAAAGTGTGAATTGCAGATGAAACAAAATTAATATTACCTACTCCGGTAACCGATGAAGTCTCAGTAATTGTTCCTGCAGTCAAAGTGAAATTTCCTGTTACGTTCAAAATGCCATTTCCAACACCACCTCCCGAAGACAGTATTAACTGACCTCCGCTGGCATTCATACTAAAATTTCCTGAAACATTTATGGTCGTAGTTCCGGTCGAATTGGTATTTGAACCGCTAGTAACAGCCGAGTTATATAAAAAATCACGCCCAATATTAAAAACTGTCGCACCTCCTGTTGTGCCAAAAATTACTCTTGAATTCCCGGAAATGATAAAGTCTCTCCCAATTGTAACTGTGGGACTTTGTGTTGACGAAAATCTTACACTCGCAGTAGTGGAAGGTGCAGATCCAGTTGCGGATATTGTCAAATCATTTTGTACATCAGTAAAAAGTCCTGCAAAATCAACAGAGCGGCCAGAATTTAAAACGCAGTTAAATACAAAATTTCCAAAACTTTGATTCCAATTACCTCCCGCTGTTGCTGTTAAATTCGCAGACAAAGTATAACCTTGAACCTGAACGGTTGATGTCACACCCCAATTTGCAATTGGAATACTTCCTTCAGTATTTGTATACAAGTGGCGATAAATTGATCCATTATTGAAAATAGCATTACCTTGATCAGTACCAGTAATTTTAGCAATATCGTTGCAAATCAAGGTGCCATTCACTGTTAAAAAACCATAATCAATCCCATCATTATAAAAATCTAAATCATTTGCAGCAGAGCCGTCATCAGCAACGGTTATTGTTCCCTCTGCATCAATGGTTAGAGCTCCTCCGATATCAACAAAAACCTGATCAACAGTTACTGAAAATGGGTTAGGAACATTTACAGAATGCAAAATAATTATTGATGAGGAATTGCTTGAAGTTGGCGGTATCCCTGAATCCCAGGTATTTCCATCATTCCATGGGCCATCCTGAACAGAAATTACAGTCTGACCATTGGCCGACACCACAAAAAGACCACTTACAAATAGAGCCAGTAACAGACGCATCATACCAATACCATTAATTCAGCCTACAAAAATAATAGATTACCACGTTAATACGTAAAAAAACCATACTAGTAACCCCGAATATACGGAATTATCCTGGGTAAAGGTTTTTTACCGCAATTGCTGAGAATTTCAGCGTTAGGAGAAGAGGTACACAAAGAAAACAGACCCACTTCAAAGCTATTAATGACTTCCAGTAATTCAACTTTTTATCAGCCAAATAGCCTGTTACAAGCGATAAATGAAATCTATTACCAATAATTCACAATTAGTTCTAATTGTTCACTGGTTATAGACGAACCAGAAGGGAGACAAAGACCTCTTTCAAATAAGGATTCGCTGGTTGCACCTCCGTAAACGGTTGCATCTTTAAAGACAGGTTGCAAATGCATTGGCTTCCATAGTCTCCTCGTTTCAATTTCCTTTGTGGCTAAATACTGTAGTAAGTCGCCTGGCTTGCGGTGATCGGTAATGCAGCAACTTAACCAGCGATTGGAGTAGTGATCATCCGGTTCATTTTGAAAAGAAGCATCGGATAAATTTTGCCTGTAAAAATTAAAAATCTCCCTGCGTCTGCCTATACGTTCCTGCAGATAAGGCAATTGTGACAGGCCCTGTGCGGCATTTAGCGGGCTCATGAGATAGTTATAACCCTTTTCATGATGTTCGTAGTAAGGAACGTTTTCGCGGGCATGACTGGCGAGATGATGAATGTGCAAAGCCGTATTTTCATTGTTGGTCAGCACTGCCCCTCCTCCGTAGGTTGTAAATATTTTATTGTTGTTGAATGAATACACACCGATGGCACCCAATGTGCCTGCCTGCTTTCCCTGATAGGTGGATCCTATCGCCTCCGCTGCGTCTTCGATAACCGGTATTTCAAACCTATTTGCAATTTCGATAATCCTGCTCATCTGGGCCGGCATGCCGTACGTGTGCACCACCATGATGGCCTTTGGTCTTATCGATTTTTTATTCAGATCGTTCAATGTCTCTTCCAGCAAGTCGGGATCCATGTTCCAGGTAAGGGACTCCGAGTCGACAAATACAGGTGTTGCGCCTACGTATAAGATTGGATTGATGGTCGCTACATAAGTGAATGTTGGTGCGATCACTACATCACCTTTACCAATCTTCAGGGCAAGCAATGCCATATGTAAAGCGGAGGTTCCTGAGTTTAATGCCACAACACTTGCTGCTCCGGATTTTCTTTCAAGTTCTTTTTCAAAATCAGCTACAATTTGCGTATGCCTTTTACCTTCATACGTACGCAACACTGCTGCTAATCCCTCAACATCAATAGGTGTGTATGAGAGAGGAATGCTCGTTACCGTCATGCTCCTTGTTTATTTTTTTCGCGAAACCGCTGGTAAAAGAAAGCAATTATGAGCAAAATCATCAACGTGGGATTAACGATCAGCCTGTGTATCTGCGAAAGCAAAGGGGACGAAATCTCTGAGTCTCCTTCGAGATTAAGCTTAAGTACAAAGTATAAGGGTAGGATAATCAGCAATTCGAAAAGAAAAACCAGAACTGCCACCTTCATGTATTTGCGCCCTTCAAATAAGGCACTTATCAGAAGCAGGCAAGCGAGGTCATTGAAAATGAACCGAATCGTTTTATTAAACACAAACGAAAAATAAGGATGAAAAATTTGTTCTTCCCTTCCAGGCAGGAGCATGGAAAAATCAAATCGCTGAAATAAATAAATCATGGCAAGCATTAGCAATGCTACCAGGATCATCACCCCTTTCCTTGATTTATTTTGCTTCACTTACCGTTTTTTTTGTATTGAACCGGAATACCCACACGGCCCAAAGTGCAAGCACAACTAAATATAAGAAGGCGGTAAAAATATATTTATGAACGTAATAGAAAAACTGCTGATAATGAATGGCTGCAAAATACAGGAGACTGATGCGCAGAAGATTAAAAAGATGAATCAGGAGAATACCTGCCGGAATAAACCATGTCATTGTTTTAACAGAACCACCGAAAGCCACAATAAAGGCAATGAAAATAATCATGACGTTAATACCATTACACCCTTCAAATACACTGATGATTATTTTATCAGCATTCGTTACAAATACAGTAGGACCATTCGGGTTGATAGAGGCTTCTGCATTCTCACCTGCTAATCGAAGTGCTGTTGCTGTTTGAAAGGTGACCTCTTCCGTGAGAGGGTCTGGCCGGTAATCAAAGGATTCCACATATAATCCGTAAATGATGTTTCCAACCAGGTAGATAGCCAGAAACTTAGCAAGAAAGAAAAAGGCAGGTTTAAAATCATCCCACATCGCTATACTTTTTGAGCCGGAATACCAATAACAGTCACTCCGGGTGGCATAGCCTTAGTGACCACAGCACCAGCACCTACTACCACCTGGTTTCCAATGGACAGGTTCTGAAGAATCCGCGCACCGGCTCCAATCATACATTCCTCACCAATAGAATCAAAACCCGACAGGCTGCAATTAGGCATAATGGAGGTATAGCTTCCGATAGTCACATCATGTCCAATCGTAGTAAGTAAGTTGACAATGACAAAATCACCGAGGTGAACATTAATTGTGAGAATGCAGCCACTCGTGATGATACATCCTTCTCCTATCGTATTGGATTCATCACCCAATTGACATTGCGGATGCATCAGTGCCGGATAAGTGATATTGGAATTCGTAAGATGAGTTCTCAGCCTTTTCTTGATTTGAGGATTCGCTATTGCAATGGCCACAGAAATAGGTGACTTTATCGCATTTAATTGATCCACGTTACCTAACACAGGTAGTGCATCTACCTGGCCCTTTAAATGATCATCATAAAAACCAAGCAAATTCCAGGTTGCCTTTGAGGCATTGATTTGACGAATCATCAACGCGGTTTCTCTTCCAAATCCCCCGGCACCCACTATTGCAATGTCCTTCATTATTGCCCCTTAAATTTTTCTTCGTCCAAAGATATATCGTTTCGAAAGGAAAACACCAACAGCAAGGTGGCCCATAAAATTTTAATATCCAGCCATAATGAAATGGTTCTTACATACTCGATGTCATACCTGAATTTTTCTGACCATGTTATTGAATTTCTTCCGTTGATTTGTGCAAGGCCCGTGATACCAGGACGTATATGGTGACGCACGTGCTGTTCTTTAGAGAATAAATCATCGTATTCCACCGGCAACGGCCGCGGACCAACCAGTGACATGTCGCCTTTCAGTACATTAAACAATTGTGGCAATTCATCCAATGATGATTTTCGTAAGAAATCGCCCCAGCCAAATCTTCGTTCTGCTATCGAAAGCGTTTCATCAGTCTTTAACGTGCGGAACTTAAGGATGTGAAAATACCGGCCATCCTTGCCGATACGTTGTTGCCTGAAAAATAGTTTGGTTTCCCCCTGAAGCCAGTAACCCAGCGTAATCATTAAAAAAAACGGAATCAACAAAATGACCAATGGCCCTGCCACAGCCAGATCAAAAACTCGTTTACCAAATAACCAACCTGATTTCACACTTCGCGGGCTTTAGCAGAATTGAACTAAGCCAAGTTAGTGTTTTGTATCTTTTTTAAGAGCCGCTCTCTTGACAAAATGAAAAGAACCGGATAGACGGCAATGACAAGCACCACATAAACAGGTAATCCATTTGCATACAGGAATATGATCAGGCTGTTGATCAATGCCTGCAACAGGGCATAGATAAACGAAACGACCCGGTGAGATAATTTTAATTCATTGGATAGATATTGAAAAACATGTTGCCTGTGTGCTTTAAAAATATTTTCACGCTTACTCAATCGAAAAACAATCGTGATCACTGAGTCAGTACCAAACACCAGCACGATACCCACCCACACTAAACTGTCGGAGGCAACAATTAATTGAAACATCAAAAAAATCTGAATGAAGGCAAGTGTAACGCTTCCTACATCCCCGGCAAAGGCACGGGCTCTTATTCTGAAATTAAAAAACAGGAAAATGAACAAGGAAATACAAAGGATAGCAAGCAAGGCTTCATCCGTAAAAGCAATCACATATCGCTGGATGAATACAAAGGTAGCTATGTTCGTTAATGCATACAGCCCCGTAATACCATTGATCCCATCCATGAAATTAAATGCATTGATCGCCCCTACTGAAACGATGAATGCCAGAAGCATCAGCCAGAAAGGCCATTCATAAATAGCCAGTTGATAAAAAATAAAAGCAACTGCCAATCCCTGCATCAGCGCGCGAAGCGCGGACGAAACATGATTTAAATCATCGGCAAAACTGATGACCGAAAGCAAAATAACCCCGGCTAAAAACCAGGGCCACAACGGATACATCACAAACCACACTACTACTGCCAAAGGGAAAATGATACCTGCTCCCCGTATCGTAGGTGTTGAATGTGAACTTCGTTCGTTCGGCTTATCTATAATACGCCAACGTTCTGCCAGTTTGAAATAGACTACTTCCAGAACAAGCAGTACAACGGCAACGCCTGCATAGATGATATCCTCACGCATGGAACGACTGAATGGTTTTTCGTATTCCGGAATGAATATCCAATGGCAGCGGTTCGCCAATCGTATTCACTACTTTGACATTAGACACCATCATGTTCTCCGTTAATTTATTAAGCATTTGTCCTTTTCCCAGCAACGAAAATAATAATCGTATTCCTCCAACAGGTATATTCATTACTCTCGCTTTTCTACCCAATGCAGCCGCTATCGTTTTATATAATTCGGTGGTGGACAGGTAACCATCATCCGAGAGATGATAAATACCCGAAGGCAATGGCTTATCCATAAAATGCTTTACAATAAAAGTAAAGTTACCCAGGCTTAAAAAAGAGCGTTGGTTATGAAAAGCGCCCAATGGATAGGGCAAACCACTCTTTACAAACCGGTATAACAAATTCAAATTGCCCTTGTTGCCTTGTCCATGAATCATGCATGGGCGAAAAACATAAATCTTTTTCCCTGGTGGTAATACTAAGGACTGAATGTATTCTTCTGCTTTTCTTTTGGATTTTCCATACGGTGTTATCGGAACGGGATGAATATCTTCGGCCACAATACCAGGTGACACATCTTCTGCGGCTTTGATTGAACTTAAAAAAATCAGTTTACCTGCTTTCGATTTCATGAATTCGTTCACAATACGAACCGTTCCCTCATAGTTTATTTTAAAATAATCTTCTTCTTTATACTGATTACTCAAATCATGAGCTATTCCTGCCAGGTGAATCACCACATCAATTCCAAGTTCGTCTGACTTTTGCTGAGTGTATTCTTCTTCCAGGTTGATCTTACTTTTTCCGAATTGTTTTCGGGCCTTATCTTTATCACGACTGTGACCGTATAGTTGTGTAGATTCCGAAGTTTCCAGAAACCGAACCAGGCCACTGCCTACAAAACCAGATACACCGGTGATAAATACTTTTGTCATCAACAATTATATTAACTCGAAGAGCTTCGTAAAATACTTCGGGTAAATCTTAAACACATTTGTATGAATTCCATTCTCCCGGCATCCCCGGATGATTTCATTATTCAGAATAATGTTGCTCATTATGCCGTTGCTACTTACACCTCCCTTTCGCATGTTCACCATCACTAAAGGCAGGTATTTATAACGTAGTTTACCTACATAGAGAAACCGGATTAACAATTCATAGTCTGCTGCTATTTTATAATCCGTTTTAAATAATCCGAATTGTTCGTAAAATTTCCTCCTGACAAAAAAGGTAGGGTGAGCCGGCATAAATCCTTTGGCAAACTTACCCGGATGCCATTTTGCAGAAGAATAGGTGCGCACTATTTTTTTTAGATTGGTAGGATCGACAAAGACAAGGTCACCAAAGACAGCATCTACACTTTGGTCTTCAAAAGCCTGAGCTACCTGAGAAATGATATCGTTAGAGGGGTAAAAATCATCCGAGTTGATAATCCCTACCACTTCACCAGTAGCGAGTTTCAACGCCTTGTTCATGGCGTCATAAATGCCTTTATCGTGTTCACTGATCCACCGATCAATAGTATTCTCATTTTGCCTGATTATATCCAGTGTTCCATCCGTTGACGCTCCATCCACCACGATGTATTCGATATCGGCATAATTCTGACTCAGCACAGACTCTATCGTGTCGCGAATCGTAGCCGCTGAGTTATAAGATACTGTGAGGAGTGATATCTTCAAGGTAACAATTAATCAAGATTTGAGGTAGAGAAGAACCAGCGTGGCAACTATAATAAAAATTAAAAAAACGTTAATCTTTTTAAGCCAGGTTACATTGTTTCCCAAGGATCTGACTTCGTTTTTTAATTGATCATTTGAATCCTTAAAATTCTTCAATTGATCGCTTTGCGTGGACGTTGGCTCAGCAACTGCTACAGCGATGGCAGTGTCACCTAAGTGCGAAATAGAAATTTGCAAATCTTTTATATAGGGCTTTCCCTCCAGATCGTGATGGACTTCAATTGCATTAAAAGGTATTTTTCTATATGAAGCATTTGCTTTTACAATCGCTTCTTTTGCCGCGAAGAGACCACCGAAAGAATCTCGGGGATTAATTTGAATCGAGCAATAGGAAATTTCCTGCGGGGTAAAATTTAGTTTATAAAACTGATCCTCTCTAAAATCAGAACAGATTGGCATATTGGAGATCTTCTCAATATCAATACCTATTCCTGACTGACTAACCGGGTAGATTTCTGTGTGCTCATTTTCCAGTTTTAGCACTCCACTTTCTTGTGAAGAGCATCTACTCATTAATTCCGCAAAGGTTCTTATCATTAAATAATCTCTAACAATAATTCCTTCGGTTGCCAACGCCCCATACATTCGATGAACCATTATCGATCCATTCACTGCAGATTTATCGATTATTGTTTCATTTCGTATTTGAGAAGGATCTATTCTCAAATATTTACTAATAACTGCTTTTGCACTTGATTCACTCATTCTAAAATCCTTTAAAACAAGACTGACAAATATAACCTTCCGCTCCTTGTGGGGTAATGCATTTGGCAAATCCAATTTGGGCAATATCATCGTTTAATGTTTTAAAACATCGATAACATGCTATCGAATTTAAATTACTTTCCGGCTTTTGGGAATAAACCGGAGCTGAATACGATTCAATTCTGTTTTTTAATTCAGTCAAAAATAAAGCCACCTGCTTGCCTTCACTCACCCGGTGATCAAAAGACATACTTATTATACATTTGCCTTCTGAGTCTATGGAAGAAATACCCAAAATAGCAGAGTTCTTCATATTAATCAGAGGCGTAAATGAAAAAACGCCCTCACTTGACAGATCGGTGATTGTAAATGTGATGTCAGTGAGTTGTTCCAGAGTTAACTGATCATCGATGTAGTGACTAGATAGGTTAAAGACTTCCTCTTCAATTTCCAGAATGCTCTTTAAATTGGTATCGGCAATTTTCAGAACCTTTAAACCCTTGCCTATGTCCGCAGCAAATCCAACATTCACTTTTTTATAAAAAGCAATGTGCTCATTACTAAAGTAAGCATTAAACTCCCTGTACTTCAACAATAGCCGACCTGACTCGTAGATCACTATCGGAAGCAACGAATTCCTGAAATAGCGCAGATGATCATTTACATAATTGAGAACAGAACTTACGTTCACCTGAACATTTACCGTGCTACGCAAACCGGTGGATTGTACGCTCGATAAATACTCTGCTTCCCTGCGTTTAGAAGACGGAATCTTCAGTAGCTCAACCTTTTCAAAATCATCTGTCATTATAGGTCCCACCCCCACTGGTAAGGAAGGCCTGTTCCTCTGTTTTTGATTATTGCTCCCCTTTAAGAAATTTTCAACATCTGCTCCACTTATGAAATCATTTCCCTTAAAAGCATCTAATTCGATCTTTGCAGATTTTATTAGTTCGAGTGCACGATTTGAAAATACAGACACCTCTGCCTGGTGATGTACTTCTTTTGCAATTAACGTTTGCTGCTTCGGTTTAACAGGTTGAAGAATTTCATCTGGTTTTTCGTCTGTAACGCGAGCTATTAATGCATTCACTGAAAGTTCATCTCCTTGTTTGCAGTGATACTGAATAAATCCCTCTACTTCCGATTCAATGCTTATGGCCATCTTAGAAGTTTCCAGTTCGGCAATCACTGAATTTTTGCTGACCCTATCTCCTGTCTTAAACAACAATTCCAACACAATCAGGGTTTGATCGTTGACGGACTCTTGAGGTACGAGAATGTCTTGCAACACGGTCATAGGAATTGCTGCTTTAGTTCGAAAATAATCCGATCTTTATCAGGAAGAACAAGATGTTCCAAAGATTTAACTGATGGAATCGGTACAGGTAACGCACCAATTCGTCTCACTATAACAGGTTTGTTTATTTGTTCCATCACAGTGGCAATAATTTCACTTCCGATTCCTCCTGCCGGACTTCCTTCCTCAATCACTGCCAAACGACCTGTCGTTATCACCGATTCAAGAATTTGCCTCGCGTCAAGTGGTGATAGCTGAGTAAGTACAAGCAATTCGATCTTTAAATCAATTTCCGCAAAAATTTCCTCCACAAGAGAATTTACAATCTCAGCCATGCCACCATAGGTAACAATTGTAAGATCAGGAACAGAGCTCATTGGTGTGATGCGTATCACCGGGAATGGAGCATCATTCCGCTCATAAACAAAATTACGGGCTTTTTGTGCGAGAATTCGTTTGCCATAATCCACTTTATTTTCGATTATAATTACCGGGTGCTCTTCTTTCATCACTTGATCGAAAATTAATCGTGGATCCATCAGGGTGTTTAATGCTACCGTTGTCACGTTGTCGATACCTATGAGAAATTTATCGAGTGTTTGTGAATGAGTGGGTCCATATCCCCTTCTTCCTCCCATCGGGGTCCTTAATACAACAGGGCATTTTACCTGTAGATTAAAAATATGGTGAAACTTGGAAGCATGATTAACAATTTGATCAAAAGCCAAAGTGACAAAATCGCCAAACATAATTTCTGCAAAGGGCTTGAAGCCATTCAAGGCAAGTCCATTAGAAATACCCATGATAGCAGATTCAGAAATGGGCGTAGAAAAAACACGATCAGGTTTCAGTACAGATAGATCCTTTGAAACTTTGAATGCTCCGCCATAAGGAGACAAGATGTCTTCTCCAATAAAAATCAATGAGTCATTTTCAACCATTCTTTCACGAAAAAAAAGATTGATTAACTCCACTTGCCTCTTAGGTAGAGATTCCAATGGAATCCATTTTTCTTCCTGATAAGGAATTTGCTTTGGTAAATAATATTCATCAAGTGATAAATCTTCTTCCTTCAAGATCTCTTCAATTAAGCGAGAGATCTCCTCGTCAATCGTTTTGGCATACGTGTTGTAATAATCAAGAGATTCTTTTTGAAAACCATTTAGAAAATCCTTCCC
>Ga0164241_10006441_pt1 | contig 10721 bp, 11 predicted proteins | sample OricomyardsoilBY_FD_108780 | JGI IMG/M metagenome (GOLD analysis project Ga0164241, IMG submission 108780) | Backyard soil microbial communities from Emeryville, California, USA - Original compost - Back yard soil (BY) | ecosystem: Environmental > Terrestrial > Soil > Unclassified | place: USA... | reverse complement strand
GGGCGATGTTCTGAAGCAGAACCGTCTTGCCGGTGCGCGGCGGCGCGACGATCAGCGCACGCTGGCCCTTGCCGATCGGCGCGACGATATCGATGACCCGCGGCGAGAAATCCTTCTTGGTCGGGTCCTGCACTTCGAGCTTCAGGCGCTTCTTCGGGAACAGCGGCGTCAGGTTCTCGAAGAGCACCTTGCTCTTCGCGTTCTCGGGCGCGTCGTGATTGATCTCGCCGACCTTCAGCAGCGCGAAATAGCGCTCGCCATCTTTCGGCGGGCGGATGAGGCCCGAGATGGTGTCGCCGGTGCGCAGGTTGAAGCGGCGGATCTGGCTGGGAGACACGTAGATGTCATCCGGGCCCGCGAGGTAGCTGCCGTCCGAGGAACGCAGGAAGCCGAAGCCGTCCTGCAGGATCTCGAGCACGCCGTCGCCGTAGATGTTCTGGCCGTCGCGCGAATGGGCCTTGAGGATGCCGAAGATGATGTCCTGCTTGCGCGAGCGGGCCAGGCCCTCGACGCCCATGGACTCGGCCATCTTGACCAGTTCGTAGATGGGCTTGGCCTTGAGCACCGACAGGTTCATCGAGCTCTTGGTGGCCGCTAGTTCGGCCTGGCTGATGATTTCGGACTCGTCGACCTCCATCATCTCGGGCGGCTGTTCGTCGCGGCCGCCGCCGTTGTTCTGCCCCGGCCGGTAATTCGGATCGCGGTTGCCATCGCGGTCGCGATGTCCGCCGCCACCGCCGCCGCGGCCACCGTCGTGGCGCGGTCCCTTGTTAGGGCGATTGCGGCCCTGATTTCCCAGGTAGCCCCTCACAGGTGCGCGTCCAGGAAAGTTTTGAGATCCGGCTTGCGGACGGAGCCGACCTTCTGAGCTTCGGGCTTGCCGCCCTTGAACAGGATCAGTGTCGGGATGTTTCGGATGCCGTATTTCGGCGGGGTCTGTGGGTTCGATTCGATGTCAATCTTCGCGATGCGAAGTTTGTCCTTATATTCGGTGGCGATCTCGTCGAGGATCGGCGCGATCATCTTGCAGGGGCCACACCACTCGGCCCAGAAATCCAGCAGAACGGGCTTGTCGGACTGCAGAACGTCCTGGCTGAACGTAGCGTCCGTGGTGTGCACGATGTCCGGGTTACTCACGTGGAAGGGTCTCCATGGAAACAAAAAATGGCTGTGGGGCTCGACTTGGATGCGGGTGGGGTGTTTTGTGGAAGCAGGTGCTTCGAGACGGCAGAAGCCGTGCTCAGGACGCGATCAAACGGTTAGACTGCGCGGCACGCAGGCGGACTGCCTGATGGGCCTGAAAAAGTAAGTTGGACCTAGTGGTTTAAGGAAGCTTTGGATTTGCGGCTCAGGTGCTTATCAGCAGGGCCGCGTCTTGGGGCTATTTTTTAACTGGTCCGCATCCCATTTGCAAGCGGCACTTCACGCCAATACATAAGTAATCCGCAATTAATGACAGAGACACACCTTTCCGAACTCAGGTTCGATTCGCTCGATCTCGTTCCCGAAGTCGCCCGCGGCATCAGTGATGCGGGTTTCGTCCGCGCTACCCCCGTGCAGGCGAGCACCTTGCCGATTGCGCTCGCGGGCCAGGATGTTGCGGGCCAGGCACAGACGGGCACCGGCAAGACCGCGGCATTCCTGGTGGCGCTTTATCAGCGGCTGCTGACGAATCCCCCAGCCCCGGGGCGCAGCGCCACTGGCATCCGCGCCCTGATCCTCGCGCCCACGCGCGAGCTCGCCGTGCAGATCTTCAACGACGCGCAGGTGCTGGGAAAACATACGGGATTGCGGATCGCGGTGGTATTTGGGGGCGTCGACTACGAAAAACAACGCAAGACGCTGCAGGACGGCGTCGACGTGCTGATCGGCACGCCGGGCCGGGTCATCGACTACTTCAAGCAGCACGTGTTCGACATGCGCTCCGCCCAGGCCGTCGTTCTCGATGAAGCCGACCGCATGTTCGACCTGGGCTTCATCGCCGACATCCGCTTCATCCTGCGCCGCCTGCCGAAGCCGGAGCAGCGCCAGTCCATGCTGTTCTCGGCCACGCTCTCGCACCGCGTGCTGGAACTGGCCTACGAGCACATGAACAACCCGGAACTGGTGCGCATCGAACCCGATCGCGTGACCGCCGACCGGGTGCGCCAGCTCATCTACTTCCCGGCAATGGAAGAAAAGGTGCCGCTGCTGATCGGGCTGCTGCGCAGCTTCGATGCGCACCGCACGATGGTGTTCGTGAACACCAAGCGGGTCGCCGAGAAGCTCGAGGGCTATCTACTCGCGAACGGCTTCAAGGCACAGGCGCTTTCGGGCGACGTGCCGCAGAAGAAGCGCCTGCGCTTCATGCGGGAATTCCACTCGGGCGAGCTGGCGGTGCTGATCGCCACCGATGTGGCCTCGCGCGGCCTGCACATTCCCGACGTCAGCCACGTGTTCAACTACGACCTGCCGCAGGACGCCGCCGACTACGTGCATCGCATCGGCCGCACGGCGCGCGCCGGCGCCGAGGGTGACGCGATCAGCTTCGGCTGCGAGGAATACGCGGTGTCGCTGCCGGACATCGAGGACTACATCTCGCACAAGATCGAGGTGGCGCGGGTCGCGCCGGAACTGCTGGCGCAGGATCTCAAGCCACCGGTGTACAAGGAATGGGATCCCGAAGACGGTCCCCGACCCATGCGCCGGCCCGGCGGTGGCGGACGCGGCGGTCCGCGCCGTGGCGGTGGTGGTGGTGGTGGGCGCGGCGGCCCGCGTCGCAGTGGTGGCGGCGGCGGTGGTCATCGCCGCGGCGGACGCTAGAGACACGGTGCCGGGTGAGGAAAGTGGGGAATCGCGCCCGGGCGCGGCGCGATTCCCCACTTTCCTCACCCGGCACCATCAAGGTCGCTGACTCCGTTGACCGAAAGGTGATCCGCGTGTTCGCGCCGCGAGCCGCGCGTGTCCCAGTGTCGAACACCGAACACCCAGCGGATTCCGGCGGCGCGCGCCGCGTCCAGCATGCGCGAATTGTCGTCGGCGAACAGGCTGCGCCGCGGATCGAAGCCGAAGCGCTCGCGCGCGGCCTCCCAGAAGCGCGCGTCTTCCTTCGGATGACCGAATTCGTGCGAGGTGACCGACGCGTCGAGGTAGTCCAGCACAGAGGTCTCCTCGTGCTTCACCGCCAGCGCCACCGGGTGCGAATTGGTCAGCAACAGCAGGCGCTTGCCGGACGCGCGCATGCGGGTCAGGAATTCGCGAGCGCCAGGCAACCAGGCCACGTGCGAGCGCACCTCGCGATGCAATGCGCCGATGTCCACGCCGAGGCTGCGTGACCAGTACTCGATGCAGTACCAGTCCAGCGTGCCGCTGCGTTCGGCGAAGCGACGCGAGATTTCCGCGTAGGCGGCGTGCAGGTCCATGGACTGCGCAACCGCGAAACGTTGCGGCACCAGGTCGCGCCAGATGTGGTTGTCGTAGGCCTGGTCCAGCAATGTGCCGTCGAGATCCAGGCAGACCGTGTCGATCTGCGACCAATCGGGCCGTGTGGGCGATGCGGATGACATGCGGCGCGTATCATACGGACCCCTGAATGGATGCAGGCAGCGAAACACTGGTCGATTTCCACACGCACAGCCATTTTTCCGATGGCGTGCTGGCCCCGGCCGCGCTGGTGGAACGGGCGCGGGCGCGTGGCGTTTCGACGCTGGCCCTCACCGACCACGACACCACCGCCGGGCTCGACGAAGCTCGCGTGGCCTGCGACGCGGCGGGCATCGAATTCGTGCCGGGCGTGGAGCTCTCCGCGGGCTGGCGCGGCCAAACTATTCACGTGGTCGGCCTCGAGATCGACGCCCGTCACCCGGGACTCGGAGCGCACATGTCGCAGGTGCTGGGCCGCCGCCAGGCGCGCCTAGGGGAAATCGGCGAGAGACTGGAGAAGCGCGCGCGGCTCCCGGGTCGCGAGCTGGCCGCAGCCGCCGCCGCCTGCCCCGCACCCACGCGAATGCACCTGGCGCGCCTGCTCGTGGAACGGGGATTCGCCCGCGATACCCAGCAGGCCTTCGACCGCTGGCTGAATCGCAACACGCCGGGACACGTGCCCGCCGAGTGGCCCTCGCTCGACGCGGTCATGGCGGTGCTGCGTGATAGCGGCGCCATCGCGGTGCTGGCGCATCCACACCGGTACCGCCTGTCGGCCGGACAGCTGCGCGAACTCACCGCCGCGTTCGCGCAGCAGGGCGGTGCGGCGCTCGAAGCCAGCATGGCGGGCATGAGTCCCAACGACGCGGAGCGGATCGCCTCCTTATGTCGTCGCTTCAGCCTGCACGCCTCCATGGGATCGGACTTCCACGATCCGGCGGTGCCGTGGAATCCCCTCGGCCGGTGGCTTAAGCTTGCGGCCGGTCTCGAGCCGGTCACAAAGCTTTTAACGACAGCCCGCCGATGAGCGATATCGAAGACCAGGACAACGTCGATCGCGAGCTTTTCAAGAACGTGGAAAAGCTGCGCGAGCTGCGCATAGCGCACCGCGATCTCGACGAAGTCATCTCGCGGCTGGCGCTCGACTTCCAGACCGACCAGCTGCAGCTCAAGCGCCTCAAGAAGCGCAAACTCATCCTCAAGGACCAGATCACGCGTCTCGAGAGCGAACTGATCCCTGACCTCAACGCCTGAACGGCCAATCTTGAAACAGATTTTCGAGCAGCTCACCACCCCGGAAGTCATGGCCGAGGTCATCGCCCTGATCATGGCGTTGCTGCTGGCGGTCGCACTCGCGCACTACATCAAGCGTGGACTTCGTCGGCTGGCCGAACGCGCCGATGCCGGTCCGTGGTCGCGCCGGCTGGTCATTGCCGGCATGGTGGTCGCGCCTTCGTTCATGGCCCTGGTGCTGATCCTCGGTCTGCGCGGGGTGTTCGCGTACTTCAGGCTGCGCGTGGAGCTGTTCGACATCGCCATGGACCTGGCCACCGTGCTGGTGCTGGTGCGTTTCGGCGTGCACGCGCTCTCGGTGTCCCTCGGCCCGAACAGCTGGATCCGCTCCTGGGAGCTGCGCATCACGCTGGTGATCTGGGCGGCCATCTCTTTCCAGGTGCTCGGCTGGTTCTCGGGAATCGAACGCACGCTCGACAGCATCGACCTGATCCCCGGCAAGTCGCAGTTCAGCCTCTGGGCATTGCTCAAGGGCGTCGTGGTCATCGCCGGCTTCCTGATCGTCACCAGCCTGATCGCGCGCACCATCGAGCGGCGCGTCATGAAGCTGGAAGGCATCGCGATCTCGACGCGCATCGGCATCTCCAAGTTCTCGACGTTTGGGTTGCTGGGGCTCGGTGTCCTGCTGGGCGTCAACGCATCGGGCGTCGACCTGACGGCGTTGACGGTGCTCACCGGCGCCATTGGTATCGGCCTCGGATTCGGCCTGCAGACCATCGCCAGCAACTTCGTCTCCGGCTTCGTGCTGCTGATGGACAAGTCGATCAAGCCCGGCGACGTCATCAGTTTCACCGGCACCACCGGCACCAGCAGCGAGAACTTCGGCTGGGTGCAGGAACTGCGCGGCCGCTACATCGTGATCCGCGACCGCGACGGCGTGGAAACGCTGGTGCCCAACCAGCACTTCATCAACAACCAGGTGGTGAACTGGAGTTATTCCGACCAGCGCGTGCGCATCCGCCTGCCGGTCATGATCAGCTTCCAGGACGACCCCGAGGTCGCGCTGCAGGTACTGGTCGACGCGGCCGCCAACCACCCGCGCATCCTCAAGGATCCGGGCCCGGTGTCGCGCCTCATGAGCTTCGAGAACTACGGCATGCGCGTGGAAGTGCGCTTCTGGATCCGCGACCCGATGAACGGCGTGAACAACGTGCGCTCCGACGTGAATCGCGAGATCTGGCGGCTGTTCAAGAAGAACGGCATCACCATCCCCGTGCAGCAGCACGACGTGCGGGTCCTGCAGTAGCCGCGATGGGACTGGAAGTGAGGCCGGGACTCGAGATCCCGGACGCGGACCTCGAAGTCGCGTTCATTCGCTCCTCCGGGCCCGGCGGGCAAAACGTCAACAAGGTCGCTTCCGCCGTGCAGCTGCGCTTCGCGCTGGAGCGGAATATGACGTTGAACGAGGACGTCAAGGCGCGGCTGCGTATGCTTGCCGGACAGCGCCTCAATGATGCCGGCGAGGTGCTGATCGTGGCACGCGAGTCGCGCAGCCAGGAACAGAACCGCCGCACTGCCGAGCAAAAGCTCCTGGACCTGGTGCGCCGCGCGCTGGTCCCGCCGCGCAAGCGTCACGCCACCAGGCCCACGCGGGCTTCGAAGGAGCGGCGCCTGGAGTCCAAATCGCGCACGCAGAAGAACAAGCGCCTGCGGGGTCGCGTGCGATCTGACGATTGAATCCGATGAACGAGGAACCCGTGAACGTCTGGCACAAGAAATTCCTGGCCTTCGCGATCCACTTCCTGGTGACCGCGCTGCTCGGCGCCGCTGCCGCCGCGCTGATATTCCTGGTGTGGTTCCCGCGCCCCTTCGCCACCATGGTTGGCGGCACCGAGCTGTTCATCCTGGTGGTGGGCTGCGACCTGGTGCTCGGACCGCTGCTCTCACTGGTGATCTACGACCCGCGCAAGACGCGCCTCGCGCTGGTCGTCGACTACAGCGTGGTCGGCGCGGTGCAGATCGCCACGCTGGTCTATGGCGTGTACATCGTGGCGGGCACGCGGCCGGTGGAAGTGGCCTTCAGTCGCGATCGCCTCGAGGTGATCACGGCGCGCGAGATCAGCGACGCCGAACTGGCCGCGGCACGGCTGCCGGAGTACCGCTCGCTGTCGATCACCGGGCCGCGTTACGTCTCGATCCAGGTGCCCAGCGCCGACCAGCAGGACGCCTTGTTCCAGTCACTGGCCGGCAACGAGGAACACCAGCGGCCGAAGTTCTACGCGCCGTACGAGGCGGCGCTCGGGCAGATTCGCAAGCGCGCGCGGCCGATCGCCGCGCTCGAGAAGAAGTTTCCGGATTATTCCCCGGCGCTGGACGCGGCGGTGCGCGAGGCCGGCATCGCGCCGGATGCCGCACGCTGGCTGCCGGTGCACCATCGCAACGGCTTCTGGACCGCGATCATCGATCCAGCCAGCGGCCGGCCGCTGGCCTGGGTCGCGGTCGACCCGTACGGCGGTAGTTAGCGGGCGGAGGCGTCGCCGGGCTGGCGCGCGAGCTGGCTGGAGAGCTGCGCCACCAGTACGCTGCCGGACCACTCGCTGCCATCGTGGAACACGATGCGCAGTGTCGACGCGTCGGGAATCAGCCCGAGATATCCCTCGAGCAATGCGCGGTCGAGCCCGTCCGCGGTGCGCACCAGCAGCGAATCAGCGATGCGCGCCAGCACCAGGTCATGGTGGCCGATGCCCGGCCCGACCCGCAGCGACACGCTCTTCGAGGTCCACCAGTCCTGGATGAGCACGCTGCCGGAGCCGCGGCCCCAGGAGTAGTCGTTGCTGGCGGCCTGGCCGGCTTCGTTTTCATCGTCGACTTCGGCCTCGAGGCCGACACGGAACTGGCCGCTGCGCTCGAGTTCGTCGAGCAGCGCGTCGGCTTCCGGCGCGTACGGCAGGTCTAACAACTTCGCGGTGTTCCCGGGATTCTTCATGTGCGAATACTTTCCGGCACGATTCCCACGGCTGTCTATAGTCGCAAGCCGCGACCCTCGGTTGCTGTGCGAAAAGCCCGCACCTCGGCGCGTTATGTTGCACCGATCTGGCCCAAACTAGTCGCCCGCGTGCCGGATCCCGGCACGCTCCGGGGTTTGGAGGAAGGGACGCCGGCCGAACTACTTCTTCTTGCGGCGTTCCAGTGCAGCCTTCTGGTCGACGTAGGCGCGGCCGATCCATTGCGCGGCGTTGAAGCTGCCGCCGCCGTATTTCTCTTCGAACTCCCTGGTGGGACGCGCCTCGACCACCTGGTCCTGGGACTTGCCAGCCTTCACCAGCTTCGCGATGCGGTCGCGCACCACCACCAGCATGTCGTGGTAGGCCTGCAGTTCCGCCTTGTTGCCGAGCGGACCGTGGCCACGAATAATCCTGGTGTTGTCGTCGATTGTGGCCAGCACCTTCTCGTGGGCCGCGATCAGTCCGTCGAAGGTGCCGCCGGTATTGCCATCGATGAACGGGAAACCACCGGTGAAGCAGTCACCCATGTGCAGCACGTTGGCCTTGCGGAACCGGACGATGATGTCCGTGGCGGTGTGCGCGTTCGGCAGGTGCGTGAACTCCAGGTCGTCGTCGTTGAAGTGCAGCGTCGCGGTGTCGGCGAAGGTGATCACCGGCAAGGCTTCCTTCGCGCGCGCCGGGATCGCCTGGTTGTTGGCCGGGTTCACCTGGTCCGAACCCAGGAACTTGCGCACGTTGTCATGCGCGATGATGACCGCGCCCGCGGCGCCGAAGGCGTCGTTGCCGCCGGTGTGATCGCCGTGCAGGTGCGTGTTGATCACGAAGTGCACCGGCTTCTCGGACAGCAGCGCCACCGCCGCGCGGATCTTCGGCACCATGTCGGCGAACTGGTCGTCGATGATGGCGGCGCCGTCCGCGCCCACCGTGAGCCCGATGTTGCCGCCCTTGCCGAACAACACATAGATGCCGGGCGCGACGTTCACGGTTTCGATCGGCACGTTTTCTGGTGGCCTTGGCATCTGGACCACCGGCACGGTCGGCGCCGGTGCGGGTGCGGGTGCCTGCGAAGATGCCAGCGTGCCGCAGCCGAGCGCCGCCGCGGTCACCAGGATCTGCCGGATCTGCTGCTTCATCTTGTTCTCCTTGGGAATTCCAGAACCAGGATGCGCGCACACGCGCTTTCCGTTATTCGCCGGCGTGCCGGCGCATCAGCCGCCACAGGTCGGCCACGTGTTCACGTTCGGTGGCGGCCGTGCCGATGGAGACCCGCACCGCCCAATGCCCGTCGATGATCGCCGGCGTGAGGTAGGCCTCGCCCGATTCGTTGAGCGCCTTCACCCAGGCCTGGGTGTGCACGTCGAGCGCGGCGGCGTCGAGCCCGGCGGGTTCGTGGCGCAGTACCAGCGTCTGGAGCCTGACGGGCGCCAGCTGCTTCCAGCGCGGCGCGCGCGCGACTTCGGCGGCCAGCCACTGCGCGTTGTCGAGATCGCGGCGGATACGCGCCTGCAGGCCCGACACGCCCTGTTCGCGGATCACGAACCACAACTTCAGCGCGCGCATGCGGCGCCCGAGCGGGATGCCCCAGTCGCGGTAGTTCTTGACCTGCGCGTCGGCCGCGGTCTGCAGGTAGCTGGGGTTGGTGGACATCACGCGCACCAGCAGTTGCGGATCGCGCACGAAGTAAGTCGAGCAGTCGAACGACACGCCTAACCACTTGTGCGGGTTGACCACCAGCGAGTCCGCGAACTCGACGCCATCCCAGAGGTCGCGGCATCCGGGCAGGATCATGGCCGAGCCGGCCATGGCGGCGTCGACGTGCAGCCACAGTTCCTCGGCGCGCGCCACCTGTGAGATGGCCACGAGAGGATCGAAGGCCGTGGTCGCCGTGCTGCCGCAGGTGGCGACGATGGCGCACGGCTCGCGGCCGGCGGCGCGGTCCTGGATCACAGCGCTCGCGAGCGCGTCCGGCTGCATGTCGAAATTGGCGTCCACGGGGATCACGCGCACGTTGTCACGGCCGAAGCCCGCAAGCAGCGCGGCCTTTTCCACCGAGCTGTGCGCCTGGGAGGACACGTACACCATCAACGGCTGTTCCTGCGCCTGCAGGCCGCCGCGCACCGCGGCGTGGTTGGTGGCGCGTTCGCGGGCACACACCAGCGCCACGAAGGTGGCCGCCGAGGCGGTGTCCTGGATCACGCCCTGCCAGCGCTCGCTGAGCCCCAGCATCTGTCGCCACCAGTCGAGCGTGACTTCCTCGAGCTCGGTGAGCGCGGGGCTGGACTGCCAGTTGAGCCCGAGTTGCCCGAGCCCGGTGCTGACGAGATCGCCGAGCACCGCGGCCGGCAAACCGTTGGACGGGAAGTAGCCGTGGAAGCGCGGGTCCTGCCAGTGGGTGCAGCCCGGCAGGATGAGTGCGTCGAGGTCGTGACGGATGGCGGCGAAGTCTTCAGGCTGCTCCGGCGGCGCTGACGGCAACGCCTGGCGTAGCGCGCCCGGCGCGTTGCGCGACATCACCGGGAATTCGCCGGCGGCAACGCGCGCGCGGTAATCGGCGATCCAGTCGACGAGCTCGTGACCGGCGCGACGGAATTCTTCGGGGGTCATGAAGAAGTGGTGTCAGGCAGGGATTCCGCCGGGCGTTGATGGTCGCCCCCGGTGCCGCGGCCGGAATCCCTGCCTGACACCTTCACGAACCACGCGGCGAGCGCGGGCAGCAGGATGATGGCGCCGAGCATGTTCACGAAGAACATGAACGTCAGCATGATGCCGATGTCGGCCTGGAACTGCAGTGGCGAGAACACCCAGGTCACGACGCCGATGGCAAGCGTGATGCCGGTGAAGATGATGCTGGCACCGGTGACGCGCATGGTCTTGAGGTAGGCATCGTGCACGGAATCCCCGGCCTCGAGGAATTCCTGCATGCGGCTCCATAGATAGATGCCATAGTCGACGCCGATGCCGGCGCCCAGCGCCACCATCGGCAGCGTGTTCACCTTGAGCCCAATTCCAACAATCGCCATGACGGCGTACACCAGCACCGACACCAGCGCCAGCGGCAGGAACACCAGCACGGTGCCCAGC
>Ga0164241_10006440_pt1 | contig 10721 bp, 13 predicted proteins | sample OricomyardsoilBY_FD_108780 | JGI IMG/M metagenome (GOLD analysis project Ga0164241, IMG submission 108780) | Backyard soil microbial communities from Emeryville, California, USA - Original compost - Back yard soil (BY) | ecosystem: Environmental > Terrestrial > Soil > Unclassified | place: USA... | reverse complement strand
TGATGCTGTCCCTTCTGCGCGGCGAATAATGAAATCACCAATGTCATCGCTATTAAATTTTTGTGCGCCTTTCACTAAATCTACAAATTCAACCATCATTTTTTCTGGCACCCGAAAACGCAACGCGGGCTTTGCACCTTGAGCGATTCGTTTTGCAATATCTTCACTACTGAGTTTACGGCACGTGCCAGGATAACGTGGTGCTTGTCCGCGAGAAAGTTGAATCTTGCGATTTAACGCTAATTCTTGATCGGTACAAAAACAAGGATAAGCTAAACCTTGTTTTTCTAATTCTTGATAATAATGATCGTAAAGATCATGACGTTGTGATTGCCAATAAGGTTGGTAAGGGCCCCCTACTCCCGGGCCTTCTTGCCAATGGACTCCCAGCCAATGTAAATCTTCTTGCAACATTTCAGTGTATTTATGTTCGGAGCGCACTTGATCCGTATCTTCAATGCGCAAGATAAAAGCCCCTTTTTCTTTAGCAGCATATAATGCACTAAATAACGCAGCACGCGCATTACCAATATGCAGCATTCCGGTAGGACTAGGAGAAAATCGTGTTCTTACCATATTTAACCTCAAAATAAATGACATCATCACAGCAATGCTATTTTCAATATCTTGCTTCTATCATCAATCGCTTCATTTCACGTACTGCATTTTCTAATCCCATGAAAAGAGCACGAGCAATAATGCCATGGCCAATATTGAGTTCATTAATTTGCGGAATACGCGCAATAGCTTGGGTATTTTGATAATTTAACCCATGGCCGGCATTAACAATCAATCCTGCTTGATGCGCAAATTCAACCGCTTCAATAATGCGGCACAATTCTATTTGTTGTTCCTCAGCAGTTTTTGCGTCTGCATAAGTACCCGTATGAATTTCAATGGTTGGCGCTTGACAGCGAATAGCGGCTTCAATTTGTTTGATATCAGGATCAATAAATAATGACACTTCAATTTCCGCTGAAATCATGCGAGCACAAGCATCGCGGATAGACGCCTCATCTGCCAATACATTTAAACCGCCTTCTGTAGTTAATTCTTCACGTTTTTCTGGCACAAAACAACAATGTGCCGGTTTAATTTTTTCCGCGAATGTCAGCATTTTATCGGTGACGGCCATTTCTAAATTAAGGCGCGTCAATAATATTTGCTGGATCAACTCAACATCGCGCACTTGGATATGGCGGCAATCTTCGCGTAAATGCACAGTAATGCCGTCAGCTCCGCCATTTTCTGCTGCATAAACTGCTTCAAGAGGATCAGGATAACGCGTTAAACGCGCTTGACGCAGTGTCGCAACGTGATCGATATTCACACCGAGCAAAATGGATTTTTCATTTTTCATTCTATATGGCCTGTTAATAATTGGTTTGTAGGATATAAAAAGTGGAGAATCGAGTCAAATCAACAAGCCCCGATGATTCCTGTAAACAATCTTCGGCTCTGCAAGGGCTGCGGGCCTAATAATCCCCCCAAAGCAATTCTCATCAGCCGCTTTATTTCCTGCAGCGACATCTCATCATCTAACTGCTCACTCGCCAGTGCTAACAAACTTTTTCCGCGAAAAATAGTTCCTGATGACGGGGTTTCATTACCGTCAACTAATTCAAAACCCCGCTCAGGGTAAAACCGATACAGCTGATTGGCCTGAAATACTTTTCCATCAGGAATAGAGTGATTCAGTTGTAAGCCATATCCTAATTCGTCCAATAGCTTTTTTTCAAATAATCGCAAATACTTTTGCTGCAATGCCGGCTGCCCTAATTCTAGCAAGGTATGATGATAAATAGTATAAAGTTGCGGATGTGGATCCTGCTTCTGCAGTAGTCTTACTAACAGTTCATTTAAGTAGAAGCCGCTTAATAAGCATTCTCCTCGCAAAAAAATGGGAGTTCCTTGCGGCTCAGCCAATTGTAAAGTCATTAACTCAGTTTTACCCTGCCAAGAGATTACCAAAGGAAAAAAAGGTTGTAACAAAGGTCTGATCTTAGAACGATTTTTTCTAACGCCGCGAGCAATCAATGCAATACGGCCATATTCTTGGGTAAAAACATCGAGCAGCAAGCTAGTTTCTCGATAAGGCCGGCAATGGAGGATAAAAGCAGGTTGTAAGGAAACGCGCATCATTCGTATCAGCTCAGTCCCACTGCCATTAAGTTAAAGCACCTGAGGCTTTAGCAAGTAGCCCGGGATTATTCTCCCGCACTCCTTCCTAACTCGCCCCTATTTTATAAAAAAACCAATAATAATCAATTGGTTAATCGACATTTCTCAGAGAAATTTGTAGGGGCATGGCGTGCCATGCCCATTTACACAATTGTCAGTAAATATGATAAAAATCAAATAGTTATGAGTGATTTCTCAGTGGGCGCACACACGGGTGCGCCCCTACAAATCCTGATAGATGCCATCCTAGAGACAGGTTTTTTATGTCGAAAGATCTCCCTATTGATGAGTAACCGCTCACGGATACCTTATAAAACAGCAATAAGCTCAGATGCGAGACAAGATTTTGCAAAAAATTGAGGAAAAAGCTATTTTTATATATGCTCCGCTTTCTCATTATTTTTTCATTCAACCTTGGCTCGCATATGAACGTTGAAGCACAAAAAGATACCCCACCTGAACTATTACGTTATCCATTAAATACTCAAAAATTATCTTTTTTAAACTGATACATTTCTTTTCCCAACTTTTTTAGCTCAGCTTCATCAAACAGTTTTTTAACTTTGGGAAATAATTTTTCTTCTTCTTCAGAAGCATGGTGTTCCACGTCATTTTTAAATTCAAAAAATTTCTTATTCCATTCTTCTGGGGATTTTATATTTTTAAAAGTTTTAATAGTTTTAGCCGCTTTCTTTTCTTCAGATAATAAATGTTTTATAGTATCTTTTAGATCTTTATTTTTCTTTAAGGTAGGATACCATTTCTTTTGCTCCATCGTTTCATGAACAATTAAATCATGGCATAACTCTTTAAATATTTTTCTTTTAGTGAGATCACGACGCGATTTTTTATTGATGTCCTTGAAAATACGCCTTACTTTATTATGTTCCTTAAGCAAAAATTTAATAGCATCCATAACACTCTCCTTAATACAATTTAACGTGAGCATTAACTAAACACTAACGTTAATTTATGTTATAAAATCTAATAGCATTTTTAAGCTTTGAATGATTGCTTCTTCACAAAAAATTTCTCGATTTCCTTTAATAAGTAATTTCTTAGCACTAGTTTTCTTATCAATACCCGCACAAGCTATCCATACTATTCCCGGTTTTTCTATTTTATTTTTTGTAATAGCATTTTCATCAATACCTGTAATAGCTACACTAATTTGTGCTTTACTTTTTTCGAGTGCTTTTTCTGCCATTTCAATCGAAACTTCTTTGCTAACAGCACCAAATGTTTGTAAAGAATAAGATGAAATTCCTAACACATCTTCTTTTGATAAAATGGAATAAACAATATATCCTCTTTCCAGGATGGCTGAACATTCAGGATGCTTTGTTATTAGATAAGCTATTCCACCACCGGTACATGATTCAGTTGTGACTAATGAATATCTCTTTTTTTCACATTTTTTAGCAATTTCATTAATTAATTTGTCTATGTTTTTCATAAGATACCATTATAATTTTAACGCTAATTTAGCTTTATCATGAAATACAAATGTTTTACATAAACTTGAAGTGTTATTTTTTAAAAACTAGGCTTTTTATCTTGCTGCGGATGAGAAAATCGTGTGGTCTTTTTTATATTCAACATAAATTCTTACCGTTTTAAAAAAAGCCAAGAAAATCATCTTGGCTTTTTAAATTTATTACCACCTATTTTTATCAACAAAATTTTCAATTTCACGTTCTGCTTCTTCTTTTTTATAACCATATTTTCTTTGTAACGTACCTTCTAATTCATCATATGTGCCTTGCATTTGTCCAATTTCATCATCTGTTAATTCACTCCATTGTTGCTTCAATTTTCCTTTAACTTCTTTCCATTTACCTTTAATGATATCTTTATTCATGACTTTCTCCTTAAGACTAATTAGAAATTTTGATAGTAGATTTAACTTCTTTAACACCTTTGACAGATTTTGCAATTTTAATTGCATTATTTATTTCTTGCTGACTATCTGAAGTACCACTTAATGAAACAACACCATTATTTGTCTCAACGCTGATAGTGATTGCTGAAATATCTTTATCACCAAATAATTTTTGTTGGATAAACATGCCTTTTACTTTTGCAGTGATAACAGCATCTTCAATGGGATGCTGACTATCTTTAATAGTTAGCTTGGATGAGTCAACGTCAGTGACTCCATCTGTTGATTGCGCTAATTCGGTGGCAGCATCCGCCTGGGTAGCTGAATCTACATTTCCTGATAAATTAACCACACCTTTTTCGGTATGTATTTTGATTGTAGTACCATTCAAAGATTGATCTGAAGAAATTTTATTCTCTACTGCAGAGTTGATACTTGCATCTGATACCAGATGATTTGCAAAAGAAAACGTTGAAGCGCATAGCGATAAAATACAAGCACCTATTATTTTTTTAACATTCATATCATTCTCTCCAAATAATTTAAATCACGCCAAATAGTAATAACAAAATTAGTATTACAAGTAGTATGCCAATCCCACCGCTTGGATAATATCCCCAATTTCGGCTATAAGGCCAACGAGGAAGCGCGCCTAAAAGTAGTAGAATCAAAATAATTAATAAAATAGTATGCATATATTAATCCCTAAATTATTTTCAAGTATGCCCACATCACAATGTTGAGAAATTAATTCTCCCAAACTGCAATTTACCGTGTAATTAGATCAATGATTTTGTCAAAAGAAGCCATATTTTTTAATCGTTCTTACTCAATATCTCTCTTAACTTTCTGACTAGACAGCATATTTATTTACTAAAAAAATAAGGATAGATATCAATACTACTCCTGAATCCTTTTAAAAAGTATTAGCATAAACCCTAAAGGACTCAGTGTTAGCGAGCTATGATCATGAGTTGTTAATTGATTACAAAGAATTATTTTTTCCTCTTAAATTTATTTTTCTTCTTTGCCAAGCTATATGATGAGTTTCATGAAATTAGTTATTATTCCTTTGTGTATTTTTTGTAAAACTTCACGGGAAAAAAACAGGAATTTATTTTATTGATGCAACTATTTTAATGAGATGGTTTTTTTGGCTTTAAATTACACTTGCTCATTAACGATAAAAGAGAAATCATGACATTCAAACTAACAGCTGGAAATTAAGTTAATGCCATTAATTGATAAATTATTGCTTCATGGAAAGGAGTCATGGAAAGAGGTCAAGTCTATGATTGATGTTTATTAAACTAAGCGCTCTTAAATATCGCTCACTAATTTCTGAAAATTTTTATCTTGCTTCATGCACTTCTTAATTAATTTTACTGTATTAATAATAATGGAATGATTAAACGCAATGATAATATGCTGCCATATATTTCTATTTAAAGTGTCAATCATAGACTTGAGCCCTTTATTTAATTAAAAGATTTTTTTCCTAGTATTTGTCTTCGCCTAATTAACTCATTCAATTCCTCATCAGTAAAAACGGATTCTTGGAAATCAACATGCTTCCAGTCTTCAGATTGACCTATATATAAAAAAGCATCAAATAATTCTTTTATTTTATGACCATCAAATAAAATAACTTGTCCATTATTATCAAAAATTTGGGTGAAATAATTTACTGCTGGTAAATTGCCAATTTCTTCTTTGAGGTCCACGATAGAATACAATGGCCAATTTTTGGTTTTTTCGGATAACTGAAATGCTCTTGGATTAAGAACAGCAATCACCCGCATTGTGTCTGGATATTTTGTATTTACATGATTGGTAATAGTCGAAAGGTTTTTTATAGATTTGTTATTTGTTTCAGCTAGCCAGTCTTTTCTAGACTGGTCATTTATTTTAGTTAAATGATATTCAGCATAAACCATCAAGACTTTCATTGAACGTTTTATTCCATATTCGATTGCTAAATCGGATGCAAATAACTCCCTCTTTATATTAATTTTCAGATAATCTTCTAGCGAACGAATTGACGTCCAATCAATAGGTGGATCACCGCCCAACACTCTTATTTTTTTATTCGATGTTAATGCTAATGTAAAATTAACATTCCTGATTTTCTGTAATAGCTCAAAATAAATTGTTGCCTCACCAAATAGACCAATACACCCGGTTGATTCACGCCAGACTTTTTGCAGTTCAACAACATTGACTTCTTCACCAAAAATATATTTATCCAAAATATCCTGATAAGCAGCATTAGCAAATTCAACAATAATGATATCGACTATCTCTTGAATTTTTTTGTTATCCAGAATTTTTTGAAAAAATTGATGTGACTCTACAAGGTTGTGCTCACCTTCACCCAATCCAATGATATTATGATTCTTAAATACTTGAAGGACATATTCTTCAGCGTTGTGCACATCAAGAATCTCATTCATGCTAAATCTCCAAATAAAAACTTGAACCCTTTTGCTATCCCAGCAACAACCATAGAATGTGATTTGCATCATCTAAAATATCCATTTTAAATGTGAAGATATTTTCTCCAGTCCTGCAGCACCATTACAACGAAACTTTCTTGCGGATATATCAGAAAAAGCTAAATCTAATTTAGCCAGCGGTGCATCTGATTCATTCTTTGCTCTATCTGCGAATATTCCACCAAAATCACTTATTCTAGTAACAATTAAATTTCTGTGTTCATTATTGCGTTTACTATCTCCGAAGGTATAATTCAGATGCATGCCTGCATATACTATATTTACATTAAAAATTTTTTCTCCCATTAATTTTTGAGGAGAATAATCGCAATAAAAAATTTTATCACCGATCTTAAATTCTGTTTGTGAGATACGCTTAGCAACTTCAGCAGGCATTCTTCCTTGGCTAGATCTTTTAAATTCTTCTTGATCCATATACGAGAAAATTTCCGCTCCGAAAGCTTTGGAAAATGCTACAGTTTCAAGTTGAAATACAATAGCGTCAGGAGAGGAAGGTAGTTCTCTTGTACCAGAGATTAATCCGTTTTTTAACATGTTATTATATGTCTGTCTTAAAATGGGACCAAAGACGCATTCTCTCTCAAGAGGATGCAATTCCTTGGATATTTGAATAATCTTGTCGAAATCAACAGGCGGTTCCAACGATAAGATTTTATTAAATGCTTCAACAAATGCGTTAATTGATCCTTTATATTCTCGTTTAATTACATTCAGCACATCAGAATCTTGGGCTGTTAATGTATGAAAAAAAGATTGAAAAAAACAATTAGCATCTCTGCCTGATGCGACAGCATAATCAACAATCGACTGTTTGAATTCTGATGTTAATGCATCTGTTCGGAATGCCATATTTATCTCCTAGCAAAAAACCCACTTTTTCAACTTAAAGTATAATAAGTTGATCAGATTATTTTATATTGTTTAATAAATAAGTTAAATAGGGTGGTATTATTCTTTATATACAGTTAACTGATTCTATTAACTTTTTCTAGGAGAAGGAAAGGGGTCTATGATTGACACTTATTAAACTAAACTCTCTTGAATACCGCTCACTAATTTCTGAAAATTTTTATCTTGCTTCATGCACTTCTTAATTAATTTTACTGTATTAATAATAATGGAATGATTAAACGCAATGATAATATGCTGCCATATATTGCTATTTAAAGTGTCAATCATAGATTTGACTTTATTTCGAATAATTCAAGAATATTACCGATGAATCACTAGCCTTTTCTCTCTCATACTGCCATGATAATCAAGCCATTGTTTGTAAATTTATTAAACCACATAAATGAATTGCAATGTCTCAAAAAAAAATCTCATTCCAAATAGTTTTTTTGACAGCAGGGTTGCTACTGCCCTCGTTAAGTCGTTCTTCTTTTATTGAAACAACAATGGGAACGGCGGTAGTGAATGATGCGACGGCTAGCTATTTTAATCCCGCAGCATTGACGCTTTTAAAAAATTCACAAATTATTCCACTCGCCACTGTTGCTCAATTTCAAACGCGGTTTACAGGTCAATCCACCAATATTACGAATGCTTTCACACAATCAGGTACTTCAAACTCAACTTCAAATTATTATTCACCCTCTTGCTACATAGGTGTACCCTTCAATGAAAAAGTGACAATGGGTTTTGCAGCCGTATCCAATTTTGCCTATCGAAGTCCAGAAGAAAATTCGATTCTGCGTTATACGCAAGCCAGCAATACTATTCAAGATTATGATTTGGTTCCTGCTCTGGGAATAAAAATAAATGATTATTTTGCTTTGGGTGCAGGGATTAACTTTTCTTATACTAATTTTGATTTACATCCCATTATGGGTTTTCCTGGATCGAATACGGCAGATAGTCAAGGAGAGAATCAATCAGATGGTTCCGGCATCGGTGGTAATATCGGTTTTTTATTACGCCCTCGATCAGGAACATTCGTAGGTTTTGATTATCGTAGTATGACGACCTATAAAGAAAGTGGCAAAAGCATAGTGAATGGTACTCCGCACATTGTTTCTAATGATTATCATTTCACGATGCGGACACCGCCACGCAGTATATTATCTGTAAGCCAAATGATTACCTCGACATTTGGAATGATTACCACGATTCAGCGTATTCAGTGGGGCGTTATCACAAATATTCATATTTCAGGTGTGGCTACATTATTTGGCACAACGCCGGTTATTGTAAACACAAACGTACCGTATTATTTGCATAATACTTGGGCGTTCACTGTAGGTGGAAATTATCGATTTAAACCCGATTGGATAATGCGTGCTGCAGGGACTTATAATCAGTCGCCCGGAAATGGCGCTTATCAAATGACGACGGGTGATAGTTATATTCTCGGTCTTTCACTGGGTCATGAAATTAACAAAACTCTCAACCTCGATGGGAGTTATGCTCATGCATTTATTCAGGATAAAAGTATTCATATGAATGGAAATCGATATAAGATTGTGGGTAACAATCAAGCTTCACGCGATGTTGTATCACTGAAAGTGACGCTCAACGTCTAATGTTATTCTCCACTTAAGGGAAAGGGATCAATCTATGATTGACATTTACTAAACTAAGCTCTCTTGAATATCGCTCACTAATTTCTGAAAATTTTTATCTTGTTTCATGCGTTTCTTAATTAATTTTAATGATTAATGCAATGATAATGTGCTGCCATATATTGCCATTTAAAGTATCAATCATAGACTTGACTCTTTTCTCTTTCTTTGACCCCTTTCTTCTCACAAATAAAATTTCAGGAAGTTGAAAAAAAGACAAATGGGCATATAAAAATTTTTTCATCATAAAGAACTTTGTATTGAATAGGAGATATATTGAAATGGAGAATCATCAATCGCAATCAAGATCAGCATTTATTGCTATCGCCTTAATGGTTAAGAATGAGGCGATATCTATTCAATCATTACTATCTTCCTTATCCAATGAAGGGATTCATCATTTTTTTATTTTAGATACGGGTTCAAACGACAACACAATGGAGCTTGCACAGGCTTTTTTTCAGCAGCATGAATTGGACGGATATATCAAGCAAGAGCCTTTTATTGATTTCTCAGCCTCACGCAATCGAACCATTGAACTTGCGGAGCAACAGTTTCCTCATATTCCGTTTTTATTGATGCCTGATGCTGAATGGCATCTTCATCAAGTCCAAAGTCTTATCCATTTCTGCGAACAAGAACAGCATCGTGATACTCCGCTTTACCTAATTAAAATGAAAATGAATTCAGTGGAGTTTGCTGCGGCACGGTTATTTAGAACGTCTAGCCGCGTTAGATTTAACGGAGTTGTTCATGAGGTGCCTAACGTAGTTGCACAACTTAAAGTACCCGACCCGGTTTATTTTGAGGTAAAAGCTTCCGTGGAAGGAATTCAAAAAAGTCATCGGCGTTGGCAACAGGATTTAGTGCTGTTATCTAAAGCATATGCTAAAAATCCACACGATCCTCGCACCTTATTCTATTTAGCCCAAACATATGAATGCTTAGATAAACTTGAAGAAGCCTATCGATTTTACCAATATCGAGAAAAATTAAACGGTTGGGATGAGGAAAATTTTATAACGTTACTACGTTTAGGTTGTCTAGCGGAACGGCTTAGCCAAACCCATGCTGCATACGACTGGGCAACGGCAAAAAAATATTTTTTAAAGGCTTTTTCACTACGGTCGCATCGTATAGAACCCTTGGTGAAACTAGCGAATCACTATTGGCCGAAAGATATCCCTGCTTGTTATTTCTTTATTCGCCATGCATATGATATTCCGTATCCTAAACTTGACCTTCTTTTTATCGACAAAGAAATGTATGAATATTCGCGTTATGAAATCATGAGTCGGTGTGCCTGGTACATGGGAGAATTTGCATTAGGTGAACAAGCAACGCAATTAGCACTCAAAATACACCCTAATATGGAACATTTACACAAGAATCTGGAAATTTATCAGCAAACATTAAACTCTATACTCCTCGGAACTGAAAAGACTAGATTTTAGCGATCCATCTTGCGTCGCATTTGAAACGTTTTGATTGAGGAAAATCGCAAAAATAGCACCGCTATTTCAAAATTTTCCGCTTGAAAAACGTTTCAAATGCGACGCAAGATGGATCGCTAAAATCTAG
>Ga0164241_10006439_pt1 | contig 10721 bp, 16 predicted proteins | sample OricomyardsoilBY_FD_108780 | JGI IMG/M metagenome (GOLD analysis project Ga0164241, IMG submission 108780) | Backyard soil microbial communities from Emeryville, California, USA - Original compost - Back yard soil (BY) | ecosystem: Environmental > Terrestrial > Soil > Unclassified | place: USA... | reverse complement strand
GCGGAAGGCGGTCGGCAACCCGAACCTGGGCGACGTCTCGACGCCGGGGATCCAGGGAGTCGGGGAGGTGCGCAGCTCGGTGTTCAAGAGTCCCGATGCGGCGACGGTCGTCTACACCCTGGGCACCAAGGCCTGGTACGGGAAGGTGTACCGGCTGGCCGGGATCCCGGGCTGGGTGCAGTCTTCGGCGAAGGTCACCGGGGGACCGGACCGGCGGCGCCCGGACGACGCGTCGGTCTTCGTGTACGACGGTGCCGGCAAGCTGATCGCCAAGTTCGGCTCCGCGAAGGGCGACCCACTGGGCAAGTGACCGCGAAACTCCCGTACGCCGAGGCTGGTGTACGGGAGTTTCGTCGTGTCAGCAGGCGCCGAAGGTCCCGGCCGCGATGTACGCCTTCGCGACGTACATGCCGCTGTGGACGCGGAGCCAGATGTTGCTCGTGCCCTGCGAACCCGTGACGCTCGAACCGGTGGTCTGGCACTCGATGGTGACCTGCGCGGACTTGCCCGCCATCCCGACGACCGCGCCGCTGGAGTTCGGCGCGTTGCGGATGTTCAGATAGCCGGACGAGATCGAGACCGTGCCACGGCCGCCGTCACCGGTCCACAGGTAGGTGACGTCGACAAACCCGTTGTCCGACATGCCGAGCGCGTCCCAGAACACGCCGTCCGCGAGGTCGATCCCGGCCGGGTTGGCGACCGTCCGGCCGAACTGGTCCTTCCCGCCGTTGTACCCGTTCTGGTACGCCGCCTGCGCCTCGGGACGACCCTGCGGCAGGTCCTTCCACATACCTCGTGTCGCGCTCGGGTTCCAGTAGTCGTCCTTGGTGTTCCACGGGCCGACGTCCCACACCGGCTCGAACGCGCACCGCGACGCCGTGCAGACCTTGACCGAGTAGGTCCCGGATCCGTTGCCCGCCAGTCCTCGCCGCGACGGCAGGGCGACGAAGTGGTCGCGGCTCACGATCACGTGCCCGTTGGCCGTCGTACCGCCGACGAGTCCTTCGCGGGTGGCGAAGACGCGGGACTGCAGCGGCGCGGCCTGGACGGTCATCCCGCTCGAGGCGGCCTGGTCGGTGGGTTGGACGGTCAGGTCGCCGACCCACGGGTTCGCACCGGCCGGCGGCGCGCTGACGATGATTCGCAGTTGCACCTGGTCACTGGCGCCGGACAGGGCGATCGGCGTGCCTGCCTTGGCCGACGTCCATTCCGACCACCGGTCCTTGACCCAGGCCCGTACGTCGACCTCCGCCGACGAACCGTCCGGCGTCCCGGAGGTGTAGCCGACGACGACGGCCGAGGTGGCGGCGGAGAAGCGGACCGGGGTGAGTTCGGCGAGACCCGAGCGCTGCTTGATCTCGGTGGAGCCGACGGCGGCCGGGGCGTCGCCGAGGATGATGCGGCTGCCCTCGATCCTGACGTTGCTGGATCCCGCGACGGGTTGGGCCGCGACGGCGACCGGATCGGTCGACGCGGCGGTGCTGGGCAAGGTGGCGGTAAAGATCGCCAGCGTCGCGGCCAGACAGGCGGCGAGCTTGGCACTTCGGGTGATACGCATGGGCGGGTTACCTCCGGGGCGGTGAAGGTGGGTGCCGGACGTGAGGGCCGGCTCACCCAATGTGACAAACAAACACCGCTGTTGTATAGACCGTGAATAAATTTCTTCCAAGGAGTTGGTGACAGGACAGAACCCGATCGATCACCCAGCGGGTTTGGACCGGTGTGACAGAGGCAGAGGAGAATCGATGACCCGGACCGCGGACGCCGACTTCGAGCGCTTCGTGTTGGCGCAGTCGACCCCCTTGCTCCGCTTCGCGGAGATGCTGTGCGGCGATCGGCACACTGCCGAGGACCTGGTGCAGCAGGCGTTGATGCGGTCGTACCCGAAATGGCACAAGCTGAGCGGCGATCCGCTCCGCTACGTGCGCCGGGTACTGGTCAACCGGTTCTTCTCACAGGCCCGCCGGCGCTGGAACAACGAAGTACCCAGTGACCCGGTGCAGAACGATTGGGACCAGCGAGCGGTAGCGGACTTCGCCGGGGAGGTGCAGACCAGGGAGGCCGTGCTCTCGGCCCTCGGAGGTCTGACCGTCCGGGAGAGAGCCGTCGTCGCGCTGCGCTACTCGCAGGATCTCTCCGAGGCCGAGACCGCCGAGCTGCTCGGCATGGCGGCCGGGACCGTGAAGAGCACGGCCTCCCGGGCGCTGGCCAAGCTGCGTCTGGCACCCGACCTGATCGATACCGGAGTTGGAGGAAACTGATGAGTGACGAGCAGCGGATTCGCAGCGCGCTCGACTATGACCTGGAGCCGTGGCAGCCGGACACCGCAGACCTGATGCGGCGCGGCAAGCGGCTCGCCTGGCTCCGCCGTGGGCTGGCCGCGGCGGGCGTCACCGCCCTGGCCGGAACCGTGGCGACTGTGTCCGCCGCGGTCGGCGGACCGGCACCGGTGAAGAACCTGCTGGCGGGCGGGAGCAAGCCGCCCGTGCCGGTCGTCGTTCCGTCCGCGGCGCCGCAGGTGCCGTCGGTCGACCCGACCTGCCTGCCGGCCAAGCCGGAGCTGCCGAGGGTCACGGTGAACAAGACCATCGACCCGAACAGCCTGCCGACCGGCAAGCCCGCACTGCCCACCGGCAAGCCGACCCTGCCGAACGTGAAGCCGTCGCTGCCGGCGAAGCCGACACTGCCCGCGTTGCCGACGACGAAGCCGTCGTTGCCGGGCAAGCCGACCCTTCCGCAGGTGCCGACGACCAAGCCGAGCCTCCCGACCGGCAAGCCGTCGTTCCCGACCGGCAAGCCCTCGCTGCCGGCGAAGCCGACCCTGCCTGCGAAGCCGACGCTGCCGACGGCGAAGCCGTCGTTGCCGGCCCTGCCGAGCCTTCCGACGGCCAAGCCTTCGCTGCCGAGCGGCAAGCCCTCGTTGCCCGCGAAGCCGTCCCTGCCGAGCGTGAAGCCGTCGTTGCCGGGCAAGGGTGTCCCGACCCTGCCTGACTGCGTGAACGGCGTGCCGGACGGCAAGCCGTCGGTGCCGTCGGTCCCGAAGCCGAGCATTCCGGGCAAGCCCAACCTGCCGACCACCAAGCCGTCGCTGCCGAAGCCGGCGGTCCCGACGGTGAAGGTGTCCGGCGGTGTCACCGTCGATCCGGGTCAGCAGCCGACAATCCACCTGCCGGCCAAGCCGACGCTCCCGACCACGAAGCCGAGCCTCCCGAAGCCGAGCTTCCCGACCGGTCTCCCCTCCTCAGGCCGGTAGGGCACCCGCGGGGCACCGGCGAGTAGGCGACGGGCGGAGTTGACCTACTCGCCGGTGACCCCATCAATCAGTTCCCGTACGACGTCCAGCTGGCCGGCGTGACGTGCGTACTCCTGCAGGACGTGGAACAGAATCCAGTTCACCGTCGGGCGGTCCGCCTCACCGAACCGCCCGCCGGCAGCACCTGGAGTGAACGGGTCGACGCCGGTCACCAGCCGCCGGGTGATCGCACCACCCTCGTGCAACCTGCCGAGAAGCTCGTCGAGGGTCTCGTCCGCGCCGACCGTCCAGCGCCCGTCGGGATCGCCGTCCGAGTCACCCCAGGGCTCGTCGACCTGCTCGCCCGCGAATCCCCAGCGCAGCCAGCGTCTTTCGACGTACACCAGATGCCGCAGCAGTTCGAGCGGTGACCAGCCGGACGGCAGCCGGCTCGTGCGCAGGTCGGTGTCGCTCAGCCCGGTCAGCTTCGCCTCGAGGACGCCGCGGTAGTGGTCCAGCCAGCCGAGCTGCAGCGCGATGGTGTCGCCCTCGGCGATGGGCGGCTCGCTCACGTGAGCGCCCGGAGGTACTCGGCGGTCTCCTCGTCGGCCGGGTAGAACGACTCGATCATCAGCTCGGACACCGTCACGTCGAGCGGCGTCCCGAAGGTCGCGATCATCGTCAGCAGCGACAGTTCGTGCCCGTTGTGCACGAGCCGGAACGGTATGACGACCTCCGCCGGCCCGGGATGCACCGGCCGGTCGTCCGCGGCGAACTCGCGGAGTTCGTCGTACAGGTCCTGGAGGTCTGGGTCTGCGGTGCTGCCGACCTGGCGTTGCAGGCTTGCGAGCGCGGCGGCGCGGACCTCGGCGATGTTGCCGATCCGGCGGGCCAGGCCGTCCGGGTGCAAGGTGAGCCGCAGCGCGTTGATCGGTGCCTGGAGCAACTTCTCGTCGACGTCGGCGGTGAACAGCTGGACGCCGGCGTTCGCCTCGACGATGTTCCACCAGCGGTCGACCACGAGCGCCGGGTACGGCTCGTGGGCCTTGAGCAGGCTGCGGAGCGTCGTACGGATCGCGAGCATCGCCGGCGAGTGCAGGGACGACTCGCTGTAGATCGGCGCGTATCCGCCGGCCAGCAGCAGTTGGTTGCGGTCGCGCAGCGGTACGTCGAGATGTTCGGCGAGCCGCAGCACCATCTCGCGACTGGGTCTGGACCGGCCGGTCTCCACGAAGCTCACGTGCCGGGTGGACACCTCGACGCGGTTCGCCAGCTCCAGCTGACTGAGCCGGCGGCGCTCCCGCCAGCCGCGCAGAAGCTCGCCCACCGGGCGCTGGAAGGTCTCCTCGATCGTCGCTGCCATGCTCCGACCGTAACCGGTCGCATAGACAACGCCATTACCTGTGACGTCATCGACCGGATCGCGGGGTGCGCGGCAAGGTTCTGGTCATCCGAACTACCGAGGAGACAAACGATGACCAACACCGCTCTCGCCGACCAGTACTTCGCGATGTGGAACGAGGCCGACGCCGACCGTCGCGCCGAGTTGATCGCGGGCACCTGGACCGAGGACGCCACCTTCGTCGACCCGAGCTTCGAGACGCACGGCCACGACGAACTGAACAAGCTGGTCGGTGCAGCTCAGCAGATGTTCCCGGGTCTGTCCTTCGTCCGCATCGGCGACATCGACGAGCACCACACCTACCTGCGCTGGACCTGGCACCTGCAGGCCGAAGGCCAGGAACCCGTCGCCGGCGGCACCGACATCGTCCTCCTCACCGAGGACGGCCGCATCCAGCGCCTGATCGGCTTCCACGACTTCGCCCCCGCCCACTAGTACCTGGGTATGACGCCGAATCGCCTTCCGGCCGAGGCGGATCGCGGCGTACGGCCCGTAGGTGGAAATCGTTGACTGGGGCATCGATCGCCGGGGTCGTGCTGCGCCCCGGCGTACCGGTGTTCCCGCGCACCACAGCGCAGTACGACGAGAGGGTCGCGTCGCGTCGGGCCACCGGCGAGCAATGCCTGAAGCAGCACGGCGAGCTGATGCACAACCTGGACACCCGGACCGTCGCGCGCGACCTGGACGGGAAGCTTCCGCCGACGCGGGCAACGTGGAGCTGAGAAATTCGGTGGCCGGGTCGCGGTGATCGGCGCAGCATGGACGAATGCTCAACGCCCAGGAGCTGGCAGTGTTCGCACGCGACGGGATCGTGAAGGTCCCGTCCGCGTTCTCGGCCGACGACGCCGCGCGGATGCGTGACGTGCTGTGGGCCGAGCTGGCGACGCGGCACGGCATCGACCGGGACGACCGCTCCACCTGGACCACGGTGCGGCCGACCAGACTGAAGAACACCAAGACCAACCGGGTGGCGAACGCGATCCTCGGTCCGCCGCTGCGGTCCGCGCTGGACTCCTTGCTCGGTGAATGGACCGTGCCGCCGCACCAGGGCCAGGTCCTGGTGACTCTTCCGACGGGCGAGCCCTGGGCGGTGCCGCATCGCCAGTGGCACACCGACCTCGGGTTCGACCTGCCGGCCGACGACCTGGTGGCGGTGAAGATCTGGGCGCTGCTCGGCGACCTCGAGCCCGGTGGCGGCGGCACACCTCAGGTGGCCGGCTCCCACCGGGTGATCGCCCGGCACCTGACCACGACCTCGGAGCGGGACTTCACCACGATCCGCGACCAGGTGCTGCGCTCCGATCCGTGGCTCCGCGACCTCACCACCGCCGGGCGCACGACCGATCCGATGGTCGAGGCCGACCTGGACGGGCTACCGGTGCGGGTCGTCGAGCTGACCGGCCAGGCCGGGGATGTCTATCTGACCCATCCGTGGATCCTGCACTCGATCGCCCCGAACGCGAACGACACCCCGCGCATGATGCGCAGCCGGTTCATCTGGAGGTCAGAAGGCGGCGACGAGGTGGGCGCAGCGGACAGGGTCCTCGGTCAGGCCGGCTGACAGGCCCCAAAGCCAGTAGTCGACGGTCCGGTACACGACCCAGTCGCGCGCCCGGTCGCGATCCAGGGCTGCCTCGCCGACCACGGTGTCGAAGTGGGACACGATGTCGGTCATCTCGTCGAGCCGGGTCCACAGCACCCGGGCGAGGTCGTACTCGATGTCGCCGCGCAGCAGCACCGGGTCGACCGTCAGCCACGGCTCGCGCGTGCCCGCGAGTACCTGGTCCGAATGCAGGTCGCCGTTCACCGCGAGCTCCGACGTCGTCTCGGCCAGCTTGGGCGCCACATCCAAAGCCTGGCGCATGATGCCGACGTCGAAGGGCCGCCCGAGCTGCTCCCACTCCTGCTCGAGCCTGCTCGACCGGCGGGCCACGATCTCCGCGGTCGACTGCACATCCGTTGGGGCAGGCACGGCCAGCCGCCGCATCAGTTGCCCCAGTACGGCGACCGCCTCCGCCACCGGCCTGGTCGTCAACGGCGTCGACAATCGCTCCAGCAGCATCGCACCGGCCTCGAGGTCGGCGTCGTACAGCATGACCATGCCGCGGCCGTCCCACCACCGCAGTGCCCGGACCTGCTCCGCGACCTCAGGTCCTGGCGGGTTCATCCGCAGTACGAACTCTTCGGTGCCGCGTCGGACCGGAACCACGAGTGCGTTGGACCCGTAGGCAACGTCGCCCGCGATCGCCAATCCCCAGCGCGTGGTCTGCTGTTCGACTGCCTGGGCCAATCCGTCCAGCCACGTCGACCCGTCGGTCCACCACCGCGGCATCCGCCGGAAGCCCTCAGGTACTTCGATCATCCGGCCAAGTTAGCCGGGTCCGATCCGCGGTGCTTCCGAATTACGTGTCGCGTGGAGTCTCCCCGGGGTGCCGTCCGGCGGACGATGATGTGGTCATGGGCGGAGAGACCGGGATGAGTGGGTTGCAGTTCGACTCTGAGGTGTCGCGGCAGGTCGAGGCGGTGTACACGACGCCGGACGTGGTCGAGCAGCGGCGCAGCGTGCGGGCCGCGCTGGCGTTGCGGCAGGGCGATCGAGTACTGGATGTCGGCGTCGGACCGGGACTGCTGGCCGAGGAGATGGCGGCCGAGGTCGGGTCGGGCGGCCGGATCTGCGGGATCGACATCAGCGACAGCATGCTGGCGATCGCCCGCACCCGCGCCGACGTCCCCGGTGGGCCGGGCATCGAACTCGAGTTCGCGCCGGCCGGCCGGATCCCGCACTCCGCGGAGAGCTTCGACGTGGTCGTGTCCACCCAGGTCTTCGAGTACATCGACGACGTCGCCGGCGCTCTGGACGAGGTACGACGGGTGCTGCGTCCCGCGGGTCGCGTCGTACTGCTGGACACGGACTGGGGCTCTGCGGTGTGGCGGTCGAACGACGACGCCCGGATGGCGCGGGTGCTGAAGGCGTTCGAGGAGCATGCCGCGGATCCGCATCTGCCCCGGACGCTGGCCGGCGTACTGGACAAGTCCGGTTTCACCGTCACGCATCGACAGGTGGTGCCGATCCTCAACGCGGGGTACGACCCGCGGACCTACAGCGCGGGACTGATCGACATCGTCGCCGACTTCGTGCCCGACCATGGCGGGGTCACTGCGGCGGAGGCCCGGGCGTGGGCGGACGATCTGCGCACACTCGGCGCCGGGTACTTCTTCAGCCTGAACCGCTACCTGTTCGTCGCGTCGGCGTTGTGAGGGGGGACCCGAACCTCGGCGGGCGCACCTGGGAGCGCGCCCGCCGGGACCGGTCGTTCTCCCGCCCCTCAGTGGGAGAACTCGCGGCTCGGTGAACTCCACCCATGCCCGAATGGCGATGACCGAACCGCGGGACGTCCTACTGGTACCCCACGCCGCCGGACTCACACCCCGCGGCACGCGGTCGGTGCCGAAACTTCACCTTCCCCAAACCTTTCCGGGCCCGCGACGACGGTCACTCGACCCCAGTCCCGGCCTACGCTGTACGGCGAATTCCGCGTGCCGGGTGGGCCGCGGACGGTCCACGGGGAAGGACACCAGCACGATGCCGGACGTCTTCGACGAAGAGTTGAGCGAGGCCGAACTGGACCGGCTGGAGGCGCTCGGGGCCGCGGAGGACGCGGACCTGATCCTCGGCGCGGTCAGTGGGGACGACGATGCCTGAGGCAAGGATCGTCTGGCGGGACAAGCAACTGAACAAGCGGACCGTGGCGATGATCGAGGCCGCGGAGAAACTGTACCGATCGAAGTTCGCGATCCTGCAGGGGTCGTACAACAAGGGTGGCGTGACCGCGTCGGCCGGTACCCACGACGGCGGCGGCGCGGTCGACATCGACGTGGCGTCGAAGAGCGCCGCGCAGCGTGTGGCGGTGGTGAAGGCGATGCGGCAGGTCGGGTTCGCGGCCTGGCTGCGGACGCCGGCGCAGGGCAACTGGCCGTACCACGTGCATGCGATCGCGGTCGGCGACAAGGACCTGTCCCGCGGGGCGGCGCACCAGGTCGCGGAGTACCGCCGCAAGCGCAACGGGCTGGCCAACCGGGGCAAGGACGACGGGCCGGCCGGGTACTACGGGATGACCTGGGAGCTGTACCTGAAGGCGCACCCGCCGGCGCCGCCGAAGCCCGACTCGACCATCTCGCTCGCGGCGATGGCGTACGCGCGGACCCACGATGTGATGACCGGGGTGTGGGCTGCCGACCGGGCCCGGGTGATGGCCTGGGCGGCGCACCCGAAGGTCGGCGCGATCAGCAAGCACGAGACGGTCCCCGCGCCGGGCGTGCCGTGGCACCTGCATTTCCGGCAGGTGATGACCAAGGTGCAGCAGCACTTCGACATCCATCCCACCGCGACCTTCTACCCGGCCGTCGCCGACCTGATGAAGCGCTACGGCTACACGATCGTCGCCTGAGGCTCAGCGTCCCAGGTGGCGATCACGGCGCGCCCTTCGGGAACAGCGAGGTCGAGGAGGCCGGGGAAACACGCGTCGAGGTCGTCGCGGCGGAGCCGGTTCAGCCGGCGGGTCCCTTCGTCTCGCTGGCAGATCACGCCGGCTTCGCGCAGCGCCTTGAAGTGACCGCTTTGCGTGGACTTGCTGACGGGTAGCGCGAAGGTCGTGCAGGCGAGTTCGCCGTCGGGTTCGGCGTCGGCCAGCCGGGCGACGATGGCCAGCCTGGCGGGATCGCTCAACGCCGCGAGCACCGCGGTGAACTCGAGGTGCGACCGGTCCGGGTGGACAAGCTCGGTTGCGGTACGGCTCGCCATGCCGCCCACCCTACCCGTCATGTTCGGCATTCTCGAACATCTGCTATGTTCGGCAGCGCCGAACATCACCCGGTGCTGGAGGCCCCAACGACCGGAGCCGGCCGGACCTTCACGTCAGGAGATCTCGTATGGACGCGACCGCCTTCGACCTCGCTTATCAGGACCTCCTCGCCGCCGCCGGGTCGATCGGGGAGAGCACCAGCCTGTCGCCGGACCAGCAGGACGCGATCGACTGGACGCTGAGCCACATCGCACTCAGCGATCGCACCCTCGCGGCCACGGCCCGCGATGTCCTCACCGGCCGGTCTCCGGTGGTCGACAACCGCGATGCCATGGACGACGCGACCATCTCCGCGCTGATCACCGCGACCAACCATCTCCAGCGAGTCGACCTGGTGCGCCGCAACGCCGCCGACCTCAGCGGTGTGATCACCTCGATGCCTGAGCACGTGGCTACCACGCTCGTCGAACTCCGCCTCGTCAGCCGCGACGGCCGGTCCCTTCCGCCCCAGCAGCTGCCCTGGGCCGACCTGATCCGGCTCCGCGCCACCGACCACATCCCTGGGCATGCGGCGAGAATCACCGCGCTCGCCGTCACCGGCCGATCCTCGTGAGCTCCACAACGACAAGGCCCCACCGGTAGCAGCCGGTGGGGCCTTGGTGGTCCACTACCGCCCGGGCATTCCCGGTGCAGCTGTGGAGGTGGAGAGCGGAACCGACGCCGATGCAGGGGTCAAGACGTCAGCTCCGCTTGCCTGTGTGGAGTTATCTCGAGTCGGCCGCCAAGACATGTGCCTGGTGGAACTCGAGGTGTTGCTGCGTCGCCGCCGGAGTGCCGACCGTGCCGAGGTGGTTCATCGTCGGTACGACGACCGCATGGACGCCGGACCGCTTCACCTCGTCGAGCAGTGCGTTGAAGGCGGTGGACTCGGCCGCATCGCGCTCGGTGTAGACCGTTCCGAGGGTGTACCCCTCGGCGCTGGCGAACGCGACGAGTGAATCCGTCGCCTCGGCCAGCTCCTCCGCGCAACTGAGCGCGTCGGCGCGGACGTACCCGAGCAGCGTCGGCCGGGTCGTCATCGTCCCGGCTCCGCCGTGCTGTCCACCAGCACCGGCTCGCTGGTCACCCGGAGGGAAGCGAACCGCCGCCGCATGGCTTCTTCGTACTGCGCTGCCTGCTCCGCCGCGGCCGTGTGGTCCGCGATCGGGTGAGCGCCGAACCAGACCCGCACCCGGCGGTGCGAGGCGGGGGATTCGAGCGTCTCGGTCATCTTCGTTCCTTGTGG
>Ga0164241_10006437_pt1 | contig 10722 bp, 5 predicted proteins | sample OricomyardsoilBY_FD_108780 | JGI IMG/M metagenome (GOLD analysis project Ga0164241, IMG submission 108780) | Backyard soil microbial communities from Emeryville, California, USA - Original compost - Back yard soil (BY) | ecosystem: Environmental > Terrestrial > Soil > Unclassified | place: USA... | reverse complement strand
TAGCCCTGCGCTTGGTGGGTCTTGGGTCGGGCTGGATCGCGCGGGGTAGGCCTTGGGAACCACACCCAGCTCAAGATGAGGCTAAGCCCAGCACTGCCGGCTGCCCAAAGGGCCCACTTGTGCGTGGCGCACGCCGACATCGCTTAGCGCCCATTTTCGCGATCGGAAGGGAGAACGCGCCACGAATCAGGCGTAAACAAGCCAAACTGGGATTGCGCCTCAAGGCGCAAAGGGAAGCGTTTTTCATAGTTGGGGAGAAAGTGCGCCTTCCTATCGGCTCGTTCCTCAAGGCCCGGGAGCGCAAAGGGCTTGGGCGTGATGGCCAACAGCGCCTCTTCATCCACCTCATCGATCAAATCCGGATCGAGATAGAGTTCCGCAAATCGTCGATACACCTGTTCCGTCACGAAGAGATCAAACAACTCCGGATCGAGGTGATTGTCGCGTTTCATGAAACCCATGATGCGCATGGTTTCACTCAACTTCTTGGCCGGTTTGTACGGACGATCACTGGCGGTGAGCGCCTCAAATACATCAGCGATGGCCATGGCGCGCGCTGGGATAGATAGATCTCCCGCAAAAATCCCTTGAGGATACCCGGTCCCATCCAGCTTCTCGTGATGGCTGACCGCGTACTCTGGGACACGTCGCAGGTTGCGCGGAAACGGCAATGCGTCGAGCATGCGCTTGGTGTGCACCATGTGTCCGTTGATCACGTAGCGCTCTTCCTCGGTCAGTGTGCCGCGTGTTACGGCTAGGTTTTGAAGTTCTTCCGTGCTCAGGAGCGGGACACTGTTCCCAGCTTGGACGTAGGAGCGCGTGGCGATTTGTTTGAGGCGCTGCTGGGCTTCAGGGGACAGGTACTCGCCCCCGACGTTTGTCCGCTCCAAAAATTGTAGTTCGTCGTCTAACTGCACACAGTGAGCCTCAAACTCTTGTTTTGCCGCCGTCGGTTCAGCCCCGCCCGCGACGGCCTCAAGAAAACTGATGTGGGCATCGCGCTTGAGAATTTCAAAGCGGGTGATGACCTCGCTGATCCGATCAGTGATGGTCTCCAGCTTGGTCGCTTTGTCCATGACGTGGGTGGGCGTGGTCACCTTGCCGCAGTCGTGCAGCCATGCGGCGATGTGCAGCTCATAACGCTCATCATCAGTCATTGAAAAATCAGCAAATGGGCCGCTGGAGGCGCCGCAGGCGGCGTCGATGAGCATCTCACAGATGACTGGCACTCGCTCACAATGCTGGCCGGTGTAGGGGCTCTTGGCGTCGATGGCGGCCGCCATCATCTTGATGAAGCTCTCCAGAAGGTTCTTTTGAGCCTCCATGAGCAGCTTGTTGTCGAGTGCGACTGACGCCTGGGAGGCCAAAGCGCGCACGATCTCCTGGTGTTCGACGGGAAAGGGGATGAGATTTCCGTGCTCGTCTTGCGCGTTGAGCAGCTGCAGCACACCGATAACCAAGTCCTCCGCGTTGACGAGGGGAATGGTGAGAAAGCTTGTGCTTCGGTAACCGCTGCGTTGATCAAAGGCCTTGGTGCCCGAGAAGTCGAAGCGGTGCGCGTCATACGCATCGGGGATGTGGACCAGGCGTTTTTCGTGAACCGCAAAGGTGGCTATGTTTGAGCGATTGGGTTCACGGCCGGAGCCTGTGTTCTTGAATAAAGGCAAGGGCGCAAAGGACACGGGTAGACCAGAGATCCCACCCAAGTCGATCCCCAACGAGCGATTCTTGACGATGGCAAATTCTAGTTCGTCGTTGTCATTGCGGAGATACAAAGTTCCGCCATCGGCCTCGCACAAATCTTGTGCAGCTGAGAGAATGAGATCGAGGAGGCGGTCGCGGTTGCGCTCCGCGCTCAGGGCGACCCCAATTCTATGTAGAAGTTCGTAGCGACTTTCTGTGGGGGGGCGTATCAAGGATTCCATCCGCGGCTTGCGAGGTTATCAAACTGCGCGCTCTGCTGCCCGGGTGCGCAAGCATATTTGTCTTAGAATGCACGTCCTGCGTTGACAGCCGGCTTGGAATCGCATGACATGTATGAACGAAAATGGTCGATTTACAGCGACACACAATTAGGAAGGACGACGTCCAGTGAGCCTCGCCGTCCGGTTCTGGGGAGTGCGTGGGAGCATCGCGTGCCCTTCACCTACTCATGTGCGCTATGGGGGCAACACCAGTTGCCTTGAGGTGACGGCTGGCGATCAAACCATCATTTTGGATGCGGGCACCGGCATTCGTTCACTCGGCCATTCCATTTTGGATCGAGGGCTGACCTCCGCTCACCTGCTTTTGACTCACAGCCATTGGGATCACATCAACGGATTTCCGTTTTTTGGACCGGGTTTCAAGAAGGGCTACGAGTTCAAGGTGATGGCTGGGCATCTCCGTAATGACTCCATCCACGAGGTGTTGGCCGGTCAGATGATGACGCCCACCTTTCCCGTTCCCCTCGAAGCGATGCAATCCACGTTGACGTTTGAGGACTTCAAGGCTGGGGAGTCATTCAAGATCGGCAATGAAGTGACAGTGCGGACTGCTCCCCTCAATCATCCCAACGGAGCGACCGGTTACCGCATCGAATTTGAGGGCAAATCACTGTGCTACGTCACCGACACCGAGCACATTCCTGGTCGGCCCGATCAGAATGTCCTGGGCTTGATCGAAGGGGCGGACCTGGTGATTTACGATTCGACGTACACAGAGGACGAGTTTCCGGCCAAAGTGGGCTGGGGACATTCTACCTGGGAAGAGGCTGTCGCGCTGTGTACCGCTGCTGACGCCAAACAGCTGTCCATTTTTCATCACGATCCTGAACACGACGATGCGTTCATGGATCACATCGCCGCTCTGGCGCGTGAAAAATGGCGGGGCTCCACCGTGGCGCGTGAAGGCGCGATCATCGAGCTCTGAGCGGACGCGCTTGCCCGCGACTTTCCAAAATGATGTCGCGGTAAGCGTAAAACGAGTCCTTTTTCGTCCTTTGCAGCGTTTGGTAGTCCACGTAAACGAGACCAAAGCGCTCGCGATAGCCGTGGTTCCATTCAAAGTTGTCGAGCAAAGACCAATGGAAATAGCCGTCAATCCGTACGCCGTCGCGCGCAGCACGCTCAAGCTCCGTTAAGTGTCGCAACAGAAAGTCGACCCGCTCAGCGTCGTGAACGTGGCCGTCCAGGTGGATCCAATCGCGGCAAGATAGCCCGTTCTCCGCAATGACGATGGGTCCACCGTAACGCTGCTCGGCAAAACGGGGGCCATAGTAGTGAGCTTGAGGTGAAACCGCCCAGTTGAAAGCCGTGCGCGCGCTGCCCGGTGGAAGGGCGCACACTTCTGGCAGGCCCGCTGCATCGGCGCGCACCACTTTTGCGTCGTACAGATTGAAAGCCACTGCATCCAGCGGTTGGGCGATCAGGTCGAGGTCTGGGCTGGTAAAATCTGGGGTGTTTGCGCCGAACAATCGCAGGCCATCTGCCGGATACCCGCGACCGTAGACGGGGTCCATCCACCAAGTCGTGCTGCGGAGCTCAGGGGCCGTCATCGCGAACGTCCAGGCGCGCGCAGCCTCTACATCTGCGGGCGCTTCCGTCTCAGGCGTGGCGCAAATCAGAACTGGAGCCATGGCGATCCAGCTGCCCGAAACCAGGCTACGTAAGACCTGCACTGCACGTCCGTGGGCCAGGAGCGCATGGTGACCTGCTTGCAACACTTGGCGGATGGGCAAACGGTGCCCAGGTGCGTGTCGTCCGTGGCGCAACCCGCCCTCGATGAAGGCATGCGGTTCATTGATCGTGAAGTAGTGCTTCACCCGATCGCCGAAACGCTCCGCCACCAGGCGCGTCCAGTTCTCAAACCATTCGGGTGAACGAGGATTGAGAAAGCCTCCTTGGTGCTCGAGTGCCGCGGGCAGATCCCAGTGGAAAAGCGTCAAATACGGGGTAATGGAGCGCTCGAGCAGACCGTCGATGAGCCGATCGTAAAACGCGACCCCTGCTGGGTTGATCGCACCTGTGCCCTCGGGCACGACGCGGGACCAAGCCACACTGAAGCGATAGGCGGTCACACCCAAGGCCTTGAGGAGGTCGAGATCTTGCTCGAGATGTCCGTAGTGGTCACAGGCCACTTGCGCATGCTCTCCGCCGTAAATGGCAGACGGCCCTTGGGCAAACTCGTCCCAATTGCTCGGGCCACGTCCATCCTGCGTGAAGGCTCCTTCGATCTGATGGGCCGCCGTAGCGACGCCCCAGGCAAACGATTCGTCAAATACGAAGTGAGACATGATGGAGAACGTGGAGGATGTTCAAAGTGCGCGGATGGGCGTGAGCGCCAGATGTCAGCTCTTGCGCGCGCCTGTTTTCCTTATGGTCACTTTCTTGGCAGATGATTTCGCTGCGGCCTTTTTGGCCGATTTCCTGGGCTTTGGCGACTTTCCTCTAGCCTGGGAGGTCTTGGGCAGCTCGTGCGATTCGGCCTTGTGAGCAGCTGTGCTGCGTTGTTCCAGCTTGGACAAGCGGCGGCCTAGAGCTTGGATCTCTTGCTTGAGTTTGGAGTTCTCTTCCTTGAGATCGCGCACGCCCGCATGAGATTCTTTCGCAAAGCCGGCCAGGACGCGTTGCGTCTTGGTTTTGACTCCCCCGTCTAACTCGCGTGCAAGCAATTCTGACAAAGCGGTCTCCGAGCGCGCGTCGCCGAGCGCCCCTAAGGCGCCCACCACGGCGCCGCGGACGTGTGGATCGCGATCGGTGAGGAGCTCTTCCAAGTGCAGGCGTACTTTGTTTCCCTCGCCGACTTCAGTCAGAGCTGACAAAGCGGCTCGCCGAGCACGCAGTGGCTTACCATAACGTGACCACTCGATGAGCAAATCGATGACCTCGGGACTTGGATCACGGCTGATGGCAGAGAGCGCGCTCGCACGGATCACCTCGGCCCAAGAGGGGCGATCGAGTAATTGACGCAGCACCTTGGCGACCTGCGGTGAGCGGATTTTTCCTAAGGCGCGCGCTGCCGCTGCCGAAACGAGATAGCTCTTGGAACGGGTGAGCGGCAACAATGCCTTCTCCGTGGTGGGCGTGCGAAAATCCCCCAGAGCTTCAGCCACGGCGCGTTGCACCTTGAGTTCCTCGGTCGATAGTCCTGCGATAAGCAGGCGCTCGGCGTCTTGTCCGCCTATTCTGCCCAGCGACTCAGCTGCCTTGGTGCGCACCATCCACGCTTCTGTCTCATTGTGAACGGATTCACCCAATGCTTTGACTGTCTTTTCGTCTTGGCGTCGACCAAGCGCGATAGCAGCCATGCGTCGACCGCGCGCCTTGGGCCCGTGCTTGAGCAAGCCAAGCAACAGATCGGAGGGAGCATTGAGGTGAATGGGCGCGGCGATCAAGTAATCCGGATCGATGCTGACCCAACTGGGGCGCTTGGCGAGGCGGACCACCAGGCTTGATTTTCGCTCCTGCATCAAACGTTCATGACGCTCAATCTTGCCGTCTACCCCAACGTCGATGGCCAAGGGCAGTTCAAAAACGGCAGTTTCTCCCTCTTTTTGCGTCTGTTCAACATCTACAGTGAGGAGGTCTCCTTCAAACGCGATCGTGATTTTGAGGGAGGGATGTCCTGGACGGTAGACCCATTCATCAAAGAAGCGTTCGAGGCTGATCCCTGAGGTCTCCTCCAGCGCCCTTACGAGGTTGGTGGTCTCCACAATCGACCCACGATGAGCGGTCAAGTAGTTGTGGATGGCGGAGAAGAAGGCGTCGTCACCCAGTCGGCGACGCAGCATGTGCAGGACCAGGCCGCCCTTTTGATACAAGTGGCGGTCAAACAGATCGATGGGCTCGTCATAGTCGCGGCAGACAATCGGGCGTTCGTACGCGCTTTTGGCTTCACCCAAATAGACATTGAGATCTGCGGTGACGTGATGTTCGTACTCGTCGTTGCCCAGCCGCCGCTCACGCTCGATGTGCTCAAAATACGTCGCAAATCCCTCATTGAGCCAAGCGTGCGACCAGTCGCGGCAGGTGACCAAGTCACCAAACCAATGATGCGCGAGCTCATGGGCCACCAAATCGTGGGAGTCCATATCGAGCGCTGCCTGCTTGTCGAGCAAGATATGCTCATACATGGTAGTGGCCGTCGTATTTTCCATGCCCCCAAAGATGAAGTCACTCACAACAAGCTGTGTGTAACTTTCATAGGGATACTCCACGCCAGTTTTTTCGGAGAACAAACGGACGGCCTCGGCAGTGCTACCAAATGCACGTTTGCCGTCGTCCACTCGTCCGGGCGGCACCAGGTAGCGTAGCGCCACCGTCCTGCCCGAGGGGAGCGTGACCGATTCTTCCCAACTATCGAATTGACCAGCGACCAGCGTGACCAAGTAGGCGGGTGTTGGCTCGTCCAGGCGGTAGTGAAACTGCGCCTTTTTCCCCAGCTTTTTCTGTTCGATCAAGCGGCCACCGCTCACCGCGATCATGCTGCTTGGGACCCGAACTTTGAGTTCATAGGTCATCTTTACGTGAGGCTTGTCCTGGCACGGAAACCAGTGCTTCCCGTCTTCATCCTGGCACTGACTCCACACTTGGAGGGGACGGTCGGGGACCTCTTTGTCGGGCTGCAGGAAGTACAAGCCAAGGCGCGGAGTCGCGCGATAAGCAATCGTGAGCTGACCGTGATCGACGGATTCGTCGATGGGTACGCTCAAGGTATCTCCATCGTAACTGTACTCGGATTCCGAGAGCCTGCGTGCTTGGGATGAACCGGTGGAAAGTTCCACGTGCTCGATCACATGCCCCAGCGCATCCAGAGTAAGTGTCTTGCCGCGCTTGGAGCGTCGCGCAAAATCCAAACGAGCGCTGCCACTGACCGAGTGTTCTTTGAAATCTAGATCGAGATCCAGAGCCAGATGCACCACAACGAACTCGCGGCTGCGTTCGTACTTCCGAGAAGTGCTCCCCCATTTGAAACGGCCGGGGCCCGCGCCCGCGCAACCCTCGTGAAGCCGTTCTCCAAGACCCAAAAGCGATGACTCGACCGTCATGGCCCCTTCGATACCTTGGGCGACCGCTTTCGGGCAACCCGTACCTGGCGCGTGCCGATCACAGGCAGACTATGACTCGCCCCAAAACCGCGTAAGCTGGGCTGGATGACGCTCACCGTGCAGGGCGAGGTCGAAAAGATCAGCTACGAAAACGAGGAAACTGGCTTTCGGGTGGTGCGTCTTGGCCAGGTGAGTGGCCTCACCGAGCATCGTCAACTGACGCTGGTGGGCACCATGCCCCCACTGGGGCCCGGCACGAAGGTACGTGCAGCCGGCAAGCTGGAGCAGCACAACAAGCACGGGCTCCGGTTCGTCGTGCAGAGTGTGATCATCATCGCACCGGACACGCTCGCCGGACTCGAAAAGTTCCTGGCCAGTGGCGTGCTTGCAGGCATCGGCGAGAGCTTGGCCAAACGTCTCGTCAAATACTTTGGTCTAGATACGTTGAGGGTGCTCGATGAAGAGTCTCATCGACTTTTCGAAGTGCCGGGTTTGGGGAAGAAAAAGGTAGAGCAAGTGCGACAAAGCTGGGTCGAGCACAAGCTGACCAGCAATCTGCTCTTGTTGCTCCAAAGACACGGCATCTCGGGTCACCTGACCAAGAAAATTGCGGAGCAATTTGGCGAACGTGCGGCGGAGATCGTGCAGCGACATCCGTATCGTTTGGCGCTGCAAGTGAGTGGCATTGGGTTCAAGACCGCCGACCAGATCGCGCGTGAAAGTGGGCTTTTACCCACCGATCCTGAACGAGCTCAAGCTGGCCTGCTACATCAACTGCTCTCTGCCCGTGATCAAGGCCACTGTTACTGCGATCGTGAACTCTTGCTGATAAAAACGGCCGATTTGCTGGGCATCGACCAGTCTTACGTCGAACCTGGTTTTGACCAACTGTGGGCTTCTGGGCGCATCGTGGTGGAGGGGGAGAACGTCTTTTTGGACGTCCTTTACGCGGCTCTTAAGCGGCTAGTCGAAAAGGGTGCGAGCCTCTTGAATGAGCCATCTGCTGCGGTAAGCGGCTGGCAAGAGCGCCTGGGTGACTTTGAACAACGAGCTCAGCTGCAGTTGGCTGATGCACAAAGACACGCGGTGCGGGCTGCTTGTGAGCATAAGTTTGTCGTCGTCACAGGTGGGCCTGGTGTGGGCAAAACAACCTTGGTCAAAGCTTTGATCGAGGTTTTGGGCGGGCGCCAGGTGCGCATCAAGCTCGCGGCGCCGACTGGTCGTGCCGCGCAACGCTTGGCGGAATCCACCGCTCACCCGGCGCTCACCTTGCATCGCTTGCTGGAAGTGGGTCACGGTGGGGGAAAGTTTGGGCGCAATGCCGAGCATCCGCTAGAATGTGATGTTTTGGTGATCGATGAAAGCAGCATGATCGATCTGGAGCTTGCGGATGCAGTCTTGCAGGCTGTTCCCCTTGTGGCGCGCGTGGTGCTGGTGGGGGATGCCGATCAACTCCCTTCCGTCGGCCCGGGCGCGGTACTTTTGGAGCTCATTGAGAGCGGCGTCGTGCCAGTGGTGCGCTTAAATCAGGTGTTTCGACAAGGTGGTGAGAGCGGCATCGTGGAGTGCTCCCATCGCATTTTGGCGGGTGAATTGCCGGAGACGAAACAACAGGGGGATTTTTTCGTCATTCGCACGGCATCCCATGAGCGCTGTTTGTCTACGGTGGAAGAATTGGTGAGCAAACGCATGGCGCAACGCTTTGGCTTGCACCCAATGCGCGACATCCAAGTGCTCTGTCCCATGCACCGGGGACCCGTTGGAACGACACAGATCAATCACATGCTCCAGCGTGTACTGAACCCCCAGAGAACCGGCATTAAAGTGGGGGATACGGACTTTCTCTTAGGGGACAAAGTCATTCAGCTCAAAAACGATTACGATAGACAAGTATTCAACGGCGACGTGGGGCAGATCGAAGCGGTGGACATTGAGGCGCACTCGCTCGACGTGTGCTTTTCGGGTGAAGACGGTCCGCGGGTCATCAAGTATGAGCGCGCCCACCTCGCCCAATTGAGCCTGGCCTATTGTCTCAGTGTCCACAAAAGCCAGGGCAGTGAGTACCCGGCAGTGGTTGTGGTCCTTTTGAAGTCCCACTTCTTGATGTTATCGCGCAACCTTTTGTACACGGCCGTCACCCGGGCCAAACGCCTGTGTGTGGTGGTGACCGACGATCGGGCGCTTCAAATCGCTCTCTCGGAGACACGACGCGAAGTGCGCGCGACTGGCTTAGCCGAGCGACTTAAACACGCAGTGCACGCGCCCACCTAGTGAATAGCGGGCGCGGATCTGGCTCTAGTTTGACTTGGCGCCGCTCAGCCCAGCGCCGCTCAACTCAGCCTAGCGCCGTTCAACTCAGCCCAGCGCCGTTCAACTCAACCTAGCTCAGCGAATGCTGAAACTCTTGGAGACGGTCTTGGGGCCACCACTGAATGCGGGGACACGAGCACGACGGAACGTTGAAGCTACGCATCCACCCACTGACGTGCCGCCAAACGGACCGCTGACCACGTTAGCGCTGGTTACACGTCCGCTCGTGGAGAAGGTGACCTGCACCTTGCCCGAACCGGTGGGGCCACCAGGCTTAGCGCACGAAGCTGCCTGAGCTGCCGCTGAAGAGAGAGCTCCCTTGGCTGCCTCCACGCTAAACGCGCCACCACCCGAGGGGGCAGGACTTGGACTGGGGGATGGCTTGGTGGAACCGCCGCTCGGTTTTTCCTCTTCTTGGCCAGCCTTGGCCTTTTCGTCCGCCGGTTTCTGTTCGCCGGCTTTTGGATCTGAAGCGGCTGCTGCTGCCGCTTCCTCAGCCTTCTTCTTCTCGGCTTCTTCGGCTTCCTTCTTGGCGCGTTCGAGGTCCGCTTTCATCTTCTCGGCCTCTTCCTGCATCTTCTTGGCGCGCTCAAGTTCAGCCTTGGCTTGCTCCGCATCTTGCGCAACTTGCGTGGCTTGGGCGCCCGCATCTGCTGTTTCTTTGCTGCCTCCTGACAGTGCAAACACGGCCCCACCTGCCAGCAGCAGGCCGCCGACGACGGCGCCGATCAACAGGCCTTTGCCGCCCTTCTTTGCCGGAGCGGCAGGCATACTGACTGCGCGCGCGCCTACAGGTGCAGCGGGAGGCGCTTTGGGCGGCGCCATCAAAAGATCAGTCTCCGTCGTTAGCGTGGCCGGCGCCATGGCCAAGTCCCCAAAGATGTTCGCCGAGACGTTGGATGCAGCCGCTGAGCCGGTGGGAGAATTCAGGGAGTCCAAAGAGAAAAGCACTGAGCTGTCATTGCGCGCTCCAGTGGGGTTTTTGGGCTCTGCTGGCTTTTGACCAGCACCAGGCGCGGGTCCCGCTTCGAGCGCACCAAACAGATCGTTGGCCTTGGCTTTTGGCATGGCCTTTCCAGCCGAGGAGACGACGCCGCGAGCAGGTGCGGGACCGAGCTTCATCTTCAACTCACCCACCTCCAAGATGGGTTTCCAATCGCTCATCCCGTCTTTCCAAACGTAGGCGTCACTGGTGACCACGCCACTCTTCCACGCTCCGATCAGTTCATCGAGCGTCATCTCACGAGAATCATCATCTGTGAGGTTCACAGACCACACATCTTTGCCCTTGGCCGAGCCGCCTCCGACGGCTGGAGAATCCATGTCTTCCCCTGCATCGTCAGCCTCGCCGTCGTCGGAGCCCAAGGCACTCACGTCGGTTCCAT
>Ga0164241_10006436_pt1 | contig 10723 bp, 7 predicted proteins | sample OricomyardsoilBY_FD_108780 | JGI IMG/M metagenome (GOLD analysis project Ga0164241, IMG submission 108780) | Backyard soil microbial communities from Emeryville, California, USA - Original compost - Back yard soil (BY) | ecosystem: Environmental > Terrestrial > Soil > Unclassified | place: USA... | reverse complement strand
GGTTAATTCAAAGTGGAAACCCCCGCGACGTTTTAGGCTTTCCTCACCAAAACTTAGGACCTGCTCACCACGCCACAAGTCGGTCTCCGTCAATACTCAAATTTGAATGGTTCTGGACAAAAATCCTGACGAAAACGCTCAATATTAATTATAGAGGAGATTCATCAGTTTTCCACTTTAGAAATTCAAAAAAAATTAACTTAATTGATTGTACTGCGAAAAAAAAATTTATTTTTTTACGTGCTATACCTATTACATTTCAAGACTGGCCGTACAACATTTTATGCTAATATAGGGTCTGTTATAATTTTTTAAAGAAAACCACACATGTCATTTGAAAATATTGAAACAACCATCGAGTCATTAAGCCACGATGGCCGCGGAGTCACTACCTGCAAAAACAAAACAACATTTGTCAGCGGCGCATTACCCACAGAAAAAGTGGTTTGCAAAATCATCCGCACGCATCGTCGTTATAATGAAGCTCAAGCCATAAATATTATTACAGCAGCGCCTGAACGTACCACCCCAGCCTGTGCACACTATGGTATTTGCGGCGGCTGCAGCATGCAGCATGTCAATGTCCACGCGCAAGTTCAATTAAAACAACAAGCATTACTCGATCAACTAAAACACTTTGGCAAAGTCATTCCAGCAGAAATTCTACCGCCTATCATCGGTCATCCGTGGGGATATCGCCGCAAAGCAAGACTCGGCGTACGCTATGTCACAAAAAAAGGAAAACTGCTCATTGGTTTTCGAGAAAAATTCAGCAACTATCTTGCAGATATTCAAGCATGTGAAGTACTTCATCCCAGTATCGGCAAACATCTTGTTCAGCTAAGTACTTTTATTCGCAGTCTTTCTTTGTACGAGCAAATTCCTCAAATTGAAATCGCAGTAAGCGATACTGTCACCGCACTCGTGATCCGACATATGGCCTCATTCACAGAAGCTGATCTTGCTGCACTCTGCCAATTTGGTAGCAATAATCATTTTCATATTTATCTACAACCGAGTTCAGCTGACTCTGTTCATAAAATATGGCCCAAAGATCAGCATGAATTACTCAGTTATTTTTTGCCGGATTATCAACTCGAAATGCAATTTCACCCGCTGGATTTTACTCAAGTGAATAGTGAAATTAATCGCGAAATGATCGCGCAAGCAATAAAATTACTCGATCCTCAACCAACAGACACTATTCTGGATCTCTTTTGCGGATTGGGTAATTTCACATTGCCTATCGCACGTTTTGCCAAGCATGTGGTAGGAGTAGAAGGCAGTACGCAAATGGTAGCTCGTGCAACGGCAAATGCTCAACATAACAATATCCATCATGCTGAATTTTATGCTGCTAATTTAATGGAGCCATCCGAAACAGCTCCATGGCTGAAAAATCGATACGATAAAATTCTTTTAGATCCGCCTCGCACCGGCGCAAAAGAAATTATCCCGCTGATTGCAAACAAATTTACGCAGCGAATCGTGTATGTATCCTGTAATCCAGCTACGTTGGCTAGAGATGCGGGAGAATTAGTCTATAATCATCATTATAAACTCAAAAAAGTTGGCGTGATTAATATGTTCCCGCATACTAGTCACATTGAAGCGATTGCCCTCTTTGAAAAATAAAAAAGAGAACCAGGTGCGAGAAATTTATGGTAACGATCAAACAAAAATTTCATTATCTACCTGACGGCTCAATTGATCTTGAATCGTGGCTTAATAAAATTAGCGTGCATTCACATTTGAAAGAGCATCATTTAATTATCCGTGCCGCTCATTTAGCCGAAGTGAGCAGCAAAGGCTTAACCACTTTTTATGGACAATCCTGTATCGAGCAAAGTCTGGATATGGCTGAAATTTTGTTAGATATGAAACTTGATCAAGACTCCATCGCAGCGGCAATTATGACTAGCACCATTCAACACACTACGTTGACTATCGAAACTATCCAGGAAAAATTAAACGAAGCTGTTGCAAAATTAGTAAGCGGTGTTTTACAAATGAATGTTTTAAATAATTTGCAAAGCAATCATTCTGCACGCAGCAAGACTCAACTGGATCGTCTGCGCAAAATATTTCTTGCGATGGTTTCTGATATTCGGGTGGTATTAATCAAACTAGCTGAACGCACTTGCATGATGCGCGGCATTAAAAATATCAATCCTAATGAGCGCAAACGAATTGCCCAAGAAACAATGGATATCTATGCCCCGCTTGCTAACAGATTGGGTATTGGACAATTAAAATGGGAATTAGAAGATGCAGCTTTCCATTATATTAATCCAGAAGCTTACAAAACTATTGCTAGTTTTCTCGCTGAACGCCGCATTGATCGCGAACAACGTATTTACGAAACAATAAAAAAATTGGAAGACGCGTTGGCAAAAACGCACATTAAAGCGCAAATTAACGGCCGTGCAAAACACATTTATAGTATTTATTTAAAAACACTTCGCAAGCATCTCGATTTTAAAGATATTTATGATTACAGTGCCATACGGATTTTAGTTCCCACTCTCGATGACTGTTACACGGCATTAAGTATCGCTCACACTTTATTTGAACATATTCCAGAAGAATTTGACGATTACATTAATAACCCCAAACCAAATGGTTATCGCTCAATCCATACAGCCGTTATTGGATCTGATGGAAAAAATCTTGAAATCCAAATTCGCACCAGCGATATGCATGAAGAAGCAGAACATGGTATTGCAGCGCATTGGGTGTATAAAGAACATAAAACACCGCAATCAGGCTATGAAGCAAAAATTACTTTTCTTCGCCAACTGCTAGCATGGCATAAAGATGTAGCGCAACAAAACGCTGTGCCAGACAAACAATTGGGTGAAATTCTTGATGATACGGTTTATGCCTTAACTCCTCTCGGTGAAGTAATTGACTTACCAGCAGGCGCAACACCGCTGGATTTCGCCTACCATATTCATACTGAATTAGGTCATCGCTGCCGCGGTGCAAAAATTAAAGGCCATATTGTTCCACTAACTTATAAGCTACGCACCGGCGATCAAGTAGAAATTATCACGACCCCGCATGGCACACCTAGCCGTGATTGGTTAAATAAAGATTTTGGCTATTTACATACGCCACGTGCGCGTTCCAAAGTAGCTCATTGGTTTAAACAACAAGAAATCAGCCAATACATTGAAGCGGGAAAAAATAGTTTGGAACGGGAACTCTCGCGCGCAGGCATTGCTCATCCCAACTTTGAAAAAATTGCAGCTCGTTTCAACTATAAAAATGATGAAACACTGTTTGCCTCTATTGGTCATGGCAATTTGCGTGTTTCTCAAGTGATTCATGCATTACAAACAGAACGGCCTGAAATCAACAAACAAACTTCCTTGCCATTCAGACAAGCGGCTGAATCAAAAGGTGGCTTAGAAATCGCAGGTATTCATGATTTATTAACTCGTATTGCAAAATGCTGTAAACCTATTCCAGGCGATAATGTAATTGGTTACATTACTCAAGGCCGTGGAGTTTCAATTCATCGTCAGGATTGTAACAATATCACAGCAAATGGTTCGCGCGATGCAAATCGTATCATCTCAGTTGCATGGGATAGCAAAAAATCTGGTAACTATTATGTTGACCTGCAAATTCGCGCTAATGGTCAACAAGAATTATTAAAAGAAATTACCGCACTGTTGGCTAATGCGAAAATTGATTTAATCAGTTTAAATTCTACAATTAGCAAAAAAAATAATATGATATATATTGTTATGACGATTCAAATTCACGACTTAATTCAGTTGAGGCAAATCACAACTCAAATAAGCCAATTACCAAAAGTACTCGATGTCAAACGAATGAGTGAATGATGAAAAAAATAAGCATACGGACGCGCGTTTTTATTATTGCATTATTACCTACGATAATTATTTCACTGCTGCTAGGCACTTACATTATTAGCTCTCGCATCAATGATGCAGAAAAAGAATTATATTTATATGGCCATGCTATTTTAGGTCATATAGTCCGCACCAGCCGCCATAAAATTCTGCAAAATGATCTTCAAATGTTACACGATATCACTAACTTGGTTCTTGAAGAAAAAGAACTACAATCCATCACATTTTTTGGTCCACATCATGAATTACTCGCCTATAGTGGGATAGACGATCAATTATCACCAGAGTTCTTAAAAAATATTACTTTCAATGACGAAAAATCATCATTGATTGAGACTAAAGAAACAATCACATTAATTGCCCCTGTTATTATCAACGATTTAAACTTATCAAATCACTCCAAATACATGACCGGCAATTCACACAAAAAACTGATAGGATGGGTAGCGGTTTCTCTCTCGCGAACTAATACGCTGCTGAAAGAATATCAAGTCATTATTATTACTCTTATCTTTCTTTCATTAGGCTTACTTATCAGTATTTTTCTCGCACGCCGCATCGCGCGGCATTTAACCAAGCCGCTATTAAAAATGCGTGCTGCCATTCAAAAAATCGAACAGGGAAAACTAGAAACATATATCGATACTCGCTCACCTGGCGAATTAGGTGAACTGGAAGAAGGCATTAATAAAATGGCTGCTGCTTTACAAAAAGCACGCGACAACTTGGAAAGCAATATTGAGCAAGCCACTGCTAGTTTAAAACAGTCTCTTGAAACCATCGAACTGCAAAACAATGAACTCGCCCACGCACAAAAAGAAGCGCTAAAAAGCAGCCAAATTAAATCTGAATTTATTGCAAATATGAGCCATGAAATTCGTACGCCCATGAATAGTATTGTTGGCTTCACCAATTTACTACTTGAGACAGAACTCTCCAGTCTGCAACGAAATTATTTAATGACTACACAAAAATCCGCCTTAAATTTACTGAATCTTGTAAATAACATTCTGGATTTTTCTCGCTTAGATGCAGGTCAATTACACCTTGAGTATGTTGCTTTTGATATCCGCGATAATATCGAGGATGTCCTTGCCGTCATGTCTCCGCTAGCCAATGCAAAACAATTAGAATTTGCTGCACTGATTGATAATGAAGTGCCGCGCAAAATTATCAGTGACCCACTACGTTTCAAACAAATTATTGTCAATCTTGTTTCTAACGCCATTAAATTCACTGACAAAGGTGAAGTAATTATTCGTGTTTCTCTTGAAAAGAAAACAGTAAAAACAGCAAAAATTCGTGTTGCCATTTCAGATACCGGCATTGGATTATCTCATGCCGATCAAAAATTAATTTTTCGCGCCTTTCAACAAGCAGACACCAGTATCGCGAGAAAATACGGCGGCACCGGTTTAGGACTGGCCATTTGCAAAAGATTAATTGGTCAAATGGCCGGAAAAATTGGCATCGAGAGCCACCACGAAAAAGGCTCTACATTCTGGTTTAGTTTTACAGCAGAAAAATCATCCTGCGAAATTGAAACAGAAATGGATAAAATTAACTTTAATAACACGCTTATTTATATTTATGACACACATGCTATTGCTCGTCTTGCTGTTAAGAATATTCTTACTCATTGGCATGTTAACATAGTAGACTTCGCAGATTTAGCTGAACTGCTGCTGAAATTAAAAGAAAATCACGAAAATAATAAACCGTCGATCATTATTGCTGGTATTAATCAGCAGCATATTCATTATGCCTCAGCTGAGAACGAATTCACTAAAATACGCGCGCACTATTCTGGTCCAATTGTTGTTTTGACTAATTCATTTGAACAAGCGACGTTAGAGTATTTCTTGTCGCAAGGGGCTGCCGCCAGTTTAACCAAACCCGTTATCCGTAATAATCTCTATCATACGATTTTTCAACTGATCAATGAGCCGCAAAATTATTTAAAATACCGCTTAGCTAATCCGGAGATTACACTACAACTGGACGGCAAGAAAATTTTATGTGTAGATGACAATACGTCAAATGTAAATTTGGTGAGTGCCTTATTTAGCAGCACAAATGCAGCAGTCGTTATTGCACATGATGGATTGGAAGCTTTACAATTCACAGAGAAACAAAAGTTTGATTTAATTTTAATGGATTTACGCATGCCCAAAATGGACGGCATTGAAACACTGAAGCGTATTCGTGTTTTATATAATCCCAATAATAACACCCCTATTATTGCTTTATCTGCGCACATTGCAGAACACGAATATCAAAATTTAACAGCCATTGGCTTTAATGACTACTTAACAAAACCCGTTATGAAAAATACCTTATTTAATATAGTAAAAAAATGGCTTCAATCTATATCTGAAAAAACAGCAACATCTTCTCAGCAAAAATATCTGCCCGAAAAAACAGCTCGCTCAGATGAGCAACCGATTATTGATTGGAAACTAGGGCTAAAGCTCGCGGGCAATAAACGTGAATTAGCAGAAGAAATGCTAAATATGCTCACCGCAACGCTTGCAGACGACGTCAAAAAAATTCATGATTCTTATGAAAGTAAAAATTATGAAGAACTCCATCAACAACTTCATAAGCTACATGGAGCGGTTTGTTATTGCGGTACTCCGCGATTAAAAAAAGCTATTTCAGCACTCGAAAATAGGCTGAAACGAAATAACATTGACATGCTTCCAACCCTTTTGGAACAATTTGAACAGGAAAGTAAACTTTTGCTCGAAGCAATGCAGGCGCAAGCAAAAATATAGCTGATACGGAGATCATCATGACTCAAGTTGTTATTACCAAAAAAAGTTTATACGAAAAATATTCTGACATCATGCCAAAAGGTGCGGGCGCACTCTTTTTCATCCAAATGTTTTCCACGCTTGCTTTTAGTGTGCTTTATTCTACGCTCATCTTGTATACGACAAATCGATTGCACTTAAATGATTCTGTTGCAACAGGCATTATGGCATCATTTGTGGCATTTAATTATGCACTTCATTTATTGGGCGGTTATGTCGGCGGACGTTTTTTTAGTTACCGCAGCCTATTTGCTATTGGAATGTTTTTGCAAGTCATCGGCTGTGCATTAATTTCTTTGCCATCCACTACCCCATTATTTTGGGGACTAGCCACATTTTTAACGGGAGCTGGTTTTAATGTCACGTGCATCAATTGCATGTTGACTCAATTATTCAGGCCAGAAGACAAACGTCGCGAAGCCGCTTTTTTATGGAACTATAGCGGTATGAACGTCGGTTTCTTTATCGGCTTTTCTGTCAGCGGCTATTTACAATTAAAAAATGCCTATCATCAACTTTTTTTATTGGCGAGTGTGGGAAACTTCATTGCATTATTGCTAACTGCTATCAAATGGAAAACATTAGAAGACACTAATACCTATTTTATGCGTCTTATAAAATCTGAAAAAACAGCAGCGAACATAAAAGGGATATTTTTTATTATTTTACTGATTCTAGCTCTGCGCGTCCTTTTAAAAAACGCACATATTAGCAATGACATCATTATGTTTACTGGTGTTTTTATGGGATGCGTCATTGCTTACCTTGCTATGAAACAACCCACAGCAGAAGCCAGCAAAAAAATATGGGCTTATCTTATCCTTGCAATGACTTCTCTTGTTTTTTGGACACTTTATCAGCTGGCACCCATGGGATTAATATTATTTATTGAGAGAAACGTAGACCGCCATTATCTTGGAATGCTAATTGCTCCACAATGGGTACAAAATATTAATACGGTGGTTATTATTCTCGGAGGACCGCTGTTAAGTATTATTTTTACTTCCATGCGCAATCGCGGAATGCAATTTACCCTTCCCACACAATTTGGAATAGCATTAATACTCATTGGAATTTCCATGGCTATTCTGCCTGTTGGTATCCATTTTGCCAACGCACAAGGGTACGTCAACTTCAATTGGATCTTAATTAGCTATATCTTGCAAAGCATTGGTGAATTATTTATTTCACCCATTGGATATGCCATGGTAGGTCAACTAGCGCCTGTACGTCTTCAAGGATTAATGATGGGTACCTGGCTAATGATGACTGGCGTGGCTGCAACTTTATCAGGCTATTTTTCTAGCATGGCTTTAGCATCTAAAGCAACTAATCCCCTGCTGACCAATCCTGATTTTAGCTACACTTTTGGATTATTGGGCTTCACCGCAGTCACAATAGGAATTATTTTGTTACTTTTAATTCCATTTATTATTCGACTCACGCAAGAAAAGAAATTATTTGTAGAACCCCAAATAATTTCGTGACAGCGTAAGGCTCAGGTCTGTTGACAATGGGTTTGACCAAGAACTTGTCTTCCTGAGGCATATTTTTGTAATAGCTCAGGTGCACTGCCATTAAGTTAAGGCAGTGCCTCCTGATGGGTGTCATCCTTGAGGCATGTTTTTTATGCCGAAGCATCTCCCGTGAACGGTTACAATCCGCACTATTATTCTTGGTAATAGCTCCGGTGGGGATCTTTTTATGCCCCAACGAGAGAACTAGAACAACTCTTGCGAAAAAATATCCTGTTCAAGATCGGTTCTTTGCTCACCTATTTCTTGCTGCTTTTCCAAATTCTTAAAATCCCAACGATTACGATCCATTAATTGACTTAACTTAACACTCGTCAATGCGTGCAGCATATTACTCGGTATTTTAGGATTATCTTTCGCCAATTGATCAATCAAAACTTTCACTCGCTGACGTACTAAATTTTCTTGAGAACCACATAAAGTACAAGGAATAATCGGGTAAACTTGTTCTTTGGCATATTCAATAATGTCATTCTCCTGACAATAAGCTAGGGGACGAATAACAATATGGCGCTTATTATCACTTAATAGTTTGGGAGGCATTGAACGAATTTCACCATTATAAAGAATCGACATTAATAATGTCCGAATAAGATCATCGCGATGATGACCTAATGCAATTTTGTTAAAACCATTTTCTTCTGCATACCGATAAATAATACCGCGGCGCAAACGAGAACATAAAGAACAATACGTATTTCCTTCAGGGATTTTTGCTTTGACAATCGAGTAAGTATCTTCCTTCAGAATTTTATAAGAAATACTGCGCTTTTCTAACCATTCACGCAAACCATCATCATTCCAACCAGGTTGAGATTGATCTAAGGTAAATGCAAAAAGCTCAAACTTACTTTTAGCTCGGCGCTGCAATAGATGCAAAATTCGCATTAAAGTAAAGGAATCTTTGCCGCCAGAAAGACAAACCATTACCCGATCACCCGTTCGAATCATATTGTAATCAGCAATAGCTTTTCCTGTATAATGCAGCAGTTTTTTTTCTATGGCAGATTCTTTATACAAAATTTTGTACTCCATAACATCCTAAAAAAAATGTTGTCGCTGGAGCAAACCCCAGGACAACATTCTTGGAATCGGTCTTAAACCGGATCTTAAAGTTACTCGATGATAGAAACGTCTTCTGCTTGCAGACCTTTTTGGCCTTGCGCTACAGAAAATTCTACGCGCTGACCTTCTTCTAAGGCGCAAGATCCATCACCGCGAATAGCTCGGAAATGCACAAATACATCACCGCCTTGATCGCGTTGAATGAAGCCATAACCTTTGCTATTATTGAACCACTTTACGGTTCCACTTTCACGTGCTGACATACTAATTAACCTTCATTTCAAATTAAACATAAACCTACCCTGCTGATGTTTGCTGACTGAAATCAGCAAACAAGAGAAACGCTTTTTTATTTTAACAGGTATTTATAGAATGCAGTAGGAAAAATACAGTTTTTCTAAGAAAGCGACAACCGCTCCAACATAACGCCCGCCTGAAAACAATCGGCCACAAAATCATTACTTTCTAAATACAAAAATTCATAATGGCGGGCTTCAGCAATCATATCATTCTCGCGCGAGAGCAAGCCAGGATGACACATGATAATTCCCCCATCATTTATTTGAGCCAAAAAATGCGGGAAAATACGCGAATAACGCGCCGCCTCAGCAAATGAATAAATTCCCGCAAAAGAAGAATTGTGCGGGATTTGATGTCTGATAAGCATTTTTTTAAAAGCCGCCGCACCCAATGACTGAATAATCAATCCTTTGATGTAATGACGACTGCGAATACGGCAATAGCTTCTGGGATCATGCACACATCGCACATAGCAACCTGCCGCACGCAGGCGCTTCTCATATATTTTTAACAGAGCATGACGAACAACAGGGAGTTGATGAATATGTTGATGTCCATTAATAAAATGAGGCATACATCCCATAGCCGCTTCGAAAACATCTAACTGCGCATGCAATTCGGCTTCAATAGCGGTACTATCTAACCCGCCGCCATACGCTTTAAAAAGTAGTTTGGTAAGCGATAAAAAACCATTGGAATCTAACGCATTAGAAAGCAGCTTTCCTTCCGTCAAATTAAAATGCAAGCCAACATCCACGCAGCCAACCAACGGCTGCAGCCAGTTTGCATGCTCTAGCCAGAATGAGGAAGTTGTCAGGCAACTCGTTGCTGATAAACGATTTTTTTTTATTAATGTAATAATTGCTTGAGAAATGGAAGGATTTTGCCCATAATCGTCAGCGCAAAGGGTTATCTTTTTCATCATTAAAATAGGATCTATTATACGTCAACTATAGACTCTGTTGTACAGGAAACATAACGTGTTATCAACCAGCAAAACAAACTCTATCCAATCATGGTTAATTGATATCATTTTCATTGCCACTCTGTTAGGTGTTTTCTATGCACTCTGGATTGGAAGTCACGCTCTTTTTACCCCAGATGAAGGGCGTTACTCTGAAGT
>Ga0164241_10006435_pt1 | contig 10724 bp, 7 predicted proteins | sample OricomyardsoilBY_FD_108780 | JGI IMG/M metagenome (GOLD analysis project Ga0164241, IMG submission 108780) | Backyard soil microbial communities from Emeryville, California, USA - Original compost - Back yard soil (BY) | ecosystem: Environmental > Terrestrial > Soil > Unclassified | place: USA... | reverse complement strand
CTTTCATAAAGACTACCGGAGGTAAGGGAGTTCATATTTGTTGTCCCATAGAACCGCGTTGGGATTTCCACCAGGTATTTGAAGCAGCACAGTTGATCGCACAGCCTTTTGTGGATGCAAACAAAGACACCACTCTTCATATCAAAAAAGATGCACGGAAAGGAAGAGTGCTCATCGATATTTATCGCATTCGTTCAGGACAAAGCATTGTGTCACCTTATAGTATTCGTGGAAGAGTAGGTGCACCAGTGTCCATGCCATTGAAGTGGGAAGAGATAGCTGAACTTTCCAGCCCGTTGGAGTATAACATCAGAACGGCATTGGAGAAGGTGAATGCGGAAGGTGACGCGTGGGAAGGGATTGATGCGTATGCTGTGGAGTTGCATACAGATCGTAAATCAAAACCCTCGAAAGCAAAGAAGCTACCTCCAAACAAAAAGCATAAATCACCTGAGCAATTAGAATCATACGAAAAGAAGCGTGACTTCTCGAAGACACCAGAACCTGCGGCAAAAATCCTGGAGGAAGCAGGAACGAATTTCGTAATACACCGTCATCATGCTTCCCGCTTGCATTATGATCTAAGATTAGAGAAAGATGGTGTATTGAAATCGTGGGCGGTACCGAAAGGATTGCCACCGCATCCGGGTGTAAAGCGGTTAGCAGTGCAAACGGAAGATCACCCAATGGAGTATCTGAAGTTTGATGGAGTGATTCCGAAGGGACAATACGGGGCAGGAGAGATGTGGATCTATGCGTTAGGGAAATATCAGATCACTAAAGATAAAAAGGATGGATTTTATTTTCGTTTAAGCAGCAAGGAGATCACAGGAGAATATCGCATTCACAACATGAAGGCGAAGGAGTGGTTGCTTGAGCGTGTAGATGAACCACAGGTGAATTACTTAAAACAAAATGTTCATCCGATGTTGGCTGAACTAGCCAGCAAAATCCCTAAAGGCGATGATTACCTCTACGAAGTGAAATGGGATGGTATCCGTGCCTTAGTTGCTTTGGAAGATGGACAAGTAAGAATACGAACACGCAACGACATTGACATTACTGCACAGTTTCCGGAATTACAGCATGCCGAGAAATCGTTTCGTGCCACAAATGGTCTGTTTGATGCGGAGATTGTGTGTCTCGATGCAAGCGGCAAACCGATGTTTAAAAAAGTAATCAATCGCATGAGCAGCAATGGCGAAGCATTGATTCAGAAACTGACCAAATCCAACCCGGCCTATTGTTATGTGTTTGATTGTTTATATCTCGATGGCAGACCATTGATCAATGAACCATTAACACAGCGAAAAGAGTGGCTGAAGGACGCAATCAAGAATGGTGAAACGGCCTATCGTGTAAGTGAAATGGTAGAAGACGGAGAATCATTGTTTGAGGCTGCGAAAGAACATGATCTGGAAGGCATCATGGCCAAGCGTAAGGATGGAAAGTATTTCCCTGGCAAACGAAATGATTTGTGGCAGAAGATTAAAGTGCGACAAGGATGTGATTGTGTGATTTTGGGTTATACTAAGGGCAAGGGAGAAAGAGAAATTACATTTGGTGCATTACAGATTGCGGAGAAGAAAGGAGAGGAGCTGCACTATCGTGGTAAGGTTGGAACAGGTTTTGATGACGATACGATCAAAGAAATTCTGAGCGAGCTGAAGAAGTTGAAAGAAATAAAAAAGCCCCAATTGAAAGGTGGCAAGGTAGTCGATGAGAAGATCACCACATGGGTAGAGCCGGTCACTATAGCCGAAATTAATTATTCTAAGTTCACACCAGATGAAATGTTCAGGGAACCTGTCTTTGTACGACTACGCCCGGATCTCTAATTCTTCAACCAATCTTTTAGAATTTGGTTTTGCAATTCAGTGGGATTTGAAACGGGGGCGAAGGTAAATACCTGTTCAATTTTGATTCCTGGTGTAATCTCCACTTCTGATACATTTGCCTGTTTCCTGATAGTTAACTTAACCGGTTCTTTCTTTTGGAGAACTGTTTTCAATAACTCAGCATCTGCCTTTTGTCCATTGATCAGACTGATGATATTTTTTGAACGGACACTGTTTTTCCATGCAGGAGATTCCCAATCAACTTTAGTAACGATCAGCGAGTCATTCTTTGATCTTGCTGCTAATCCAAAGTAAGGCTCGGAACGTTCAATCGTTTCTACTTTTACTTCAATGCCAGCATAAAAAAAATATTTTTTAAAGTCTAATTCTTTCGTTGTGTTTACATAGTCAAAGAATTCAGGTAATGACTGACCCGCAGTCTTTTCGGCAACTTCTCTAAATTCTTTTTCGGTGAACCCTCTGTTCAACTTTTTATAATATTGTTCGTATAGGGTTCGCATCACATCGTCCAGCGATTTTTTGTTTTGTGTGAGATGACGAATCTGCAGATCAAGGATTAATCCGAGTAAACTTCCCTTTTCATACACCGAAATCGTTTTGTAGGCGTCATCATCTGTTCTTCCATAGGCACCATCTGCCCAGGTATTGTAGCTTGCATCGGCAGCAGTTTGAAATTTTCGGCCTGGCTTGTTTTCATAAGAGTTGATCCGCTCCTGCACTTCTTTTAGATATTCTTCCTGTGAAATGATTCCTGCGCGCTTTACAATTAATTCATCATAATAATTATTGAATCCTTCCGATATCCAGAGCATAGTGGTCGGACTTCCTTTGTCATAATTAAATGGCCCTAATTCAATCGGGCGAATTCGTTTAACGTTGTAATGATGGAAGTATTCATGCGAAAGGAAATTATACATCCTGATTAATCCTGCACGCGTGTCCAATCCTTTGGAAGAGAAACCAAAGCCGGTGGAATTCAAGTGCTCAATCCCGCCAGGTGATGGGCCGATGGCAAGGAACGTATATTGCTTGTAAGGGATATCTCCGATTACTGAAATTCCCGTTTCCACAATCTTTTTGAGATCAGTCATGAATTGTATTTTGTCAAAATTGCCAAGCTTATATCCAATGAAATAGTGTGGGATATTTTGAACGGAGAAAGAAGGGAGTTCTTCGAGATTACCGAGAAGAATTGGACTATCGTAAAACGTATCAAAGTCAGGAGCAGAGAAGGTGTTTTTAGATTCATTAACAGGACTCAACCCGGTGGCTATCGATGACCATGTTGGATAATTTTGAATTGTTAATGTAATGGGATGTGAAAGATAGTTTTGTGGATACATAAACACACCAGCAGGCATAATATATCCATGCTCTGCATCCAACAGACTGTTTGCTACAAACGCTATCGTTGCTTTGGAAGCATAATTAATAATAACCTCTTTGCTTTTTCCTTTTGTCACCTTCCAGCCATTTCTGCCACTCGTTTCCCATTTCAATTCTTTTCCCATTTCATCTATAGCTTTGAAATCAGAAACGTATTTCGCGTAGTCCAGAATCTGATAATATCCCGGAGTCCAAACCGGCATTTTAAATTCGATGATCTCTTCGTTAAATCCTGAAGAAGTCATCTCTACATGATATTTCTGTGAAGACGGATCAGGAATGCTTAGTGTAAACGTAATGGTTGTTTTATCCTTTTGCGCGAAAGCAAAGAAGGAAATAATGACGAGTAACAGGGAAGTAAAAAAACGCATGGGTAAGTTTAAGAAATTAATATCTTATGTAAACAAAGATATATTTTTTTACGGTTGAACGATAATCGCATGTGTTGAAGACGCATGAGTAAAAAATAATTTTATAATTTGATAGCTAAAAAACAAGGCCCCACGCGTTGAGGCGCGCGCGACCTTGTTTGAAGTCTATTCGTAAGCCAATGCCTCGCGTGTAGTTACTTTGTTTGCTCTTCGGGCGGGGAAGATGGTAGCGAGATATGAACCGATTAAAATGATTCCGATCCAGATGGCAATCGCAGGTAATGAAATGGATAATGTTAAAGGTGTGCGGAACGAAATATTTCCTATAAATCTACTCATGTAATAGGACAAGATCAGGGAGATCAGAAAGGCAAGGATAATGCTCAATACACCTATCGTTATTCCTTCCCATACAATAAGGTTTCTTATTCTGTTAGGTGTTGCACCCAATGCACGCATTACACCAATTTCGCGAGTTCGCTCCAATACATTCATACTGACAGTGGACATTAATCCCAACGTACCTACGAACGCCATCAATACCGCCATTGTCAGGAGTGAGTTCACCAATACCTTCATGTGAGCGGCTACGGCATTGTGTAGTAACCAGATCGGTGTGCTTGATCCAACACTTATTTTTTCACGCTCCAGTAATTGTTCCAGTTGCCTGTTGTTGGTCATAGCGGATTCATGAGAACGATCGTTATAGGATACCCTAAGCATTTTTACTTTCCCCTTGGTATCCACCAGTTTGGAAAATGTAGTTAATGAAACATAAGCGGTTGCAGGTGAGCCCACGTCTTCTACAAATCCAACTATCTTCCATGATGTCGGTTTACCCTCCACTCCAAGAGAAATAATATCTCCTAGTTTCATCTCTGATGTACGAGCCAATTGATTCAACACAACATCATTTGTTTCTTCGATATTCAGCCAATGCCCTTCTTTAATGGTCGGATTTAACAGCGCTGAAGATAGTGGCAGCGCGGTGATTCCAAAACTTCCATGACCTTTATCCGGATAAGTGCGGGTTATTTCATAAGCGCTTTCTTTTATCAGAGAGGTGGATGCGTAATCCCAGCCTTCTGCCGTTTTAACTCCTGGGATCCCTTTGATCTTAATAAGCAATGAATCAACATTGATGCGTTCATTCAATTTTATCTCCTGGTCATATAATCGTTGAATGTAAATGCGCTTCAGGTTTTTGTCCCAGGCCTCGGACACATTCATGGCCATCATAAACATGGCACCACCTGCAGCTAACAATCCAAGCGTTAAAACCAATCGTGATCGTTGCCGAAATGCATTCCGAAGGGAAAGCCTGAACGTGTCGCTCAGAAATCCTATCTGCGAAATGAGTTTACTCCCCATTGAATTGTTTTTAGCGATAGTAGACACTCCATGACTATCCAATGCGTTGCGCACTGATATGCGACTTCCCCGAATGAGCGGAACAGCGGCAACAAGGAAAGGAATGACTATTCCTGTCGCTACTTGTATTAAGGGAACATAATAAGGAATGGAGTAGTCAGTGATTTCCAGATTAAGAAGGGTCGCTATCTGTGAATAGAATCCAAACGCAGCCAGCCGACTCAAAGGTATACTAATAACTAAAGCAACCACGCAGAGGATGAGCATCATCATAGCATACAATCCGGCAATCTGAATGGAAGTTCCTCCAATGGTTTTCATTACGCCAATTTGTCGCACTTGTTTAACCATCAAAGTTGCCATGGAGGTTGCTACGAGGATTGATCCAAGAAATAATATCATAAAACTGAATAGGATGAAAATAGTCAGGATCGTATTCATCTGACTTTGATGCGGATGCCGGCCCGGTGGCGGAATTTGTATTTCGTGAATGTTATATCCGGCTGCTTTCAGATAATCCCCAAGTGCTTCTGATTTCTTGGTGATGTGATCGATGGAGTATTCATTTTCACTTACTGCAATGCGCAACAAATCAAAGCCCTGCGTCTCACCTAATCGATATAAGGTAGAAAGGGAGATGTAGGCATAACCTGCTTGTTCCTGTCGTGCGGGTGCCAGGCCAGGATCATGAACGGTTCCTGATATCGTTACGGATTGAGGCGACCCATTGGGAGTTTTAATAATGATCTGATCTCCTTCTTTCGCATTGATAAACGACAGAGCTGTTCGCTCCATCAGCATTGTTCCTTCCGGTGGATTTACTTCTCCGGATAAATGACGAAACCGACTGATCTCCAGGTGATCGAAATCATCAATTACAAATAACAATATGGGATACCATCGATCATTGATTTGCATCCTTCCAGTTATGGTAGCACGTCTCTCTGCCGCTTTTATTCCTGGAAAATCTCTTACACTGTCCAGTAACGTTGTTGAAATTCCCTTTTCAATTTCCAGTGTAGCCGAAGCAGGAGCAGTGCTCATGTAGTTAACGGTCATCTCCCGGTTAATAACGGCATATCCACCAAGAATAGCTCCGATACCAAAAATACCGATAGCAATTGCCAGAACCAGCATGAAATTTTTTGTATAATCTGCCCGCAGATCACCAATGACTTTTTTGAATCTTGTATTCATAAAAGATTGCGTTAAGCGTTTACGGGATTCGGAATAGTTCCGTCTGCTATGCCAACCGTATTTTCGAAATACGAAGAGAACTCTTTCTCATGTGTGACAACTATTATGGTCTTCCCGGATTTAGCCAGATCAGCAAAGAGCTGAAAGATAGATGTAGCGGTTTGTGAATCGAGATTTCCTGTTGGCTCATCGGCTACAATCAAAGGTGGATCATTGGCTAAGGCACGGGCTATGGCCACACGTTGTTGCTGACCACCAGATAATGCAGAAGGGTATTTGTCAGCTTGTTCTTTAATATTAACTAATTCAAGCAAAGCCAGTGCTCTTTCTTTTCTTTCCTTTTTTGGATAGCTATTGCAGAAATCCATGGGCAACATCACATTTTCCAGAATGGTAAGCGTGGGAAGTAGCTGAAAGAATTGAAATACCACACCCACATTCTTTCCTCTCCACGAGGCCAGTTCTGTTTCTGAGAGTTTATCAACTCTTACACCATTGATGATGACACTGCCTTCCGATGGTTTATCAATGCCGGTGATGATGTTCAATAAAGTAGATTTGCCGCTTCCTGATTTTCCAGTGATTGCCATCAGTTGCTGGCTTCGAATGCTAAGGTTAATATCTTTCAATGCCTGAAAAGTGCCTGATGCAACCGCATATGACTTGCTAACATGACTTAGCTCAATGAGATTTTTGTTGGGATTCATAACTGTTTTTTTTACAACATTACTGAACCACAAATCGCTGGTCGTCCACAACTATCCTTACGGACGTCCTAAGTCGTACTATTTCGCTTGTACTCGCTGGGAGTAAGACCCGTAAATCGTTTGAAGATGAGATTGAAGGAGGATTTAGATTTGAAACCGGCCTCCAGCGCAATACCTAACAGATTAAAATTATTCATCTTCGGATCTGCCATTAATTTCTTTACTTCTTCTACTCTGTATTTATTGACGAAGTCATAAAAATTTTCACCGATTCCGGCATTAATCAATTGAGACAGTTGACTTCTGCTGAGATCTAATTCTTTAGCGAGACTGCTTAAGGTCAGCTCCGCATCGAGATAAGGTTTCTTTTCAGTCATGAAAATGATGAGTTTATCAATCTGTTGCTGATCGGGTTTGATAGCAGGAATAATCAATGGTTCTTCAGACTTTATATAATTACTAGTATCGAAAACTTCCCGTTGCAGAATTCCTTTATAACCCAATGCAAAGATGGAAAGTGAAAACAGGATGCCGGCTATCTTCCAAAGCCATGTCATGTGATCCATGTGGATGACTGCAATCAATCCCAACAGGAAGAAAATGTTGATAATGAGAAATATCCCCATAAAGAATCTCACCCATGAAATGTTCACGTCTTCCGTGTTTGAAACTTCCTGTTTCATGAATAGCTGGTAAGCAGACCACTTTCTCTGACTGAAATAATAATAGCAGGAAAACTGAATGATCATGATGATCCAGAAAAACACAACAGGTATGCGAGGATACTCCTGCACAAAAACAATAATTGGCTGATCAGGTGAAATCGTTCTTAATGATATGGAACAAAGGATGATGAAGAGGAAAGGGGCAAAATGCAATGAGGAACGTAGTGTGAATTTTACGCTATGACCTGTAAGCTCTTCAGTGTAGAGCCAAAGCATAGGCGCAATCAATAGAAAACTGGGATCACCCACATTGAACGACTGGAATGAGAAATGACTCAAAATAAGACCAGCATACCGGACATGAAATATGCTGAATATTAAAGCGATGAGCAGAATGGAAAGGAAAAGGTTGGCTCTGCTTTTCCGAACTCCTTTATTATTGAGCAGTAGTACTACGAATATCCCCAATACGATCCCTCCATTAATCAGGGTTACGAAAAGCTGGTCCGGAAGGCTGTTCAAATGAATACAATTTTAGCACGCAATTTACCTTAAAATGGACGTCTCAAAGTAAAAAGACGTCTAGGTGGATATATTAGGACTACCAATTCAGTTCATATCTGTTAATTTCATGCTGTTCTAAAGACTCGTAAGTACATGGAAGAAAAACAACCAACATTCGGGAACGGCAAGATTTGTTATCTCGAAATTCCGGCAATGGATATTAAAGCGTCATCTGAATTTTATAGCAATTGTTTTGGCTGGAAGATCAGAAACGATAATCAAGGTAATGTTTCATTTGATGATGGCGTGGGCGAAGTAAGCGGCATGTGGGTTTTGGGCAAGAAACCGATTCCGGAAGGAAGCATTATCATTTCAATAATGGTGATTGACGCAGAAGGGGTTAAGAAACGGGTGACCGATCACGGAGGGAAGGTTGTCTTCTCTAATAAAATGGAATCAGGAGAAGTAATTGTTCACTTTACCGACCCAGCAGGAAATGTAATGGGAATGTATCAGTCAAGCTAATTTAGGTCTGGGCTAGTCACACACAACTTTTAATTGACACAGATCTTTGCCTTCATCATGGGGCCAACGGAATAGCCGAGGGATTCAGCTTGCTTTAAATCTTTGCAGGCATCCTCCGCCTTCTTTTGTCGGTGATAGGCAACACTTCGGTTATAGTAAGCAGTGGCATATTCAGGGAAATAAAAAATAGCAATTGTATAATCCTCAATGGCTTCGGGTAGTCGATTCAAACGGGCAAGTAAATTGCCACGGTTCAGCCAGGCTTTTTCGAAAGTTTGTTTGATGGAGATGGCCTTTGAGTAATCGAGGTAGGCACCATTCATGTCTTTTAGTTTTTCTTTAACCAGTGCCCGATTCAAAAAGTATTCCTCATTGGTAGAATCAATTCGAATGGCTGCGTTGTAATCATCTAACGCGCCATTCCAATTTTTCTGTTCCATGCGAATGAAGCCGCGTTCTGCATATGGATAGGGAAGAGACGGATTGTTATTGATGGCATCGTCCAGCATTTGATTGGATTCCGCTTTCTTTCCTTCTTTGGAGGTGAGCGCATCCAGGTTGTGTTTGGCGACTTCATGATGGGGATTTAATTTCAGGGCAGTGCGATAATCATCTCTTGCTTCATCAACCCGACCTGATTTTTCTTTTGCCAGACCACGATTCGCATAATAATCGGCTTCTCCGGTTTGTGCCTGAATAGCCAATGAAAAATCCTCAATGGCTTTATTGAAATTATTGAGTTTGGTTTCAGTCAGGCCAAGATAATTATAGAGGTAAGCATTATCTGACCCTTGCGTGGTAAAGATCTTATTCACCGAAGAGGCAAATGCGTCCATACGAAAGAAGACCGTGCTGGTTTCTCCCTGCGGAAGGGTGATCAGTTTTTGAAAATCGCCTTTTGCTAATTCATATTGACCGAGGCGATAGCGTAGCAACGCCCTGTTGAGCAACGCTTCAAAATGATCCGGTTTAAATTCAAGGTAGATGTTATAATCGACCAGTGCTCCATTGAAATCCCTAAGCTGTTCTTTGGCAATACCCCTTGAGTAATACGGATCTGGCAGGTAAGGAGATTTCTGAAGACAGGTATCAAAAAGGGCAACAGCCTCAGTCCATCTCTTTTCGTCCATGGCGAGGTCTCCCTTTTGGAAATACCAGCTCGCATTGTGTTTTTCACTCTGTGCATTGGCAGGAAAGCAATTAATCAGAAGAACGCCAACAAAAGTGAACTTTAATGCGTTGTTTAGTAGGAATAATCCCGAAAAGTGAAACTTATCACGAATCATACTGTTAAAGATAGCACATGGAAACAACGAAAAAATCTCCTAAAAAGTCCGGTAATAAATCTTCTGCAACAAAGATAGAATCGGCCTACGTTGAATATTTGTTAACTGAAGGAAAGCAACCTGCTTCCGTTTTCAAATTCTGCCTTGACCTGAGCATTAAAGAAAACGATTTCTATGCACTCTATGGCTCTTTTGACGCCATTGAAAGTAAGATCTGGAAGGGATTCATTGATAAAACCATCACGCGATTGAAGGTAGATAAGTCGTTTGATTCTTTTATCGTGCGCGAAAAGATACTGGCCTTTTACTATACACTCTTTGAAGAACTCAAAGCCAATAGAAGCTTTGTTTTGTTTCAGCTTCAGCCTTTCCGGAAGATTGAACTGGTTCCTTCTTACCTGAGAGAGTGTAAGAAATCATTTGAATCTTTTTTTGAGGAAATCCTGAGTGAAGGAAAAGGAAATGGTGAAGTAGCACAGCGACCTTATCTGGATAAGCGCTATCCGCAATTGTTCTGGGTCCACTTTGGGTTCATTCTTTTGTTCTGGAAGGAAGACTCAAGCGCTGACTTTGAAAAAACGGATGCAGCCATTGAAAAGTCAGTTAATCTGGCCTTCGATTTGATTGGCAAAGGAGCATTAGACTCAGCAATCGATTTTGCGAAGTTCATGTACCAGGCAAAAGCATTATAATTATCATCACGTCCCCTACGGGACTTAAGTTTAATTAAGAGTTGCTGCAATTACCAATATATCTTCCCTAACGGGACTCGGATAATCAAGTAAAGATTAACCCATAGGATGGTCGTTACTAGTTAAAATTAAGATTGATGCCGTTAGGCATCAGATATTGG
>Ga0164241_10006434_pt1 | contig 10724 bp, 6 predicted proteins | sample OricomyardsoilBY_FD_108780 | JGI IMG/M metagenome (GOLD analysis project Ga0164241, IMG submission 108780) | Backyard soil microbial communities from Emeryville, California, USA - Original compost - Back yard soil (BY) | ecosystem: Environmental > Terrestrial > Soil > Unclassified | place: USA... | reverse complement strand
TGCGAAGCGTGCCAGGGCGATGGCCTCATCAAGGTGGAAATGCACTTTCTGCCCGACGTGTACGTGCCCTGCGACGTGTGCCAGGGCAAACGCTACAACCGAGAGACGCTCGACATCCGCTGGCGCGGCAAGAACATCAGCGAAGTGCTGGAATTGAACGTCGAGGATGCCTTGCGCCTGTTCCAGCACGTGCCCGGCGTGGGTTCGCGCCTGCAGACATTGATGGACGTGGGCCTCGGCTATCTACAGCTCGGCCAGAGCGCCACCACGCTGTCCGGTGGCGAGGCGCAGCGCGTCAAGCTGGCACGCGAGCTGGCCAAGCGGGCCACCGGCCGCACTCTTTATATATTGGACGAGCCCACCACCGGCCTGCACTTCCACGACGTGGCCCAGCTGCTCGACGTGCTGCATCGCCTGCGGGATGAGGGCAACACCGTGGTGGTCATCGAGCACAACCTCGATGTCATCAAGACCGCCGACTGGATCATCGATCTCGGACCGGAGGGCGGCACCGGCGGCGGCGAGATCCTGGTGGCCGGCACGCCCGAGGAAGTGGCCCGCAGCCAACGTTCGTACACCGCAAGATTCCTGCGCCCGCTGTTGTGAAGGCCCGCCGCGGCCGCGGTCGTCAGAGCCCGAAATACTCCTGGGCGAGAAGCAGCACGCCGTCTTCGTAGACCTGGCTGGAAACCAGCGTATCCGAGCGTGAGAGCGGCTGGGCTCCGTCACCGTACGACGTGCTCTGGTAGACGGCCTCGGCAGTGTCGGCGGCCGCGGCAACCGTGGTGAAGCGGGAGTCGATCACGCCGTCATTGTCGAAATCGAACTGCGAGGTCTGCGACAACACGCGCCCCGCCGCATCGTATTCGGAGTCGACACGCGAGCTCGAATCGATGATGCCGTCCGCCCCGGCGTCGTCGCGGAATTTCTGGGTGGCGAGCCGCCCCTGGCCGTCATAGATGAAATCGGCGAACTGCACGCGGTCGATCACGCCGTCCGCGCCTTCGTCGATTTCCTGCTCGCGCGCCACTTCGTTGCCCGCAGCATCGTATTCCGAGCTCGAGACGTAGCGCAGGTCGACGACGCCGTCACCATCGCGGTCCAGCTCGGAGATCCGTTGGGCGGGACGCGCACCCTGCTCGTACTCGGTTTTCTCGCGGACGCGGTTCTCGGCGATGCCGTCGCCATTGGCATCCACCGAAATATCGTCGCTGAGTTTGCGGTCCTTTTCGTCGTAGGCCATCGTCTGCGTGCTGACCGCTTTTGCGGCGGTATTTGCGGCGCTTTCAGTCTCGGTCACGGAAAGCACGCGGTTGCGCCGCGCATCGTATTCGTCGGAAACGGTATCGCGGCTGTCGACGGTGCCGTCCGCGCTCTGGTCGCGCTCGACCACCATGGACTTGCGCAAACCGTAGTCGTCGACCACCGCCACCCGGCGGGAATCGACGTCGAAGTTTCCGTCACCGTCGGTATCCTGCTGCTCGTGCGCGCCGGTGACCGTGCCCTGGGCGTTGTATTCGTAATCGAACCGGTAGCGATTCTTTTGCGATCCTTCGGCCGATCGCACGTCCTCGCTCACCAGCCGGCCCTGCGGGTTGTAGGTCCACGAGCGAAAGGTTTCCGGATCTCCGTCATTGTCCCGGTCCTCACCCTCGGAGGCGAGCCCGCCATCGGCGCGATAGGTCTTGAAAGTCCGGCTGGCGGCGGAGGTCTTGTCGTCGCTCGTCATCGTCGACGTGACCGCATGGACGGGCACGCGGATGCCGAGCGAGCCGTAGAGCAGGGCGAGCGCGCGGGACGCGGGAATGCCCCGGGTCAGGCCCGGCGCGAGCCGCTGCGCGCGCAGCGCGAATTCCGCGACACCCAGGTCGAAGTCGATACTGCCGGCGGCCAACGGCTGGGCGCGGCCGCGCAAATCCAGCCCGTTCGTCGGGTCGTGGTCGGCATCGAGTGCCACCAACAGCTGCTGGATGTTGACGGCTCGCCGGAACGGGGATGCCTCACGACCGGCGCGATCGAGCTCGGTACGCAGGTCCTGCTCGCTCGCCGGAGGTGTCAGATTGGCGAGCGTGAAAGGGGAAATCGTGGCGGCACCGGGCGCGGATCCCAGTTCGAGGCCGTCCACCATGAATTTCACGGATTCGCCGGTGCGATACCGGAACGTACCGGACGAATCGGTGACGCCCGATTTTGTGGTCGTGGCGTAACTCAGGCCGGCAACGTTGCCCGCCTGGAAAACGCCGGTCGAATCCGTCGGCTTCTGCTTGTTCGCGGTTTCGTCACCGCCGGCCACGCAGCCAGTCAAGAAGACCGCAAGGAAAATAAGTCCCTTCGCACCCAGGTTGCTTTGCATCGCGAATCCGTGCCCCTTCGATCCTTGTTTTCCACGCATGCCGTCGGCGGCAATGTTGCGGGATTTGGGCTTCGTCCAAGGCGCTCTCCGGCCGGTCGCGACCCCGAAGGTTGACGCTCGTCACACTGCGGACAACGGTGGGGCCGCACATTATGCAAAATCAGGATCCGAGGTAGCTGCGCGACGAACCGCGCCCGCGCATCGAGTCATCGCTGATGATGACCGGTCGCTCGGCGACGCCATCGTCGCCAGCGGTAGGAACCAGCTGACTTCACGCTACGGCGAGGTCTGTCAAGGCCATCTCCGCTCCCTCCCGCAAACTTTCGGGTCTTTTTTACGCGACCCCGCTGGACTCCCGATGAATCGATTCGAAACCGCCGCTCACCCGGTCATCTACTGGCTGATCGCGCTGTCGATGGCCGCGGTATTCATCATCGACGTGCGCACTTCGATCGGCGTGGCCACCTGGCTGCTCTATCTATTGCCCATCCTGTTGTGTTTCCTGGCACCCAAGCCCTGGCTGCCGCTGCTGACGGCGCTGGTGGCGAGCGCGCTCATCGTGGTGGACTGGTACCTGTCGCCGGCCGGGATCTCCTCCGAGGTCGCCAAGGTCAATCGCGGCCTGGGCTTCATCTGCATCTGGTCCGCGGCGCTGCTGGCCCGCTTCACGCTCGCCACGCGCATCAAGGTGAGGGAGCAGGACTGGATGCGCACCGCGCGCGCCCGGCTCGCCGATACCCTCGTCGGCGAGCAGACGCTGGTGCGCATGGCGCAGCGGGTACTCGAATTCCTGGTCGACTACCTGGGGGCGCAGGCCGCCACCCTGTACGTGGCCGAGCCCAGCGGCGCATACAACCGCGTCGGAATGATCGGCGTGGACGCCGCTGCCCAGCTGCCCACCACCATCACCGCGGGCGAAGGCTTGCTGGGCCGTGCGATGCTCGAGCGAAAACCGCTGCGTATCGACGACCTGCCCTCCGACTACCTGCGCATCGGCTCGGGCCTGGGCAGCCGCAAGCCGCACGCGCTGCTGATCGCGCCGCTGATCCTGGACGACTCGGCGCATGGCGTCGTCGAACTCGGATTCCTGCAGCCTGCATTCGCCTCCGATCTCGAGTTGCTGTCCACGGTCAGCGAAGCCATCGCCATCGCGATCCGCACCGGCACCTTGCGCCGCGAACGCGAGAACCTGCTGCAGGAGACCCAGCGCCAGGCCGAAGAACTGCAGGCACAGCAGGAAGAGCTGCGGGTCGCGAACGAGGAGCTGCTGTCGCAGAGTGCGCAGCTGCGCGACTCCCAGGCGCGGCTCGAGACCCAGCAGGCCGAGCTCGAGCAGACCAACGTGCATCTCGAGGAGCACGCGCAGAAGCTCGGCCAGCAGCACGACGAGCTCATCGGGGCCAAGCTCGATCTCGAGCGCAAGGCCGCCGAACTGACGCGCGCGAACCGCTACAAGAGCGAATTCCTCGCCAATATGTCGCACGAGCTGCGCACGCCGCTCAACAGCTCGCTGATCCTCGCCAAGCTGCTGGCTGACAATCGCGACGGCAACCTGTCGCCCGAACAGGTCAAGTTCGCGCGCGGCATCGCCTCCGCGGGCAACGACCTGCTGACACTCATCAACGACATCCTCGACCTGTCGAAGATCGAGGCGCGCAAGGTCGACCTGGCGCAGGCCAGCATCGACATCAACGAGCTGGCGCACCGCCTGTCCGAAACCTTCGAGCCGATGGCGCTCGACAAGCAGATCCTGTTCCGCGTCTTCAAGGCACCGGACCTGCCGGCGACCATCGACACCGACGCGCAGCGCCTGTCCCAGATCCTCAAGAACCTGCTCTCCAACGCACTCAAGTTCACCGACCGCGGCACGGTCTCGCTCGAGATGCGGCCGCTGCCCGATGGCAACCTGGAGTTCGCGGTGCGCGACACCGGCATCGGCATCGCGCCCGAGCACCAGCAACTCATCTTCGAACCCTTCCGCCAGGCCGACGGCACCACCAACCGCAAGTTCGGCGGCACCGGGCTTGGCCTTTCCATTTCGCGCGAGCTGGCGCGCCTGCTGGGCGGCCAGATCCGCGTCGAGAGCACGCCCGGGGAAGGCAGCGTGTTCCGCCTCGTATTGCCGCGTACGCCACCGGCTGCCACCGACGGCGAACCGGCCGAGCCGGCTGAACTGGCTTCGGTGCCAACCCTGCATGCCGCGGCCGGACATGCCCCGGCGCCGGCGCGCGCGGTGGCGCGGCCCGCCCTGCTGCCCGACGACCGCGCCAAACTCCAGGACGACGGCCGCGTTCTGCTGGTCATCGAGGACGACCCGCTGTTCGCGCGCGTGCTCTACGACCTCGCGCACGAGCTCGGCTTCGATTGCCTGCTCGCCACCACCGCCGACGAGGGCATGGAACTCGCGCAGCAGTTCCGCCTGGCCGCCGTGGTGCTCGACGTCAAACTACCCGACCACTCCGGCCTCACGGTGCTGGACCGCCTGAAACACAACCCGCTCACCCGGCACGTGCCCGTGCAGGTGATCTCGGCCAGCGATTACGGGCGCGCGGCGCGCGAGATGGGCGCCGCCGGCGCGCTGGTGAAGCCGGTCGACCGCGAGGAACTGCACGCCGCGTTGCTGTCGCTCAAGGAGAAGTTCGCCAGCGAGCAGCGCACGGTGCTGGTGGTGGAGGACAACGAGCTGCAACGCGAAAGCATCATGCAACTGCTGGCCAGCGACAGCACCCGGGTGTTCACCGCGGACAATGCGGCCGCGGCGCTCGCACAGCTGCGCAGCACCACCTTCGATTGCATGGTGCTCGACCTCACCTTGCCGGACGCCTCGGGCTACGAACTGCTGGAACGCATGGCGGCCGACGACGCCTACGCGTTTCCCCCGGTCATCGTCTATACCGGCCGGCAAGTCTCGACTGAAGAGGAGCAGCAGCTGCGCAAGTATTCGCGCTCCATCATCATCAAGGGCGCGAAGTCCCCGGAGCGCCTGCTCGATGAAGTGACGCTGTTCCTGCACCAGGTCGAAGGGAAACTTCCCCCCGACCGCCAGCGGATGCTGGCGGAAGCCCGGCGGCGCGATGCCGCTTTCGAAGGCCGGCGCATCCTGGTGGTCGAGGACGACGTACGCAACATCTTCGCGCTCTCCTCGGTGCTCGAACCGCTGGGCGGCAACATCGTGATCGCGCGCAACGGCCGCGAAGCGCTGACGCGGCTGGCTTCGAAGCCCATGCCGGACATCGTGCTCATGGACATCATGATGCCGGAGATGGACGGCATCACCGCCATGCAGGAGATCCGCAAGAAGCCCGCGCTGCGCGACCTGCCCATAATCGCGCTCACCGCCAAGGCCATGCCCGACGATCAGCAGCGCTGCCTCGCCGCCGGCGCGAACGACTACATCACCAAGCCCATCGACGTGGACAAACTGGTTTCGCTGATCCGCATATGGATGCCGAAATAGATCTCGAAGTCCGGCTGCTGCTGGAAGCGATCTACGACCGCTATCACTACGATTTCCGGGCGTACGCCAAGGCATCGCTGAAACGCCGGCTGTCGCAGGCCTGCGAGAAACTGGGTGTCGCGTCGCTCTCGGGCCTGCAGGAACGCGTGCTGCACGAACCGGAGGTTTTTGCCGGCCTGCTGCAATACCTCACGGTGCAGGTCAGCGACATGTTCCGCGACCCGGAATTCTTCCGCGCAATCCGCACACAGGTGCTGCCGGTGCTGGCGACCTATCCGTCCATCAAGATCTGGGTCGCGGGCTGCAGCTCCGGCGAGGAAGCCTACTCGCTCGCCATCCTGCTGCAGGAGGAAGGCTTGCTGGACCGCGCCATCATCTATGGCACGGACATCAACGCGCAGGCGCTGCGCGCCGCCGCCAACGGCGTGTACAGCCTGGCGCGACTGCGCGGGTTCACCGAGAACCATCGCCGCTCGGGCGCCACCACCTCTCTTTCCGACTACTACCACGCGTCCGGCGACTCCGCGATCATGGATGCGGCATTGCGCCGCAAGATCACGTTTTCGGACCACAGCCTCGCCACCGACAACGTGTTCTCCGAAGTACACCTGGTCACCTGCCGCAACGTGATCATCTACTTCGACCAGGACTTGCAGAACCGCGCCTTGCGGCTGTTCGCCGAGGCACTGATCAGCCGCGGCTTTCTCGGGCTCGGCTCCAAGGAGAGCCTGCGCTTCAGCGAGGCGGCGGACCTGTTCACCGATTTCGCGCTGACCGAGCGCCTCTACCGGCGCAAGGGGCTGTCATGAGCCGCAGCGTCGATCTCGTGGTCATCGGCGGTTCCGCGGGCGCCATCGAGGTATTGCACCAGGTACTGGGTCGGCTGCCGGCGACATTCGGCCCCGCCACGGCGATCGTGATACACGTGCCAGCCGATGGCCCGAACCTGTTGACTGAAATCTTTACAACGCAGGGCGATCTCAAGGTGAAGTTGGCCGAGGACAAGGAACCGATCGTCGGCGGGACGATCTATTTCGCCACCCCCGACTATCACCTGCTGATCGAGAAGGGGCACACCTTTGCCCTGTCGCTGGACGAGCGCGTGCACTTCTCGCGACCCGCCATCGATGTGTTGTTCGAATCCGCCGCGGAGGCCTATGGTGACCGGGTGCTGGGTGTCATCCTGTCGGGCGCCAATGCGGACGGGGCGTCCGGCTTGCGGGCGATCGCGGCGGCCGGTGGAATCACCGCGGTGCAAGCCATCGAAACCGCCGAAATGATCGCCATGCCGGCCGCGGCCCTGGAAGCGGTGCCGCAGAGCATCGAAGTCGACGCGGCGAGGCTCGCCGACTTGCTGCGTGCGCACGGAGAAATCGCGGAGAAAGAAGATGGTCGATAAGGTCAAGTGCCTGCTGGTCGATGACGTCGACGAGAACCTGCTCGCGCTCGAAGCGCTGCTGGCCGGCGAGGATCGCGAAATCCACAAGGCGACCTCGGGCCCGGCCGCGCTGGAATTGTTGTTGGTGCACGACTTCGCGCTGGCGCTGCTCGACATCCACATGCCCACCATGGACGGCTTCGAACTGGCCGAGCTCATGCGGGGCACCGAACGTTCCAAGGCCGTGCCCATCATCTTCATCACGGCCAGCACGCACGAACCACTGCCCGCGTTCCGCGGCTACGAGTCCGGCGCGGTCGACGTGCTGTTCAAGCCCATCAACCCGGACATCCTGCGGCAGAAGGCCGACGTGTTCTTCCGCATGCACCGCCAGCAGCAGCAGCTCGCCGCGGCCGTGCGCGCGCGCGAAGACGTGCTGGCCATCGTGTCGCACGACATGCGCACGCCGCTGGCGGTGGTGCACACCACGGCGTCGATGCTGCTGAATCCCAAGTACCAGTTGACCCCCCAGCAGGTGCGCGAACAGCACGAGCGGATCAAGCGCAACGTCGAGCTCATGAACCGCATGATCGGCGATCTGATGGACATGGCGAACCTGCGCGCCGGCAAACTCTCCATCGACCCGCATCCCATGGTCATCAACGACGTGTTGCGCGAGGCGATCACCGCCCATGAAGCACCCGCGCGCGACAAGGGCCTGAGCCTCTCGTACGACGCGGGCAATGACGTGATGCGCGCCGAGGCGGACCGCGCGCGCCTCATGCAACTGTTCCAGAATCTCATCGGCAACGCGGTCAAGTTCTGCAAGGCCGGCGACAGCATCACCGTGGCCAGCCGCACGCGCGGCGACAGCGCGCAGATCGAGATCTCGGACACCGGCCCCGGCATCGCTCCCGACGACCTGCCGCACATCTTCGATCCTTACTACTCGGCCAGCAAAAAACATCAGAAGACCGGCACGGGCTTAGGTCTATACATCGGCAAGGGTATTGTCGATGCGCACGGGGGACAGATCCGCTGCGCCTCCGAGCCCGGCATCGGCACCACCTTCTCGATAGCGCTACCGCTCGCGCACTGAAATTCCCGGTGCGGCCGATGCGAAGTTATTCTTCGCGGGCCATGGATCTCCCGCGCCACCTCGTGTCGTTCCTGCTCGCCGGCCTGGCGGTGTGGCCCGCCGCCGCGGCCGCACCCACCTATGACGCGCAGGTCATCAATGCCGACATCGGCGGCGGGCTGGCCGTGCCCGGGGGCAACACCTTGCTGCTCTGGGGCAGCGACGCCACCATCCTGCGTTCCACGGATGGCGAGCACTGGTCGCATGCCGACACGCGCGGCGAGGCGGACCTGGCACGCATCGCATCCAACCTCGACGGCAGCGTATTGATCGCGGTGGGCGCGCGCGGCGTGGTGATGCGTTCGACCGATGGTGGCCGTGCCTGGCAGGCCACCCGCAACACCGACGATGCTGATCTCAGGACGGTCAGTTTCCACGCGCCCAGCGGCGCCTGGATTGCGGCCGGCGCACGCGGCCACATCCTGCGTTCCACCGACGGTGGCAAGAGCTGGAAGCCCCTGCCCTCGCCACTCAGCGCCGATCTGCACACTTCATTCGTCGACGCGAAAACTCAACGGCTGCTGATTGGCGGTGACGAGGGTGTGGTCGGTGTCTCCGCCGACGGCGGCACCAGCTGGGACGTGACGAAGATCTTCATGCCCGACCCGGTGACGCCGATCACGGGCTTCCACCGCTTCGGCGATCGGCTGCTCGCCACCAGCGCGCTGGGACGATTCCTGTGGTCCGCGGATGACGGCTACAGCTGGGACCTGTTGCAGGCCCAGGGCACGGCGTTCTGGACCGACGCGGCCTTCGATCCGGAGCACGGCGCCCTGGTGCTGGTGGGGCACAACGGCGAGGTGCTGCGATCGGCGGACCACGGCCAGCGCTGGGACCTCGGCGCCATCGAACTCGATGGCCGGCGCAACTACCTGTCCGCCGTGCGGTACGACGCGGCCAGCCGCTCGCTGCTGGCGGTCGGCGAAGGCGGCACCATCGCGCGCTCCACGGATGGCGGCGCCCGCTGGGAACGCGCATCCGCCCAGGTCCGCGAAGGACTCAAGGGCCTGCTCGCCAGCGGTGGCCGGCTGCTGTCCTTCGGCAACGGTGGCCTGGTAGTTAGCTCGACGGATTCGGGCCGGCACTGGGACTACGACCGCGCCGCGCTCGAGGTGCCGTTGCGCGAAATCGCGGCCGCGCCGGGCGGCGCGCTGGTGGCCAGCGGCAGTCTCGGCGACCTGCTGCGCTCCGGGGATGGCGGCCAGAGCTGGCGCCCGGTACCCGTGGCCTATCCCAACATGAACACCCCACCGGACCTGCGCATGTTGTTGCCCAGCCCGGCCGGCGAGGTGCTGATCGCGGCCGGGCCGCCCGGCGACATCCTGCGTTCGAACGCCGACGCCAGCGCGTGGCAGGTGGTTCATTGGAGCGACATCGAGCAGGAACGCGCCTTTCCCTGGCTGCTCGTGGACCGGGGTCGCAACCTGCTGGTGGCGGTGGAGTCGCGTGGCCTGCTGCAGGTGTCTCGCGACGGCGGCACGCAGTGGTCGGCCGTGCAGGTGGACCTGCCCGCGAGTGGATCCCTGTGGCAGGGCACCGTGCATGCACCCAGTGGCACGCTGCTGGTCGCCGGACGCGGTGGCGTGGCGGCGCGCAGCGGCGATGGCGCGCGTAGCTGGTCGCCGGTGGACACCGGCACGCGGAAAAATCTCTATGGCAGCTACGCCGATGACGCGCTGATGTTCCTGGTGGGCGAGGACGGCACGATGTTGCGGTCCACGGACCTGGGCCAGACCTTTCACGCCGTGCCCTCCGGCAGCGACCAGGAACTGCGGCGCCTGGTCCGCGATGCGAAATCGCGCGCCTTGATCTGCTTCGGCGCGCACGGCGCCATCGTGCGCTCGACCGACGAGGGGCTGACCTGGCGCGCGGTGCCGAGCGGCACCGATGGCGTGCTGCGGAAGGCACTTTACGAACCCGGCACGCGGAACCTGCTGCTGGTCGGCGGCCAGGGAACGCTGCGGCGCTCGGCCGATGGCGGCCGCAGCTGGCAGGTATTGCCCACCCACAGCTCCCGGCACTTCACCAGCGCCCTGGCCGTCCCCGGCAGCGGCGACCTGGTGCTGGTGGGTGAACGCATCGTGCGGCTCGTGCGAAGATCCCACTAACAACCATGGCCGCCCGGATCTTCAACCGGCGTTTCGCCGGTAACTATCTATCGACCCTCGGCTTCATCGCCCTGGCGTACTGGGTGATCGCCGACGCCAGCAGCTTCCACCGCGGCGCGCTGCAGGGCCAGTGGCAGTTCGGCATGTTCGACGTCGACACCGTGCTGACGGTACACGCGTTGTTGATGGCGCTGATCGCGCTGTACGTCATCGTGCTGGTTCCCTACTACGCGAAGTACCCGTGGCTGCACTCCAAGGCCTTCGTGTTCCTGCAGGGCCTGTGGTTCACG
>Ga0164241_10006433_pt1 | contig 10725 bp, 11 predicted proteins | sample OricomyardsoilBY_FD_108780 | JGI IMG/M metagenome (GOLD analysis project Ga0164241, IMG submission 108780) | Backyard soil microbial communities from Emeryville, California, USA - Original compost - Back yard soil (BY) | ecosystem: Environmental > Terrestrial > Soil > Unclassified | place: USA... | reverse complement strand
GACGGCGTCGCCCTTCTTGACCGGGATCGTCTGCACGATGCCGGCGGTCTGTGCGACGACGCTCACCGCCGACTTCGCCTTGGTGCGTCCACGCAGCGGGACTTCGATCGGCATATTCTGTGCCGTCACCACCTCGATGCGCACGGAACGCGGCGCAGCGCTTTCGCCGCCCGCGAGTTCTTCATTGCGCTCGGCAATGGTCAGCTCGGGATCGACGTGACCCTGCTGCTCGGCATGGTCATTGATGCCGGAATCTTCGATGGCGCTGGTTAGGGGACCGCCATCCTTCTCGACCAGCGAGACGATGGGACGCTCGCCATTGCCGGGGCCCTTGCCACCGGTGACGAGAATGCCCGAGGCCATCCAGACCGCGAGCACAAGCACAATGATCAGCGCGACGCCGTACGAGTAGATCGCACGCATTTGAAAAATGCCCTCTATTCCGCGGCAGCGGCGGCATCGGGCCGCGCCATCGCGATCAGTTCGCCCATGTGGGCTTCGATATGGTCACGCGCGAACGCCATACAAGATCGGCCGTAGTCGATAATCCAACGGTCGGCGGGACTGGTGTGATTGGTGGCCAGACGGTCCATCTCGGCGATGGCCTGATCCAGCGATGCAAGTCTCTCGTTCAACCGGAGCTGAACAAGAGATTGCGGCAACTCGTTCGCAAAGCGCGCGAACAGCAGAAATTCACTGCGGTACTCGTCGTCCCCCATTTGCTCGAACAGCGAATTGATGAATTCGCGGCGGCCGAGTTCGGTGAGGGAGTAGATCTTCTTGGCCGGCTTGCCGCCCTGCTGCTCGATCCGCGAGGTGACGAGCCGGTCGGCCTCAAGCTTTTGCAGCGCAGGATAAATCGCGCCGAAGCTCGCATCGACGAAGTAGGAATATTCCCCTTCGACCGACAGCTTGCGGATTTCGTAACCTGTTGATTCGCCTTCATAAAGAATGGCGAGGCAGACGGTGCGGACGTTCATGTGCGAGGTGTCTAGGCCATATGCTGGGCAAGAATATGCCGGGCCTATACAGGCACACGAGAGTCCCTACAAGCGCGGCGGGTGCATGTAAGCTATGCGCGGTTAACAGGATCGTAGCGTAATCAAGCGCTTGCGAGGGCTCTGCGCATTTCTGCCGCACCCCTTTGCGCCAGTTCCGGGCTCGCGGCGGCGATGAAGAAGGGGTTGAGGTGGTCGCCGCCGCGCCCGTAGGTCAAGGGCGAGCCGTCGAGGATGACGACCGACCCACCGGCCGCTTCGAGGATCGCCTGGCCGGCGGCGGTGTCCCATTCGCTTGTGGGGGTGAATCGGGGATAGAGCTGCGCTTCGCCGGCTGCGAGCTGGCAGAATTTGAGCGAGGAGCCCACCGAGATATCGCCGACGATCTGGAACGCCTCGCAGAAGCTGACCAGTGCGTCGTGGCCGTGCGAGCGCGAGGCCACCACCTTCATGGGATGGTTGGGATTCGTACGGATGGGCCGGCGGTCGTTGCGGTAGTCGATCTCGAACGCGCCCGCCGCGCTGCCGATGTAGGTCTTGCCCGACGCGGGCGCGAGGATGACGCCCGCGGTGGCGCGGCCGTTCTCGACGAGGGCGATGTTGACGGTGAACTCGCCGTTCCGCTTGAGGAATTCCTTGGTGCCGTCGAGGGGGTCGATGCAAAAGAAGCGGTCGCCGAGGGTGGGGACGTGCCCGCCCGCAATGCTCTCTTCCGCAAGAAAAGGAATGCCCGTCGGGGCCAGAGCCTCGAGGATCACCTTTTCGGCGCGCTGATCGGCAAGCGTGACGGGCGAGCCGTCGAGCTTGCGGTAGACTTCGAACTCATCGAGATAGACGTCCATGATCTCGGCGGCGGCGCTGCGCGCGGCTTGGAGCATGAGGTCGAGGATCTGGTCTGCCATAGAGCACTTTTCCGGTAATGGCGCGGTTTAGGGCCGGTTCTGCGGCGTGTCTATCGACAAAAGCGGCGCTTTGCGGAAGATCAACCAGATGACCCTCGCCGACGCCCTAGCGCTCGACCGCGCCGATCCCCTCCGTTCCCTCCGCGACCGCTTCTCGATCCCCGAGGGGACGATCTATCTCGACGGCAACTCGCTCGGCGCGCTGCCGCGATCGGTGGCCGCCCGGACCGCCAAGGTGGTGACGGAGGAATGGGGCCGCGACCTCATCACGAGCTGGAACAGGCACGACTGGATCGACCTGCCGCGGCGGGTGGGATAGCGAATCGCTCCACTGGTCGGTGCCGAGCCGGGCACAGTGGTCGTTGCGGACTCGACCTCGCTCAACATCTTCAAGCTGCTGGCGGTGGCGACGGCGCGCGCACCGGGGCGGAGGGTGATCCAGACCGAAGCGGGGAATTTTCCCACGGACATCTACATTGCGGGCGGGTTGTCGTCTCTGACCGGGCACAAGGTGCGCGTCGACGATCTGTCGGTGATCGAGGACGACGTCGCGGTCGTGCTGGTGACGGAGGTCAACTACCGCACTGGCGCGCGACACGACATGCGCGCGCTGACGGAACGGGCGCACGCGGCAGGCGCGACGGTGATTTGGGATCTCTGCCACTCCGCCGGCGCGTTCCCGGTGGACCTCGCCGGCGCGGGCGCCGACTACGCGATCGGCTGCGGCTACAAATACCTCAATGGCGGTCCGGGCGCTCCCGCCTTCGCCTACGTGGCACCGCGCCATCTCGGTGGATTGCAGACACCGCTCAGCGGATGGCTCGGCCACGCCGCGCCGTTCGCGTTTGGACCGGACTATCAGCCGGCCGAGGGCATTGACGCATTGCGCGTCGGCACGCCACCGGTGATCTCGATGAGCGCACTCGACGCGGCGCTGGACGCCTATGACGGCGTCGATCTCGCGGCCGTGCGAAGCAAGGCCGATGCGCTGTTCGAGCTGTTCACCGCCGAGGTCGCCGCCCGCTGCCCTCAGTTTGAACTGCTCACGCCGCGCGATCCATTGCAGCGCGGCACGCAGATGTCGCTGCGACACCCCGAGGGCTACGCGATCATGCAGGCGCTCATCGCCCGCGGCGTCATCGGCGATTTCCGCCAGCCCGACATCATGCGCTTCGGCCTGACGCCGCTCTATCTGCGCTATGAGGATGTGTTCCGTGCCGCCGAGATCCTCGCGGACATCATGGCGACAAAGGCTTGGGACCGCGAAGAGTTCAAGCGCAAGGCGAAGGTGGTGTGATCCACGAGCTCGCCGCTCACATCAGATCGTCCAGCTCCCGATAGTCGGGCAAAGCGGTATCGATTGAAACGCCGTTCCGCAATACGAGGCGCTCCGACTGCGGACGTGAGAGCAGCTCGGTCCACGTGCGCGTCCGGAACACGATAAGGTCGGCGGGCGCGCCAACGGTAATTCGGGCGCCATAATTGAAGCCGGCGATTGCGGCAGCACCTGAGGTTGTGGTGGTCGCCCAATCCCAGGCTTGATCCATCGGGTGATCGAAGTGAAGGATGCGCGCACCCTCGCGCAGCACCTCGAGCATGTCGAGGTCACCATAGGCATAGAAGGGGTCGCGCGTGTTATCCGACGCGATGGCGACCGGGACACCGGCGGCCCGCAATTCATGCACGAGTGTGATGCCACGGCGCATGGGCGTCGCACCGCCGCTGCGATCCATGAGATAGAGGTTGCACAGCGGCAGTGACACGACGGAGATGCCGGCGCGCGCCACGGTCTCGATCGTGCGCCGCTGGGTGGCTTCGTCCTGCACGGCGAGCGAGCAGCAATGACCTGCGGTCACCTTCCCGCGATACCCGGTCTCGAGGATGGTCTCGGCGAGGACAAACAGTCCCCGGGAGCTCGGATCGAGGGATTCGTCCGTATGGACGTCGATATCGAGGCCGTAGCGGCCGGCGGTTTCGACCAGGTTGCGCAGGGCTTCGCGGACCCGGTCGAAATTTCGCACGGCCCCGCCCAGCAGGCCGCCCGCTGACTTCACCCGCTGCGCGACGATGTCGAGTTTCGCCGCGTCGACCAGGACATCGGGACCGACGATGGAAACGCCCTGGAGCTCGATGCGGTCCGTCCATCGCTCGCGGATGGTCTCGAAGGCGTCCCAGGTGACCTCGTGGTCGGGCGGGCTGGATTCGAGATGCGTGCGGAGAGCCGCGGTACCGTGCGCGTAGGCGCAGCGGAGGCAGAAATCCATGCGCCGTTCCACATCGGCGATGGACCAGCCGGCGCTGTCGGTCAGCGACTGGCGGATGGCCGTCTCCCATGTCCCGTCGAGATTGGGGCGGCGCGGCCAGATGTGGCCCTTATCGATGTGCGTGTGGATGTCGACGAAAGCGGGGAGGACGAGTCCGCCGTCGAGATCGCGCCCTTCTCCCGGAGCGTGCGGCGTGATGCCCGTGATCGTGCCGGCATCGATCGCGATATCGACGCGTTCGATGCCGCCGCCGGCGAGGCCCATCACAGCGGAGGGAACGGAGGCGTTGCGCAGGGTCTCCATCAGTTCTCCCGCCGCACGGCGCTTTCGTGCCAGCGATGCAGCGCCAGCCAGGCGATCAGCGAGGTGAGGCCGAAGATCGCAACGCCCGTGGCGGTGAGGAGGACGAGCGCCGCGAAGAGGCGCGGCATGTTGAGCCGGTACTGCGATTCGAGCAGGCGGAAGGCGAGGCCCGCGCCCTGTCCGGCCGCTCCCGCCGCGAACTCGGCGACCACGGATGCGATGAGGGCGAGGCCGCCACCGATCCGGAGGCCCGACATGAAGTAGGGCATCGCCGCGGGAATCTTGAGATGGAGCAGCGTCTGCAGCCGCGAGGCACCGTAGAGGTCGAACAGGTTGAGCAGGTTGTGATCGACGCTCTTCAGCCCCGTCACCATGTTGGAGAGGATCGGGAAGAACGCGACGAGAAACGCGCAGGTGAGCAGCGTGGTCTGCGTGTCGGTGTAGATCAGCAGCAGCGGTGCGATCGCGATGATCGGGGTCACCTGGAGGATCACCGCATAGGGAAACAGCGCCAGTTCGATCCATTTGCTCTGAACGAGCAGGATCGCCACCGCGACCCCGCCGATGAGTGCGAGGATGAGCGCGGTGAAGGTAATACGCAGCGTGACGAGCAGGGCAGGGAACAGCGTTCCCCAATCATTGTAGAGCGAGCCGGCGACATCGGCCGGGCTCGGCAGGATGTAGCGCGGAATCTGGTTGACCGTGACGACGAGATCCCACGCGAGGACCGCGAGAACGATCATCACGAGGGGGACCGCCACGCGCAATACGCGCTCGGTGGTGGAGACGCGCGGGGCGGTGACGGCGACCGCTGCGTCGGTGCCTTCTTCGCCGGCTCGCGCCGGCTTATGAGCGTCGGACATTGCTGCCCCCCGCATGGATGGCGTCCTGCAGCGCACGCGACACCGTATCGGTCATCGCGCGGTAGGCTTCGGACGTCCGGTAGTTGGCCTCCCGCTCTTCGGGCGAAGCCAGCCGGATGTCGGTATGGACCTGCCCGGGACGCGCCTTCATCACGACGATGCGGCTCGACAGGTACGCGCTCTCGAACACCGAATGGGTGACGAAGATCACCGTGACGCCCGAGTGCCGCCAGATGCGCAGCACATCGTCGTTGAGCTTCTGTCGGGTGATCTCGTCGAGCGCCGCGAAAGGCTCGTCCATCAGCAAGAGTTTCGGCTTGGTGACGAGCGCGCGGGCGATCGACACGCGCATCTTCATGCCGCCCGAGAGCTCCCGCGGATAGGCCGACGCAAAATCGGCGAGACCGACGGCGTCCAGCATCTCCATCACCCGCGGCGTAGCACTGGTCCGCCCCATTCCCTGGAGCTTGAGGGGCAGATACACGTTGCCGAACACCGTCGACCACGGCATCAGCGTCGGATCCTGGAAGACGAACCCGATGTCGCCCTGCGGCAGCCCTTTCGCGTTGAGCCGGCTCGCGGGCCAGTCGATGGTCCCCGAACTCGGCGCGCCCAATCCGGCGATGATGCGCAGCGCCGTGGATTTGCCGCACCCCGATGGACCGAGCAGGCTGAGGAACTCGCCGCGCTCGACGCTGAGCGACATGTCGTTCAGCGCGAGCGTGCCGTTCGAGAAGATCTTCGACACATTCCGCATTTCGACCACCTGGCGACCGCTGGCGGCACGCGATGGTTCTGCGAGGGAAAGGTCGGTCACAATATGGTCCGCTGAACAGCCGGCGCGAACGGAGATCGGCGCGCCGGCTCAGATGATTACTTCACGAGCTCTTTGCCAAGGCCCTGGCAGACAAGTTCGGTGGTGTAGGCTTGGCTGATATCGACGCCCGGCTTGAATAGACCCACATCGACGAATTGCTGGTAGACTTTCTGCCAGCGGGCGTCGGTCATGCACCCGATGCCTTTGTCCGCCGCGTCGCCGGATACGATGATGCCGTGCTCCTTGAGCTTGCTGAGGCTGTAGGCGAGCTGGCCGTCTGTCATTTCGGGATTGTCGGCCTTGATCAGTGCGTTGGCCGCGCTGTTGTCGCCATAGAGGTAGTTGTACCAGCCGATGATCGAGGCTTCGACGAAGCGCTTGGCGATGTCCTTGTGCGCATCATACCAGGGCTTCATCACTTCGATCGTGGTCGAGTAGGTCAGATAGCCATTGTCGGCGAGAAGGAACACGTCGGGTGTCCAACCCGCCTGGCGCTCGATCTCGAACGGCTCCGAGGTGAGGAAGCCCTGCTGGATGGCCTGAGGGTCGGCGAGGAACGGGCCGGGGTTGAACGTATAAGGCTCGTACTTCTCGTCGACGAACGCCGGATTGCGCGACTGCAACCAGCGGAAATACGTGATGAAGCGATCCTTGCCCAGGATGTACTTGCTGGCTCCGGCGAGATCGTCGAGCGTTTTGAAGCCGGACTCGGGATGCGCCATCAGGATCGTGGGCGACTTCTGAAAGATGCTGGCGATCGTGTAGGTCGGGATGCCCTCCTGCGCCGCGTCCAGCGACTGGATCATGCCGCCCATATAGAACTGCACCTGGCCGCCGGTCAGCAGCGCCCGGTTGGCGTTCTGCGGGCCGCCCTGGCGGATGGTGACCTTGAGTCCGTATTTCTCGTAGGTGCCGTCGGCTAGTGCCTGGTAGTAGCCGCCATGTTCGGCCTGAGCGAGCCAGTCGGTTCCGAAGGTGACTTCGTCCTGCGCCGTTGCCGGGACGGCGAGAAGCGCCAGCGTCGCGGCTGCGATGAGGTGGAGAACTCTGCTCATTGTTCTTATTGTCCTTATACCTGTCCTGATCCGATGGCCGGGCGGAGGCGAATACCAGCGACGCGATCAGCGTCGCGGGGGATTAATTCAGTGGGCCTGACGAAAAGGAAAGTCCAATTTCGCGGCGGATGCGCAACTGCACTAATAAGCGGCACGGCATCCAGTTTTTACTCGGGATTTGCTTGCGCGTACCCGTTAAGCGCCCTCGCAAGAGGGCGACGCGACCCTGTTGATCGCCCCGCCGATTGCCGCTACAAGCCACCCCGAAACGCCGGGGGCGACCACCGAACCCCCGATTTGCGGCGCTTCACCAACGCGCGACGGTCCTCGGCCGCCTTGGGGAATAGTTCAACGGTAGAACTACGGACTCTGACTCCGTCAATCTTGGTTCGAATCCAGGTTCCCCAGCCAGCGCGGCTCCCAAATGATCGGTCTGCGACTCGGACGGCTACTGGCCGCTGGTGATCGCGGCACTGTCGAGGAAGCTCGAATAGATCCAGCCGGTCTGGCCGCCGGCCGCGACCATGACCCATCCCTTGTCGCTTCCGCTGGTGCTGACTGGCGTCCCGGGCCGGAGGATGCCCAGGATCGGGGCATCGTTGGAGGGACCGGAGCGGAGATTGACGGCTGAGGGACCGATGCGGGCGCCGGCGGGCGCGTCGATCGCCGTGAAGGTTGCCTGCGTCGGCGGGGCGACGGTGGTGAAGCTGCTCTCGCGCCTGGTCGCCGTCGCGGTCGATTTGGGCGTCGGCGCCGGATTGAGTTCGGCAAGCTGCACCGGCGCGGGGACGTTGAAATCGACGTTGAGCCCGATTGGGCTGGTGAACTGGCTGACGCTGCTGGCAAACATGCCCAGCGTGAACTGACAGCAGATCGCAAAGATGAGCACGGCGCCGATGATGGTCGCGGGGTAGGCGAGGGCAGCAACGACCATCGAGACAGCCGCGCCGGCGCTGACCCGCGGCAGCCGCAACGCGGACATCCGCGTGCCTATGGCGCGCCATTCGGGCGCGGAGAGGCCGATCGCTTTCCAGTTGATCGAGGGGAGGGCGAAAGTCAGGGCGGCGCTCGTGGAGTTGTGACCCGTTCAGTCTATCGGCCGGGGGTGACCGAAAAGTCAAAACACGGCCCGGGTTTACCTTAAGGCTGGGGATCGCTGGTAGCGACTACGAGGGATCGACGCTCGCGACGCCGCCCGAGACGGTGATCGACACCGTCGCATCGCGATCGAGGTAGCGATTGTAGACCCAGCCCGTGAGGCCATTGGCCGAAACCTCGACCCAGCCGTGATCTTCTCGGCCGAGCCGTACCGGCGTGCCTGCATCGAGGACGCCGAGCGCGCTGGAGGATTTGGAGGCTCTGGCCCGGAGGTTCACGGCGGAGGGCCCGATGCGGGCGGGCAGCCTGGTCGACATGGTGTCATCCGCGAGCGCCACCGTCGCCGCCGACACGATGCCCATGGTCCCTGCGCCATCGTTCCGGGGCTTGCTCGGCGCAACGCGCTTCGGCGCGAGGTCGGCGAGTTGCACCGGCGGAGGCAGGTTGAAGCTTTTGCTGACGGCAATGGGTTTGGTGAACTGCCCCGCATTGGCCGCGAGGAGACTGAGCGCGCTCTGGCTCGAGAACCCGAAGACAGCAACCGCCCCGACGATCACCGCCGGATAGCGGACGAAAGCCAAGGCGGTGAGAAGTGCAGTGAGGGACATGGTGACGCCTGACGTGGATACGCTGGCGTGAGAACGAGGGCGGGGGCAGGAGGTTGCGGTGTCGCCGTGCGCGAACGAATCAAGGTCGGGGACCGATGACACCTGGCATGCGGAGCGCGAGGTGGACGTGAGCGGAATTCCGAAGCCGGGACCGCTGTAAGCGCGGTCTGCACATACCGACGATTTCCAATCGGTAATCCTCTCGCCACTCGATTGCCGCATTCGCCCCCCACATGCGCACTCGAACCAGTCGGGGGCGTGCCCCCGCGGGGGAACGAACGCCGCGGCGGATGCTTTCTCCCACCTGACAACCCCAAATCGTGCCGGCTCCTCCTCCCCGGCCCCTATAGGATTGATAATGACACGCACCCTCAAATGGGCGGCTGCCCTGGCTATTGCCGCTCTGACCGCCGCGCCTGCGCTTGCGGCTCCCGCGACCCCGGTGGGGCAGTGGCAGGTGACGTCGGGCGAGGCCCGCTACAAGGTTTCGGCCTGTGGCGACGGGCTTTGCGCCAAGCTGATCTGGCTGCGCGAAGACCAGCGCACCGACAAGAATCTCGCCGTGCTGAACAAATATGTCGTGCGCGGTGCCGAGCAGACCGACGGCAACGAATGGCAGGGCAATGTCATGTTCGACGGCAAGGCCTATGATGGCAAGATGACGCTCGTAAGCAAGAACTACATGACCCTCAGGGGCTGCTCGGGCATCATCTGCCAGACCTACCAGTTGACCCGCATCTGACCGCCCAAGAGTCCGGACGGGTTTGAAGCGCCCCGGCCTACTCGCTGGGGCGCTTTGCTTTTGACACGTCGGCGGGGGGTGGCTTAGGGTCGATCCCGACGTGACAGATAGCTGCGCCCGGGCGCCACCGGCATCGGTGGGCGACCGCGCAGGAAAGCGATAGGCGAGTGATCGACGAGGATCGATCCGCCGCCGCAACCGCGCCGCAGGGCGCGCGTGAGGCCGAGGGTGGGGTGCCCCGGCCATCCGCCGCAAATGGGCCATCCGCCCAGCGCGACGGAGCGGGCAGGCGGCACAATGGTGCCCAGAATCCGTCCCGGCGGCCGCGGGGGGCCGTGTACGCGGCGCTTGACCTCGGCACCAACAATTGCCGGCTGCTGATCGCGCGTCCGCACGACAAGAGCTTCCGCGTGCTCGATGGCTTCACCCGGATCGTGCGGCTGGGCGAAGGATTGTCGGTGACCGGCCGGCTCTCCGATGCTGCGATGGAGCGGACCATCGATGCGCTGCGGCAGTGCCGCAACAAGCTCAATGAACACCAGCCGGCCCGCATGCGGCTGATCGCGACCGAGGCCTGCCGCGCGGCGAGCAACGGCGTCGAGTTCATCGCGCGGGTGAAGTCCGAACTGGGGATGGATCTCGAGATCGTCGACCGGCAGACGGAAGCCTCGCTCGCGGTGACAGGCTGCGCCGATCTCATCGAAGAGGAGAGCGCGGGCGCGCTGATGTTCGACATCGGCGGCGGCTCGTCAGAACTGGCGTGGCTCGATTTCCGCGGCGGCCGGCCGCGGCGGCAGGGGCGGATGGCGGCTTCGATCCGCTCGTGGCAATCGCTGCCGGTGGGCGTGGTGTCGATCGCGGAGAAATTCGGCGGCGTCGAAGTGACTGTCCAGAGCTTCGAGGCGATGGTGGCGTTCGTCGCCAACCACCTGCGCGAGTTCAAGGGACGCGGCAAGCTCAAGCAGATGATCGCCGAGCATCCGGTGCATCTGATCGGCACGTCCGGCACGGTGACGACGCTCGCGGGGCTGCATCTGGGGCTCGAGCGCTATGAGCGGCAGAAGGTCGATGGGTT
>Ga0164241_10006432_pt1 | contig 10726 bp, 7 predicted proteins | sample OricomyardsoilBY_FD_108780 | JGI IMG/M metagenome (GOLD analysis project Ga0164241, IMG submission 108780) | Backyard soil microbial communities from Emeryville, California, USA - Original compost - Back yard soil (BY) | ecosystem: Environmental > Terrestrial > Soil > Unclassified | place: USA... | reverse complement strand
GAAGTGCGACTTTCTCGCGCCCCAAGGTTACTGGTCTGGCCGCAAACGAAGAAAACTGGCAACCGATCCGGGCCGATCAGTTGCGTATCGGGCACTACATCAAGATCAACCATAGCTGGTTCGATCATCCGTTCGTGCGCCGCATTTTCATGATCACCTCCGAGGAGGAGGTGGCCATCATCCGCAATGCGCGGCTGAGCAAGCTGTATGTGGATCACGAGCGGTCCACCTCCGCGCCGCCGGCCGAGGCGCCACAGCGTCCGCCGGAGGAGGAGCAGCGCATTGCCGAGCGCGCCGCCTCGCTGAAGGCGGAAAAAATCGCGCAGATCGATCGCATCCAGGAGCATCGCGCCGCGCTGGAAGCCGTGGCGCTGCGCTATGCGGAGACCGTGGATCACACCGGTGGCCTCCTGGGCATGCTCAACGCGGCCGATGCGGCCAGTGCCAAGCAGCTCGGCAACTGGGTGGGCAAGGTGGTCGAAACCGTGGTGCAGGGCCAGGCGCCACTGGCGCTGGTGGCCACCGATCCGCCGCAGAACGAGCAGCAGCGCGTGGCCATGCTGGCCACCGACGCGGTGGGCATCTGTGGCGTGCTGGGACGCAAACTGGGGCTGGAACCCCAGCACATGATGGCGTTGACCATGGCCGCGGCCGTGCACGTGTGCGGCCTGCAGCGCCTGCCAGCGCCGCTCATCGATGAGAAACCCGATGGCCCGCAGCGCGAATCGGCGATGTTCCGCCAGTACCCGGCCATCGGCGCGGAGATCCTGCGCCAGTGCGGCGGCTTTCCGCAGACGGTGATCCGCATCGTGCGCGAGCATCGCGAGCGTCCGGACGGCAGCGGCTTTCCGCTGGGCCTGAAGGGCGACCAGATCCATCCACTGGCGCTGGTGCTGGGCGCGGTGCGCGAGTTCCAGGTGCAGTGCCGCGGCACCGACGTCGAACCCACCACCGCGCTGTCGTGGCTGTTCCGCACGCTGCGGCCGGTGTATGGCGAAGACATCATCGATCACCTGATCTCCTCGACCACGGTGTATCCGCCGGGCACCTTTGTGCAGATTTCCGACGGCAGCCTGGGTCGTGTGCTGCGCGTGAACGAGGCCGATCGCATGCGGCCGGTCATCGGCATCGTCGATGAGGAATCCGGCGGCCGCGAGATGCAGATCGTCGATCTGATGCAGGAGTCGGAGCTTTCCATCCTCAGCCTGGTCGATCGGCCCAAACTACCCAAGAAGATTCTCGACGCGCGGCGTCGTTCCTGGTCGGGCATGGGTCTCGCGCCCGCCGGGCGCATCCCCGTCGTGACGCAGCCGGCCTAGTCGTTCACAATCCCCCGCAACAGACGGGGGATCGACATGCCGCTACTTCGCCGCGGGCTGCTGACGCTCGGATTGCTGTGCACGGTCCCGATCCATGTCGCGCTGGCGGCGGATGCCGCTTCACCGGCGCACCCGGGCAAGGCGCTGTACGAGAAGCATTGCGCCGCCTGTCACGACAAGCCCGACATCAGCCGCGCGGTGCCGTTCGCGCAGCTGCGCAACATGCGGCTGGGCAATCTGTTCTTCGCGATGAGCGATGGCAAGATGAAGGAGCAGGCCGCCGCGCTGAGTGAGCGGCAACGCGGGCAGCTGGTGGATTACATCGTCGGCCGGCAGCAGATCGATGAAAGCTGGATCGACGCCATGCGCTGCGCGAAGCCCGCGGCGCGGGCAAGCCACGCGCCCGGCGACGGCGGCGCCACGGTGCTGGGCTTTGGCTTCAGCCGCGACAATCGCCGGCAGCTCACGCATGCGGCCTCCGGCATCGCCACGGCGGACGTGCCGCATCTGGAACTGGCCTGGGCGCTGGCCTTTCCGCGCGCCAGCACCATGCGCGCCCAGGCGGCGGTGGTCGGCAACATTCTGTATCTGCCCGTCACCGATGAGGCGCGCGTATTCGCCGTGGATATCAGTGGCGCTAAGCCCTGCTTTCAGTGGGTATATGCCAGCGATGTGCCGCTGCGCACGGGCGTCGCCTATTCCGTGCTGGCCTCGGGGCGCGCGGTCATCGCCTTTGCCGATGCGGCGGTGAATGTGCATCTGGTGGATGCAACCACCGGCAAGCTGATCTGGAAAACGCCGGTGGGACGCTGGGATCTTTCCAATGCCACGGGCACGCCGCAGATTTTCGGCGGCCGGGTATTCATGCCGGTCTCCGCCTCGGAAATCAATTTCGGTGGCGAGGACTCGCACGAGTGCTGCAAGACGCATGGCATGTTCGTGGCGCTGGATGCCAGCAGCGGCCGCATTCTATGGCGCTACCAGACCATGCGCGATGCGCGGCCCGTGCGTGATCGCGGCGACGGCAAGATGCTGTGGGGGCCGTCAGGCGCGCCGATCTGGTCCTCGCCCGCGCTGGATTCCAGGCGCGGCCTGATCTATGTGGGCACGGGCGAAGCCACCTCGGCGCCGGCGGCCGACAGCATCGATTCCATCCTGGCGCTGGACATGGCGAGCGGCAAACTGCGCTGGAAATTCCAGGCCACGCCCGATGACATTTTTCTCACGACCTGCCTGCGCCGGCCGCAAGGATTGAACTGTCCGCGTGAAGGGCGGCTGCTCGATGTGGATTTCGGCGCCTCGCCCATCCTCGCGCACCGCGTTGATGGCGGCGATGTGCTGCTCGCGGGCCAGAAGGCGGGCACGCTGTGGGCACTGGATCCGGACAACGGCAAGCTGCTGTGGCGGCGCGATTTCGGCACCGGGTCGCCACTGGGTGGCATTCACTGGGGCATGGCCGCGGACGGCCGGCAGGTGTACGTGCCCATCCACAAGATGCCCGATGCCGACGGCAACGATGCCAACCAGACACCGGGACTGCACGCCGTGGATTTCACCACCGGCGAGGTGCGCTGGAGCTTCACCGCCACGCCTGATTGCAGCGGCGATCGCAAGACGCGCGTGCCGACCTGCCATGCCAACATCGGGCTTTCGGGCGCGCCCGCGGTGATCGATGGCGCTGTATTCGAGGGCAGCGCGGATGGTTTCCTGCGCGCCTTCGATGTGAACACGGGCACCGTGTTGTGGCAGTTCGATACGGCGCGGCCCTATGCCGGCATCAATGGCGTGAATGGACACGGCGGCGCGATAGACAACGCCTCCATCGTTGCCGCCAACGGCTATGTGTTCGTGAACTCGGGTTACGCGCTGATCGGTGGGCAGCGCGCGGGCAATGTGTTCCTGGCGTTCCGGCGCAGGTAGTCAGGCATCGGGTGAATAGTGTCCCCACAGACTCTTGAAGGATGCGATCACGAAGGCGCGTGAATCCCCCCACTGCGCCTCGTATTCCTTCGCCGGCTGCGAGTCGGCGCATTCATCCGGCCCCATGCCCTTGACCAGCTGCTTCACGCAGCGATCGAAAACCTGGAAGTACATGTCGCGGCAGGTCTGCAGGAATTTGCGATCGACCACGCCACCGTTGGCGGGCACGACCTTCGTCGCATCGTCAGCCACTTTCAGCAGCCGGTCGTAGGCGGCGACGAGACCGCCGATCCAGCCGCCGGTCTGCCAGTCGAGCAGCGGCCAGCCCGCATTCGATACCACGCCGCCGGCGGCCAGCACATTGGCGCGGGTGAAGTGTACGTAAAGATCGCCGTCGGTATGGGCCTGGCCGAGATGACCGAAGGCCAGTTTCTCGCCACCGAAGTCGAGGGTGTCGGTGGTGTAGAAGCTCTTGTTGGGCAGCGCCGATTTTGGCAGAGGGCCATAGCCGCCAGGCAGCCAGTCGGTGACGATCTTGCGGCCCAGCCACAGCCTGGTGTTTTCCTGCGCGATGATGCGCGCGCCATCCTTTGCCACGCGTTCGTTCGAGCCGGTCTGGTCCGGGTGCCAGTGCGTGTTGAACAGCGTGTGCACTTTCTTCGCGTTTGCCGTCTTCAGTGCCAGCTTCAGCAGCGCCGCGGAATGCGCCGCGTTGCCGCCATCGACCAGCAAGGAGCCTTCGGGGCTGCCCATCGTCACCACATTGCCGCCCGCGCCAGTGAGCAGGGACAGACCGGGCGCGATTTCGGCAGCGGCCAGCGCAGCTTTGGCCTCTCTGGCCCAGACTGACTGCAGCGGCGAGGCGCACAGCGCGCCCGCGGAAGTGGCTGCGGCAACCTGCAGGAAGCCGCGACGGGAAACGGAAATCATCGGCGTACGATATCAGACCTCGGCGAAGGTACCGGAGCTGTTGCCCAGTTGCTGCAGCGGCAGGCCCGCGCGGTCGAGCAGCGTCAGCAGCAGGTTGGCGTGCGGCGTGTCCTGCGGATATTTCAGGTGCTGGCCGCCCTTGATGCGTCCATAGCCCCTGCCGAGGACGGCATTGGGCAGCGGATCGTTGTTGTGCAGGTCGCTGTTCGACATGTTGCTGCCGTACAGGATGATGGCGTGATCGAGCAGCGTGCCGTCACCGTCCTGCGTGGTCGAGAGCTTCTTGATGAACTTGGCGAAAACCTGCGTGTGATAGTTCTGGATCTGCACCAGGCGCTCGATCTTCGAGGGATCGTTGCCATGGTGCGAGAGTGGATGAAAGGCCTCGTTGATCTGCAGGTTCGGGTAGGTGCGCATCGACACCTCCTTGGCGATCATCATCGAGGCCACGCGCGTCTGGTTCGCCTGCCAGGCCAGCGCGATCATGTCGAACAACGCGTCCAGGTGATCGCCGAAGCCATCCGGCACGCCCTGTGGCGCATTGGGCAATTCCATCTGCGCGCTCTTGCTGGTGGAGAGCTTCTGCACGCGCTGCTCCACTTCGCGCACCGAGTCGAGATAGTCGCTGAGACGTGAGCGGTCGGCCGGACCGACGCGACGCTTCAGGGTCGCGCCTTCTTCGAGCACGTAATCGAGGAGGCTGCCCGTTTCGCTCAGGATGGCCTTGCGTTCCTTGCCGGTGTCGCCCTGGCCGAACAGCTGGTAGAACACCTTGCGCGGGTTGTCTTCCATCGGCAGCGGCTGGAAGGGCGTGCGAAACGCCGTGGTGCTGCCATAGCCGCAGCCTCCGCCGGACTGATTGCACGTCGCGGCGCCGCCTTCACCCGTAAGCTCGAGCGAGGGAATCGGCGTGTCGCCGGCCAGATGCCGCGCGGCGAGCTGGTCCGCCGTGGTGCCCAGATCATCATGGCGGTCGCGGATGCCATAGCAGGACAGCCAGGTGCCAGCCATGATGCCGTGCGGATCGGAACTCTCGCCGCCCTTGTTGCGCAGCCCGCTGACGATGGTCAGGTGCGAACGGAACGGCTCGAGCGGCTTCAGGATGGGCGACATCTTGAAGTCGGTGCCGGTCTGCTCGGGCGACCAGGCCTTGATGATGGCGCCGTGGGGAAAGTACACGAAGCCCATGCGCGGCATCGGCTTCGCGGCCGTCTGCGCCAGCGCCACGCCGGCCGGAATCATCGCATCCAGCAACGGCAGGGCGATGCTCGCGCCTGCGCCGCGCAACACGGCCCGGCGGGAAATGAATTTCTTTGAAATGAACATGGCGCGCCTCTTGGTCACTTGACCACTGCAGCCTGCAGTGCCGGAGTGTCCTTCACCACCGGCACCCGGGCCTTCACGAAATCATCACTCAGCACGATGTTGGTGATGAGCGTCGAGAATTTGTAGTCGTCCGCCGCCGAGCGGCGCACGATGTCGCGCACGAAAGGCATGTCATGCGCCTCGATCACGCGACCCAGCGAATAGCTGATCAGCCGCTCGGTGAGGTTCTGCACGAACGGCACCGGATCGGCCAGCAGCGCATTGCGCAGCTCGTCGGGATTGCGCACCACCGTGCCGTCGGGCAGCTTGCCCAGCGTGTCGATTTCAGTGCGCGCAAAGCGGTCGATGCGCCGCGACTTGCCGGTGGCGTCAAAACCTTCGAGCGTGAACCCGATGGGATCGATGGCGGCATGACACGAGAAACACTGCGGCTTCTGCCGGTGTATCTCGAGCCGCTCGCGCACCGTGGTGGCCTGCTTGCCGGCCTGGTTCTCGGCCAGCGCGGGCACGCCCGGCGGCGGGATGGGTGGCGGCGAACCCAGAATGCGCTCGAGCACATAGGCGCCGCGCAGCACCGGCGAAGTGCGGTTGGGATAGGCGCTGCTCATCAGCACGCCACCCTTGCCCAGCAGGCCGAAGCGCGTCGAATCATCGAGTTTCACCTTGCGGAACTGGTCGCCGCGCACGCTGTTGATGTCGTAGTGCAGCGCCAGACGTTCGTTCACGAAGGTATAGGGGGATGACAGCAGCGCCAGCGCGCTCTGGTCATTGCGGATGATGTCGTCCATGAACAGCGTGATCTCGGTGACGAAGTCGTCACGCAGATCGGCCGCGCCGCTGGCATACGGGAAGATGGCCGCATCCGGCGTGATCTCCGGCAGCTTGCTCAGGTTCAGCCACTGCGAGCCGAAATTGCTCGCCAGCGAGATGGAGCGCGGATCGGCCAGCATGCGGCGCACCTGGCGTCGCAGTTCTTCGGGCTCGTGCAATTTGCCGCTGCCAGCAACCTGCAGCAGCGTGTCATCGGGCAGGCTGCTCCACAGGAAGAACGACAGCCGTGAGGCCAGCGTCAGATCATCGATGCGATAGATCGTGCCGGGCGGCAGTTCGTCGACCGGCGCGTCGGTGCGATACAGGAAGTTCGGATTGGCCAGCACCGCGGTGACGGCCTGGCGGATGCCCGCGTCGAAGTCGGACTGCTTGCGACCGGCTTCATAGAAGCGCATCAGGCCCTGCATGTCGTGATCGGTGACCGGCCGCCGGAATGCGCGCCCTGCAAGCGTGCTGATGATTTGCCGCGCGCAGGGCGTTTCTTCTGCCGCTGCCTTGGGATAGCAGATGAACACATGCTGCCGGCTGGGCGTCGGGCTGATGCCGGTGCTGTTGTAGGGGCCGCGGATTTCGAACGAGCTGACGCGCAGCACGCGGTCATTGCCGCCGCCCGGCGCATACATCTGCAGCCGGTCTTCGGATTCGGCGAAGCTGCGATGGCGGAAGGCGACGACGAAGCGATGCACGCCGGCTCTGGCATTGAAACGGATGTTCTTCAGGCGCTTGTTGATGGCCTCGACCGCCGGATCCTGCTTCTGGTCGATGGCCTTCATGTCGTCTTCGCCGCCGATGGCGGTCTCGTAGATCAGCCGTCCGTCCAGCGTGACCACCAGATCGTTGCGGAACTCCATGTTGTAGACCCACAACGCCTGCGCCATGTTGGCGATGTTCAGCACATATTCGCCATCGGCCGGAAAATTGTGATCCACGGCGATGCCGCCGCGCGTGCCCAGTGGCAGGCCATCCTCGTGGAAGATCTGCGTGCTGGGCTTTTGTGCGCGATACGTCGTGCCGGCCGGCAAGGCATCTTTATTGCCCAGTGCCTGCACCACCACGATGCGGGCCGCGGCGATGTACTGGTCCATGAATGAAGGGGTGACCTGCAGCGCGGCGGCGATATTGTCGAAGCCCTCACGCGGTTCATCGCGGGGCAGCAGCTGCGCCGGATCGATCTCGATGCCGAGCAGGTCGCGCACGGCATTGGCGTATTCCTTGCGATTCAGGCGATGCAGGCCGACGCTGCCCGGGTCTTCGTGCGCGGCCCCCACCTGATCCAGCCGCCCTTCCATCCAGGTGATGAAGGCCGCGCGCGTGGTCTTGTCGGGCACCTTGTGGCCGCCCGGCGGCATCTGCTGGCTGCGCAGCTTGCGCACCACTTTTTCGAGCACACCGATGTTGTCGGGGATGTCCTGCTCGGTCATCGCGTCGAAGGCCACGCCGCCGGCCCAGTCGTCGGTGTTGTGACATTCGGTGCAGTACTGACCGAACAGATTCCATCCCACCGCGCCGGTGTCATGGCTTTGCGTGGCCGCAGGTGTGGTTGCCGAAGTGTCGGCCAGTGCCGCAAACGGCAGGCTGGCGCCCAGCATCAGCGCTCCAAGCCAGCAAATAATGCGAGAATCTTTCACCTTGGAAATCAGCCCCACCGGTCGTCGAAGCATCGTCGCGCTGTAATCGAGGGAGGATATGCGAACCCCATACCCGGGACCATCGGCGCGGCCCATATCAAATAGACTCCGCGCTGCAGTGGGGGTTCCGGCATTCGACTCCTGTGAAAGCCGTGTACGTTTCGGGACTTGCGACCTGTGAGCAGACTTCCCGCCAGCCTCTTCGCGGCTTTGCTGGTGCTCGCCGCGGGGGGCTACGCCACGATGGCTTCCGGCGCCGGTACCGCGCCGCAGCATTCACAGATCGGCAAGCCGCTCCCCGGTTCGCGAGGAAGCTATCGCAATGGCGATCAGCTGACGGTGGATGCGACCGTTATCCGCATTTTACCCGATGATCGCGACGGATCGAGGCATCAACGCTTCATTATTCGCGTAGATAGCGGCAAAACGCTGCTCATTGCGCACAATATCGACCTGGCGCCCCGCCTGCAGGGCCTGAAGGCCGGCGACGCGGTGCGCATCGCGGGCGAATACGAGTGGAACCCGCAAGGCGGGTTGCTGCACTGGACGCATCACGATCCGGCCGGGCGGCATCAACCGGGCTATATCCAGTGGAAGGGGCGCCGTTACGAATGAAGCTGCATCGCGAGTTCCATCGGGTGTCGCGCGTGGGCTGGCTGCGCGCGGCCGTGCTGGGTGCCAACGATGGCCTGATCTCCACCGCCAGCCTGGTCATGGGCGTATCGGCGGCGCAGCTGGGTACTGGCGCGGTGGTGACCGCCGGTCTGGCCGGGCTGGTGGGCGGCGCCCTGTCGATGGCGGCGGGGGAGTACGTTTCTGTCAGCTCGCAGGCAGACAGCGAAGGCGCCGATCTGGCGCGCGAGCGCCAGGAGCTGACCGAGGCGCCTGAAGCCGAGCATCGCGAACTGGCCGGCATCTACATGCAACGGGGCCTGTCGCGTGAACTGGCGGAGCGCGTTGCCACCGAAATGTCGGCCCACGATGCGCTGGCGGCGCATGCGCGTGATGAGCTGGGCATCACCGAGGACAATCGCGCCAGACCGCTGCTCGCCGCGGGTACCTCGGCGCTGTCCTTTGCTTCCGGCGCGCTGCTGCCGCTGCTGCTGGCGGTGTTCTGGCCGGCCGCACAGCGCAGCGTGGCGATATTCTCGGGCTCACTGCTGATGTTGATGGTGCTGGGTGCGCTGGGTGCGCGCCTTGGCGGAGCGCCCCGCCTGCACGCCGCGCTGCGCGTGGGGTTCTGGGGTGTGGTGGCCATGGGCGTCACCGGGCTGGTGGGCAAATTGTTTGGCGTGGATGCGTCGCTGTGAACGCGCGGTCTGTGGCAGCGGCCGATGACATCGTGCTGCGCACGGCGCGCAGCGGCGATGAATCGCGCCTGTCATTGCTGGGCGGCGCGACATTCCTCGAGAGCTACGCGCATATGCTGCCGGTTGCCGATGTGCTGGCGCACGTGGCGCATCAGCACACGCCCGAGGTCTATGCGCGCTGGCTGAATGATGCCGCGAGCCGCTGCTGGCTGCTGGAGTTCGCGGCCGGGCAGGCGCCGGTGGGCTATGCGGTGGTGACGCGGCCCGATCTGCCGCTGCCGGATGTCACCGACCAGGATCTGGAAATCCGCCGCATCTACCTGCTGCACAAGTATCAACGCGCCGGCCTGGGCGCGCGCCTCATGCATGCGGTGACCGGACACGCGCGCGATGCGGGCTGTCGCCGGCTGTTGCTGGGCGTGTACTCGCGCAATGCCGCCGCGCTGGCATTCTATGAGCGGCAGTCCTTCACGCGCGTCGGCACGCGGCAGTTTCGTGTCGGGGCGAACGACTACTTCGACTACATTCTGCAGCGGCTGTGCTAGCGTTCACGCCCCATGAAGAAAGCGAAAAAAATCGTACGCAAATCCGCGCAAAACAAGCGCACGCCGGTCGCCGCACCGCCGTTGTCCGTCGTCATTCTGGCCGCGGGCCAGGGCAAACGCATGCAGTCGAATCTGCCCAAGGTGCTGCAGCCGCTGGCCGGCAGGCCCTTGTTGCAGCATGTGCTGGGCACGGCGCGTGAACTGCAACCCGCCGCGCTGCACGTGGTCTACGGCCACGGTGGCGATCAGGTGCGCGCGGTGTTTGCCGATCAGCCCATTCAATGGGCGCTGCAGGCCGAACAGCGTGGCACGGGGCATGCGCTGCTGCAGGCCATGCCGGCCATTCCCGACGATCATCAGGTGCTGGTGCTGTATGGCGATGTGCCGCTGCTGCGTGCCGGCACGCTGCGCGCGTTGCTGGCGCTGGCAACAAGGGACCAGCTCGCGTTGCTCACGGTGCAGCTCACGGATCCCACCGGCTATGGCCGGGTGTTGCGCGATGCGCGTGGCCGCGTGCGCTCCATCGTCGAACAGAAAGATGCCAGCGCCGCGCAGCGGCGCGTGCGCGAAGGCAACACCGGCGTCATGGTGCTGCCGGCGAAACGCCTGCGCGGCTGGCTGGCGGCGCTGCGCAGCGACAACGCGCAGGGCGAGTACTACCTCACCGACGTGATCGCCATGGCGGTGAAGGATCGCATCGCCGTCGCGCCGCTGATGGCCGGCAGTGAAACCGAAGTGCTCGGCGTGAATGACAAGCTGCAGCTGGCGCAGCTCGAGGCCGCGTTGCGCGCCGAGCTGGCGGCGCAGGCCATGCGTACCGGCGCGACGCTGGCCGATCCGGCGCGCTTCGACCAGCGCGGCTCGCTCACGTTGGGCCGCGATGTGTTCATCGATGCCAATGTGCTGTTCGAGGGGCG
>Ga0164241_10006431_pt1 | contig 10727 bp, 7 predicted proteins | sample OricomyardsoilBY_FD_108780 | JGI IMG/M metagenome (GOLD analysis project Ga0164241, IMG submission 108780) | Backyard soil microbial communities from Emeryville, California, USA - Original compost - Back yard soil (BY) | ecosystem: Environmental > Terrestrial > Soil > Unclassified | place: USA... | reverse complement strand
GCCGGGCCATTTGAATCAAACATCAAGTCACTATGAAAAAATAACTTACGATCAATTCGGTCGACCTGATGTGACCTTTGATGCGGCTCGTGCTTCGCAAACCTTCACCACTAACGGCATCAAGAATGTATATAACCCACAAGGATATCTAGAATCTGTGAGGGATGCATTCACACAGAAAAACTATTATCAAGTTTCTCAAATGAATGCGCGGGGGAGTGTAACGTCTGCTTTGTATGGAAATGGCGTCACACAAAAAGCAGATTATTATCCGGAAAATGGTCTGACAAAAAGATTAAGAACGGATCGGGCATTGGGTGGTTTGCCAGTACAGTATATCGATTTGGATTGGGATGAATTGGGTAATTTAAATTGGCGTGAAGAAACCGGAACAGCAGGTGAATCAGTCGCGCGCAATATCCGTGAAAGTTTTGTTTACGATAATCTAAACCGTTTAAAAACCTGGAATACCAGCGGCAATTTAATTGCAAATGAAACCGCCAATTACAACAATATCGACAACATTACCGATAAAACCGGAATTGGTAATTACCTTTACGGTAATCAATGTGGTGCAGGTACTAATGCAGGCCCACACGCACTTTGCCGCGCAGGAACTACTAATTACAATTACGATTTAAACGGTAACATGTTGAATGATTCAGCCGGTCGTACTATGACGTACACCAGCTATGATTTGCCTAGCGAAATAAGTAAAGCTGGCCATAAAACTGAATTCAGTTATGGCCCAAGCCGTGCACGTTACAAACGTGTTGATACAGCCAATAATCAAATTACAACTACCTTGTATTTGGGTTCAGTTGAAAAAGTCTATTACTCGGATGGTGTGATTGAATGGAAACGCTCTATTGCAGGTGTTGGTTTATTTACACAACGTGTGAATAGCAGCGGTACATTATTAAGTGAAGCGCAACGTTATTTGATTAAAGATCATTTAGGTAGCTTAAGTTTAATTACAGACGAAATTGGTGCAGTAGAACAAAGTAATTATTTTGATCCTTGGGGGAAAGAACGCAAAATTGTTACTAGTGGTTCCGTCAAACAATGGCTCGCAGACAACACTAATTTCCGTATGGCCAACAAACCAATCACTACTCGAGGCTTTACTGATCACGAGCAATTAGCTGAAGTTGGGTTAATTCACATGAATGGTCGTATTTACGACGGGGCATTAGGTCGATTTGTACAGGCTGATCCGATAATTCAAGATCCTTTGCGTGTGCAAAGTTTGAATCGTTACAGTTACGTTTGGAATAATCCGTTGAATGCGACTGATCCGAGTGGGTTTGATTGTGCAAGTGTCGCACAAGACGGACCCCCAACGGAATGTGAACCACCAGAAATAGTATTAACTGGAGAAAAAAGCAAACCTCAGAAGGATAATCGCAGTGGATTTACCTATAAAGTCACAGACAAAGCAGCAATGAATAGTTGGCTTAATGCTAACAATATGACGATCGAAAGTTTTGACAAGATGATGCAAAGTTTTGGTGTTTCAAAAGCATCGGGAAGTAGTAAAGTAGGTATTAGTCCTTATATTAAAAAGGATAAGGACGGAAAAATCACGGGCATATTGATTCCGGCAACTGTAGAGAATGCGGATGGTGGGGAGTCTGAGGCGGCGGGAGAGGCAGTTGTTGATTTTCTTTTTCCAAGAACGGCTTATATGGCTGAATATGGTGAAGAAGGAACTTGGGGAGATGCAGCAGCAGGATTTGGCCGTCAGAGTTACAATTCAGTTATAGGCACTTTAGGTCTATTTAATCCGGCTTTCCTTACCTTACCAATTGTATTTCCCAGCATAGAAGCGAATATTACTCCGAAGCAAGCGAGTGGTGCTGCATTATTTGAAAATGTGGAAGTTGCAAGTGGATCGGGAGTGTACAAATTATTATCAAGAACTTTACTTAGACATGCGGCACTTGAAACTGCACCTAAAAGGCTGGCGGCATACTTAAAATTCAGTTCTAACTGGTCTACAGGAAGCTTAAGTACTACATTGACCAAATATGCCAAAGGTATAAGGGGAAAATTATCCGATGATGGCGTGAAAACTAATTATATCAATAAATCACTAAATATTAAGATAATGGTTGACAACGAAAATAACTATTTCAGAATTTATGATATGACTAGAAAAGCTTTTCTGGATGTATCAGGTAATATTCCTAAAACAGGAGCGCTCAAAGGATCAGATGCAAAAAATTTTTTGCAAGAACAAACCCACGTTAGGAATGTAGATTAATGAAAGAATTGTTTACAATTTTTGTAGTCGATGACTCAATTGATGAAAATGCGCTTGAACATTATCTGGTGGTTCAGTGGAGCTATGAAAATTTGGATTCACCTAACGTAATTGCCCTGACTGAAAAGGATATTTTGGATCTAACTAATCAAGGAGTTTTTGAAGTAATATCTGAGCTTAATAATAGCTTAATTGGGTATGGGGAAGACGATTGGATATTGGAAAATAAAGTGAAAATAGAAGTTCTAGATAGATTAAATATAATGAATATTAAAGGTAGTATTATTGATAAATTAAAAAATCTCCTTCAATACTCGATTTATAAAAATAGGAATCTATATTTTCATTTTTATTGAATCAATTAGCAGAATTGGGGGGGAAGTTCAGTCTGATCCTCTGATCCTCTGATCCTTTGATCCTTTGATCCTCTGATCCTTTGATCCTTTGATCTTACTTTGATCTTAAATAGTAACAACTCGTCAAGGAGGATGAAAATGGCAAGATTAAATCGTTTGTTATTTACACGGACGTAATGTATGCAGGTTTTGCAGGAGCAAAAACCTGTGTCCAGTAGGAATTCCGCAGCATATTGTTCAGCATGGAAACAATCGCCAGGTTTTTTTTAATGGTGATGAAGATATGGCGGCTTACGCAGGTTGGTTGAAAGAATTTTCAGAAAAGTTTCAAGTGGAAATTCATGCGTGGATATTTATGACCAATCATGTTCACTTGCTCGTGACACCACGAGTTGAAAATGGAATTTCAAAAATGATGCAAGCGTTAGGTCGGCAATATGTTTGGTCTTTTAATTACACCTATAAGAAATATATCCTCCGTCCCCTTAAGCGGTCTAATTTTATAAATAAACCTAAAAATTTAATATGGAGATTTTAAAGTGATAAAAAAACTATCTGTTCTATTTTTGTGTTATTTGTCTTTTCACCTTTGGCGAGAGCCTGGATACCTTCGGGTGACACAGTCACAGTTACTGAGGTAATTCAGTGGCAGGACAATTCACCTACTGTGTTTCGGTTATCTAGTGGATTGTACTGTTATATTGAATCTAGTGAAAAAAATGCTTATTCCATGGTTCTTGGTTTGTATATGAATGGCAATACATTGTCATGACGCGGAAGAAAATAAAGGAGGTATTATGGCGCACAAAATGCACAGAATGATTGCGGTTAAATAGTACAGTGTGAGATACAAAGTAAAATCAATGGAGCCTGATATTGTTATTCAATTAATCCTTGGGGGAGAATGTTAATGAAGGTTCTATTTAATGCTGTAACTTTAATGTTTATATTTATATCCACATCATCAATGGCTGTTGTTGGCTTCACTTCAGGTGTGCCTGTTGCAATTCAAAAATCAGATTGGTCTAGTTTGGCGCTTGTTTATGTTAAGTTTGAAACGCCAATTGATAAGGGTAATTGCACCAATGGTGACGGGGTTGTTATTTTGGATTCCAATCCTTCTTCAAAAGCTGCTTTAAGTTTTGCAATGATGGCACAGGCATCAGGTAAAAAATTTAAATGCTATGTTGAAAGTCATAGTAGTTGCAGTCATGTTACGGGTTCAATAGAAACATTTCCTGTATGCACTCATTATCCATCAGTTGTGAATTGATATTTAATTTAATGAATATATTAATCAAGGAAATTATATATATGCTAAAAAATTTATTCACCTTGTTGTCTATTCTTGCAGTATTCGTAAGTCTACAAAGTTTCGCTGGTGAGCAAACTGGGAAAATATCAAAAATTATCGTTCGTGCAAGTGATAATCTCCATTATTTCATTCTGGAAGGCGGTTCTGTGAATAAACCTGCTTGCGCTTTGGCAACCTATTGGATGATAAAAGATGAAAGCAGTGCGGCAGGCAAAACGCAAATCAGTATGTTGCTGTCTGCTCATGCACAGCAAAAAACGATTCGTGTGGTAGGGACGGATACCTGTACTCGTTGGTCCGATGGGGAAGATGTGAATGTGATATTTTTAGATTAATTTAAAAGGTGAATATATGAGCCATAAACTTTATGTAATTTTCATTTTATTATTTTTGTCAGCAAGAGTTCATTCTGAGTGTTCTGCAAATGGTTGTGATATAGATCAATCAGATCCGATAAAACGAATTTATTTAACTTCTTTAAGTGATGGACAAGTTTACATTGATGCGCCAAGTGGAAAAGAAAGTTTGGATTGCACATTAGCTGAAGGAAAATTTTTGGTTCTTAAATCTACCCATCCATTATTTAAAGAAACATATTCGACGATTCTTGCTGCTGTAATGGCGAATAAAAAAATGTATATTAGAATTCGAAATGGTTCTTCTAAATGCGAAATTGCTTATGTTCAATTATATTTGCAATAAATTAAGTTGAAAAATTTCAATTATGTAGAGGTAAGTATATGATTAAGTTTGTTTTTGTATTGAGTTTGACTACTATGTTTTTTTGCTCAACATTTGCTTATTCAGCGGGCGATGTTAACGCAAAGGTAGTCTCTGTTCGCGTTGATAAGTCAGGAAAAGGTTACATTGTATTTGAACAGAATTTAACATTAGAGCCTGCGTTATGTATAAATGGATATCCAAACGTGTTGGCGTTTGATGTAAATACACCAGGTGGCCAAGCTATTATGAGTGTGGGGCTGACAGCACAAGCATCTGGTCAGAGAATAAGGGCAAGGGGTACTGGCGATTGCGGTATTTACAGTACTATTGAGTCTTGGAATTGGGGATATGTAACTAAGTAAGTCCATAAAAAATTTGCATAACATAGAATAATTTTTTAACAATAATCATTTTAAAACGTTCCCGTCAACTCGACCTGGAGTAGTCATGTTAAGTTTATTTAAAAAAATTATATGGATTTTTTTGGTTTCTGTACCCATTACGCAGACGGTGTTTGCATTGGAAATCAACCAAACCAATTATGAAACCTACATAGGTGATATCGGCGGTGACGGCGATGGGGATTATTATTTTAAACAAAAGCCTTGGACATTATTTTACATGGCGACATAGCAACGCCTTTGCTGTTAAAGGGCACTAAACATTTTGTGGTGTATAACAATGCCGGGGTTTTAGCGGCGCCACAAAATTTCACGCTGGCGGATGCTGATTTGGTAACCAAGTTGAGCAATGGTGCATTAAAGCTGGCCGTTGTGAATTCGGATATTTTCGAAGTCAGCAATCTCAATGGTAAACGTACGTTGTTAATTCGTGGTGCAACTGCATCAACACCCGCGCTGTTGATAAATAGTTACTCGAATGTGGATTTACCATCTGCTGCAGATGCAGTGACTTATTCCCCTAATAATTTTATTGGCATCAGCGATCGTAATGTGCAATTGCAAATCCGCGATATTAATGGTGATGGTTTAAATGATATTTTTCTGGCGGACAGTTCAAGCGAATATGCTTATCTAAATGATATCAATTCAATTCCCAATCGTTATTTTGAAGTCACAGCTTCCACCAGCAAGCCAATTGTTGATGCAACCCATGTAGGTACCACAGCGGGTCAATTCCGTGTTGATGAATCCGGTGCAGCGACTTATTCCATTCCCATCAATGTACCTGATGGCATTGCAGGCGTTAAACCGCAAATCAGTTTGAATTATTCCAGTAATGCAGGAAGTGGCATTGCAGGTCGTGGTTGGTCTTTAGGTGGGTTGTCTGCAATTTCACGTTGTCGCCAAACCTTATCGCAAGATAATAATCCGCAACCAATTACCTGGAGTGCTAATGATCGATTCTGTTTAGATGGACAACGATTAATTGTGGCATCAGGTACCTATGGTTCTGTAGGTAGCACGTATAAAACTGAAATTGATAGCGTGGTAGAAGTAAAAGCTCTGGGTGGTTCTGCTGGACATCCAACATATTTTGAAGTGAGAGCAAAAGACGGTTCAGTCAGCACTTATGGTAATACGTCAACATCGAAATTATCTGGCTCAACGACCAATCCTAATACAACTGTTTTGTCTTGGGCGATTAATCGTTTTGAAGACAATATGCATAATGCTATTGAGTATGTATATGAAGGTGATGCAGTATCCGGTCAGCGCATCAAATATATTAGTTACGCATTTGATATTTATGCGCATGCTCAGGCGAAACTGGAGTTTGCTTATAGCTCCCGATCAGATACGTCATCCGCTTATGTTGCCGGTTATGCTTTTAGCCAAACGCAACGTTTGCAAACAATAAAAGTGTTAAATTCTTCTCCGGGAAGCTTTGATGAGTTGCGTAGTTATAATTTAAATTATTTGCCGAATGCTGCACCAAATACTGGCGATAATCGTGGTATAGAAAATATTACTCGGTTGGATACTGTTCAAGAATGCCGAGGGGGCGCTTGTTATGCGCCGACTCAATTTGGTTGGGGTGGTGGAACCAAAATTATTTTTGATCCAAAGATTGATAAACTGAGTATCAATAGTGGCACAGATACCAAACCGCTTCTTCAAAAAATATTTGCGGATGTTACGGGAGATGGTCGGCAGGATTTAGTCTATGTTGTTTTGGATAACCTGATTAATTCAAGTGGAAAAGCAACAGTGGCTTTATATACCCGATATGCAGATGACGCTGTAGCGACGTCTGTTCATCGTATTGCTACTTATACGGTTGATCGTTACCAATCAATTAAATTACAAAATTTTGATTTTAATGCTGATGGTCGTCAGGATGTTGCATTTTATGATGGAACAAAGTGGTATTTGTATAAATCACAACCTTCAACAACTAACAAAATATGGGGTTTATCATGGAGAATTGTAGATTTATCAATCACTCAATTTAATGCGATTTTTGCAGATGTAAATTCTGATGGTTTGACCGATGTTGTCGTTCCGGATGGTTACTATCCGTTAAAGCCTGACCCACAAAAACTAATCACGTCTGATCAGTACTATGCATTATCAAATAAAGTGACATTTCAATTGGATCCATCCAATGTCTATACAGAGCTTGCAGGTGGTTATGTTAATACAGAGCCTAATATTTCAAATTGCACAACTCAGCCTGATATTTCTTTTAAAATTAAAAATTCTAGTGGCGCTGATTTTAATGGCGATGGCGTCACTGATTTTATAGCAACTGTCACTTACAGTTATCAGTGTACAGATAACAATATTCAAAATTATAATCCAATCGTCACTCGTAGCCGTTCTGCTACTTATGCTTTTGTGCTTAAAGAAAATAATTTAGTGAAATATGGGGGTAGCGCTCCTGTTACTACTGAAGCGATGGATTTGAATGGCGATGGTCTTTCTGATCTGGTCATTAATATTGTATCTGCCTATAGCTATAGAATAAATACTGGTAACGGTTTTACCTCCGTCACTCCTTGGTACACTCTTCCTTCATATTCTACAGATCCGACAATCACGGTTCCTCAATTTATTGATTACAACGGTGATGGTCTTGTTGATTTATTTTGGCATGATCGCCAGCAAGGTAAATTAAAAGTTCTTTTGTGGAATACATCCACTCCTATGATTTTGGCTGGAGCATCTACTTTGTCGACAACACAATATATGTTGGCGGATGTGAGTGGTGATGGTGTACAAGATTTAATTGGGTTCCATGCAAATACAAACTCTATTACCGCAACCTACGGACAATATGCGACGGATACAGGAGCACTCGGTTGCAATCTTTATGGTTCACTTGAAAGTGGCGAGTGCTTGTCATGGTCCCCAAGCACCCTTCCAGAAGTACAAACGCGTCAAAATTTAAATATTACAGCAATTACTAATGGTACAGGATCAGTGACCAATATCCATTATGGAACGCTTTCCAACAGTGGTCGTTATGCAACTATGGATGTTGATCCAACATTGGTTACAACAGGCACTCCAGAACAATGTTACAACAATGAATATGGATATATAGATTACTGTTCAGGCGGTTATACCTACTCATTTGATTTGACGAGGTTTTATTCCCGCTTAAATGGTGGATGGGATTTGCCAACAGGTAGTGCCACTTTAAGTCCTGGTAATATTTCCAAAGGTAATCCAGTACTTGAAATTAATGGTTCAATGATGATTGTGACTGCGGTGGAGTCCAATGCGCCTGCCGCGGGTTCATCTGCCTATAATATTGATCAACAAGCGATGAGCAAAGTGGATTACTACTATGGCGAAGCCAAAATGCAGGCATCAGGTCGCGGATTTTTAGGTTTTGGAAAATTAACAACTGTTGATGCGCAAACCGATGTTAAAACAGTTTCTTTCTATCGCCAGGATTTCCCATTTATTGGTAGCCCTTTATCGACAACGGTGTATTCCAATTCATCAACAACTGCAAAAATACTAAGTCATTCATTTAATAAATGGAACTTCACGCCAAAAGATGGAGCTGATGGTACAAAATATTATTTACCCTGGCTGGATGAAAGCACCGAAAAAACTTACGACGCAGATGACAATGCCAATCCCATTTTGCAAACAATATTTATCAAAAATATTTATGATGATTATGGTAATTTATTAAATGCTACTTCTACCACTAGTGGATCAGGTATAAGTTCTACGCAAAATGTTCTTAACACCTATGGCTCAACAAATGATGAAAAACGTTATGGCCGACTTACGCAAGCGCAAGTTACGACTTCGCGTGATGGTGCATCAGCAGTTACCAAAACATCTAACTTTACCTATTACGATAAGAATGGCGATTACAAATTCTTGCTTAAATCAGAAGAAATTGTAGGTGGACCCAAAACCACTTATTACTACGATTTATTTGGTAACAAAACGCAAGTCAGCGTTGAAGCCAAAAACTCATTGGATGTTAATGAAACCCGCAACACATTTAATACTTATTCAACTGACGGCCGTTATTTGGTTTCAACAAAAAATGATTTAGACCAATCAGCAAAAATTACCTCACGAAATGAGTATGGGCAAACTGTCAATGCGGAAGACGCAAATGGTGTTAGCAGTGGTACAACTTATTATGACGCCATGGGCAATCAATATATGCAGAAAAATGCCGATGGCAGTTGGACGCGTACTGAAAGTCGCTGGTGTAATAGTGCCAATGGAATTAGTTGCCCAACAGGTGCTGTTTATCGAATTTATTCGCGTGCATCGGGTGGCAGTAAAGCCTATGAATATTTTGATAAATTGGGCCGTTCAATTCGTAGCAGTAAATTAAATTTCAATGGAGCCAGCTGGAGTATTGTTGATACGGAATACGACAATTTAAGCCGTGTAAAACGCCAATCCAATCCATTTACCTCAAGTGTTCCTCACTCAGGAACTGCTACTGCGTGGACAGTGACTGAATTTGATAATTTCGGTCGCCCAACAAAAATCAAAACGCCTTATGTAGCAGCTAATGATTCTGAATCAACTATAACTTATAGCGGATATTCGACGACGACGACTAACGCATTGGGCCAAACCAAAACCGAAACCAAAAATGGTTTAGGTCAGTTAGTAAAAGTTGAAGACAATGGTGTAACTGTCAACAACCAGCTTCAGAAAGGTACTATTGAATACGAATATGATGTCTATGGCGGATTATTAAAAGCGACAACGACTGCAGTGGATGTAGCGAAGCCCTTTAGTGTTCGTATGTGTTACGACAATCTTGGTCGTAAAACCGCCATGCTTGATCCTGACAAAGGGGGTACTCGCGCTGCGAGTGGTGATGCAACAATTGCCTGTGATCCAGCAGTAACTTACGGGCGTGCCGGTTGGTGGACTTACAAATACAACGGCTTTGGAGAATTGCAAGAGCAATCCGATCCCAAGGGCCAGCGTACACAAATGCATTACGACAAATTGGGTCGCATGATTGGTCGTATTGATGTAAAAGCGAACGGTAGTATCGAAAGCTTTACACAGTGGTTCTACGAAAAAGATGTGAGTGCACAATCAACAGGAATCAATGGAAAATTAACTGCTGTTGTAATGAATACTGCAACTGGAATTACGCAATCTCAAATTAATACCGCATTAACCAATGGTACTGCGTCTTGTACCGAAGGTAATGCGTGTTTCAAAACAGTTTATGAGTTTGATATTTACACACGTCCTACGAATACCAAAACCTGGTACCCGGGTAGCACAACCGCTTACACCTCCTGGATTGAATATGACCCCATCATTGGACGAGTGCTTAAGCAATTTGATCCACTCGATCAACAACTGACAGAAAATGGAAACAAAGTCATCAGTGGAACACAAACCACTTACAACGATTTTGGTTATGTCAGCTCCGTTCGCGATATAGGTTCAGGGCAATTAATTTCAGCAATTACTGAAACCAATGCGCGTGGCCAAGTCACAAAAGAATTACGCGGTAATGGTGCGCTTACACAAAATACATATGATGATTTAACTGGCCAATTAACTAACCAACAAGCAGGAAACGGTTCTGTATTTTCCATACAGAATATTTCCTACAAATGGGACAAAATTGGTAACTTGAAATACCG
>Ga0164241_10006430_pt1 | contig 10730 bp, 6 predicted proteins | sample OricomyardsoilBY_FD_108780 | JGI IMG/M metagenome (GOLD analysis project Ga0164241, IMG submission 108780) | Backyard soil microbial communities from Emeryville, California, USA - Original compost - Back yard soil (BY) | ecosystem: Environmental > Terrestrial > Soil > Unclassified | place: USA... | reverse complement strand
ATCTGCGCGCTGGAGCTCGAATCGGCGGCGGGACTGGCGGGTTCGTTTTGTTTGAACTCCAACACGTCGCCGTTGCGAACGACCAGCACGGGTTCGCCGTCTTTGACCTCGCCGCGCAGGATCGCCTCAGCAAGCGGATCTTCGAGGTAGTGCTCGACCGCGCGACGGAGCGGACGCGCGCCCATCTTTTCGTCGTAGCCTTTTTCGATGAGCAACGCCTTCGCTTCGGCTGAAAACTCCATCTCGATTTTCCGTTCGACCAGACGCTTCGAGAACTTCACCAGCTCGATCTCCACGATCTTGACCAAGTCTTCCTTGTTGAGCGGGCGGAAGAAGATGATGTCGGAAATGCGGTTCAAGAACTCGGGCTTGAACACGCGCTTCGCTTCTTCGAGCACCTTCTCGCGCATTTTTTCCTGATCGCTGAACGCCGCGCCGACCGAGCCGAAGCCCATCGACGTCTGACGTTGCAACAATTGCGCGCCGACGTTCGAGGTCATGATGATGATCGTGTTTCGGAAATCGACCGCACGACCGAGCGAGTCGGTCAAACGGCCGTCCTCAAGGATCTGTAGCAAGAGCTGCAATACATCCGGATGCGCCTTTTCGACTTCGTCGAAGAGGATCACCGAGTAAGGTTTGCGCCGCACGGATTCCGTGAGCTGGCCGCCCTCTTCGTAGCCGACGTAGCCGGGAGGCGAGCCGACCAGGCGGGAAACGGCGAACTTCTCCATGTACTCCGACATGTCGATCTGGATGAGCGCGTCTTGATTGCCGAACATCTGCGCGGCGAGCTGCTTCGCCGTTTCGGTTTTTCCGACGCCGGTCGGACCGACAAACATGAACGAGCCGATCGGGCGACGCGGATCTTTGAGATCGGCGCGTGAACGCCGGAGCGCGCGTGCAATGGACGACGCGGCGATCTCCTGGCCGATGACGACCTTCTGAATCTCTTTTTCGATGCCGAGGAGCTTCTCGCTCTCTTTCTTTTCCATGCGCGAGAGCGGAATGCCGGTCCAGTCGGCGACGACCTGCATCATGAGGTCTTCGTCGATGGCGACGCGTTTCTCCTCGCGAGCCTTCTTCCACGTTTCCGTGGCGGCTTCCTGGCGCGCGCGGAGTTGCTTCTCGTTATCGCGGAATTTCGCGGCTTCTTCGAAGTGCTGCTTGGCAATCGCCTCCTCCTTTTTCGCGCAAACTTCTTCGATCTCCTTCGTGAGATCTTCGATATCGGGTGGACGGGTGAGCGAGGCGATGCGCGCGCGCGAACCGGCTTCGTCCATCACGTCGATGGCTTTGTCGGGGAGGAAACGGCCCGTGATGTATCGGTCGGACAATTTCGCGGCGGACTCGAGCGACTTGTCGCTGAAGGTCGCCTTGTGGTGATCCTCATACTTTCCGCGGATGCCTTTAAGAATGATGATCGTGTCGTCCACCGAAGGCGGTTCGACCTTCACCGATTGGAAACGGCGATCGAGCGCGCTGTCTTTCTCGATGTACTTGCGGTACTCGTTCAGCGTGGTCGCGCCGACGCACTGGAGTTCGCCACGCGAGAGCGCGGGCTTGAAGATGTTCGACGCGTCCATCGCGCCTTCCGCAGCACCGGCACCCACGATCGTGTGGAGCTCGTCGATGAAGAGGATGATGTTCCGCGCGCGTTTGATTTCATCCATCACGGCCTTGATGCGCTCTTCGAACTGGCCGCGGTATTTCGTGCCGGCGACCATGAGCGCGAGATCGAGCGTGATGACTTTTTTCTCGGCGAGAATTTCCGGAACGAGTCCGCCGGCAATTTCCTGCGCGAGACCTTCCACGATGGCGGTCTTGCCCACGCCCGCCTCGCCGATGAGCACGGGATTGTTTTTCGTGCGGCGACAGAGGATCTGGATGACGCGGCGGATTTCGTTTTTGCGACCGACCACCGGATCGAGTTCGCCCTTGCGCGCGAGTTCCGTGAGGTCGCGACCAAACGCTTTAAGCGCGGGCGTCTTGACCTCTTTCTTGCCGTCATCGGCGGAAGCACTGCCGCCGCCGCGTTGGGGAGAGCCGCCGGCCGAGGCTTCTTCGCCGCCACCGGGGAGCCCGCCTTCGCCGCCAGAAAACTGTGGATCGAGCTCGCGCAGGATTTCGTTGCGTGTGCGTTCGATGTCGATGTCGAGGGACTTGAGCACGCGCGCCGCGACGCCTTCGCCTTCGCGGAGGAGGCCGAGGAGAATGTGCTCGGTGCCGACGTACGAGTGATTGAGCGCCTTGGCTTCCTTGCCGGCGAGCGCGAGGACTTTTTTCACGCGCGGCGTATAGGGAATGCTGCCGGTGGTCTTGGTTTCCTGACCGGTGCCGACCTGTTTCTCAACAGCACCGCGAACCGTTTCGAGATCGAGGCCCATTTTCTGGAGCACGCTCACGGCCACGCCCTGACCGAGTTTGATGAGGCCCAGAAGGATGTGTTCCGTGCCGACGTAATTGTGGTGAAAGCGGTCGGCCTCTTTGCGCGCGAGCGCCAGCACTTGCTGCGCTCGCGGTGTGAAGTTGTTCATCGGTTCCATGTGCGTGGTAGGTAAGCGGGCGTGTGTGTTGTTTGTTTAATTAAATGAGATCGGCCGCTCTGCGTGCGGGCGCAGGGTTAATTGTGACTGTTGGAAGTGAAATTTGGTTTCGCAAAAGCGGCAAATTCCGCGCGCAACCGCTCGGCCCGCAGGCTGTCGCGCTGATTCGATTCGAGATCCCGGTCAGTGGTCTGCTGGATGTGGCCCGGCTGTGCCTCGATGAACAGGCGGTCAATGACACAACGGGAATCATCGGGAAACAAACCGAGGTCGATGCCGAGGCGCAACAAGGAGAGCAGATTCATCGCCTCGCCGGAGCTGAGCAGATGGCTGTGTTGAAGAATCCCATACGCGCGGCCGATCTTGTCGAAGATCTTGGCCGAGTCGCTCTCCATCAGTTTCGCACGGGCGTTCTGCTCATGTTCGACGATCGAGTTCAGGACGCTGCCGAGGCGCTTGATGATCTCTTCTTCGGATTCGCCGAGCGTCGTCTGGTTGGAAATCTGGAAAATGCTGCCGCTCGCGTCGGAGCCTTCGCCGAACAGGCCGCGCACGACCATGCCGAGTTGGTTCACCGCGCGGACGACCTTCTCCATCTGGTTCGAAATGACCAACGCCGGCAGGTGCATCATCGCGGAGGCGCGCATCCCCGTGCCGAGATTGGTCGGGCACGCGGTGAGATAGCCGAGCGTGGGCGAGAACGCATAATCGAGCGCCTCCTCGAGCGCGCTATCGAGCTCGTTGATGGCGTTCCAGGTTTTCTTGAGCTGAAACCCTGCACGGAGAACTTGGATACGCAGATGATCCTCTTCGTTGATCATCACGGAGAGCGTCTGGTCGCGACTGATCACGACGCCCGCGCCGGCCTTCGCGCCGCTGAGTTCGCGACTGATGAGATGGCGTTCGACGAGAATCTGTTTCTCGAGCTCGCTGAGCTCACCCACCGCGACGTTCAGCCCGCGCTTCATTTGATCGGCGCCAGCGACGGCCTCGCGGCAGGCCTCAAAAATCAATCCCCGCTGCGCCTCGCGGGCCCAGCCCGGGAAGGAGTTTCCCGCGATATTCCGAGCCAGGCGGATGCGCGTCATCAGCACGATCGCGCATTTGCTGCTCGACGTGTCGGTCAACTCGGACGGCGTGGCAATGAGCGACGCGATCGTCATGGGCTTAACGCGCGAGCTTTTGCCCGAAGGCTTGTTTGACTTGGTTGATTTCATCGCGGAAACGGGCGGCGTCTTCGTAACGCTCGGATTTGATGGCGTCCTCGAGGTTGCCCTCGAGTTGAGTGAGGCGGTCGTAGAGTGATTTACGGTCGAGGGCCTTTTGCGGGACCTTGCCCGTGTGGTTGGTGCCCTTGTGCATGTTGTCGAGCATCGGCTCGACCATGCTGTTGAAGGTCTCGTAGCAATGCGGACAACCGAAGCGGCCGTGCTTCTTAAAATCGTTCTGGGTGAACCCGCAGTGTTCGCAGCGCAAAGTGTCCGAAGAACCCTCCGGCGAGAGCGACGCCTTCAAGAGCAGATCCGAAAGCGAAAAGCCGCTGGGATCGGTCACGCCTTTGGCTTGGGCGCACGACTCGCAGAGGTCTACCTTATGAATCTTGTTATTAACGATCTGCGTGAGATGTACCGTCGCATTTTTCGAACAGAGGTCGCATTTGAGAGGGCTGGCCATGGGTAAAATATAGCACGTCCGAACTAAGTATCGACACGGCGGACATAAAATTATGACGAGCGTGTGACATCAATGGATGAATGCATCTGCACCAACCATGCCACGAGCGTTTCCGCTGGCAAGACCTCGACGGCCCTCGTGCGACAGAAAAACCCACGCGTCCAACCCGCGCCGAAGTCGCGCCCTGAGACACGCGCTGTGCGCGCTTATGGCGCACCGCGTTAAAAATGAAAAACGCGAGGACCTGATATCCTCGCGCCAAACCGTCCGCGCTCCACGTTTCAAATACGCGTGCCTTCCGTGAGCACCCGCCGGCGGAAAGCCGCGAGCACTTGCGTGAAGACTTTGCCCGGCTTGCCGTCGCCTACTTCGCGACCGTCGAGCTTCACCACGGGAATCACTTCGGCGCCGGTGCCGGTGAGGAAACACTCATCGGCGTTCCAGACGTCGTAGCGCGTCATGTCGGCCTCGCGGATGGACACACCGATCTCCTTGGCGATGTCGAAAATCGTATCGCGGGTGATTCCTTTCAGTGCCCCTTGCGACGCCGCGGGCGTGATGATTTCGCCCTTATGAACCACGAAAATATTATCGCCCGTGCACTCGGCGACGTAGCCTTGGTCGTTCAACATGATCGCTTCGAGCGCGCCTGCCTGGCGGGCCTCGATCTTCGCGAGGATATTGTTGAGATAATTCAGCGACTTCACCGCCGGCGGCAGCGCGGCCGGGCTCGTGCGGCGCGTCGCCACCGTGACGATCTCAAGGCCCTTCGTGTAGTGCTCCGCCGGATAAAGCGCGATCTTGTCGGCGATGATGACGATCGAGGGCTTCGGGCACAGCCAGGGCGAAAGCCCGAGATCGCCGACGCCGCGCGTCACCACCAGGCGGATATAGCCGTCCTGGAGGTTGTTGGCGCGACACGTTTCGATGGTGGCGTCCGCGATTTCTTGGCGCGACCACGGCATTTTCAAGAGCAACGCCTTGGCCGAATACTCGAGGCGCTCCAAGTGCTGATCGAGGCGGAAGATGTTTCCCTGATAGATGCGGATGCCCTCGAAAATCCCGTCGCCGTAGAGCAAGCCATGATCGAACACGGAGATCTTGGCGTCGGCTTGATCGACGAGTTTCCCATCGAGATAAATCTTCATCCCGCACGCTAGGAAGCGTCTGTCCCGCTTGTCCAGTCTGCGCAGGTCAACTGTGCGGTGTCGTGGTCGAACTTGCCACCCACTGTGCCGACTCCTTGTTTCGGCGCCCATGGTTTCGCCCCCGCGTTCATCCCGTTTTGTCCGGCTTGAATATCTCACTCTCCTGCTGCTCGCAGTTCTCGGCTTCGCCGTGTTCCTCCCTCGCTGCCGCGCCTCAAAACCGCCGGCCCCCCAATCGCTGCCCCAAGCGGAAACGCCGTCGGGAAAACGGATAACTAATCTTACCGTTCCCGCTATTTAACGGTGAACCAGTTCGCCTGTTTGCTTTCCTAACGCGCCATTCCCACTCTCCGCACCAAGACACGCATGACCGCCGCACCTATCGCGCCCGCTCAAAATTTAACCTACGTCGTCGGGCATAAAAACCCCGACGCGGACGCGATCTGCTCGGCCATCGCCTACGCGGCTTTCAAGGAAGCGCGCGGCGAGCGCGGCTATGTGGCCGCCCGCTGCGGCAACTCCAACGCCCGCATCGACACCATCCTCCAGAAATTTCGGCAGCCGCTGCCGCTTTATCTGAGCGACGTCACTCCTCGCGTGCGCGACGTCATGGTGACCAATGTCGTCTCCGTCGCTGAAAACGCCACCTGCGCCGAAGCGCTCGAGCTCATCGACGAACACGACGTCCGTATCCTTCCCGTCACGACGGAAGACCGCCGCGTGCTCGGCTCCATCTCGGTTTTCCAACTCGGTGGTCACTTCATTCCCCGCCTCCGCGAGCCGCGCGAGATGCGCAAGGTCAGCACCTCGCTCGCCCACATCACCCGCGCCCTCAAGGCCCGCGTCATCCACCTGACCAACGCCGACGAATGCCAGGATCTCTACGTCCGCGTTGGCGCGATGGACGTTCGTTCGTTTGGCAAAGTTTCCGAAGGCGACGGCATCCCGGCTAATCGCACCGTGATCATCGTCGGCGATCGGTGGGACATTCAGCAGCGCTCCATCCAGATCGGCGTCCGCGCGCTCGTCGTCACCGGCAGCCTGCCCGTCGAAGCCGAGGTCGTTCAGCAGGCCAAAGCCGCCGGCGTCAGCCTCATCGTGAGTCCTTTCGACTCCGCCACGACCGCGTGGCTCGTGCGCACCGCGTCCACCATCGACAGCCTCATCGACCGCAAATTCGCCTCCGTCAGCGCTGACATCCGCCTCGCCGATCTGCGCAAAAAGGCCGCCACCTCGACCGCTCCCGCATTCATGGTGCTCGACGACACCGGCAAGCTCCAGGGCATCCTCACCAAGACCGACATGCTCAAACCGGTGAAAACGCGCCTCGTGCTCGTCGATCATAACGAGATGACCCAGGCCGTTTCCGGCGCGGCCGAAGTCACCGTCGCCGAGGTCATCGACCATCACCGTCTCGGTTCTTTGAATACCCAGCAGCCGATCTTGTTCATCAATGAACCCGTCGGCTCCACCTGCACGATCGTCGCCGATCTTTTCCGCCGCGAAGGACTGAAGCCATCTCCCGAGATCGCCGGCATCATGATGAGCGGCATCATCTCCGACACGCTGCACCTCAACAGCCCCACAACCACCGAGAAAGACGGCTCCGTCCTCGCCTGGCTTTCGGGCATCGCCGGCGTCAATTCCCGTGAACTCGCCGACACCATTTTCAGCTCCGGCTCCGTCATCCTCGCCAGCCCGCCCGACAAAGTTATCCGCACCGATTTCAAAATCTACGAGGAAGACACCGTCCGCTTCGCCGTTTCCCAAGTCGAAGAGCTCGGCTTCGGCAATTTCTGGCAACATTCCCGTCAGCTTTGCGCCGCCCTTCAAAAACTCTGCGACGATGAACAACTCGCGTTCGCCTGTCTCCTCGTCACCGACATCAACACGCAAAACTCCCTCATGCTCGTGAAGGGCGACGCCGACTTCATCAGCCGCATCTCCTATCCGCACGTCGAGAAGGACGAGATCTTCGACCTGCCCGGAATCGTCAGCCGCAAGAAACAACTCATCCCGTACATCACCTCGCTTTTGAAAGAGCTCCAGGCCGACGGTATCGTGCCTCACCCGCGCTCCACCTCCGAGGCCTCTTTTTCCGCGATGCCTCAGCCCGCCGTCAGCGCGAAAGCCTGAGCGCGCACATCACGCCGCGGCACCGCCGCTGATCGCCCGCGCGCGGGCTGTCGTCCGACAAGGGATCGTAAGTAATTTCAGGATCTGCGCGGCGAAAAATCCGCCCCGCCGGTTCCCGCGCGCTTCCCGCGCAAAAGCTGCATTGCGTCGCCCGCCACGCGTGTCCTTAGCTCACGTTCTCCATGTCAGCCGACACCACCGCGAACTCCGCCACGCCAGCACCCGCGCCCAGCGATTTCATCCGCGACATCGTTGCCCAGCACGTCGCGGAACAACGCTACGCGAAAATCGTCACGCGGTTCCCGCCCGAGCCCAACGGCTACCTCCACATCGGCCACGCGAAATCGATCTGCCTGAACGTCGGCATCGCCCGCGAAAACAACGGCCGCTGCAACCTCCGCATGGACGACACCAACCCCGCGAAGGAGGAAATTGAATACGTGGACTCCATCGTGGCCGACGTGAAATGGCTCATCGCCGGCTGGGCCGACGACTGTCTCGGTTTCAAGGCGAAGGGCGCCACTCCCGCGCTCAGCGATGCAGGCGGCAAGCCCGACTATTACCTCGCGCCCGCCCCGTCCGCGGACGCCCCCGACGCCGAGCCCTTCTTCGCCAGCAGCTACTTCGACCAGCTCTACGCCTTCGCCGTTTCGCTGATCGAAAAGGGCAAAGCCTACGTCGACGACCTCAGCCCCGAAGACACCGACTTGTATCGAGGTTCTCCCGACAAGCCGGGCCGCGACTCGCCTTTCCGCACGCGTTCCGTCGAGGAAAACCTCGACCTTTTCGCCCGCATGAAAGCCGGCGAATTCCCCAACGGCGCCCGTTCGCTGCGCGCCAAGATCGACATGAGCGCGCCCAACATCTGGCTGCGCGATCCGCTCATCTACCGCATCCGCCACACCGCCCACCACCAGACCGGCGACAAGTGGTGCATCTATCCGCTCTACGATTTCGCTCACTGCCTCAGCGATTATCTCGAAGGCATCACTCACTCGATCTGCACCGTTGAGTTCGAAGTCCATCGCCCGCTTTACGACTGGATGCTCGAAAACCTCGAACTGCCCCGTGCGCTCCCGCACCAGTACGAATTCACGAAGCTCATCCCGAGCTACATGATCGTGTCGAAGCGGCGCCTCATCCAGCTCGTGAACGAAAAGATCGTCACCGGCTGGGACGACCCGCGCATGCCGACGATTTCAGGACTGCGTCGCCGCGGCGTCACCGCCGAAGCACTACGCCGCTTCGTCATGGGCACCGGCGTGACCAAGTTCGACGCGTTGACGGATATCGCCGTTTTCGAGCACACCGTCCGCGAAGACCTCAACGCCCTCGCCCAGCGCCGCCTCGCCGTCCTCCGGCCGATCAAACTCGTCCTCACCAATCTCGCCGCCGATGAAGTCATCGAGGTGGACGCGACCAACAACCCGCAGGACGAAACGCCCACGACGCGCAAAGTCGCTCTCACCCGCGAAGTCTTCATCGAGTCCGACGATTTCGCCGAAGTCCCGCCGCCAAAGTATTTCCGTCTCAAACCCGGCGGCGAGGTCCGCCTGAAATACGCCTGCATCATCAAGCTCGACGAGATCGTGAAAGACGCCGACGGGAAATTGATCGAGCTCCGCTGCACCGCCGATCTGAGCACGCGCTCCGGCGGTCCCAACTCGGACAAAAAAGTGAAAGGCACCATTCACTGGGTAAGCGCGTCCCAAAGCATCGACGCGGAAGTCCGCCTCTACGACCGCCTCTTCACCGTTCCCGAGCCCGGCGCCGAAGATGATTTTCTGAAAGTGGTGAATCCCAACTCGCTCGAAACCGTCATCGCGAAACTCGAATCGTCTCTCGCCGACGCGAAACCGACCGAGCGTTTCCAGTTCGAGCGTCTCGGCTACTTCACGCTCGACGCCAAAGATTCCCGCACCGGCCAGCCCGTCTTCAACCGCACGCTCTCGCTGAAAGACGCCTGGGCCCCCGCGAAGAAGTGAGGTGGAACGCGCACTTGCTCCGAGCGCGCTGTCCCCCCTCGCACAGGCCATCACCTCCGCGCATCCGCCAAAGCGATACCGAGGTCCACGCGCTTCTCGTAGATCGCCTTGCCGATGATGACGCCGTCCAGATTCGCGTGACGTTTCGCCAGCGCGCCCAGCGCGCCGACATCGGATTGCTGCGACACGCCGCCCGACGCGATCACCCCGCATTTCACGTGGTTCAACATCGCTTCCTGCGCCGCGAGATTCGGCCCGGTCAACATGCCGTCGGTTCCGATGTCCGTGTAGATCAGCGTCCGCACGCCGATCGCATCCATGCGTTGCGCCAGTCCGAGCGCACTCGTGCCGGTCGTATCGACCCAGCCCTTGACCGCGACCTGTCCGTTCTTCGCGTCGATCCCCACGGCGATCCGTTCGCCAAACGCCTTTACCAATTCCGCCACAAATTCCTCGCTCTCCGCCGCGCGCGTGCCGATCACGACCCGCGTCACGCCGAGCCCGAGCGCACGCTCCACCGCCAGCCGCGAACGCATACCTCCGCCCAACTGCACCTTCATCCCAAGCGACGCGATGGACCGCACAACCGAGAGGTTCTGCGACTCGCCGGAAAACGCGCCGTCCAGATCGACGACATGCACCCAGCTCGCGCCCGCCGCTTTGAACTGCGCCGCCACCTCGGCAGGATTTTCTGAATACACCGTTTCCTGATCGGCGCGTCCCTGTGTGAGACGCACGCAGCGGCCGCCCTTGATGTCGATGGCTGGATAAATCGTCATGAGTAAACGCCCAGCAACTCACGCGAACCCATCCCGACGCAAAGAAAAATCTTCGTCGGCCGCTCCACGCGATTCTCCGCCGGCCGATCCGAAAATCCTGTCCCGACGCCGCCCGTCCCATTCGCGTTCACTAGCGTCCATGGCAGGCTGTCGCTTCGCTCGGTAACGTGGTTAAAAAATTGCCGCCCCACGACTTTCGCCAACCTTGCCCGCATGGCCAAATTCCATCCGCCCGAGTTTCTCACCGCGCTGCTCCACGCCCGTTCTCCGTCGGGCTACGAATTCGAAGCGCAAAAGGTATTCGACGATTACGTGAAACCCGCCGCCGATGCCTACGCGAAGGACGCGATGGGCAATCGCATCGCGACACTGAATCCCGCCGGGGATCCCGTTCTCATGCTCGCCGGCCACATGGATGAGCTCGGCCTCATCATCACTTATGTGAACAAAGACGGCTTCATT
>Ga0164241_10006429_pt1 | contig 10730 bp, 13 predicted proteins | sample OricomyardsoilBY_FD_108780 | JGI IMG/M metagenome (GOLD analysis project Ga0164241, IMG submission 108780) | Backyard soil microbial communities from Emeryville, California, USA - Original compost - Back yard soil (BY) | ecosystem: Environmental > Terrestrial > Soil > Unclassified | place: USA... | reverse complement strand
CCGTCACTGAAGACCGCCGAGTTCAACGTGGCGTAGAAGTTGTCGGTGTACGGCACGACCGAACCGAGATACTTCTTCACGAGGTCGGGATGGTGCTGCACGGCTTCCGAGAACGAGCAGAAGATGATCCCGAGTTCGGCCAGCTTGTCGCGGAACGTGGTCGCCACCGACACACTGTCGAAGACAGCGTCGACGGCCACCCCGGACAGCATCATCTGCTCCACCAGCGGAATCCCGAGCTTCTCGAACGTCTTCCGGACCTCGGGATCGACTTCATCCATGCTCGACAGCGCAGGCTTCTTCTTCGGCGCAGAGTAGTACGAGATCGCGTTGTAGTCGGTCGGCTGGATGCGCAGGTTGTGCCACGTCGGCTCTTTCATCGTGAGCCAGGCGCGATACGCCTTGAGACGGAACTCGAGCAGCCATTCCGGCTCGTTCTTGATCGCCGACAGACGACGGACGACGTCCTCGCTGAGGCCGGGCGGGAAGGTGTCCGCCTCGACGTCCGTCTCGAAGCCGTACTTGTACTCGCGTGTCGCGAGCTGTTCGATGGTTTCAGTAGAAGTAGACATAGCTAAATCGAGAACGACGTGCCGCAGCCGCAGGTGTTCTTCGCGTGCGGGTTCTGAAAGAGAAAGCCGCGGCTCAGCAGCGTCGAGTCGTAGTCGAGCGTGGTGCCGTCGAGCAGGCGGTGGCTGCGCGCATCGGTCCAGATCCGCACGCCGCTCGGCCCGTCGAAAATCAAGTCTGTCTCGCGCGGCGAGGGCTCCCACTCGAACACGTACTCGAAACCAGAGCAGCCGCCAGCTTTGACGCCGACGCGCAATCCACGCGCTTCGGTGTATTGCTTCTCGAGCAGCTTCTGAATCTGAACCGCGGCGTTTTCGGTGACCGCAATCATCGCGATGCCTGCTTTCTCATGAGGGCGACCGGCACGACATCCGGCGGCGGTGCCGGCAGCGCCATGTCGACCGCCAACTCGGCAACGGACGTCGCGGCCAGCGCCGAGATGATGCGGTCCTTGATGCGCCACAACGGGTCGCGGATGTTGCACTTGGTGTACTGGTCGCAGCTGTGATCGGAATCCGAACACGCGGTGACAGTCAGGGGACCATCGACGGCCTGGATGACGTCGGCAACCGAGATACTCGCCGCCGGCCGGCTCAAGCCGTAACCGCCCTTGATGCCGTGATGGGACGCGAGCAGTCGGCCGCGCACCAGCTTCTGCAGCACCTTGGCGAGCAGTTCCGTGGGGATGTCGTACGCCTCGGCCAACTCACGAGCCGAGAGGGCGCCTTTGTCGGCATGGGCGGCCAGGTGCCTCATGGCGAGCAATGCGTAGTCAGCCTTCTTCGACAGCCTCAACATAGTGATCCTTCGGGAGGGAATATCCGACCGAACGGGTCCATCTTATCGTTCAGACATGAAACGCGGCAAGCAGGTTTCGCGGCTAAGTTGTTGATGAGACAGGTCTTGATAAGAGCGGCTCTTGGCTCCGGGCTTGGGGAAGTGTGTCACCTCCAGGCGTGACCTGCCCTGTCATGCCGCCGTACTACACTGGCCCCGTGCTCATAGCGCTCTCCGTTGTCCTCGGTGTCGCCGCCGGCGCGCTCGTCGTCCGACTCCTGTGGCTCGCGGACCGGAATGCCCTCGCAGCCAAGGCCGCGCGGCTCGATGCCGAACGGCAAGCGGCCGTCCGTGAAGCTGACGCCGAACGCGCCCGCAGCGCCGAAACGCAGGCGCAGACGCGCGACGCCTTCGCCGCGCTTTCCCGCGACGCGCTGCGGGACAACCGGCAGGATTTTCTCCACAACGCGGACGCGCTGCTCAAACCGATGCGCGACACGCTCGACAAAGTGCAGTCGCAGCTCGCGAGCGTGGACAAGGATCGCGAAGGCTCGTTCCGCGAAGTGGTCGCGCGGCTGGGGGCGGTTGCCGAAGGTCAGGAGCAACTGCGGCAGGCCACCGAGACGCTTTCTCGCTCGCTTCGCTCCCCGAACGTTCGCGGCCGTTGGGGCGAACTCCAGCTCAAGACTATCGTCCAGCTCGCGGGCATGCTGGAGCAGTGCGACTTCGTCGAAAAGCCGAACACGACGGGGGACTCCGGTTCGCGGCAGACGCCTGACATGGTGGTACGGCTGCCTGGCGGCACGCAGATCGTGATCGACTCGAAGGTACCGATCGACGCGTATCTGGACGCGGTGTCGGCGAAAGATGACGCTCGCCGAAACGAATGTCTGGCGCTCCATGCCAGACAGGTTCGCGAACACATCCGGAATCTCGCGTCGAAGGAGTACTGGAAACAGTTTCAGCCCGCGCCGGACTTCGTCGTCATGTTCCTGCCGCTCGAACCCCTGCTGTCAGCGGCATTCGAACAGGACGGCCGCCTGCTCGAACAATCCGCGGCGCAACGCGTGATTCCGGCAAGCCCGATGACGCTTCTGGCGCTCTTGAAAGCCGTGGCGTACGGATGGCAGCAGCGGCAGCTGGCGGAAAGCGCCGAGCAGATTCAACTGATCGGCCGGGAGCTCTACGAGCGGCTGGCCACGATGACGGGTCACCTTGAAGCGGTGGGAACGAACATCCGCCAGGCCGCCGACAGCTACAACAGCTTCATCGGATCACTCGAGCGCAACGTTCTGTCGAGCGCGCGGCGGTTCAAGGAGCTGGGCGTCGCGTCAACGAAGGATCTCGACGAACTCGAGCCGTTGCGGCTCGACGTCCGGGCCGTTGTCAAGGCAGAGCTGACCGGCCGCCGGGAGCCGGACCTTCTGAGCACGGGCAACGAGACGGAGCACTAGAGCCCGAAGTCCTATTTCATTTCTACCGTCAGCGAGACCTGTGCGCGAATTTCGATCTCGCCCGCTGTCACAGGCGTAGAGACCTCAGCGGCTTGAGCGCGCTGCATCAGCATCACGGGCATCGGCTGCTTCGGGGCCATGCGCATGTTCGCGTCTTCAATCCGGAGGATCGTGCCGAGCGATCGTTTCGCGCCTGTGGCGATGGCCTGCGCGCGCGCAAGCGCATCCTGCACGGCCGCCGCGAGCGCCTCGTTCTGCACCGCGTTCTCGTTCTTCAAGTCGAAGGTCGGGCCCGTCACCGACAACGCGATGTTCTTCGGACTGTTGACCGCGTCGAGGACAGCCGGCAACCGGTCGAGATTGTCGACGCGTACTTCGATCTGGTTGCGCGCGACGTAACCGCGCAGTGTGCTCTTGCCGTTGTTCCAGTCGAACTCCGGCGTCAGCGAAACAGCGGTCGTGCGAATGGCGTCGGCCGCGACACCCGCGCCCTTGAGGGCCGACTGCACAGCCGTCATCGCCTCGGCGTTGCGATTGCGCGCGACGGCCGACTGCGCGTCTCGCGCCTCGGTCGACACGGTGATCCACGCCCGATCGGGGGCGCGCTTCAGCGTCGCTTCACCCTGCGTGACGATCGCCGGCGCGGGCGGCGCCATGGGCGGCATCTGCGCGGCGGCAGGACGGGCGAACAACAGGGCGACGGCAAGAACGAACAGAACGCGCTTCATGGGAATACCTCCACGGCTCACGGCTGACGAAGGACGGTCCACAAACATGGAACGCGGGGAGCAGAATTTCTTGCGGCGGGCGTGTGCGGCCGGACGGACGCCCGATGTTCCGAAGTACTAGAGCCGCACCAGCTTCGGCACGGCAGCAATGAGAAACTCGGAGACGTCCTGCTCGGTGAGTTGCTCGACGGATTTACCTCCGGCGATGTGTTGCTCTTCGACGACGGTGCCGCGCCGGCCGGGCACGTAGCTCATCCGTCCGACGACAGCCGTTCGAGATCCCGTCGAGTCGAGCTCCAGTTCGAGAAACGTCTGCGGCGACTTGTCGGACACCATCCGCACGCTGCCGGCAGGCGTGTTCACTGAGAATGCCTCACCCGTCGCGGTCGCGCTGAGCACTTGCGCCGTCTGGCGCACGAGTGGCACCGCGAGGTCGGCGAGAAACACTTCGAACGCCTGTGCCGCCTCGTCCGTGCGCACGCGGCTGGCCGCGGCCTCTTTCCTAGCCTCGTCGAGCGAATGAAGGATGCGCTTGCGTAATTCGGAGACGTCCATTCTGCATAGGTTACTTTTTCGCCACGTGGATCGCCATGAGGCCGCCGAGGACCGGGATATGGCGAACGTCCCGGAAACCGGCGGACAGGAGCATCCCAGCCACACGGCTTGCGCCGGGATAACGACGAATGGACTGCGGGATGTACCGGTACGTATCGGGATCGCCATGTAGGGCGACGCCGAGCGTCGCCCCGACCATCGTCAGATACGCAAGGTACGCGACGCGAAGCGGGGCCCACCCGGGGCGATTGAAGTCGAGCGAACAGAGGACGCCGTCATCGGTCAGCACGCGATGGATCTCCGCAATCGCGCGCGCGAGATCCGGCACGTTCCGCAGCCCATATCCCGTCGTGACGCGGTCGAATGAACCGGAGGCGACGGGTAGCGCACACATGTCACCTGCCACCCATGCGATGGCCACATCGCACGGCTTGGCTTGCGCGATCTCGAGCATGCGGAGCGTGATGTCGAGCCCTGTCGCGCGCGCACCCGCTGCCGCAGCCAGCAACGCGAGGTCACCGGTGCCGCAAGCCAGATCGAGCACGCGTGTGCCGTGGCCTACGCGTGCAAGGGCAATGAGGCGGCGCTTCCATCGCTGATCGAAACCGAACGACAGCAGGCGCGTGATCAGATCGTACCGGTCGGCGATCGTCGCGAACAGGCGCCGCACGTAGCGCGCCTTGGTCGTCGCGCTGTCAAAGGCGTGCGCCAGCGATTGGTTTCGGGTTTCGTCAGCCACGTCTCGGCCGCATCATAATGTGCCGATGCTTCCGTCACAGACGGTCGAGAACTACCTGAAGACCATCTATCTCGCGCAGGTCACCGGCGGCGCGTCTGACGAGCTGGTCCCCATGGGCCATCTGGCCTCAGCCCTTCGCATCGTCCCCGGCACTGCGACGACGATGGTGAAGACGCTGGCCGAGTCGGGACTCGTACGCTACGAGCCCTACATGGGTGTGCGGCTGACGGAGGCTGGCGAGCGGCTGGCGAGCCGCGTGCTCCGCCGGCATCGCCTTGTAGAGCTGTTCCTCGTGAAGATTCTCGGCATGAGCTGGGCGGACGTGCACGATGAGGCTGAGCGTCTCGAGCATGCCGTCTCCGATCGTCTGATCGACCGTATCGACGAAATGCTCGGTCACCCCGCGGTCGATCCACACGGCGATCCGATTCCAACGGCTGAGGGCACGCTCGACCAACCGAACTACGCCGACCTGCTCACGGCGCCTGTTGGCCCCACCCTCGTCATCGCGCGCGTGCTCGATCAGGACCCGGATTTTCTTCGCTTCATCGAGCAGCGCCATCTCATGCCGGGCGCAGAAGTTGTGATCGACGGCCGGGATCCGGCGGCCGATTCCGTTCGCATTCGATCGATATCCGGGAGCGCGACCACGATCGGGACGCGCGCCGCCTCGAAGCTCCTGGTCAAGGCCTGACCGACCACAGGGCGGGCTCGGCTTGCGGGGATCTTCGACATGTGCCAGACTTTGACTGGTCAAAAGTTGAAATCATCAAAAATCAAAAATTCACCGAGGCTGTGACCGATGCCCTTCCCGCTTCCGCTTCTCCTCGTTCTGGCGCAAGGCCCGGCACCGTCCCCGCAGCCGGCTGAACCGGCTGGCATCGAAGACAACAGCTTCCTCGTGGAAGAGGCCTACAACCAGGAGCGCGGGGTGGTGCAACACATCTCGACGTTCTCGCGCGGGCAGACCGGCGACTGGCTCTACACGTTCACGCAGGAATGGCCGTTCAATCCATCGCCCCAGCATCAGTTGAGCTACACCGTGGCCCTGACGTCGGCTGATGGACGAATGGGCGTCGGCGACGTCTGGGTGAACTGGCGCTATCAGGTCGCCAACACGGAGCGGTTGGCGATCGCCCCACGAGCCAGCGTGTCTATCCCCTCCGGCAGCGCAAGTGACGGCCGGGGTGCGGGCGGCGCCGGCATCCAGGTGAATCTGCCAATCAGCGTGCGCGTGCGCGGCGGTGATGTCGAGCTTCATTCGAACGCCGGCGCCACGTTCTATCCGCGGGTACAGGATGCGGTTGGCGACACGGCGCGTACGGCCGGCGTCACGGTTGCGCAGAGTGCGGTGTGGCGCGCGCGCCCACGGTTCAACGTTTTCACGGAAGTTGTCTTCGCGCGTCAGCAAGACGTCGTGGCCGCCAATACCACGACGTGGAGCACGAGCGCCGTCGTCAATCCCGGCGTGCGCTGGGCATGGAATCTTGCCAACGGTACGCAGATCGTGCCGGGCTTCTCGGTGCCGGTGGATGTGAAACAGCCCGCCGGAGACCGTTGGAGCGTGTTCGCCTATCTCAGCATCGAGCATCCCTTCGGACGCCACCATGAGTAGCCCCGGGACTGAGCAACCCACGCCCCCGCACGACGAGCCTCACGATCCGGCCGCATGGCGACTGGCCGCGACGGCGAAGAGCCTGGCGGAGGTCCACGGCACGATCGCCGTTCCACGCACCCTTGGCTTCTGGCGAAAGCTCCTCGCGTTCTCGGGCCCGGGCTATCTGGTGGCCGTCGGCTACATGGATCCCGGCAACTGGGCGACGGACCTGGCCGGCGGATCGCAGTTCGGCTACACGCTGCTCAGCGTGATCCTGCTGTCGAACCTGATGGCGATCCTGCTGCAGTCACTCTGCGCCAAACTCGGCATCGTCACCGGACGGGACCTGGCGCAAGCTTGCCGCGATCACTACTCGGCGCCCGTCTCGTTCGTCCTGTGGATCCTCTGCGAGATCGCGATCTGCGCGTGTGACCTGGCGGAGGTCATCGGGTCGGCGATCGCGCTCAATCTGCTCTTCGGCATCCCACTCATCTGGGGCGTGTGTCTGACGGCGCTCGACGTGCTCGTTGTGATGTACCTCCAGAACAAGGGCTTCCGATACATCGAAGCGCTCGTCATCACGCTGATCGTCACGATTGGCGGCTGCTTCTTCGCGGAAATCATCTTTTCGCGCCCCGACGTCAAGGCCGTGTTCGCCGGCTTTCTGCCGACGACCGAGATCGTGCGCAACACGGAGATGCTCTACGTGGCCATCGGCATCCTCGGCGCGACGGTGATGCCGCACAATCTCTACCTGCATTCGTCCATCGTGCAGACACGGAAATACGAGCGGACGCCCGAAGGCAAGGCCGAGGCGATCAAGTTCGCGACGATCGACTCGACGGTCGCGCTGATGTTCGCGCTCTTCATCAACGGCGCGATTCTCGTGGTGTCGGCCGCGAGCTTCTACGGCACCGGCCAGGAGGTCGCGGAAATCCAGGACGCGTTCAGGCTGCTTTCACCAATGCTCGGCGTGTCGGTCGCGAGCACGCTCTTCGCCGTCGCCTTGCTCGCGTCGGGCCAGAACTCCACCCTCACGGGGACGCTGGCGGGACAGATCGTGATGGAGGGTTTCCTGCGCATCCGGTTGCGCCCGTGGCTGCGCCGCCTCATCACGCGACTGATCGCGATCGTGCCCGCCGTGATCGTCACCGCGATCTATGGCGAGCATGGCACGGCGACCCTGCTGGTGCTGAGTCAGGTCGTGCTCAGCCTGCAACTCTCGTTCGCCGTCATTCCGCTCGTGGCCTTCACGAGCGACCGGAAGAAGATGGGCCAGTTCGTGAATCCCCTGTGGGTGAAGGTGCTGGCGTGGTCGACCGCGGCGATAATCGTCACGTTGAACGTGAAGTATCTCGTCGACTACTTCGGGATCACGGGGTGGCTGACGAGCATCGTCAGCTGAAAACAAGATGTATCGCAGGATTCTGGTCGCTCTCGAGAACAGCCGCGCGGACGACAGTCTTATTCCGCACGTGGCGCAACTGGCGACGCTCGTCGGCGCCGAGTTGTTGCTCATTCACGTGGCGGACGGTTTCGCCGCGCGCCATTTCGACAACTTGAAGCTGGCTGAGTCGGAGGAAATTCGCACCGATCGCGCGTACCTGCAGGCACGGGCGGATGCGCTGACAGCCCAAGGACTGCGTGTCGGGATTCATCTCGCGATGGGCAATCCGCCCGCCGAAATCCTGAAGGCCGCCGACAGTAACGCGTGCGACCTGATTGCGATGACCACGCACGGCCATCGCTTTCTTCAGGACTTGTTCTACGGCAGCACGATCACGGCCGTGCGGCACAAGAGCCCGATCCCCGTGCTCCTCGTGCGCGCGAAATAACGCGCCAGGTCTGGCCATCCGGGCCACGACACGCGGTGCCGCTCACAACGATCGTGCGACACCAGATGTGGCTAGTCCCTGTACTCCGCGAACGAGGTCGGGGTTTCCCACACGCGCACGGCGTAGACGTCGAGGCCGTGGTGCTTCGCCATATCGAAGATGAGCTTGGCGATGTGCTCGACGGTCGGATTCGAGTCCGTCTTGAAGATCGGCTCATGAAGCGCTTCGAGCGGCCCGACCAGCGGATCATCCTCCCGCAGGATCATCTTGTGGTCCAGTTCACGATCGATCCAGCCCTTCACGATGCGCTTGATGTCCGAGAAATCGACGACCATGTTCCGGCCATCGAGTTCCGGCGTCCGCACATCGACCTCGACAATCGCGTTATGCCCATGCGGATGTTTGCAGATTCCGTCGTAGTCGAGCAGCCGATGGCCATAGCAAAAGTCGATGCGCTTGGTGACGAGATACATGGCCTCACTGTACCCTAGCGGACACGAACGATGGTGGCTTCGGCGGTACTTCTTTCAGGCGGACTCGATAGCGCCGTGTTGCTCGCCGACGAGCTCACGCGGACCGACACGGTCTGGCCCATTCATGTCCGCGCCGGACTGGCTTGGGAACCGGCTGAAGCGAAAGCCATTGCGCACCTGCTCGCCCACGCACCCTTTGCCGGCCGCGCGCAGCCGCTCACGCCTCTCACCGTCGACATGCGTGACGTATATCCGGCGACGCACTGGGCAGTGGTCGGGGCGGCGCCCGGCTATGACCAACCGGACGAGGACGTGTATCTCGACGGACGCAACATCATTCTCACGGCCAAAGCCGCGGTGCTCGCCGCGCGCTTGGGCGTGTCGCGCCTCGTGCTCGGCCCACTCGCGGGCAATCCCTTTCCAGACGCGACACGCGAATTCTTCGACACGATGAGCCGCGCGATGTCGCTCGGCCTTGCGCGCTCCGTGGAGATCGCCGCGCCGTTCCGCGCACTTCATAAGGCTGACGTCATCCGGCTCGGTGCGTCGCTGGGCGTCCCCCTCGAAAAGACGATGTCGTGTATGTCGCCGGATGGGGATCGCCACTGCGGTGCGTGCAACAAGTGCCGCGAGCGGCAGGAAGCGTTTGCGGAGGCCGGCGTGCCGGATCCCACCGACTACGCGGCAACCCGATAGGCACGTGACTGCAGACGCCAGCCGCCGTTGTCGAACACGGCGCAGCCGGCGGCGGCGTTGCAATCACTGCGGCGGACGTGCTGAAGGGCGCCAGCGGTAGCGCGCGACGATCGCCAGGTACTCGGGATCCTGCGGCAGGACACCCGCGGCGAGGCCCGCCAGTACGCGCCGGGCGATGCGGCGTTCGGCCGAGTCGTTGTCAGCGTTGGCTTGCTTCGACAAGTTCTTCCAGGTTTCCCTGAGTTCCGCGAGCGCGACGAATCGATCGTCGCCCGACAGCCGGTTCTGCGCGGCGTATGCGTTCTGCGAAACGTCCGCTTCCCGGTCGTCTTCGGCACGATCACGCTTGAGCGCCGCGTGCACGGCCGACGTCTTGCCGAGCGCGTCTGCTCGAACCGCAAATGACGACACGTCACTCAGACCGTCGAAGTCCGCGACGATGGCTTGCAGCGCGAGATACGAGGCCGCGTCGGTCGAGTTGGCCGGAATGGCCGACGTACGCGCCGTCAGGATCTCGTCGATCTTCTGTGCATCGCGCGGCGCGATTCCGGACTTCATGGCCTGAAGTTCCATCCACTGCACCGCTTCGAGCGCGAGCGCACTGGACAGCCAGGTATGGCCGCCTGTGAAAACCGTGAGATGGTGCGGCGTGGTGAGCGCACGGTCGAGCAGACGCATCTCGATGTGGTTGAAGTCTTCCGTCCCGGCCGTTGCGAACAGCGCAAACGGCACCGCTCTGCGGGGCTGACTGTCCGGATAACCGGCACTCGAAGCGATGACGCCGGCAATGCCTGGCGCCGTGAGGGCCGTGGCCAGGGCCACACGCGCGCCACCTGACATCCCCGCCAGATAGACACGGCGCGGATCGATGTTGAAGCGCGACAGCACGTCCATGCTCATCGCCGAGACGGCATGCACTGTGTCCGGCGATCCGTTCCTGGAGTTGTTCGAGCCGGCAACGATGTACCCGTAGCGTGCAGCGGCGGCCTGGTAACGGTCGACCGGTGTGCGCCCGCGCGCGCCAGGATCGAAGGCGAAGATCACGGGCGACGGACGGTCGTGCGTGTAGCCCGGCGGAATGAAGAGCGCGTAGCTCTGCGTATCGTCGCCGACGCAGAAGACCCGATCGATGATCTGCCCCACGGGCAACGACAACTGTGGTGCCGCGGCATCCACCAGGGACACCGCAAGGAGCCACGCGGCGGCGCGACAGAACAACTTCATGCTCGGGTCAAGGGAGCATCACCGCCGGCGCGGCCGGCTAGCGTTTGGTCTTCTTCTTCGCGCGCTTCGCCTGGGCCGCCTT
>Ga0164241_10006428_pt1 | contig 10730 bp, 9 predicted proteins | sample OricomyardsoilBY_FD_108780 | JGI IMG/M metagenome (GOLD analysis project Ga0164241, IMG submission 108780) | Backyard soil microbial communities from Emeryville, California, USA - Original compost - Back yard soil (BY) | ecosystem: Environmental > Terrestrial > Soil > Unclassified | place: USA... | reverse complement strand
CGTCCTCGACGGGCTCGCCCGCCAGGGCCGCAGTCTCGCCTCGCTGCAATCCGACCCCGCCGCCGCCACGGCGGCGGCGGTGGGTGCAGCCGGAAAACTGATCGATCGCGCGCGATCCGAGGCCGGGTCCGCCGCGATACCCGAAGGACGACGGATCGCCGCAGCCTCGCTGCTGGGGTGGCAGCGGGAGCGACGCGCAGAGGACGGACGCACATTGGCCGGGCTCGTCGAGCCGGGTGAACCCGTCGAGCTGCAAATCGCGGCGCTCGCGGCCCTTCGCCATGTGCCCGAAGACACGGTCGCCCCGGCGGTACTTGCCGGTTGGGAGACACGCGGCCCGAAAGTGCGCTCCGCTATCCTCGACCTGCTCGCAAGCCGGCCGGAATGGACGGCGAAACTGCTCGATCGAGTCGAGCGGCAACCCGCGATGCGGCCTCAGATCGACACCGCCCACCGGGAACTGCTCGTCCACCACGCGGATCCGGCCATGGCCGAACGCGCGCGGCGCGTGCTGGCCGCCGGATTCGATCCAAACCGCCAAAAGGTGATCGATCAATACCTGGCTGTGATCGGCGGACTGAAGGGGGATGCGGCGGCGGGACGGCAGGTCTTCCTGAACATCTGCAACGCATGCCATCGGTTTGGCGGTGTCGGCACCGGCCACATCGGACCCGACCTGGCCGGCATCAGCGATCATAGCGCCGAGTACCTGACCACGCACGTGTTTGATCCGAACCGCGTCGTCGAGAGCCGATACCTCCTCTATACCGCGAAGATGAAGGACGGCCGCTCGATCAGCGGCATGCTGGCCGAGGAAGCCGGCAACACGATCACGATGATGGGGCTCGACGGCAACGAGCAGCAGATCCTGCGAAGCGATCTCGCCTCGCTGGAAGCAACGAATCGCTCCCTGATGCCGGAGGGTCTCGAGACGGCGGTGGGCGTCCGGGCCATGGCCGATCTCACGGCTTTTCTGGCGAGCGGCAATCCGAACGCGGCTCGTCGTCAGCGGCGGGCGCACGACGCGCGCTGACGGTCCCGCCGAAGTTCCGCGCGCCCATGTTCAATTTCCGTCCGAGGTAGTGACAAAGCGGACGATCCTGTTAAAATCCAAGCATACCTTTCCTTCGCCGCCGGCATCCCCTTTTCATTCATGCGCCACCTCCGACTGTTGTTATTCCCCAGCCTCCTCGTCCTGCCAACCATCCTTCGTGCCGCCGATGTCGATCCCCGGCCGAACGTCCTCTTCATCCTCACCGACGACCAGCGCTACGACGCATTGGGATTATCCGGCAGCGGTCCCCTGCAGACGCCGAACATGGATCGATTGGGGCACGAAGGGGTTTATTTTAAGAACGCATTTTGCACGACATCGCTCTGCTCGCCGAGCCGGGCGAGCATCCTGAGCGGGCTCTATGCCCATGCGCACGGAGTCCTGAACAACTTTACCGACTACCCCTCCCGCCTGCGAAGCTTCCCGATGGCGCTCCATGACGCCGGTTATGAGACGGCTTATATCGGCAAGTGGCACATGGGCGAGAACAACGACGAGCCGCGACCGGGCTTCGATTGGTTCGTGACCCACAAGGGACAGGGGAAATATTTCGACACCGAATTCAACATCAACGGCCGGCGGCGGGAGGTCATCAAGGGCTACTACACCACGGTCGTCACGGACATGGCCGAGGAGTGGCTGCGTCGTCCGCACCACGGCAAGCCCTGGTGCCTGATCGTCGGTCACAAGGCCTCGCACAGCTTCTATTACCCCGAGGAGAAGTACGCGCATTCGTTCGACAACGTGCGCGTGCCGTATCCCGAAACGGCGTTCATGCTGGACGACAAACCGCAGTGGATCCGCGAGCGGCTCCGCACGTGGCACGGAATCTACGGCCCGCTGTTCGAGTGGCGTAAGCATTATCCCGACGACAGTCCGGCGGGGGTGAAGGACTTCGAGGCGATGACCCATGCCTATTGGGGCACCCTCCGTTCCGTCGACGACAGCGTGGGACAACTCTACGCCCTGTTGAAGGCCATCGGGGAACTCGACCGCACGATCATCGTCTTCATGGGCGACAACGGCATTCTCAACGGCGAGGACGGCATGGTCGACAAACGTACGATGCATGAACCGAGCATCCGGGTGCCGCTCATTGTCCGCTACCCGGGACTCGTCGCGCCAAACCGGCCGAAGGTGGTGACCGATCAGGTGCTGACCATCGACATCGCGCCAAGCATCCTTGAGCTCGCCGGCGCTCCGCCGCTCGACCACATCCACGGCCGCAGCTGGGTGCGGCTGGTTCGCGACGGAGACCCTGCCTGGCGCAAATCCTGGTTCTACTATTACAACTACGAGAAGCAGTTTCCCTACACCCCCAACGTACGGGGTGTCCGCACCGAATCGTGGAAGTACATTCACTATCCCCCCGGCGATGGCACGCCCGACCGGCACATGGCCGAGCTCTACAACATCGAATTCGATCCCGAGGAGCGTCACAACCTGATCGCCAATCCGAAGTACGCCGGCATCGTGGCCGGGCTGAAGGACCAGTTGCGAGGCCTGATGCAGGCCACGGGGCTCGATCCCGACCACGACCCCATGCCGCTGGACGAGGGCATCAAACAGGCCTTGCCCGAAGCGAGCATCCGCTGACCCTGTGAATCGCTCCGTGACCACCCTTATTGGAACCGTCGCCGTCCGGCACGATTGACCTCATCGTTCCCCTTCCATCGCCCATGCGCGCCATAGTCAAAACGAGCCCCGGTCCCGGCAACGTCGAGTTAATCGATTTTCCGGATCCCGATCCGACCCCTCAACAGGTCAAACTGGAGATATCCCAATGCGGCATCTGCGGCACCGATCTCCACGTGCTTCACGATACGTTCCGCAACTATCCCCCGGTAATCCTCGGTCACGAATTCGTCGGCCGGGTGGTCGAGGAGGGTCGCGACATCACAAACCGGATCGATCGTTCCGCGCGCTATGCGGTGCTCGGCGCCACCGCCGTCACGTGCGGGCATTGCCAATACTGCCGGAGCGGGGAGTTTATGTTTTGCCCCGAACGCCGCGGCATGGGCCACGGCGTGAACGGGGCGTTCGCCCGCTACGCCTGCGTGCGTCCCGACCAGCTTTTTCGACTCGATGATGCCCTGGCCGACGAGGAGGGCGCGTTGGTCGAGCCGCTCGCCGCCGCCGTGCATGCCGTGACCGAGCGCACCGAAGTCAATCCCGGAGACATCGTCCTCATTTCCGGGCCCGGTCCGATCGGCCTGCTCTGTCTGCAGGTGCTGGTGCATCTTGGCATCCGCACCATCGTGGCCGGCACGACCCCCGATGCACGCCGGCTGCAGCTTGCCCGTGAACTCGGCGCCATCCGGACCGTCGACGTGCAACAAGAGAACCTCGCGGAGGTGTTGCGCGACGCCACGGCGGGCAAGGGGGTTGATGTCGCCTTCGAAGTCTCCGGCGCGGCCAATTCCGCCCGGGCTTGCCTGGACGTGCTGGGACCGTTCGGCCGCTACACCCAGGTGGGCCACTTCGGACGCGACATCACCGTGCCGTTCGACCACATTGCGTTTCGCCAGCTGCGCGTGACCGGCTCGGTCGGTTACACGGCCCGCACTTGGGAACACACGATGAAATTACTCTCCGCCGGCCTCCGCCCCAGCCAAATCGTAACGCATCGGCTGCCGCTCTCCCGGTGGCGTGAAGGTTTCGACCTTTTCGAACGCAAGGAAGCCCTCAAGGTTCTGCTCAACCCCCTGGCCTGACATGCGACTCCATGGAAAAACCGTCCTGATCACCGGCGCCAGCAAAGGCATCGGTCGCGCGATCGCCGTCGGCTGCGCGCACGAAGGTGCAGACCTCCTCGTCAACTACCACCATGATCGGGCCGGCGCCCTGGCTTGTACGGCCGAAATCCACGCGCTCGGACGCAAAGCCGTCGCCATCCAGGCCGACATCGCCCGGCCACCCCAGATCAAGCGAATGTTCGAACGCGCCCGGAAGGCCTTCCCGCGGCTGGACGTGCTGATCAACAACGCCGCCATCACCGGCTGGTCGGAACTGTTCGAGACCACGTCGGAGAAATGGGACCAGGTGCTCGATACGAACCTGAAGGGCTCGTTCTTTTGCGCCCTCGAGGCCGCCCGCTGGATGCGCGAAACCAAAACCGCCGGCTCCATCATCAACGTCTCCACCAACTGCGCCGCGCTTGGTGTCACCAACCTCGCGGCCTACGCCACGAGCAAGGCCGGGCTGCATGGCCTGACCATCCAACTCGCCGTCGAACTCGCGCCCCACCATATCCGGGTCAACACCTTCGCCCCGGGCCCGGTGAATGTGGCCCGCAACCTGGCCGACGATCCCGACTACCGCCGCGTCTGGGGCGGCGTCGTCCCCCTCGGCCGTACCGCCGACCCGGACGAAATGATCGGCCCCGCCGTCTTTCTCGCGTCCGAAGAATCGAGCTATGTCACCGGCCAGACCTTGTTCGTGGACGGCGGCTGGTCCGTCCAAGGCCGGATTCCCGTTTCGAACCTGAAGCGGGCGGCCCGGAAAAACCGATAAACCCAGTCGCCCGTCATGCCCGCCATCAAAGCCGCCATCCTCGGCACCGGCAACATCGGCTCGGATCTGATGTTCAAATTGCTGCGCCAGCCCGGGCCGCTCACGCTCGCCCTGTTCGCCGGCATCGATCCCGCCTCCGACGGATTGGCCCGCGCCCGCGCCCGCGGCATTCCCACCAGCGCCGACGGCATCGCCGCCGTGCTCGCCGACCCCGATATTCGCATCGTCTTCGATGCCACCAGCGCCAAGGCCCATGCGCGACACGCCCCGGCCCTCGCCGCCGCCGGCCGCATCGCCATCGATCTCACCCCGGCGGCATACGGTCCCGGCGTGGTGCCGCCCGTCAATCTGGACGCAAACCTCGCCGCGCCCAATCTCAACCTCATCACCTGCGGAGGCCAGGCCACCATCCCGCTGGTGCATGCCGTCAGCCGTGTGACCCCGGTGCGCTACGCCGAGATCGTCAGCACCATCGCCAGTCGCTCCGCCGGACCCGGGACCCGGCAGAACATCGACGAATTCACCGTCACCACCGCCCGCGGTTTGGAGCAACTGGGCGGCGCCCGCAGCGGCAAGGCCATCATCATCCTGAACCCGGCTGAGCCGCCCATCTTCATGCGCAACACAGTCTATGTGCTGCCCGAAGGCGAATTCGACGAGGCCGGGGTCACCGCCTCGATCGAAGCCATGGTGGCGGAAGTGGCGGAATACGTGCCCGGCTATCGCTTGAAGGGCGCACCGGTCTTTGACTCCGTATCGGGGGCCGACGGGCGTCCGGCCCGCAGCATCACCCTGCTGCTGGAAGTCGAGGGAGCCGGCGACTACCTGCCCGCCTACGCCGGAAGACTGGACATCATGACGGCCTCGGCCTGCCGCGTCGGGCGCACCCTCGCGCGATCGCTCCTGCAATCCCCGCATCTTCCCGCCAAATGAAAGCTCCCCGCATCACCGACAGCAGCCTGCGCGACGGCTCCCATCCCATGCGCCACCGGTTCACCGTCGACCAGGTGCGCCGCGTGGCCGGGGCACTCGACGAGGCGGGTGTCCCGGTCATCGAGGTTTCGCATGGCGACGGACTCGGCGGCTCGTCGCTGCAATACGGATTCTCGCTCGTGCCCGAGATGGAGTTGGTCAGCGCGGCGGTCGAGGCCTGCGCCCGCGCCCGCATCGCCGTCCTGCTCCTGCCGGGCGTGGGCACGCAAACCGAGTTGCGCGAAGCGGTGAAGCGCGGCGCCGGCGTGGTGCGCATCGCGACCCAGTGCACCGAGGCCGACGTGTCCGAACAGCATTTCAACCTGGCGAAGGAACTCGGTCTCGAGGCGGTCGGATTTCTCATGATGGCCCACATGCGCCCGCCCGAAATCCTCGCGGAGCAGGCGGCGTTGATGCAGCGCTACGGGGCCGACTGCGTCTATGTGGTCGACTCCGCCGGGGCGATGCTGCCAAACGACGCCGCCGCGCGGGTCGCCGCCTTGAAGGCCGCCCTGACCTGCGAGGTCGGATTCCATGCGCACAACAATCTCGGGCTCGCCATTGGCAACAGCCTGGCGGCGCTGGAGGCCGGCGCCGACCAGATCGACGGTTGCCTGCGGGGCCTGGGGGCCGGTTCCGGCAACGCGCCCACCGAGCTGCTCGCCGCCGTGCTCGACAAACTCGGACTCGATTCCGGCCTCGATGTCTTCAAGCTCTGCGATGCCGCCGAGTACGTCCTCGCTCCGATGATGCCGTTTCAACCGATTCCCAACCGGGACGCGATCAGCATCGGCTATGCGGGCGTTTACTCGACCTTCCTGCTGCACGCCCGCCGCGCCGGCGAACGCTTCGGCCTCGATTCGAGGGAAATCCTCGTTGAGCTGGGCCGGCGCAAGGCCATGGCCGGCCAGGAGGACTGGATCCTCGATGTCGCCCAGGACCTCGCACGGGCGAAGGCCGCCGCTTCCAACCAATCCCCTGTCTGACAAACGCGCCATGTCCGCCACCCCGGGTCCCTTCTCTCCGCTCCACGGCATCTGGCGGATCATGCCGTCGCCGGAACTCACCGAAATCCTCGCCCAGTCCGGCGCGGACTTCCAAATTTTCGACCGCGAACATGGTCGCTACGATTTCGCCAATCTCCTGACCGACATGCTGGCCTGCGAAAACGCCGGTTGCGCCCCGCTGGTGAGGGTCGGCGGCCACGACAAGATCGAGGTGCAGCGCTGCCTCGACCTCGGGGCCCGCGGGCTCGTGTTTCCGCAACTCGCCGGGTTGGCCGATTTCGAACGCGCCGCAGCCATGATGGACTACGGCCCGGCCGGCACCCGCGGCTTCAACCCGTTCGTTCGCGCCGCCCGCTACGGGGTCGGCCCCGCCGCCTCCGCTCCTCCACCGCGCGCGTGGTTTGTTCCCATCGTCGAAACCTTGGAGGCGGTCGATCGGATTGAAGCGATCGTCGCGCTGGAACGGATCGATTTCATCTATATCGGCGCCTACGATCTCTCCGCCCAGCTCGGTTGCGCCGGTCGCATGGACGATCCCCGTTTGACCGCGGTGATGGATCGCGTTGTCGCGGCCTGCCACGGTGCCGGCAAGGCCGTCGGCCAGATGGTGCTGTCCACCGCCCAGGCCGAAACCGCGGGTGCCCGCGGGATCCAGGTATTGGTGCACGGGGTGGAGTCGCACCGCTTCAAACTCGCCGCCAGTTCGATGCTCGGCCCCATGCGCGATCTGAAACTTCCCGCCACGGCCAACGCCGCCATGGCGGGTTTGAACCTCCGGCGAACCGATTCCTGACGCCCGATGTCCGACCGCCCGTCCCGCATGACCCCATCCAACTCCCTGCAAGGTCCCGGGCTTTTTCTGGCCCAGTTCGTGCGCGACACCGCGCCCTTTGACACCCTGGAAGGCATCTGCCGCTGGGCGGCGGCGCTGGGCTACACCGGCGTGCAGGTGCCTGCCTGGGAAGACCCGCGTTTCATCGACCTGGAACAAGCCTCGACCTCGGCGGCTTATTGCGACGACTGGCGCGCGCGGCTCGCGGGCTGTGGCGTGCAACTGACCGAGCTCAACGCCTCGCTCGCCGGCCAGGTGTTGGCGATTCATCCGGCCTATGCGGACGCGTTCCAAGCCTTCCACCCGCGCGGTCTCGACGACGCGGGGCGGGTGGCTTGGGCGACGGAAAAGCTGAAGCAAAGCGTGCGGGCGTCGGCCCGGCTCGGGACGCACTGCGTGCCGGTGCTCTCCGGCGGATTCGCCTGGCACCTGGCGTATCCGTGGCCGCAGCGACCGCCCGGTTTGATCGACGAAGCCTTTGCCGAACTCGCGCGCCGCTGGCGGCCGATTCTCGATCTCGCCGCCGAACTCGGCGTCGCGATCGCCTACGAACTGCACCCGGGGTCGGATCTGTTCGATGGACACACCTTCGAACGTTTTCTCCAGGAAGTCGGCGACCATCCGGCCGCCCGTCTCAACTACGACCCGAGCCACCTGCTGCTGCAACAACTCGACTACACTGCTTTCATTCAAATCTATGGATCCCGCATCGCGGGCTTTCACGTCAAGGACGCGGAGTTCCGGCCGGACGGGCGCGGCGGAGTCTATGGCGGTTACCAAAGCTGGGCGGGACGACCCGGACACTTCCGCTCCCCCGGCGACGGACAAGTGGATTTCAAGCGGGTGTTCACCCTGCTCACCGAAGCGGGCTACCGCGGCTGGGCCGTCATGGAATGGGAATGCTGCGTCAAGTCGGCCGAACAGGGCGCCCGCGAAGGCGCGCCGTTTATCGCCCGCCACCTGATCGAGGCCGCGACCTCCGCGTTCGACGACTTTGCGGGCGGCAAGGCCGATGCCGCCACCAATCGGCGAATCCTCGGCCTGAAATGAAAACCCGACGCGCAAGGGTTCACCGCCAGCGGTTCCCCGGGCCGGATACCTTCATCTGATTTTATGGAAAGTTGGCATCGCAAATTACGCATGGGCATGGTGGGCGGCGGACCGGGCGCCTTTATCGGAGGCGTGCACCGCATGGCGGCCGCCCTCGACCAGCAGATCGAACTCGTCGCCGGTTGCTTTTCACGCGACCCCGCCAATACGCGGACAACCGGCCGGCAGCTCTACCTCGATCCGGCGCGTTGCTACGCCAGCTACGCCAGGATGGCGGAACGCGAAGCCGCGCTGCCACCGGACGAGCGCATCGATTTCGTCTCCATCGTCACGCCCAACCGGGAGCATTTTCCGGCAGCCCGGGCGTTTCTCGAACGGGGATTCCACGTGGTTTGCGACAAGCCCATGACCTTCGGCGTGACCGAGGCCCGGGAACTCGCCGCCATCGTCGAACGCACCGGACTGGTCTTCGCCCTCACCCACAATTACACCGGTTATCCGCTGGTTCGCCATGCCCGCGAACTGATCCGCAGCGGGACGATGGGGCCGGTGCGCAAGGTCATCGTCGAATACCTGCAGGACTTCCTGGCGTACCCGCACGAACGGGAAGGCCAAAAGCAGGCGTTGTGGCGGGTCGACCCCGCCCAGGCCGGAGCCGGCGGCACTCTCGGCGATTGCGGCTGCCATGCGCTCAACCTGCTCGAATACGTCATCGGGCCCGAGGTCTGCGCGGTCTGCGCGGACAAGAACACTTTCATGCCCGGTCGCGTGCTCGACGAGGACGTCAACCTGCTGCTCCGGCTGCGCGGCGGCGGCAAGGGGATGATGACGGTGAGCCAGATCGCCACCGGCGAGGAGAATGCGCTCTCGCTGAGGATCTACACCGAGCGAGGCGCGATCAAATGGGCGCAGGAAAACCCCAACTACCTTGAGGTCTATGAATACGGCCGCGAACGCCGCACGCTCACCCGCGGCGGCGGCTATCTCTCCCCTGCCGCCACCCGCGCCACCCGCGTGCCCGGCGGTCACCCGGAAGGCTACCTCGAGGCATTCGCCACCATTTACGACGATTTCGGGCGGGCGGTACGCGCCCATGTCGACGGCCGGCCCCTGGCGATGGCCGACTACGGGTTTCCCTCCGTCCACGACGGACTGCGCGGCATGGAATTCATCCACGCCGCAGTCGGGTCCGCCGCCGACAACGCGCGCTGGGTCGCCTTGCCCGCCCCGGTTTGAAGAGCCGCCGGGCATATCGACCTTTCTCCCCGGGGTCCGACGCTACCGGCCGCGCAACGAGGCGAAATCCGCCGGCTCAGGGCTGAAGCAAGTCTCCGATCCGTTGTTTCACCCGCTCGTGCGAGTCGCGGTCCTTCACCGGCTGTTCGAGAAATCCGACCAGAAAGTGCCGGCCCGCGCCAGTCATGAGGGGTTTCGAACGCAAGCGGCCGAAGCCGAATACCACCATGCCGTCCGGGGCGTCGATCCCGGCCGCCGAACTGCCCATGTAGGAAAACTGGTCGTCGATCGCATCCCCCTCGCGGTCGGCCACGAACAATACCCGGTCCACCGCTTCGTCGCCGAAGTAAATCCAGCGCCACCGGCCCCGATTGTCATTCTTGGCGGAGTGACTCGGCACCTCGCGATTGGGACCGCCCAGGTCGGTGCCCCAATACTGTTGGCGGGGCGCAAAGCGTCCGCCGGGAGTGCCCTCGTAGAGAAACCACCAGGGTTGTTCGGCGTCCGCGCGCTCGATCGTGAGCTCCGCAAACCCGGCGGCGAAGCGCCAGGACCACGCCCATTTTCCGGAGCGACTGGTGGACCGGATGGTATCGGGTCCGGAAACCACGCTTTCACATCGGTCGAAACCGGGATGTCCCGCCCCGGCGTCCGGGTTCTGCTTGCCAAACACCAGGTTCGGGATCCCGCGAAATCCGCCGGCCGCACCAGCCGGCGCCTTGGCGAGATGGGTGTCGTGAAACGAAATCCAGTCATGTCCGTCGGTATCGAGGAGCCTTGAGAATCCGCCTCCCGCCTTGTCGTAGAACCAGGTGGCGCCGGCGGTGACGATCCGGAACTGGTCGCGCCCTTCATATTGGGCGTCGGTGATCTCCACGGGTCCGGCGACGGCACTGCGCGCGGTTCCCAGCACCAGCAGCGCGATCCCGAGCAGGCGAAGGCTTGGATTTCGGAAATTCATCGACTGAAGCCCGGTTTCAGGTAGCGGATGCTTTCCACGACCTGCGTGGCCGCATCGGGTGACTCGTCCTCAATGTAGTAATGTCGTACGCCGTCGGCCGCCGCG
>Ga0164241_10006427_pt1 | contig 10732 bp, 8 predicted proteins | sample OricomyardsoilBY_FD_108780 | JGI IMG/M metagenome (GOLD analysis project Ga0164241, IMG submission 108780) | Backyard soil microbial communities from Emeryville, California, USA - Original compost - Back yard soil (BY) | ecosystem: Environmental > Terrestrial > Soil > Unclassified | place: USA... | reverse complement strand
TCCGCGGCCCAGCGTGCCCGCCTCAACCGCGAGCTGAAAACCGACAGCATTCGCTTGGCGGTCTTGCTCTCCGACTGGAAGCTGGTCGCCGTGGTTCGAGTTTCGTCGTGGTTCATGAAGGGCGCAGAGCCGTTTCATGCCCACGAGCTCGACAAGGCGCTGGCGTATTTGGGCGAAACCGACAGCGCGCGCGTTCGCACGACCATTCGTGAGCTGGGCGGCGTGGTCTTCAAAGCCGCGCAGCAGCGCCTGCGCTGAGCGAGAACCGCACCCGCACCCACCTCGTTGCGCACACCCCGCTCACCTTGTGTGAGCTTTAGTGACGCCTAAGCAACCGGGGGGGGGGATGGCCACCTAGGCGTCAGGGACACCGTAGCACGGCCGCCGGTTGAAACACCGCCGGAAAAAACACGGCGGCTGGGCGCGGCGTTTCCCGCGCCGTTTTCCGCGACTTTTTCTAGTGAGCGCCGCGCTTCCAAGGACCCGAGGCGCGTGCTCGCTCGCTCCGCACGCGCTCGCTGCGGGTGGGAGCAACGTTGTTCGGCATAGGTCGGGGAATGGCCGGTTACGGCCGGGGCCCGGCGGTGGTGAGCCTGGGCCTCGGCGCGCGTGAAGGCTGTGCCGCTCCTCACTCTCGCTCTCGATGCGCTGTCTTTTTGGCGGCGATGCTGGTCGGCATGGGGCGGTTTCGGCTGTTCACGGCCCGCGCGTCCGACCCCTTGACTAGCGTCACTCAAGAGTCGCGACGCCGCAGCTCGAGAACGATGGCCCCGCGCCGCTACTCCAGACAGGGACGGCCGCTGCACGCGCCATCCATGCAGTTGCCGCTGGCGCAGTCCTGGCTGTTGTTGCAGGCGGCGCCATCGGCCACGAAGGGGCGACACGTGCCCGGCTCGTTCGAGGTCGACTGGTCGGCGCAATACAGGCCCGCGTCGCAGCCGCGCTGCAGATCACTCCCGAAGCAGGCGGTGCCTTCGCGGCCATCGCCGGAGGCGTCGCAGGTTCCGCCCGCGTTGCAGTGGAAGCCCAAGGTTGGATCACAGACCAACCACGTGGTTTTGTCGCACGCGGCGCCGGCCGTGGCGACCAAGGTCACGCTGCGACAAACACCGGCGGTGGTGTCACACACGCCGTCGCCGCAGAAATCATCGCCATCCACACACGGGCTGTCGGTCGGGATGGGCAGGGCGCACTGGCCGAGCGCGTCGGCATTGGGATCGCCGCCGGGAACGGTGGCGCACCACAAGCCGTCTTGGCACAGCGTGAGCGCCTCGGCCCCTTCGAAGTTGCGAGTGCAGGGTTCACCCTGAGCGGCTTTGGCGGTGGGCAAGAGCGTGTGGCAGACGCCGGTTGTCGTCGAATTGTCGCAGAATACGGCGCCGGAGGTGTAGGCACATTCGATGTCGCGCTCGCACGGCTCACCCTCTTGCTTGCGCGGCGTGCACTGGCCGCCGCACACCTGGGGCGTCGCGCAGTAGGCGTCGCCCGCGCAGTCCTCGCTGCGCATGCAAGCTTCGCCCGTTTGGGCGTTGCCGTCGAACGCCTCGCGACACGCGCCGTCGTTGAGCGAATCGACGCCGTTGCAGGCGGCCAGATCGGCCAGGCACTTTTGCCCTTCTCGTGGCGCATAGTGAATGTTGCCGGCGGCGATTTGCGCGCGGAGATCGCGCAGCAATCGGCTACTCGCGTTGACTCGCGCCAGCAGGTCTTTGCAGCCCTGCGGGTCTTTGAGCGCGATGCGCTCGCCCGAGAAGTCATCGCCGCCCTCGGCACAGCGAAATAGGCGCGCGCAAAAGCCGTCACCTTCGGCTTCCAAGAAGCTGTCCAGATCGGTGGCGTCACCGGAGCCGCCGCTGCTGCTGCCGCCGTGGGCCGAGCTACCGCCGCCGCCGCTCGCTTTGCCCGCGCTGCCGCTGCTGCTCGCCTTCCCGCTGCTGTTCGCGCCCGCATCACTGGTGTCGGCGCCACCGGTATTTGCGACCGAGTTTTTGTCGGCGTGCCCGCACGCCACGAGGAGCAGCTGAAGCCCAAGCACGCCCACACAGCCCGCGTAAACCCTACCAATCTGACCCATCGATCGAGAATGATAGGCCCGTTACGTCCCGCTCACCGAAAAAAATTGCGGAAGATGGACACGAACCAGGCCAAGGTAAAGGCGTCTGACACTGCTTTTCGCTTGTCGATATGCGGAGTTCGCAGCCGCGCGACCGGGTACAAACCAAAGATGTTGCGCAGCCGCTGCGCGACGCCGGGGTCGACGTCGCCGCTGAAGCTGAGGCGCGCGCCGCCCTCGGCCTTGTGGGCTCGCACCTCACCATTTTTTACGCCGCGCACCGCCGCCCCAAAGTCGTTGAGCAAGCCCATCGGTATGTAGCCGCGCGTCACCGTTTGCTTGCCGTCGCGAATCTCGATGCGAAACAGCAACTGCGCGCGCACCCACAGCAGATACCCGACGATTAACAGCCCACCAATGACGACCGGAATCAGCACGCGATTGCCTCGCGCCTCAGCGTAAGCGCGTACCTCGCCGCGTCGCCAGTCCTCCTGTTGGTAGGCCCAGTTTCAGGTCGCCCAGCTGGGCGACCCAAACAAACCGGGCCTCCCCCTACGGAACCAGATTTTTTCACAGGGAGTCGCTGATGGCGGGTGCCCGCCGCCTTGATGGGATGAAACTGGGAGGCGACCGCGACGGGAGGCCCATCCCAGACAAAAAAGTGACTTCGGAACCGACGTGACTTTTGGTCTGACCAGTCGGAGTGACTTCGGAACCGAAGTGACTTTTGGTCTGACCAGTCGGAGTGACTTCGGAACCGAAGTGACTTTTGATTGTGGGAGGGGCTCTCCGTCGAGTTTCTTCCTAGGACGGGAGGTACGGCAGGCGAGAATTTGGGGGATTCGCGCTGGCGCCTGCGTGCCGCAACCACTTGTCTCATCGAACCTCGAGGAAATATTTTTCGATTCGGTCCTGCGAGAGGTTTCTGCAAGCGAGCTAGAAACTAGCGGTTGCGACGGCGGCGACCAAGCACGAACAACAGCCCGAGCGCGGCCACCAGCGAAGCGCCGCCACGGCTGTGCTGGGCGATGCCGCAGCCGCCGTCGTCCTCTGCCGCGCCGCCGGTGACGGGTGTCGTCGCGGCGCCGCCCGTGCCGGCGGCGGTGCCGGTGCCGGTGCCGGCGGTGCTGGTCGTCCCGGCGGTGCTGGGAGCGCCCGCGGTCGTCGCGGTGCCGGCGGTGCCGGTGCCGGTGCCACCGCTGCTACCGGCAGTCGCTCCCCCCGTACCCGTGCCGCCCGCGCCAGCCGCGCCGGCGGCGCCTCCGCTGCCGCTGCCGCCCGTGCCGCCGCTGCCGCCTGCGCCGCCCGGATCGAAGAGGGGCTTGCCGGGATCGGCGGTGATCTTGAGGTCAGCGCAGTGATGATAGAAGTAGCCGGCGCTACCGTTGGGGCCGTGGGGCGCCATGAATTCGATGATCTGCAGGGTGCATTTGTCGCACGTGACGTTGGGAATGCTGATCGTGCCCGTGTAGATCGGGCCGGTTCCGTCCGCGTCCTGCGTGTGCTTGAACAGGCCATCGGCCAAGATTGGAAATTTGGGGGCGGCGTCGATGTCGGCGTGATCCGACTCGCCGGGGCCGGTCGGGTTGAGCAGCTCGTTGTCGCTGTCGTAGACCTTGTTGTCGGCCGGAAAGCAGCCGGCGGTTTTGCACGACTTGAGCGCCAGCGCGACGCGATAGAAGCCGCCGTGGCGCAGCGTCTCGTTCACCGAGAACGGGATCATCGTGCCCCCCGTAACGGACGTGACCGTGCCCTCACCGGTGTCGGGGCCGCACGGGGGCGCGCCTTTGCCGTCGACGGAAGCCGTCGGTGACGGCGGCATGACCATCTTGAAATGCGCCGACGCGCTCGCGGAAAGAAGCACGACCGAGGCACCGAAGGCTAAGGCGAAAGTACGCATTCCGAGATCTCCTGCGCCGACCCGCGGCGCGCTCACGAAGCCTGACATGTCCAGATTGGGGCAGGCAGCCCAAATGCTTCATCGCACGTTATGTTAGTGCCTCGAAGCGGCCCTCTCCATTGAACGAAGAGCGCGTGAATCGTGCGGTTTTGAGGAATTCTGCGGCAAGGCTGCTCGGTGACTGCCCGGCTGGGGGCGGCACGCTGTAGGATGCCGCCATGCATTCGGTGGCGCCTCCGCCCAAAGATCCGCTGACCGAGCCGGGGCCGTGGAACGCCGTAGCCGTCGGCTACGACGAAGAGTCGATGGCCCAGCTCACCGAGCTGACCGAGGCCGCCATCGAGCTGTTGTCGCCGGACAAGGAAGACACCGTGCTCGACGTGGCTACCGGACCGGGCTCACTGGCGGTGCGGCTGGCGCCGCGCGTGCACCGCGTGGTCGCCATCGATTTTGCCGAGGCCATGATCGACCGGTTGCGCCTGCACGTGATGCAAAAGCACCTGCACAACCTGGAGGTGCGGCTGATGGACGGCCAAGAGCTGCTGTTCAGCAACGCCTCCTTCGATTGTGCGATCTCGATGTTCGGTCTGTTCTTGTTCGACGATCGCAAACGCGCGCTCGAAGAGCTGTACCGCGTGGTGGTGCCCGGCGGCACGGTGCTGACCAGTAGCTGGGCCACGCCCGACCAAAATACGATGCTGGGTGTCGCCATGGAGGCGGTGCGGGCCGCGCTGCCCGATTTGCCGCGTCCGCAGGGGCCATTGCCCACGCAAGACGCGGGTAAATGTGCGGCCGAGCTCGAGGCCGCCGGTTTCGAACGCGCTCGGACGCAGCTGTTCAAAGCCAGCGTCAAGCTCGATTCGGTCGAAGACTATTGGCGACGCTTCGAGCGCTCGGCGGCGCCGCTCGCGCTTTTGAAGACACGACTGGGTGAAGCGGCCTACGCCGAAGCGACCGTGCGCATTCAGCAGGAGCTGCGCGCGCGTTGCGGTGACGGGGCCTTCAGCCTCGATTGCGCCGCTATCTTCACGTGCGGTGAAGTGCCGCGCTCGGCCGCTTAGGGCCCTCAGCTCGCGTTGTCGAGCACGCTGCGCACCTTGCTGGCCAAGAGCTCGGACGTGAACGGCTTCTGCAAGAACGCCGAGCCTCGCGGCAGCACGCCCTGCGATTGAATGCTGCCGTCGGTGTAGCCCGAGATGTACAAGACCTTGAGCTGGGGACGCTTGCCGATGAGCCGCTGAGCGAGCTGAGCGCCGCTCAACTGCGGCATGACGACGTCGGTGAGCAATAGATGGATGCCGTGAGGATGCCGGTCGCACAACCCCAAGGCGTCGTGGGGGGAATCGGCGACCAGGACCGTGTAGCCGTATCGCTCCAAAATGCGGCGAGCGACCTCGCGAACGGGCTGCTCGTCCTCGACCAGCAGGACGGTCTCGGTGCCGTGGGCGTTACCGCGTGACAGCGGCGGCTCGGCGTCGTCCAGCTGGGCGTCGACGCGCGGTAAATACACCTTGAAGGTCGTGCCGTGACCGGGCTCGCTGTACACCCAAACTCCGCCGCCGCTCTGCTGCACGATGCCGAACACGGTCGACAGCCCGAGCCCAGTGCCCTTGCCTTGCTCTTTTGTACTGAAAAATGGCTCGAAGATGCGGGCGCGGGTCGCGGCGTCCATGCCCACGCCGCTGTCCGTAACCGCTAGCCGCACGTAGGCTCCGGGCTTGCAGCCCAGGTGTTGGCGCACGAAGTCGTCGTCGGCGATCACGTTGGCGGTTTCGATCGTCAGTCGGCCGCCCGTGGGCATGGCGTCGCGCGCGTTGACGGCGAGGTTGACGATCACCTGCTCCAAGTTGCTGCGATCCGCGCGGACGTGCCCGAGCTTTGGGTCAGGCAACAGCGTAAGCTCGATGCCTTCGCCCAGAATGCGCGCGAGCATGCGATCCATGTTGGCCAGCACTTCGTTCAGGTCCAGCACCTTGGCTTCGATGACCTGCTGCCGGCTGAACATCAGCAGCTGGCGCGTGAGCGCGGCCGCGCGCAGGCCGGCGGTCTCGATCTCTTTCATGTCTTGCCAGCGCGCGTCGGATGGCTCGAGCGTCTCGAGCACGTCTTCGGTGTAACCCAAGATTACGGACAGGACGTTGTTGAAGTCGTGAGCCACGCCGCCCGCCAGCCGGCCAATCGCCTCGAGCTTTTGGGCCTGGCGTAGCTGCTCCTCCAGCGAGTCGCGGCGGTTTTCAGCGCGCCGTCGCTCGGTTTGATCGATCGACAGCACCACCAGACCTTCGGGGACGGGCTGAATATTCAGCTCGAAATAGCCGCTTTCGCCGTCGGCGTGCACGAACTCTTCGACGACGCGCTGGTGCTCGCCCCGCTCGAGCGCCAGCTTCAACGCCCGGTGAATCTTGGTGCCTTCGAAGCCGGGATACAGCTCCATCGGGCTGTGGCCGAGCAGTTGCTCGCGCGTGAGGTGAGTCTGCTCTGCGCCGGCGCGGTTCACGTACACGTAGCGCAGCTCGCGATCCATGATCGTGTAGCCCTCGCGCATGCTGTCGAGCGTGCGCTGGAGCCGGCGGGCGCTGTCGTCGCGCTCGGCTTCGGCTTGTACGCGCTTGGTCTGATCGCTCAGGGCGACCAGGCGCACTGGTCGGCCCTCGAACGTCGAGAGGTGGCTGCCGCCGTCGACGTGGAGCAGCGAGCCGTCTTTGCGCCGGTGGCGGGCGGGGCCGCTGGTCGCGCCGGCGCCTGCTTGCCGCAAGATCTCCGTCAAGCGCTGCTCGTCTTCCGGGTACCGCAGATCGTGCAGCGTGAGCTGCAGGAACTCGTCCTTCGAATAGCCGTACAGCTTTAGGGCGGCTTCGTTGGCGGTGAGAATGCGTAAGTTCTCCGCGTCGACGACGTACTTGGGCGTCGGACTGGAATCGAACAGCCGCTGGTGAGCGGCCTCCGAGCGTTGCATCGCCTGCTGGGCTTGCTCGGCGACGCGGCGCGCTTCTTCGGCCGCCGCGTACAAGCGCGCATTTTCGATGGCGAGGCCGGCGTGATCGGCCAACGTTTGCGCCAGCACCAGATCGCTCTGCTGGAAGGGCGGCGATTCAGGCCGAAAACGCCCGAGCGTGAGCACGCCGATCGAGCGGCCCTGGACTCGGATCGGGACGACCAAGGAGCTGTGCAGCCCCAAGCGGCGCTGCCAGTACTGCTGCTCGGCGGTGGGGTTGGGCTGCTCCGACAGCCGCGGAATGAACGCACCTTGGCCGCTGTCGAGCAGGTGGCGCAGCCCCGGCTGCTTTTCTAGCGAGAGCAGGCGCTGGGCGAAGGCCTCGCGCAAGATGATGAGGGCTTCGGGATCGACTGCGTGCACCGACGTGGTCGCCATGGACTCGCCGTCGGGCGTGAGCAGCAGCACGCTGCACGACTCGCCCACCGACTCAGCGAGACTTTGAGCCACGCTCTGGAGCAGGCGCTTGTAGTCGGTCGTGAGCTCGGCAAAGCGGCGCGTGACGTCAGAGATGACGCGTACGCGGTCTTCCAGGTGAATCAGCTGCCGGGCAGCATCGCTCGCGGAGTCTCGCCCCATGGTCCCATTGTCCGGCCTGCCGAGGCACGACGCCTCGCTCCAAGCCGGACCCCCAGTATGGTCCCCCCGCCGCGGGTCACAAGCCCTTTCCCGGCTGGTATGCTGCCGGCCCATGATTCCTTCGCATCCCTCCCGACGCGACCTGATGCGCCACAGCCTCAGCAGCGGCTTTGCGTTGGCCGTCCTTCCCATCGCCGACACGGTCTTGGCCACCAGCGCCGACGGTCTGGAGGCGGGTGAGGTCAAAATTCCGACCACCGCCGGCGATATTCCGGCGTACCGCGCCCACCCGAAGGGCGACGGAAAAAAGAAGCTGCCGGTCTTGCTAGTGGTGCACGAAATTTTCGGAGTGCACGAGCACATCAAAGACCTGTGCCGCCGCTTCGCCAAGCTCGGCTACCTCGCGATCGCGCCCGACTTGTTCGCCCGTCAGGGCGATCCGAGCAAAATTAGTGACATGAAGCAGCTGCAGCAACAGATCGTCTCGAAGGCTCCTGACGCGCAAGTGTTGGCGGACTTGGATGCGACGGTAGCGTGGGCCGCTCAGCAGCCGCGGGCCGACGTGGCTCGCCTGGGCATCACCGGCTTTTGCTGGGGTGGTCGCATCACTTGGTTGTACGTGGCGCACAGCACGGCCGTCAAAGCGGGTGTGGCTTGGTACGGCAAGCTCATGGGCACACCCGACGCGCTCCACCCCAAATTCCCGCTCGACGTGGTCGAAGACGTGAAAGCCCCCGTGCTGGGCCTGTATGGCGGGCAAGATCAAGGCATTGCCCTTGCCAGCATCGGTCAGATGCGCGGCGCGCTGCTGGCGAGCGCGCACCCTGCCGCCAATCGTTCGGAATTTCATATTTATCCCGAAGCCGGGCACGCATTCGCGGCCGACTACCGGCCGAGCTACCGCAAAGACGACGCCGAAGACGGCTTCAAGCGCATGCATACCTGGCTCAAAGCCCACGGCGCGGCCTAGGGTGACGGCGCAGCCCATCCGCTCGCGCAGCTCGTAACCCGAGCTGGTGCCGGCGGCTCGCTCAGTGGAGCCGATCGCGCAAGCGTGCGGCTTTCAAGAGCAGGTAGTTGCGCTCGGGCGTGCTGGACGTGCGCGCGGCTGCGGTCTGGTAATGGGCGATAGCGGCTGCGGGGTCGCCCGCCTTCTCGTAAAGGTGAGCGCGCACGGCGGCCAAGCGGTGATGCTCGGCCAGGCGAGGCTCGGCGTCGAGCGTCGCCAAAAGCTCGAGGCCGGCGCCGGGCCCGTGCACCATCGCCACCGCCACCGCGCGGTTCAAGGTCAGCATCGGATTGGGGCTCATCCGCTCCAGCAAGCCGTACAGGGCCAGAATCTGCGGCCAATCGGTGTCGGCGGCGCTCGCGGCTTCGTCGTGGCAGGCGGCGATGGCGGCTTGAATCTGATACGCGCCCACCGCGCCCCGCGAAAGCGCGCGGCTGACCAGCGCCACGCCCTCTTCAATCGCTTCGCGATCCCACCGCGTGCGGTCCTGCTCGTCGAGGGGGATGAGCTCGCCATCCGGACCGCTACGGGCACGCCGCCGCGCGTCCGTGAGCAGCATCAGCGCCAGCAGCCCCGCGACCTCGCCGTCGGCGGGCAGCAAACGTTGCACGGCGCGCGACAAGCGAATCGCCTCGCTCGAAAGGTCGACCCGCTGCAGGTTCTCGCCGCCGCTGGCCGCGTAGCCTTCGTTGAAGATCAAGTACAGCACGTGCAGCACGGTTTCCAGCCGCTCGTCGCGTTCGGCTTCGCTCGGCATGTGAAATCCGGTGCCGGATTTCTTGATCAGCTGCTTGGCGCGGCTGATGCGCTGAGCCATCGTCGCTTCTGGCACCAAGAAGGCGTGGGCGATCTCGGCCGTCGTCAGCCCGGCGACGGCGCGCAGCGTGAGCGCGATGGCGCTGGTGCGCGACAGGGCGGGGTGGCAGCACATGAACAAGAGCAACAAGGTGTCGTCCTTTTCCGGCTCGTGCCCGCTGTCCGGCGCGGGGGCGAGCCGCTCGTCCTCGGGGGTGTCGGCCACGAGCTCGGTTTCGCGTCGCCGCCGCGCGATTTCGGTGCGCAAGAGATCCGTGATTCGGCGCGCGGCGACTTGAATCAGCCAGGCGCGCGGATTGTCGGGCACGCCGTCGAGTGGCCAGCGCGTAGCCGCGACCAGCAGCGCTTCCTGTACCGCGTCTTCGGCGGCGCCAAAGTCGCCGTAGCGCCGAGCGACGGCCCCGAGCACCTGGGGCGCAAGCTCACGCAACAGGTGCTCACCAGCTCGATTCATCGAACGCCTCTGCGCCTCGCGGATGCGTTCAGGGGTCGAGCGACGGCGCGCTCATGACTTGGCGCACCTCGAGCTTGAGGTACATCGGCTTGCCGCCAGGACCAGGCGCAACCGAGGCGCGCGCGGCGATGGCATACGCTTGCTCAGGAGTCTCGACGTCGACCATCCAATAGCCGGCCAGGAACTCCTTCGATTCGGCGTACGGACCGTCGGTCACCTCGGGTGTGTTGTCCTTCGGGTTCGCGCGCACGATGCGAGCTTGCCCGGGCGTGGCCAGCCCTTCGGCGCCTACCAGCACGCCTTCCGCCTTCAGCTGCTGGTTGAACGTCTTCATGAAGCCCATGTGCGCTTTCAGCTCGTCCATCGTCCAGGCCTTGACGTCGTAGTCACCACCGTCGCCGCGTGGCGCACTCATCATCAGCATGAATTTCATCGTCGTGCCTTTCGCTCGTCGCGCCTCGACTGGCGCCTTCATCTGGATGTCGGAGCTGACCGGTCATTCTCGACATGCCCCGCGCCAATTTTCGACTACTTCGTAAGCATTCGTAATCCATCGAGAATATGCGGGGCTAGGTACATTCTGGATAGAAACCGGGATACATTGGGCGGTTGATGTTGCTTGGCGGGCGTTGTCGTTCGTTCCGGCCTTGGGCCGTGCTTGCAGCTTGGAGCGTGCTGGCGTGCCAGTTTCCCGACTACGATTTGGGCCGTGCCGCGTCGAATGGTGGCACCGACGCGCATCTCGAAGCCGGTTCGGGCAACGGCGGAGAGCCTTCGAGCTTGGGTGGTGCGGGCCGTGGTGGTGCGGGGGCGACGAGCACGGGCGGAGCGGCGGGTGAAGTCGCGGGAACGAGCGCGAGCGGTAGCGGGGGCGGGCCGAGCGCGGGCACCGAGAGCGGAGGCCACGGCGGTAGCGCCGGCACCCT
>Ga0164241_10006426_pt1 | contig 10733 bp, 6 predicted proteins | sample OricomyardsoilBY_FD_108780 | JGI IMG/M metagenome (GOLD analysis project Ga0164241, IMG submission 108780) | Backyard soil microbial communities from Emeryville, California, USA - Original compost - Back yard soil (BY) | ecosystem: Environmental > Terrestrial > Soil > Unclassified | place: USA... | reverse complement strand
GTTGCCATTCGACGGTACTGCTGAGAAGGAGGAGCGTCCGCGCTTTGACGGACGAGGCCAGGCTGCCTCGGATGCGGGGAATGCCTCCGGGTCGGCGTAAGTTCCCGCCACGTGACCACCTCCTCCGCGCCCCGGGTGGCGCGCGCCCAGGTCGGGCTGCGCAGCGAGCGTGGTCCGATCCTGCTGGCGGTGATGCTCAGTGTGGGTCTGGTCGCCATCGACTCGACGATCCTGGCCACTGCGGTGCCCGCGGTCGTCGCGGACCTCGGCGGCTTCACGTCGTTCCCGTGGTTGTTCTCGATCTACCTGCTCGCCCAGGCGATCTCGGTGCCGCTCTACGGCAAGCTCGCCGACCTCTACGGCCGCAAGCCGCTGATCCTGATCGGGGTCGGGCTGTTCATGCTCGGTTCGCTGCTGTGCGGCATCGCCTGGGGGATGACCTCGCTGATCATCTTCCGGCTGGTGCAGGGTCTCGGCGCCGGTGCCATCGGCCCGATCGGGATGACCATCATCGGCGACATCTACACGCTCCAGGAGCGGGCAACCGTGCAGGGCTACATGGCCAGCGTCTGGGCGGCGGCCGCGCTGATCGGTCCGACCCTGGGTGGTGTCTTCTCCGACACGATCGGGTGGCGGTGGATCTTCTTCGTCAACCTCCCGCTCGGCACGGCAGCGGCGTGGGTGTTGTGGCGGCGGTTCGAGGAGAAGGTGGAGCGACGCCGGCACCGGATCGACTACCTGGGCTCGACCCTGCTCGGCATCGGTGGCACGCTCCTGCTCCTCGCCCTCATCGAAGGAGGTGTGGAGTGGGGCTGGCACTCCGCGCTGAGCATCGGGCTCTTCGTCGGCGCGGCCGTGATGCTGGTGGGGTTCGTTCTGGTCGAGCGGGTCGCAGCCGAGCCGGTCCTGCCGCTGTGGGTGTTCCGGATGCGGGTCCTCAACGTCACCAATGCCGGCTCGCTCGTCGTCGGCATCCTGCTGATGGGGCTCTCGTCGTACGTCCCGCTCTACTCACAGCGTGTGCTCGGCACCGGGGCTCTCGTGGCCGGGCTGGCTCTTGCTGCGATGACCATCGGTTGGCCGATCGCGGCGTCGACGGCAGGTCGGCTGTATCTCACCATCGGTTTCCGGGCGACCCTGTCGATCGGCGCGTTCTTCTCGGTGGCCGGGGCGCTGATCCTGCTCAGCGTCAACGAGAACAGCTCGGTCTACCATCTCGCGTTCGCGTGCTTCGTGATGGGACTGGGGTTCGGGTACGTCGCCAGCCCGGGGGTCGTGGCGGCGCAGACCGCGGTGTCGTGGTCGAGCCGTGGCGTCTCCACGAGCGCGAACATGTTCGCCCGGTCGGTCGGCAGCGCCGTGGGCGTGGCGGTGTTCGGCGCGGTCGTGAACAGCTACGTGAGCAGCCACGCCGGCAGCGCCGGCGCGAGCATCCAGCACCTGTCCATCGGGATCCTCGAGCCGGCCATCCACGACGTCTACCTGGTGACGGTGTTCATCACCCTGGCGCTGCTGGTCGTCGGTTTCCTGATGCCGACCCGGGTCATCGAGCCCGATGCGCCGACGGCGGTCGAACCCTCCCCGGAGCCGGACGCAGTCGCCTGAGCGGTCAGCTCTCTCGGAGCCCCGGGTCGCTGGGGAGCCGGCCGTGGATGTGGCAGTCCTCGCGCTCCTCGGAACCCGGGACGGCGTACGCCGATCGGGCCGTGCCCTCGAGCACGAACCCGGCGGCCTGCGCGACGCGGCAGGACGCCTCGTTGTGGATCGAGTGCTCGAGCTGCACTCGCATCAGCCCGCGGGACTCGAACGCCCACCGGGTGACCGCATCGACCATCTGGCGTGCCACACCACGACCGCGAGCGGACGGCAGCACCCGGTAGCCGATCTTGGCGACCCGGTCATCGGTGTCGATGGCGAACAGGCTGACGTTCCCCAGCATCGCGCCGGTGTCGGGGTGCACCGCATGCCAGGTGGCGTGCGACCCGTCGGACCAGTCAGCCCCGGAGCGGCACCAGGCCGCGGCCGCCTCGAGGTCCGGGCACTCGCGGCCGGGGTTCCAGAGCTTCACGTCCGGGTCGTTCAGGAGCTCGTACGCCGCGGGGGCGTCCTCCTCGGCGGGTGGGCGGAGCACCAGGTCGGCGGTCTCCAGACGTTCCACGGCGACACCCTACGGCGCCGCGGGTGTCGTCTCGCTCGCCCAGGGCGGCTCAGGTCGCGGCGTTCTTGATGAAGTCGAAACCGGCGGTCACCGTCGTGCTCGGACCGCCGACGTCGCTCTGCTGAGTGGAGGTCACAGTCGCAGCGCCGTACTCCAACCGGACCACGTCGAGCGGCAACGCGTCTGTCGGGGCGGGCGCGACGTGGTACGACGTGACGAAGAGGTTCTCCAGCTTCACCGTGAGGTAGCCGGCCTTGCCCGCTCCCTTCTTTCGGGCGGTCAGGGTGGCCTTCTTGATGTGGGTCCCCTTGGCGCACCTGAGGAACAGCTTGGGCGAGGCGCTGCTCGTGTGCGCCACGAACGTGAACGGTTGCGGCTTGGACTTGCCAACGCCGCTCCCGGTGTTGGTCGGGCTGACGGTGGTCGTGACACCCCACGACCAGTCGAGCACCTCGATGGACTTCGGGAAGGACGCGTCGGTCGAGTCGCCTTGGACACCGTCGATCACCAGGAAGAAGTCGCTGGCAGGATCGCTGGGGACCGCGACGGCCTCGGCTGAGTCCGCCGACGCGACGATCAGGCTGCCGAGCGCCGATCCGCCCAGGGTGCCGGCGAGGAGAGTGCGACGGGTGGTGGCGGCGGGGTAGGTCATCGGAGCTCCTCGGGCGGGGGACCTCTGTCGGGACGATTGTGGACCCGTAGCGTCAGCGCGTCGAGGGACGGAGCAGAACGCCGCCGTGAGGGGCCAGCAGCAACCCGGCCTCCTCGAGGGTCGCCGCCGTCGGCGTCGTGAACAGCACTGCGCCCGTCACCGGAACGCTCACCGGGGCGTCGGAGAAGTTCACCGCGATCAGCAGCCCTCCGCGGCGCAGCATGAAGACCCGCCTCTCCTCGTCGGCGGTCGCCGCCCACGAGGAGAAGGCCGGATCGGTCAGCTCCGGCAGCGACCGCCGGAGAGCTGCCAGCCGCCGGTACACATCCAGGAGCACGGGGTGCCGGCCGTGCGAGAGCTCGGACCAGTCCAGCTTCGATCGCTCGAAGGTCGCCGGATCCTGCGGGTCGGGTACCACCGACGGGTCCCAGCCCATCCGCTCGAACTCCTCGAGCCGGCCCTCCGCGGTGACCCGTCCGAGCTCGGGCTCGGGATGAGACGTGAAGAACTGGAAGGGCGTCGACGCCGCCCACTCCTCGCCCATGAAGAGCATCGGCGTGAAGGGGCCGCACAGGGTCAGCAACGCCGCGCACGCAAGCTGGTCGTCGTCCATATGCTCGGTCAGCCGCTCCCCTCGGGCACGGTTCCCGATCTGGTCGTGGTTCTGGCTGCCCACGACCAGACGCCAGGTGGGCAGGTCGCCGGTGTCGATCGGGACGCCGTGGTCGCGCCCGCGGAACGACGACCAGGTGCCGTCGTGGAAGAATCCCTTCTCGCAGGCCTTGGCCAGGGCCGACAACGGCTCGAAGTCGGCGTAGTAGCCGGCCGTCTCACCGGTCAGAGCCACGTGCAGTGCGTGGTGGAAGTCGTCGCTCCACTGCGCGTCGAGCCCGTACCCGCCGTCGTCGCGCGGGGTCACCAGCTTCGCGTCATTGAGGTCGGACTCGGCGATCAGAGTGAGCGGCCGGCCGAGGTCAGCCGAGAGCGCCGCCGTCTCGGTCGCCATCTCCTCCAGGAGGTGCACAGACGACGAGTCCGACAGCGCATGCACGGCGTCGAGACGCAGCGCATCGACGTGGTAGTCGGTGAACCACATCCGCACGTTGTCGAGGATGAACCGGCGTACCTCCGCCGACCCCTCGCCGTCGAGGTTGACCAGGTCGCCCCAGGTGTTGCGGCCCTGCTTCAGGTACGGGCCGAACAGCGGCAGGTAGTTCCCCGACGGTCCGAGGTGGTTGTAGACGACGTCCTGCACGACCCCGAGGCCCGCGGCGTGGCAGGCGTCGACGAAGCGTTGGTACGCCGGCGGTCCGCCGTAGCTCTCAGAGACGGCGAACCAGCCGACGCCGTCGTAGCCCCAGTTGTGGGTGCCGTTGAACGCGTTGACCGGCATCAGCTCGACCAGGTCCACGCCGATCGAGAGCAGGTGGTCGAGCTTCTCGATCGCGGAGTCGAGCGTGCCCTCGGAGGTGAACGCGCCCACGTGCAGCTCGTAGATCACCGAGCCGGCCAGCCGGCGGCCGGTCCACGCCTGGTCGGTCCAGGTGAACGAGTCGGGGTCGTAGGTCTGCGAGCGCCGGTGAACGCCAGCCGGCTGGCGCCGCGACCTCGGGTCGGGTCGGGACACGTCCGAGTCGTCGATCAGGTAGCCGTAGTCGAGAGGTCCTTGCGTCGGGACCGGAACGTCACCGTCGGGGATCCACCAGTCGTCTGCCGAGCGGCGCATCTCGACGATGGCATCGGCCACAGACAATCGGAGCCGGGTCGCCCGCGGACTCCACACCGAGAACGGCGGGCGTCCCCCGCCGTCGGTCGAGCGCCCGCCGTCGGTCGAGCGCCCGCCGTCGGTCGAGCCTGTCGAGACCACGGCTACGCCTCCTCGCGGATCAGGAGGGCGACCGGGTAGTCCGCCAGCACCTCGTGCAGGAACGCGTCTCCGGCATACTCACATCCGGTCAGCAGGTCGGCCCACTCGCCGGGAGGAAGCGACAGCACGGTGTCGCCCCAGCCCCGCTCGGCCAGTCCCACCGGGAGCCGGGTGACGACCGTGACCGCGCCGCCCCGGTCGAACGCCAGCACGTGGGCCGCCGCGGGCCCGTGCGCGACGACGGGCGAGTACGACGTGAACCGGTGCGACTGGTCCCGGCGCAGGGTGAGCGCGGCCTGGGTGACCAGCAGCTTCGCGTGGCCGGGGTCATGGACGTGCGGAGTGAGCACCGGACGCTCTCCGGCCAGCACTCGGTCGAGCACCTCGCGGCGTACCGCGAAGTCGACCGGCCGTCGGTTGTCGGGGTCGACCAGCGACTGCTCCCACAGCTCGCTGCCCTGGTAGACGTCCGGCACGCCGGGCATGGTCAGCGCGATCGCCTTGGCCGACACAGCGTTGCTCCACCCCGGCCCGGCCATCTGCTCGAGGAGGCCGTCGAGGAGCGTGGACACAACGGGGTTGTCGAATGCCGCGTCCACGGCCGCGTGGACGACGCGCTCATACGTCGCGTCCGGCGCCGTCCACGTAGTGCGGTCACCAGCTTCGCGCATGGCCTTCTCGGCGTAGCCGTGCAACCGCTCGCGCGATGCCGGCCACGCCCCGAGGACCGTCTGCCAGAGGAGGTTGCCGAACGAGGGATCCGGCAGCGGTGCCGCCGCGAGCAACGCGTCGAGAGCCTCGGCCCAGACATCCGGGAGCTCCGCCAGCACCGCGATCCGCGCGCGGACGTCCTCGCCACGCTTGGTGTCGTGGGTCGAGGTCGTGGTCATCGCGTGCGGCCGGTCCCGCTGGCGATCCACCATGGCGGCGTGGAACTCGTCGACCGTGAGCGACCACTCGCTGGGGTCGCCGCCGACCTCGGTCAGTGACGTCAGCCGCGAGGTGCGGTAGAACGCGCAGTCCTCCACCCCCTTGGCCATCACCGCCCCCGTCGTCTGCTGGAACCGCAGCGCCGCCGGTTGTGCCGGGTCGCTCAGCACCGGCCCGAGCAGCTCGAAGGTCGAGATCAGGTCCGGACGCCGTCGACGTGCCTCGGCGAGCGCCGCATCGAGGTGCGCCAGGCCCGCGGGCAGGTAGGAGCGGTACACGGGGAAGCAGGACGCCACCTCGGCAAGTGCGTCGACGAGGTCGTCATCGGCATTGCCGGCGTCTCGACCCACGCGGCGGATCTCGGAGCCGAGGATCCCGTCGGCAACGGCGCGCTTGGTGCCGTGGACCAGCTCGTGGAAGTCCAACGGGGCCGCACGAAGCCTGGTCTCGAGAGCGGTCAAGGGCGCTTGTCCATCGGGATCGGTGAGGACACGGTCGATGAGACCGAGCACGTCGTACCCCGTCGTGCCGGCGGTGGCCCACGACGAGGGCAGGCCCTCACCCGGCTCCAGGATCTTCTCCACGAGCACGTACGCGCCGCCCGTCAGGTCGCGCAGGTCGTCGAGGTACCCCGTCGGGTTGCGGAGGCCGTCCGGGTGGTCGACGCGCAGCCCGTCGACGAGCCGGTCGTCGAACCAGCGCCGGATCTCCGCGTGCGAGTCGTCGAAGACGCGCCGGTCCTCGACCCTCACTCCGGCGAGGGTGTTCACCGCGAAGAAGCGCCGGTAGTTGAGCCCGGTGTCCGCCACGGACCAGTGCACGAGCTCGTAGTGTTGTTCCGCGAGGACGTCGTCGGTCGAGCCTGTCGAGACCACGACGTCCGGCCGGAGCGGGAAGACGTGATCGTGGTAGCGCACGGCTGCCGCGGCTTCGTCGATCTCGACGGCCGCGACGCCGTCGTCGCCGAGCACCGGGATCCGCACGCGGCCACCGCCCGCGTCCCAGTCGACATCGAAGGCGTTCGCGTGCTCGGAGGCGCGGCCGTGTTGCAGGAGGTCCCACCACCACGCGCTCGCGCGCGGCGTCGCGACCCCCACGTGGTTGGGCACGATGTCGACGAGCACTCCCATCCCGAGCCGCTTCGCCTCGGCGGACACGACCGCGAGACCTGCGGCACCACCGCGGGCCGGGTCGATGACCGAGTGGTCGACGACGTCATAGCCGTGGTCGCTGCCGGGCTCGGCCTTCAGCAGCGGCGACAGGTAGAGCCAGTCGACCCCGAGGTCGTGCAAGTACGGCAGTGTCGCCGCCGCGTCGTGCAGCGTGAACCGCGCGTTGACCTGGAGCCGGTAGGTGCTGGCCGGGACCCGCATGGTCAGGGTGTGCCTACGCCGTTGTTCTGCGCCGCGTTCTGTTCCTGGGCGGCGACCGAGGCCGCGGCCGAGGACTCCGGGGCGACGGCAGGGGCGGTGTGCTCACGCAGCACGAGCACGCTGCGTCCCGCCACCTTCGACCGGACACCGGCCTTGATCGGGCCCTTACGGCGACGGACCTCACCGGTGTCGATGACAACGTCCCACGCCGCGGCGTACTCCTCCGGCGGCAAGGTCAGCGGTACGTCGTCTCCCGCGGCGTTGAAGTACAGCAGGAAGTGGTTGTCGACGACCTCCTGTCCGCGTGCGTCGTCGCCGGCGATGCCGTGCCCGTTCAGGTACATGCCGAGCGCGCGGGCCTCCGGCGCCTCCCAGTCACCGTTCTCCATCGGGTGGCCGTCGAGATGAAGCCAGACGATGTCGTTGAGTCGCTCACCCTCGCCCGTGCCGGTGCGCACCGTCGTACCTGTGAAGAAGCGGCGCCGCCGGAACGTCGGGTGGTCGCGGCGCAGCTGCGCGACCCGTGCGGTGAACTCGACCAGGGGCTCGTCGACCTCATCCCAGTGCAGCCACGAGATCGGGCCGTCCTGGGCGTAGGTGTTGTTGTTGCCCTGCTGCGTGCGACCGCCCTCGTCGCCGTGCAGCAGCATCGGCACGCCTTGGCTGAGCAGGAGGGTGGTGAGGAAGTTGCGCTGCTGCCGCGCGCGCTGCGCCAGGATCTCCGGGTCGTCCGTCGGGCCCTCGGTGCCGAGGTTCCAGGAGCGGTTGTGGCTCTCGCCGTCCTTGTTGTCCTCGCCGTTCGCGTCGTTGTGCTTGTCGTTGTAGGAGACGAGGTCGCGCAGGGTGAACCCGTCGTGCGCGGTGATGAAGTTGATCGACGCGACCGGTCGGCGTCCGGACTGCTCGTAGAGGTCGCTGGAGCCGGCGAGTCGGCTGGCGAACTCGCCGAGCGGAGCTTCCCCGCGCCAGAAGTCACGGACCGTGTCGCGGTACTGGCCGTTCCACTCGGTCCACTGCGGCGGGAACCCGCCGACCTGGTACCCACCCGGGCCGACGTCCCACGGCTCGGCGATCAGCTTCACCTGACTGACGACCGGGTCCTGCTGCACGAGCTCGAAGAAGGTCGAGAGCCGGTCGACGTCGTAGAACTCGCGGGCCAGCGTCGCCGCGAGGTCGAAGCGGAACCCGTCGACCCGCATCTCGATGGCCCAGTACCGCAGCGAGTCCATGATCAGCTGGAGCGAGTGCGGATGGCGGACGTTGAGGCTGTTCCCGGTGCCGGTGTAGTCCGTGTAGTAGCGCAGGTCGTCTGCGACCAGTCGGTAGTACGCCGGGTTGTCGAGGCCCTTGAAGCTCATCGTGGGTCCGAGGTGGTTGCCCTCGGCCGTGTGGTTGTAGACCACGTCGAGGATCACCTCGATGCCGGCCATGTGCAGCGAGCGCACCATCGACTTGAACTCCTGCACCTGCTGGCCGAGCTGGCCGGCCGCCGCATAGTCCGCGTGCGGCGCCAGGAAGCCGAGGGTGTTGTACCCCCAGTAGTTGCGCAGACCCTTGTCGAGCAGTGTGCTGTCCTGCACGAACTGGTGCACGGGCATGAGCTCGATCGCGGTCACGCCGAGCCGGGTCAGGTGCTGCACGACCGACGGATGCGCGAGGCCGGCGTACGTCCCCCGCTCGCTCTCGGGCAGGTCGGGATGGAGCGCGGTCATCCCCTTGACGTGCGCCTCGTAGATGAGGGTCTCGTGGTAGGGGACGTGGAGCCGGCGGTCGCCCTCCCAGTCGAAGAACGGGTTGATCACGACGCCCAGCATCATGTGCGGCCCGGAGTCGTCGTCGTTGCGTGAGTCGGGGTCGCCGAAGCCGTAGCCGAACAGCGACTGGTCCCAGTCGATGTCGCCGACGGTCGCCTTGGCGTAGGGGTCCAGCAGCAGCTTCGCCGGGTTGCAGCGCAGTCCCTGGGTCGGGTCGTAGGTCCCGTGGATGCGGTAGCCGTACCGCTGGCCCGGCTGGACCGACGGCAGGTAGCAGTGCCACACGAACGCGTCGACCTCGGTCATGGACACCCGCGTCTCGTTGCGAGCGTCCTCGAAGAGGCAGAGCTCCACCTGGTCGGCCACCTCGCTGAAGACCGCGAAGTTGGTGCCGACGCCGTCGAACGTCGCCCCCAGGGGGTACGGCGTACCCGGCCAGACCTCCACCGTCATCTCCTCAGAAGTCCTGCGGCTGGGTGAAGAAGCCGTTCGGGTCGTAGGTGGCACGTGCTCGGGCGAGCCGTCCGGCGTTCGAGCCGAAGTAGGCCTGCTGGTAGTCGGTCAGCGAGGCGTCAGCGTAGTTCACGTAGGCACCAGTACCCCAGCTCGAGGTCATCGCGCTCCGGAAGCCGCGGACGTAGGTCGTCGCGGCCGTGGCGGGGCCCGAGGTGTACGTCGCGGTGTACTGCACGGTGGTCAGCGCACCGCGGTGGCCGAAGGCGGTGTCGCTCGCGCCGACGTCGTCGACCTTGCCACCGAGGGCGTCGATGGAGATGCCGGCCTCCTTCAACCCGCTGCCCTGCGCCGCCTCGACCCGGCCGAGCAAGGCGTCCATGTCGACGTCGGCGTCGTTGATGATGTGCGACGTCGCGGCGAACGCCTCTCGGTCGAGCGAGCCGCCGGGCCCGGTGTGGCACTGGTCGACCGGGATCGACGAGCACCCGGCGTAGGTGAGCATCGTGTCGAGGTAGCTCGCGGTGCTCCGCGAGTCGGTGGACGGGGTCGGCACGTTCGACAGCAACGGTCTCAACGCCGCGTCCATGCCGGAGGCCGGACCGGTCCAGGTCGCCGACATGAACAGCGCGGGCCCGCTCGGATGGCTCTGGCCGCCGAGCAGTTTCAGCGTCGCCCAGAGCCTCGGGTCGGCGTTCGGGACCGAACGGAGCCACTGCGGCACGACCTGGTCGGCTGCCGGGAACGGCCAGGCGACGTACGCGCGGGTGACGGTGGGGGCCGCGAAGGTCCGGAACGTGAACGAGGTGACGGCGCCGAGGTGGCCGCCTCCGCCGCCGCGCAGGGCCCAGAAGAGATCGGGCTCCTCGTCGGCGCTCGCGGCGACGACTCGTCCGTCGGCGAGGACGACCTGCATCGCGGTTACCGAGTCGCAGGTCAGGCCGTACGCGCGGGTGAGGACGCCGACCCCGCCGCCCTGGGTCAGCCCGGCGATGCCGACGGTCGGACAGGAGCCGCCCGGGATCCCGCGGCCACGCGTGCCCAGCGCGTCGTACACCTGGACGAGCGAGGCGCCGGCGCCGACGGTCGCGGTCGTGCCGCTGAGGGACACGTCGTCCAGTGGTCGGACGTCGACGACCAGGGCTCCGTCGCCCGCCGACCAGCCGGGGTAGCTGTGACCCCCGGAACGGATGGCGACCGGAACGCCGTGGTCCTGCGCGAACGAGAACGCGGTCGCCACGTCATCGGCGTTCGCGACCGAGAGCACGGCGAGGGGACGAGCGTTGTCGTACCGGGGGTTCTGGGTGAGCCGCACCGTGTGGTACGCCGCAGAGCTCGGCCGAGCGAGGGTGCCGTCGACATGCCTCGCGAGCTGCTTCCAGTCCGCGGGTGTCGGTGGTCGCGGCGACCGGGAGGGACTGACCGACGGGGCGGGCGTGGACGGCGATGGCTGGGCGTCGTCCGGCGCACACCCGGCGAGTGCTGCGCCCACACCCCCGGCCAGACCCCCGGCGAGCAGCGCCCGGCGGGCGACGTGTGCGGCCAC
>Ga0164241_10006425_pt1 | contig 10733 bp, 14 predicted proteins | sample OricomyardsoilBY_FD_108780 | JGI IMG/M metagenome (GOLD analysis project Ga0164241, IMG submission 108780) | Backyard soil microbial communities from Emeryville, California, USA - Original compost - Back yard soil (BY) | ecosystem: Environmental > Terrestrial > Soil > Unclassified | place: USA... | reverse complement strand
ATCCTTGTGAAGGAACTGCCGCTGCTGCGCAACCAGATCCCCGCGCTGGCTCAGGCGTTTGATGAACGTCTCTCGCCCTGGCTGGCGCAGTTCGGCATCCATGTCGCCCTGGACCCGGCCTCGATCAAGGCCTTTGTGCTGAAGTACCTGGACGCGAACCTCGAAGAATGGCTGGGTACGGCGCTCAGCTCGGCCCGCATCGGCGGCAGCATGCTGCTGGCCCTGGTCGGCAATCTGGTGCTGATGCCCATGGTGCTGTTCTATCTGCTGGTGGACTGGCCGAACCTGCTGGACCGCATCTGGCAGTTCGTGCCTCCACGGGTGCGACCGTCCGTGGGCAGTTTCCTCTCCGAGTGCGACGCCATGCTGGGGCAGTACCTGCGCGGCCAATTGCTCGTGATGCTGGCCTTGGCCGTGTACTACTCTGCCGGCCTGGCGCTGACAGGTTTTGATCTTGCCCTGCCCATCGGCGTCTTCACGGGTCTGGGCGTTTGTGTTCCCTACCTCGGTTATGGCCTCGGCCTGGTGTTGGCCTTGCTGGCTTCGGCCCTGCAATTTGCCAGTCTGCAGGGGGTCGCGCTGGTGATTCTGGTCTTTGGCCTGGGTCAGCTGATCGAGAGCTTCTTCCTCACGCCGCGCCTGGTGGGCGAGCGCATCGGCCTGTCTCCGCTGATGGTCATCTTCGCCCTGCTGGCCTTTGGCCATCTCTTCGGCTTTGTCGGCGTGCTCGTGGCCCTGCCGGTCAGCGCGGTTGGCGTGGTGGCCGCGCGCCGCCTGCGCAGGCTGTATCTCAGCAGCACTCTTTATCGTTCGCCTTGAAGCAGATTCCGCTTGCCATCGGCCCCGAGCCGCTTTTCACCTTCGACAACCTGCTGCCCGGCACCAATGCCGCGGCACTGGCCCATTTGCGCGGGCTGCCCAAGGGCGCGCCGCCGGTCTTTCTCTGGGGGCCTGCCGGCAGCGGCAAGACCCATGCGCTGCGGGCCCTGGCCCATGAATGGCAGCTGGGTGGGGCGCAGGTGGGCTGGTACGACGCAGACACCGGCCTGCCCTGGGAGTTGCCCGCCCAGCCCAGCCTGCTGCTCTTCGATGACTGCCAGCGTTTTGACCCACTCCAGCAACACGCGGCCTTCGCACTGTTCGTCGAAGCGGCCACGGAGGGGCTGACCGTCGTCTCCACCGGCACCGCACCGCCCATTGACCTGATGCTGCGCGAGGACCTGCGCACCCGGCTCGGCTGGGGCCCGACCTTCGCGCTGACGCCGCTCTCGGAAGCCGAGACCCGCGCCGCGCTGCGCCGCGAAGGCGATCGCCGCGGGCTGCTGCTGAACGATGAGGTCATCGACTACCTGCTGACCCGCTTCGCCCGCGATCTCAAGCACCTGATGGGCCTGCTCCTGCGGCTTGACGACTTCTCGATGGCGTACAAGCGCGCCATCACCATCCCTTTGCTCAAGCAGATGCTCGCTGATGAATCTGACGCTTTTTGACCTCGACGGCACCCTGATCCCCGGCGACTCCGACCACAGCTTTGGCGGCCACATGGTCGACATCGGCTGGGCTGATGGCGAAGCCTGGCGCACCCGCAATGACCAGTTCTATGCCGACTATTGCGCTGGCAATCTGAACCTCGGTGAATACATCAACTTCACCACCGGCGTCTGGCGCCATCGGTCCGCCGATGAGGTCGCGGCCGTTCAGCAAAGCTTCATGGACCAGGTGATGACCGCCCAGATCCGCCCTGAGGCGCGGGCCCTGATCGAGAAGCACCGCGCTGCGGGCGACCTGATCGCCATCGTCACCGCCACCAATGAATTCGTCACCACGCCCATCGCCCGCGCCTTCGGCGTGGAGCACTTGATCGCCGTGGAACTTGAGCAGGCGGACGGCGCCTACACCGGCCGCATCCGCGGCACGCCGTCCTTCAAGGAAGGCAAGATCCAGCGTGTTCACGACTGGCTGGCCGGCTTGGGGCGACAATGGAGTGACTTTGAGCGCCAGACCTTCTACAGCGACTCGATCAACGATCTGCCTCTGCTGGAGGCGGCCAGCCACCCGGTGGCCACCAACCCGGCGCCCTCCCTGGCCAAGATTGCCACCGAGCGCGGCTGGCCCATCCTGAATCTATTCGCATGATCAAGAAATTCATAGACAAACTGCTCGGCAAACCGGCGTCACCCCTGGGCAAGAGGGTCGAGATCCCGGTGTCCGAGCACGGCATCGACCCCAACCTGCTCGACGACCGCGCCGTCCGTGTGGTTGAGACGTTGGCGCAGGGTGGCTACGAGGCCTACATCGTCGGCGGAGCCGTGCGCGACCTGCTGCTGGGCCTGCGCCCCAAGGACTTCGACGTGGCGACCAATGCCACGCCCGAGCAGGTCAAGGGCCTGTTCCGCCGCGCCTTCATCATCGGCCGGCGCTTCCGCATCGTCCACGTGGTTTACGGCCGCGGCCGCGAACACGAGGTGATCGAAGTCTCGACCTTCCGCGCCTTGCTGGTCAACGAAGGCGCCGAGCAGGTCAAGGGCAACGAGAAAACGTCCAAGGCCGAACTGGTGGGCAAGTCCCACGTGGTGGACGCCGAGGGCCGTGTGCTGCGCGACAACGTCTGGGGCCCGCAGATTGAAGATGCAGCGCGGCGCGACTACACCGTCAACGCGATGTACTACGACCCGCAGCGCCAGATCGTGGTGGACTACCACGGCGGCCTGGCCGACATCCGCAAGAAGGTGCTGCGGATGATTGGCGACCCCGAGACCCGCTACCGCGAAGACCCGGTGCGCATCATCCGCGCCGTGCGTTTTGGCGCCAAGCTGGGCTTCGAGATCGAGCCCAAGACCCGCACGCCGATCAAGGCTTGCGTGCCGCTGCTGCAGAACGTGCCGGCTTCGCGCATGTTCGACGAAATGATCAAGCTGCTGCAGACCGGCCATTCGCTGGCCAGCGTCGATCAGTTGCGCAAGCAGGGCCTGGCGCGCGACGTCTTCCCGATCCTGGACGCCACCCTGAACGCCAAGGGCGAGCTGGCCACCGACGCCGCGGGCAAGTTCGTCCGCATGGCCTTCGAGGACACCGACCGCCGCGTGGCCGAGGGCCGCAGCGTGGCGCCGAGCTTCATGCTGGCCTGCATGCTGTGGCGCGAGGTCGAGGAGCGCTGGGGCCGCAACCGCGATGCCGGCGAGCCCACGGTGCCGGCCTTGTCCATGGCGATTGACGCCGTCTTCGATGCCCGCATCGGCGACATCTCGGGCCGCGGCAAGCTGGCCACCGACATGCGCGAGATCTGGATGATGCAGACCCGCTTCGAGCGCCGCACCGGCTCGGGCGTGTACAGCCTGGTCGAGCAGCCCCGCTACCGCGCCGGCTACGACTTCCTGCGCCTGCGTGCCGATGCCGGCGAGGTGGCGGGAACGCTGGCCGACTGGTGGGATGACTTCGCCCAGGGCAACGAGGAAGAGCGCTCCGTGCTGTTGACCGAAGCCCGTGAAGCCACCAAGCAGCAGCCCCGCCGCGTGCCCAAGACGCATCAGCTGCCCCGCAAGGAGGGCGGCATTGGCGATGTTCGCGCCGCGCCGGCCGAAGAGGGAGAAGAGGAGGGCGATGAAGCCGTCTCCTCAGCGCCCAAGAAGCGCCGCCGCCGCCGCAAGCCCAAATCCGCGTCCGGCGCGCCTAACGCCGAAGCATGACGGAGGCCTTTGTCGGCCTCGGTGCCAATCTTGGCGACAAGACCGCCACGCTTGAGGCAGCCTTGGCCGCCTTGGGCGAACTGCCCGACACCCGGCTCCTCAAGGCATCCAGCTTCTATCGCAGCGCCCCCGTCGATGCCGGCGGCCCTGACTACCTGAACGCCGTGGCGAAGATCGAAACCGGGCTGGCCCCTGAAGCCCTGCTCGACGCGCTGCAAGCCCTTGAGCAGGCCCACGGCCGCGAGCGGCCGTATCGCAACGCGCCGCGCACCCTCGACCTGGACCTGCTGCTCTATGGCGATCAAAGCCTCGCCACCGAGCGCCTGACCCTGCCGCACCCGCGGCTCACCGAGCGCGCCTTCGTGTTGCTGCCCCTGATCGAGATCGCGGCCGATCGAGAGGATCTGGCAACTTACGTGCCGGCCGTGTCCGATCAACGAATCGAGCGCCTGTGAACCTCCTCACCTCCCTCGCCGGCTGGCAGACCATCGGCCTGCTGATTGCCTCCAACATCTTCATGACGCTGGCTTGGTACGGCCATCTGAAGAATCTGTCCACCAAGGCCTGGTGGATGGCGGCGTTGGTCAGCTGGGGCATCGCGTTATTCGAATATCTCCTCCAGGTGCCGGCCAACCGCATCGGCTACGGGGCCGGCTTCAGCCTGGCCCAGCTCAAGATCACCCAGGAGGTCATCACCCTGGGCGTTTTCGTGCCCTTCGCCATGATCTACATGGGCCAGCCCTTCAAGATCGATTTCATCTGGGCGGGTTTGTGCCTGATGGGCGCTGTGTATTTCATTTTCCGCTCCGCCTGATTGGCGTATCGCTTCGCTTGAGGGGTGGTTACACTCCCGCCCGCGCCTTTATGACCGGGCGATGACGAATTTGTGACGCGGGTTGGCCCGCATGGAGACGCCATGTTTTTCGGCAAGCTGCTGCCCCGCGAGGGCAATTTCTTCGAGTTGTTCAATACGCATGGCGGCCACATCGTGGAGGGCGCGCGCGCCTTCATGCTGATGATCCAGAACTATGACAACGACGACCTGCGCGAGAAATACGCCGCCGAGGTCGATACCGCCGAGCATGCCGCCGATCGCGTGACCGCCGAGGTCAACCGGCTGCTGCACCGCACCTTCATCACCCCGATCGACCGCGAGCAGATCCATGGCCTGATCAATGCCATGGACGACATCGTCGACCTGCTGCAGGACTCGACCGAGACCCTGCAGCTCTACGACGTGCGCTCCATCCCCGACGACGTGATTCGCCTGGCCGACCTCTCGGCCAAGTGCTGCGAGCGCGTCCAGCATGCCGTCAGCCTGCTGCCCAATATCAGCGAGCCCAAGACAGCTGAGGCGGCCATCAAGACCTGCGAAGAGATCGACAAGCTCGAAAGCGACGCGGACCGCGTGATGCGCAAAGCCATGTCGGCCCTGTTCCGCGAGCAGCCGGACGTGCGCGAGCTCATCAAGCTCAAGGCCATCTACGAGCAGTTGGAGTCGATCTCCGACCGCTGCGAGGACGTGGCCAATCTGATCGAAGGCATCGTGCTGGAAAACGCCTGACCATGACAGCCGATGCAGGTTTCTGGGTCGTGGCACTCCTGGTGCTGATGGCCCTGCTGTTCGACTTCATGAACGGCTTCCATGACGCGGCGAACTCGATTGCCACGGTTGTCTCCACCGGCGTGCTCAAGCCGCAGCAGGCGGTGTTGTTCGCTGCCTTCTTCAACGTCATCGCCATTGGCGTGTTCGGCTTGAACGTGGCGGCCACGGTGGGCAAGGGCATTGTTGATCCGAGCGTGGTCGACAACCATGTGATCTTCGGCGCTCTGGCTGGGGCCATCGCCTGGAACCTGATCACCTGGTGGTACGGCATCCCGTCCAGCAGTTCGCACGCGCTGATCGGCGGCCTGGCCGGTGCGGCCGTGGCCAAGGCCGGTGCGCACAAGCTGGTCGCTGCAGGCATCCTGAAGACCGTGGCCTTCATCTTCATCTCGCCGGTGCTGGGCTATCTGCTCGGCTCGATCCTGATGGTGGCGGTGGCCTGGTTGTTCCGTCGAAGCTCGCCATTACGGGTGGACAACTGGTTCCGTCGCCTGCAACTGGTTTCGGCCGGCTTGTACAGCCTGGGCCATGGCGGCAACGACGCGCAAAAAACCATCGGCCTGATCTGGCTGCTGTTGATCAGTTCGGGCTATGCCACGGCCGGCGCCGGTGCGCCGCCGACCTGGGTCATCGTCAGTTGCTACGTGGCCATCGGCCTGGGCACCATGTTCGGTGGCTGGCGCATCGTGCGCACCATGGGCCAGAAGATCACCAAGCTCAAGCCCGTGGGCGGCTTCTGCGCCGAAACCGGCGGGGCCATGACGCTCTTCCTGGCCACGGCCCTGGGCGTGCCGGTCTCGACCACACACACCATCACCGGCGCCATCGTCGGCGTGGGCTCTACCCGGCGTGCTTCCAGCGTGCGCTGGGGTGTGGCCGGCAACATCATCTGGGCGTGGATCTTCACCATTCCCGCCTCGGCCTTCATGGCCGGGATCTGCTACTGGGTCAGCCTCGTGCTCTTCTGAGCATTGCCTCATCCGCCATTTTCGGCCTCTGTTTCAAAGTAGCGCTGGGCCGTGAATGCGATGGTGGACATGAGGCAGATGCCGCCGATGGCGACCGCCAGGATGACCGCAATGATCGGGCCCCAGCGGGTGGCGCGCGGCTCTTTGCCAGGGTTGTAGCGGGCGTTCCAGCGTTCATCGGAGGTGAGGCCGAAATACACGGCGTGCGCCATGGCCTGGAACAGCATCAGGCCCAGCAGGGGCATCAGAACCCAGGCCAGGCGGTCGTCCTGGCCGAGGACGTCCATGCGCTGAATGCCGTACAGCCCCGCCAGGGTGGGGATGGCATGCAGCCAGCCGAGCAGGTCGCCCAGGCCGCGCAGATAGAAACGATGGGCGCCAAAGGCGCCGCCAAGCAAGGCCGCCCAAGTGGCCAGGGTCTTTGATTTGTAGTTCGTCATCAGACTGGCGCGATGTTGTCGCCCTGACCCAGCGGGCGCTGCATCAGCACCACGTCGAGCCAGCGGCCAAATTTCCAGCCCGAGGCCTTCAGCACGCCGGTGTGCTGAAAACCCAGCGCGGCATGCAGGCCGACCGACCCCTTGTTCTCTGCGTCCCCGATCACAGCCAGCATCTGGCGCCCGCCGGCGGCCTCGCAGCGGGCAATCAATTCGGCCAGCAGGAGCTTGCCCAGCCCCTTGCCCTGCGCGTCGCGTGCAAGGTAGATCGAGTCTTCAAGGCAGTAGCGATAGGCCAGGCGAGGGCGAAAATAATTGGCGTAGGCATAACCTGCTACTTCGCCGGAGACCTCGGCCACCAGGAAGGGCAGGCCGCGCGAAAGCACTTCGGTGCGGCGACGGCCCATCTCGGCCACGTCGGGCGCTTCGGTCTCAAAAGTGCCCGTGCCATGCTGCACGGCATGGGCGTAGATCACCTGGATGGCGGGGAGATCGGCCTCGATACTGGGGCGCAAAAGGGTTTGACTGGTCATGGATTTCCAAAAAGCTCCGAGGCCAGTTTATAATCTTTGGTTTTCGGCGCTGCCTCGGCCCTCCTGCACACAAGCTGCACACAAGCAAGGAGGGCACTTGCGTATCTACCTCAGCCGAAAAATACATTGTGGTGAGCTGAACAAATCCGTTAGGTCGTCAGCTCATCTGCCCAGATTCTCCCGCTTGAGTGTCTCCCAGCGGTGGATCGCAGATTTATTTCAAGGATTCATCATGGTCGTGATTCGACTCTCGCGCGGCGGCTCCAAGAAGCGCCCGTTCTACAACCTCGTCGTGGCCAACAGCCAGCAGCGCCGTGACGGCCGCTTCATCGAACGCGTGGGTTTCTACAACCCCGTCGCTTCCGGTGCTGCCGAGTCCCTGCGCGTTTCCCTGGACCGCGTGGCTTACTGGTCGGGCGTTGGCGCTCAACTGTCGCCCACCGTCCAGCGCCTGGTTGACCAAGCCAAGAAGGCTGTTGCAGCCTGATTGCCGATGACGCCCGACCAGCAGGACACGGCCTTTCCGGCCGACGCCATTGAAGTGGGGCGCATTGGTGATGCCTGGGGCATCAAGGGCTGGATCAAGGTCCAGTCCTATTCGGCGACGGCCGATGCGCTCTTCTCCTCGCGCCGCTGGTTTTTGAAACCGGCCGAGGACAAGGGCCCTGCAGTGGCGGTCAAGGCACAAAGCCTGCCGCCTCTGCTCAAGATTCTTGCCTGCCGCGAGCATGGCGACACCATCGTCGCCAACGTGGAAGGCGTGGCCGACCGCAACGGGGCCGAAGCCCTGCGCGGTGCGCGCATCTTCATCTCCCGCTCGCTGTTCCCGAAAGCCGACGCCGACGAGTATTACTGGATCGACTTGATCGGCCTCGACGTCGTCAATCGTGAAGGTGAAGCCCTGGGCACCGTGCTCGGGCTGATGGACACCGGCCCGCACAGCGTGCTGCGCATTGCGCCGCCTGGGCTCGCCGAAGTCAAGCCGGATCAGGAACGCCTGGTGCCCTTCGTCGGCGCCTTCGTCGTGGATGTGAGCCTGGAGAAGCGCCTGATCACGGTCGATTGGGGCCTTGATTACTGAGAGCGCGCAAGTCGCCCGCCGGGCCGCTCCCAAGGGCGGCTTGGCCCCCACGGGGGGTAGGCTGCGTACTCGCAGACTTGGGGGCTGACATTTCATGCGCTTCGACGTCATCACGCTCTTCCCGGAGCTTTTCGAACCCTTCCTCAAGACCGGCGTGACCCGCCGCGCTTTCGAGAGCAAGCAAGTTGATGTGCGCCTGTGGCCCTTGCGCGATCACGCGATGGGCAATTACCGCCGCGTCGATGACCGCCCCTTTGGTGGCGGCCCGGGCATGGTCATGCTGATCGAACCACTGGAGCGCGCACTGGCCGCGGCGAAGGCCGACAGGGCAGACGGCGGCGCGCCCGCCATCATCCACTTCACGCCCACGGGCCGGCGCATGGACCAGGCCCTGGTGCAGGAGATGGCTGCCGGACCCGGCGCTGTGCTGCTCTGCGGTCGCTACGAAGGCATGGACCAACGCTTTCTGGATCGTCACGTGACGCTGGAGTTGAGCCTCGGTGACTTCGTGCTCTCGGGTGGCGAACTGCCTGCATTGGCCCTGCTCGACGCGCTTGCGCGACTGCAGGACGGCGTGCTCGGCGACGCAGCCTCGCACGAGCAGGACAGTTTTTCCGACGGCCTGCTTGACTGCCCGCATTACAGCCGGCCCGAGGTCTTCGAGGGCCAGGCCGTACCGGCGGCGCTGCTGTCCGGCCACCATGCGGAGATCGCCCGCTGGCGGCGCGAACAGTCGCTGCGGATCACGAGCGAGCGCCGGCCGGACCTGATCGAGGCCGCGCGCGCCGCCGGTCGGCTCAGCAAACAGGACGAACGATTCCTGCTCGCCTTGCCCAAGGCTTGATCCGCGGGTTATACTCGCAGGCTTTCGATCCTCTGGCGGGTCGCGTTTGTCTCTTCGGGGATGAGCAACTTTCACAACAACTTCGCCGCCACGATCACGGAGAAACCCATGGATCTGATCCAAACCCTTGAGCAAGAAGAAATTGCTCGTCTGAACAAGACCATCCCGGCCTTCGCCCCTGGCGACACCGTGATTGTTTCGGTCAAGGTCGTTGAAGGCACGCGCAAGCGCTTGCAGGCTTATGAAGGCGTCGTGATTGCCAAGCGCAATCGTGGCCTGAACAGCAGCTTCATCTGCCGCAAGATGTCGAGCGGCGAAGGCGTGGAGCGTACGTTCCAGCTGTACAGCCCGCTGATCGCGTCGATCGAAGTCAAGCGTCGTGGCGATGTGCGCCGCGCCAAGCTGTACTACCTGCGCGAGCGTTCGGGCAAGTCGGCACGTATCAAGGAAAAGCTCTCCTGAGCGAAGACTGGCGCAACAAGCCCGCTTCAACAAGGCCACCCTCGGGTGGCCTTTTGTTTTCTGCCGTACGCATTTGCGGTTAGATTGCTGGTGCCGGAGGTGTGCATGAAGGTGATGAATCCAGGTCGCCGTCGATGGCTTGTCGCCGGGAGCGCGGTTGCGCTCGTGAATGGCCTTGCGCGAGCCCTGCCGGCCGGGAGCCGGACCTTGAGCGTGGGCTTCGTCACCGACCTCATTCCCTTCGTCATCGACAAGGACCGCGGCGTCTTTCCAGACCTCACCCGCGAAGCGCTCCAAAGGCTGGGCTATGCGATGCGCGCCGTTGCCTTCCCGAGCCGCCAGTTCGACTTCGATCCGCTTTCCCGCTTTGCCGATCTCGACCTTTTCGTTGGCACGCCGGTCGAGCACCGGGCCGACTATCGCTACGCCAAGGTCTACGAGTTCAGCAATGTGGCGGTCTCGCTGGTGTCCAGCCGATTGAAGATCGATTCAGTGATGGACCTGCGCGGCAAGGACATCGTCGCCTTCAACAATGCCGGCCCGCACCTCAAGCAGCCCTTCACCGCGCTGTATGAGCGCGAACTGAGGCATTCACCGCTGTATCACGAGGTGGAGAACCACAGCGCCCAGTTTCAAATGCTGCTGGACAGGCGCACGCAAGTCATCATCCTGGATCGCACCATGGTGCGCTATTACGCGGGCCAGGCCGGCATCAAGGGCGAGGCGGGGCTGGCGGTGCATGAGATCTTCCCGCTGACGAATGCCGTCTACATCGTCGGCCGCGATGCCGAGTTGATCCGCAGGATCGAAGATGCGATGGCCTCGATGATGCGGGACGGCAGCGTGCGCAAGGTGTTGGCCCGCTACGAATAGGAGCCCCTAGAACCCGCAGTTCATGCCATTGATCTTCGCCGTTAGGCTAACGCTCAAGTTCTGAGCAGGGGAGTGCGTGAATGGGCCTGGTTTGGATCCGCCGGCAGAGCGGGAACTGCACATGAATGTCGCGCCGGGTTCTCGCCTGAATCGGCAACTGGCGTTGCGCATCGTGCTGTTCAGCTCGATGGTGACCATCGTCACCACGCTGTTGCAGCTGTGGGCAGACTACCGCAACGATGT
>Ga0164241_10006424_pt1 | contig 10733 bp, 10 predicted proteins | sample OricomyardsoilBY_FD_108780 | JGI IMG/M metagenome (GOLD analysis project Ga0164241, IMG submission 108780) | Backyard soil microbial communities from Emeryville, California, USA - Original compost - Back yard soil (BY) | ecosystem: Environmental > Terrestrial > Soil > Unclassified | place: USA... | reverse complement strand
TGGATCGATGCGGCCCCCGTACAGGATGAACGGCTCGTGCACGCGATGTCGGCGTCTGAACGCGTTTGCCGGGCCCTCCAGATGCGGAGGGAGTGGTTCGAGGCTGGACGGCGCCACGATGACGCGATCCTCCCCGGCGGTGATTGCCTCGCCCTCGGGGAGATCGACGCCGCAGCCGACCACGTCTTCCACGAGGACCCGAAGCCGGAACATCGAACTCACCAGGCGCCGCTCGACGTCCGTGTTCCAGACGATGCCCGCCGCGCTCAAGAAGACGTCCTCGTAGATGCCCAGCCGGATTGCCGGTTCGTCGTGCGCGGTCGGCACCAGCAGGCTCTTCGATGGCGCGACGCGCATGCCCATGACCGTCGTCGCGTAGAGATACGTGAAGAAGATCAGGATGTCGTAATTCTGGTGGTGCCGCTCGAGAAACTCCGTCAGGCCCGGGGCCCACGGTCCCTGCTGCTTGAGCCACTCCATCTCGTCGTGGCGGGTGTGCTTGCTGTTAAAAATCCAGTCGGAGTATTTGTTGAACGAGTCGAGGTCGCGCGTCCGGCTCGTGGGAAAACGTCGCACCGTGACGCCCCTCAGCCGGTCGACGCCTTCCGGGTACTCGTTCTTCCACGTCGTATATTCGCGCGCACACGTCGTCAGGACCTCGACGTCGTGATCGGTTGCAAGGCGCTCGGCGATGAGCCGGCAGTGATACTCGGAGCCGCCGAGGATCTCGGCGCCGTACCGCTGGACGACAAAGGCAATCTTCACGTCATTACACTCCCACGGACGCCAGAATCGAGTCCAGCACCGGCGTGATGCGTCCCGGTGTGAAGGCGGCACGCCGCTGGCGCTGCCCCCCGAGCACACCCGAGCGCAGAGGTTCGTCGTAGATCAGCGCACCGAGCAGCTCGGCCGCGTATTCGAGATCTTTCGGATAAAACGACAGGCCCGCTCCCCCGAGAGTTTCAGGAACGGCGGCAGCCGCATAGGCCAGGATCGGGACATCCATCGCCATGGCTTCCACGAGCGGCGCGCAGAAGCCTTCATGCTCGCTCAGCGACACGTACGCATGCGCGTTCCGATAGTACGCGGCCAGGTCGTCATCGGGCACCGGGCCGGTGAACCAGAAGCGGTCGGGCAGCATGCGATACTCCGCGATGAGCGCGCGCACGGTCTGGTAATAGCGCGGAACCGCCCATGCCTTGCCGACGAAGATGAAGCGGTACTGGCTGTCCACGTAGCGCTTGAACTGTTCGGCGAGCCGCACGTGGTCCTCGATCTTCTTGTTCGGCGCGATCCGCCCGACGAAGAGGATGTTCGACAGTCCGTCCTGCAGCAGCGCTTCCAGTGCGGGGCGCCGCGGGGCATCCAGCAGGCGGGCGGTGTCCACCATCAGCGGAAGCACGCCGGTCGGCGCGAAGCCCATCCCTTCGAGCTCGCGGCGGTTGTACTCGGACACGCCGAGCGCCAGATCCACGCGACCAACCAGCGTCGCGAGCTCTCGGCGTCCGGCGGCCGCCATCGCCGCGATGCCCGCGTCGTACGGCGCGAAGAAATGCGCGGGTGTGACGTTGTGGTAGCAGAGCACTCGCACGCCGGGAAGCGTCGCCAGCGCGGCGGTCATCGGCGACGGCACCGCGTAGTGAAGGATGGTGACGTCGCCGTCGCGCGCGTCCGGATCGCTCCAGGGGCGCACCTCGCCCGCAAGATTGTCGTCGACGGTCAGTGCGAAGATGTCCGACTCGATCTCACGGTCGTGGAGCAAGTCACGGAGACTCCGCGCGTTGTCGCCGACCGCATCCCCGCGGTGTGCGGCCGGAATCCACTGATTGACGATCATCGGCGGCGGTCGCTCAAGTCTGCCACGGGTCCCTGTTCCTCCGGGGCGATCGGCAGCGCCCGAAACGCCGCCGGCCGCGATTCGTGGATCGCGTCCAGTTCCTGCACCAGCTCATATTGCCGCCAGAAGTCCGCCGCGACCGATGGCACCGCTGCCCGCGGCGCGTCCAGCGCCTGACGGACGAAGCCGCGCACCATCGCCGGAAAGTCCTTCGCGAGAAGGCGCTCGAGTGCGGCATCCTGCGTGCGGAGCACCTCTTCTTCGTGCCGGGGATCGGAGACGATGCGGTGAATGAGCGAAGCGACGTGCCTGGGATCGGGACGGTCGTAGAGCACACCGCCGCCATCCATGGTGGCAGGCACCGCCGTGGCCGCCAGGGCGATGACGGGGAGGCGCTTGTAGAACGACTCGATGAGCGGCACGCAGAAACCCTCGTGCTCGCTCGCGCACAGGAACACGTCCGCCACGTCGTAGAGCGCGGTCAGTTCCTCGTTCGTCACCTGACCCAGGATGTGAACGTCCTCCGTTCCGAGCGCGCCGACGAGCGCGTGCAGGCTGGTGACATACGCCTCGAACCCGCCGTACGAGCCGGCGATGAGCAGCCGCGCGCCCGGGTCGTAGAGCCGCTTGTAGGCATGGAAAAACCGGATGACGTTGTCCGGGCGCTTGTTAGGAATCACACGGCCGACGAACAGGACATTCGTCCGGTCGTCGTCGTAGGCGTCGAGTACGCGAACGTCTGCCGGGATCTCGAGATGCGTGAAGTCGGGCACGACCGGGAGGACATCGGTGCGCGGAAAGCCGAGTGCCTCTAGTTCGGCGCGGTTGAATTCCGAATCGCCGAGCGCCAGTTGACACCGCGATCGATACGGCAGCAGTTCGCGCCTGCCGTGGTAGCACTGGCGCACGAGCTGGTCGTGGACGCCGATGAAATACTCGGGCGGCGTGATGTTGTGGTAAATGAGCAGCATCCGCGCGGGCAGGGCGAATGCCGTCCGCGATGCGCGCGATCCAAGCGAGAAGTGGTGGATCAGCAGGTCATCGGCGGTCACTTCATCAACGATGTCCCGGAAGTCGACCGTCAAATCCTCGAGCCGTGGATCGGCGGTCTCGACGATGATCTCGGACTCGTAGCCCGCCGCCCGCAATGCGCGATTGATCCCGAGGACTTCGTTTCCAATCGCATCGCCATAACCGAGTGTCGCGAGTATCTGATGGACACGCGGCCGTCTCGTCCCGGCACGCTCCCCGGTTTCCGTTCTTTGGACACCGTCGTACTCCGTACTTCGTACTTCGTACTTCGTACTTCGTACTTCCGCTTGCGTGTCCCGGCTCATCCCTTCGTCACCGGTCCTCCGGGGACCGCCGACAGCACCTGTTCGGCGGGGCGCTCGGTTTTCCGGCGCCGTGCGAAGAACCCCGGGAGGGGCTCCATGACCGGCGCGGGCTCGCGCTTCAGGCGCTCGAACATCTCGAGATATTTCCGCTCGATCACCGGCCAGGCATAGTGGCGCCGGAAGAACTCGCGGCCGTTGCGCCCGAGCACACCGCCGAGCGGGCCGCTCCCTTCGAGCAGATAGAGCGCCTCGGCAAATTCCTCGAAGGTGTCGTAGTACAGGCCCGCGTTGCTGCGAATCGCCTGCCCGCGGAGGACGTCGCAGTGGCCGTTGGCCAGGACCGGCTTGCCCAGCGCCCAGGCTTCGAGGGCCACCATGGAAAGACTCTCGAAACGGGACGGCATGATGAGCAGGTCCGCCGCCGACAGCGCATCGAACTTGTCCTCGTCGGTCAGGAATCCAAGATGCCTGATGCGCGGATGCTGCGGAATGGGAAGCAGCGTCGACCCGATCAGGATGAGATCGAGGCCGTGCGGATACATGACCGCGTAGCGCTCGAAGTGCGAGAACAGTTCCTTGCAGCCTTTGTTCTCGTCGATCCGGCCGATGTACAGTGCGAACGGGCGCCGGACGTTGAATTTCTTCTTGAAGCGCCACGGCTGGGTGCGCTCCGGTATCTCCGATCCGACCCCCACGACGACCCCAGGTCCCTTGCGGCCGCTGACGTGCTCGATCAGGGCCCTTTCTTCGAGCGAGTTGTACATAAGCGCGCGCACGCCACGGAACAACGGCTGGAAGATGGCGAGACCGATAGCCGGGTCACGCTCGGCGGTGGGAACAAGAACTGCTTTTTCCGGGACCGCGCGCGTGCCCATGAACGCGTGATGGTACCGATAGCTGAAGAAGACGAAGAAGTCGACATCAGTCGCGCGGGTGCGCAGGTGCTCGACGAGCGCCGGGCTGGTCGGCCCTTCACTGTCGAGCCACTTGAGTTCGTCGGCAATGGAATGTGCGCGCTCGAACACGTGGCGTGAGCGCCTGCCGAATTCCGTGGTGTCGCGAGGGTGAGCGACGGGAAAGCGCCGGACCCGGATGCCGTTCACCTTCGTGTCGCCGGCCGGCAGCTCATTCCTCCACGTGACGTAGTCACGCGCGCACGTCGTCAGGACCTCGACGTCGGCATGCCGGGCGAGCCGCTCGGCAACATACCGCGCGTGCAGTTCGGCCCCACCGCTGATGTCCGCGCCGTAGCGCTGAACAACAACCGCGAGCTTCACTGGCCGGAGGAATCCGGGCCGTCGGACTCGTCGTCTGAATCCGCGCCGTCGCCTTCGTAGGAGTCGTCCGCCTCATCCACCGGTGACGCATCGCCCAACGGCGCCTCGTCGGGGGCACGTCCGGTGGAGGATGCCGACTGAGATCCGTCGGCGAGAGTCTGGCCGGGACGCCGCCGTCTGCGCCGCCGGCGCCTGCGGCGTTCCCCGCCTTCGCCGGCCGCCCCATTGGTGCCGGACGCGCCGGGCCCGGCAGAGGTTCCTGACGAGTCGGGGACATCCGGGGCTGGGCTCTGACTGCCCGCCGGGGCAGGAGAGGCCGGCGCCGATCGCATGTTCTGTCCATTGCCGCCGCCATGCGCGGCCGGCTGCCGCTGCGCCTGCGGCCGATACTGCACGACGGTTTCGAGCGCGCGTGCCCGTCGTTCGTCGAAGTCCATCCGGCTCGACAGCGACTCGACGCGCATTTTGAGGTTATGCACTTCAATCCCCAGCCGCGTGACTTCCACGGTGAGGTTGTGGATCAGCTCGTAGTAGATCGGTTCGCGCTCTTCGAGTCGCCGCAGACGCTGCTCAGCCTGCGTGTTGATGTCCGCCTGCAGGTGCAGCGCGCTCGTGATCCGATCGGGGTTGAAGAAGAGTTTCAGGAGCGGCTTCAGGAGCTTGCGCAGGGCCTGCAGGCCGCCGCGGTGCGTTTCAAAAGGCGTCCCCTCACGGACCTGTTGGTGGGGGGGGGGGGGGGGGACGGGACGCTGGGCGCGGAATTGGGCGACCATGTCCGACCGCACGCCGCGCGGGTCCAGAAACTTCTCGAGTTTCACGCCGGCCAGCTGTTGGAGCTCGGCCTCGGTGTAATCGGCGCCGCGCTTCTCACGGATGCGCCCGCGGATCTGCCGCATGATCTGCTCGACGTCGACCGAATCCGATCGAACGCTGAAATCTGCCATTGTGATCTCCTCCGGCCGCCGGAAGCTGCTGGCTTCTCAGGACGTCCGGCGCTTGCGACGACCGAATTCGGGCGCTTCCTTCACGCAGGTCGCCAGGATATTGAGGGACTTGCCGAGCGCGCGCAGTCCCGTTCGCTGAATTTCCGCCCCGGTTTCCGGGACGACCGGGTATCCGCTCGCGTCCGCCGTCACGTGCTCCCAGTTGCGAAACAGCCGTCCCCATGGGCTGTTCAACACCGACTGCATCATCGCCTTCGCTTTCACGGGATACCAGAAGCTGTCGTGGTAGATGACGCTGGCGATATACGCCCACGGCGCCAGCACGGTCTTCAGGGACCACTCGATCGGCTTCTTGAGCGGCCCCCAGTAAATCTTGTGCTGCATCCGCGAGGCGAACGTCATCTTCCGGAACGGCCCGACGAAGTGCCAGTTCTCCCTGGCGGCCGCCTCGTCGCCGACGACCTCGATTTCGCGCGGGTCGCCGGTTCCGAGCCCGAGATCGTGCGCCGTGCGGATGAACTTGATCGACATCGGATCCATCCCCATGAGCTTCGCCGCAACCGCATCGATCGCGACCTGGTCGCTGCTCGCGAGGATGACGTTCTTGACGTGCGGCATCATGCACCGGGGGCCCGGACCATCGCCCGCAAAGGTGCCGTCCATCACGGCGAACACGCCGCGATGAATCTTCTTCTGGATCATCAGCAGGTCGACGAGCGTCTCGTGGATGACTGGATGCGTCCAGTGCCGGCGCTCGTTCAACAGCCCGCCGAACGCGTTCTTCATCGCGCCGGTCGTGGTCGTGAAGATGTGCGTCTTCACGGTGGGCAGATGAATGATGTTCTCGCCGATGAAGCGGCGCGGAATCATGAACCCGTCAGGGTAGACCTCGTTGAGGCACAGGAACTTCTTCGTCAGATCGCCTACGGCATCGCGGATGTTGATCCACTGTTCGTCGCCTTCGTACAGGTGGATGTTCCGCAGGCCATGCGCCTCGATGACGTTGATCTGCTTGTTCTCGCGCTCTCCGAAGTGCGCATCGATGACGACCGTGCGATTGTGGCAGGCGTGAATGAGCGACGGATCGTAGCCGTCCGTCTTCATCGCGCGGATCACACCTTCGAGCTGCCACGGCGTCGTGGAACTTCCCGGGTAGAAGAAGTGCCAGGAGATGTTGACTTTCAGGGCCGTGTCCGCGTCTTTGGCGATCACGTCCTGATAGCCGGCAAGATTCAGCAGCCGGTGATAGTCGCTGAGGACCGTTCCGGGGGTGGTTCGAAGGATGGCAACTTTCGAGCGTGGCATAAGTCCTGTGAAAACGTGCGCCTACTGGAGCAGTGCGCCTGACGGTCCTCGCCAGTAGATCAGCGCAATCACCGTCAGCCCCCAGAGTGCCACGCACAAGAGCAGGGGCTTGTCGGTGACGAGAATTTCCGACGGGTTGCCGCCGCCCTCGCGCTGGTGCACCAGGTAGAGATAACGAAAAATGCCGTACAGCGGAAACGGGACGGTCCAGACCAGCTGTTCGCCACCGAATTTCGCGACGGTCCTGTCGTCAATTGTATAGAGGATGTAGGCCAGCAGGGTGGACGCCGTCACGACGCTGATCATCTGATCCAGCAGATACGGGCTGTACTCGGCCAGAATGCGCCTGTGGTGCCGCGCGTCGTCGGCCAGCTGGACAAGCTCCGCGCGCCGCTTGCTCAACGCGAGGAACAGCGCGCCGAGGAGCATCAGCAGCAGCAGCCAGTGGCTCATGGGCACCGGGATCGCCACGGCGCCAGCCCACGCGCGGATGACGAATCCCATCGCCAGTGTCAGCGCGTCGAGAATGACCACGTGCTTGAGCGACAGCGAGTAGATGCTGAGCAGCGCGACGTACGTCGCGGCGACCGCGGCGAACTGCACGGAAATCCAGAGAGCCCCGCCCAGGGCGACGACCGTCAGCACGGCGGCAAGAACGAGCGCCTGCGCGGGTGTGACGGCACCCGAAGCAATCGGCCGCCCGGACTTCCCCGGGTGCAGACGGTCCGCGTGCCGATCGCGGACGTCGTTGATCAGGTAGACGACCCCCGACAGCAGGCAGAAGACGCCGAGGGCGAGCGTGGCGGACGCGACGGCGGCGGGATCCCGGAGCTTGCCGGAGAACACCAGGCCGGCAAAGACGAATACGTTCTTGGTCCACTGGCGCGGACGCAGCGAGAGGAGCAGGTGCATCGCCAGCGACCGGTCACCGACAACGTCGGTGGCCGGGGTGGCAGAGGATGCAGAACTTCTGGCCATGGATGGGGCGGAACGCCCCGCGACAGCCTATTTGAACGTCTGGAGCGCGTCGGCTTCCGACTCGAACGTCTCGAATACCGTCAGCAGCTTGGTGATGGACAGCAGGTCGGTGATGCGCTTCGTCAGATTGACGAGCTTCAACTGTCCACCCTGACGACTGACCGTTGTGTAGGTCCGCACGACTTCGCCGAGACCGGCGCTGTCGATGTACGGCACATCGGCGAGATTGAGGAGAATTCGCTTCTTGTTCTGGAGCACGAGCGAGTTGATCTTGTCCTTGAGCGCTTCGTCGCCCTCGCCCAACGTGATCTTGCCTTTCAGGTCGAGAATCGTCACATCGTTGACGACCCGTTCCTCGATCTGCATGCCGGACTCCTAGTCCCCGAGCCACGCGCGCGGCTCCGGAATCGTTCACCAACGAATGTCGAAAAAGCGCCCTAAGTCTAGGGGGTCAGGGGCATTTCCACAAGGCCCCGTTCCCCCACTGGCCGGCTACTCGGACTCGCGCCGCTGCTTCTTGCGGGAACGTTTGCGGGCGAGCGCCTGCTTGGCTCGCCGCTTGTCGCCGGGCTTGAGATAAAACGAGTGTTTCTTGATGTCCTTGATGATGTCTTCCTGCTGCACCTTGCGCTTGAAACGCCGAAGGGCACTTTCGATCGACTCGCCTTCCTGGATCTTCACTTCCGCCACGGTTCGACACCCCCTTTCCCGCGGGAATCATCCCGGCGCCGTTTTCGGGCACCGGGGAACACGGTAGCGTAGCACGGACCGCTCGGCGCTCCGGCACCAAGTTCTTGTGGCTCAGGGCTCACGTGCTCGAGGCCAGGGCTCAAGACCACGGGGGCTCAGAGTGGGGCCGGGGCCTGAAGCCTGAAGCCCAAAGCCCAAAGCCCAAAGCCCAAAGCCCAAAGCCCGCGTAAGCGCTAAGCCCCTATAATCGTTCCCCCGTGCGAGTTCTTGTCCTGGGCGGCGGAGGCCGCGAACATGCGCTGGCCTGGCGGCTCCAGCAGGATCCTGACGTCTCGGAAGTCATAGCCGCGCCAGGAAATCCAGGCATATCAACAGTTGCAAGGTGCGAGGCGGTCGACGTCACCAGTCCTTCCGCGATGCTGACGCTCGCCGAACGCGAGGGCGTCGACCTGACCGTCGTCGGTCCCGAGGCGATCCTGGAGCGAGGCACGGCCGATCTGTTCCGTGAGCACGGCCGCCCGATCCTGGGGCCGTCCAGAGCCGCCGCCGCCCTCGAGTGGTCCAAGGCGTTCTCGAAACATTTCATGGCGCGCCATGGGGTCCCGACAGCCCGGTTTCGGGTCTGCGAAACCCCCGAGGACGCGCGCGCCGTGCTCGACCTCCCGGAGTTCCGGCCGCCGGTGGTGGTCAAGGCAGACGGCCTGGCGGCCGGCAAGGGCGTCGTCGTCGCCGAATCAACTGCAGAAGCCGAGGCGGCGATCACGGAAGCGATGATCGATCGCCGGTTCGGCGATGCCGGCGCCACCCTCGTTGTCGAAGAGTGCCTGACAGGTCCGGAAGTGTCGTTCTTTGCGCTTTGTGACGGGACCCGCGCGATCCCCCTGGGGACCGCGCAGGATCACAAGCGCATCTTCGACGAGGATCGCGGACCGAATACCGGCGGGATGGGCGCGTTCTCGCCGAGCCCGCTGATCGGCGACACAGATGCCGCAGCCATCATGGCGCGCATCGTTCAGCCTGTCGTCGACGGCATGCGCATGGAAGGCGCGCCGTACGTCGGGTTTCTCTACGTGGGGCTCATGCTGACATCGAGCGGGCCCAAGGTCATCGAGTTCAACGTGCGCTTTGGCGATCCGGAAGCCCAGGTGGTGTTGCCGCGCCTTCGGGGGGCATTCGCGAAAGCCCTTCTGGCAGCAGCGAATGGTGATTTACATGACGTGGCGCTCACACCCGCGCCAGACGCGATGGTCGGCGTGGTGATGGCGTCTCGCGGCTATCCCGCGACCTCCGAGTCCGGGCGGCTGATTAGCGGCCTGGATTCGGCGACGCATGCCGGGGCGCTCGTGTTTCATTCGGGCACCCGAGCTGAATCAGGGGGCATCGCCACGGCTGGCGGGCGCGTGCTCACCGTCGTGGGCCGCGGGGCACGTTTCGATGACGCGATGACAACCGCGTATGCCGCGCTCCATCACATTCAGTTCGACGGCATGCAATTTCGGAAAGACATCGGCAAGAAAGCCATTGCGGCAAAATAGACAGCCAGCGTCTGGCTCCGGCCGCCGCGCCGGTTTGCTAGTTGGTGAGCGTAGCCCGTGGCCTGTTGCCCGTAGCCGAAACCTGTGGCCGGCAGCCTCAAGGAGTATCCGTGTCTCAAGTCTTGATTTTGATGGGGTCAGATTCCGACGCGCCGATCATGTCGGCTGCGGCGGAGGTCCTGAGCGAGTTCGGTATTTCGTCGCGAATGACGGTGGCGTCAGCTCACCGTTCTCCCGCACGGGTGATGCGGCTGATCGACGAGGCCCATAAAGGCGGCGTGCGCGTCTTCATCGTCGGCGCCGGCGCGGCCGCGCATCTCGCCGGTGTGGTCGCGGCTCATACGAGCCTGCCTGTCATCGGCGTGCCGATTGATTCTTCGGCGCTGAAAGGAATGGATGCGCTGCTGTCGACGGTCCAGATGCCGCCGGGCGTCCCGGTGGCCACGGTCGCCATCGGCAAGCCTGGCGCGACCAACGCCGGAGTCCTCGCCGCCCAGATGATTGCACTGGCCGACGCCGGGATCGCTGCGAAGCTCGTCGCTTACAAGAAGAAACTGGAAGAGAAAGTCGAAGCGGCCGCGAAGAAGCTGGAGGGTTAGTTACCGCGACCAGGAGCGGGCACCGCCGCTCCCGGGGCGCCGCGGCCGGCGCCACGCGCAGGCGCTGGCGGCAGCGTGCCTCCTTCGCAGAGGGTCTTCATGTTCTGAAGCGCACGCGTGAACTGCGTCGTGCGCTGGGTGCGGTCGCGCTCGCGTGCCGCATCGTCCGCCAGCATCGAGTTGTCGTACATCAGCGTGTACAACAGCTTCGACGTCGTGGGTGTAAGCGCC
>Ga0164241_10006423_pt1 | contig 10734 bp, 7 predicted proteins | sample OricomyardsoilBY_FD_108780 | JGI IMG/M metagenome (GOLD analysis project Ga0164241, IMG submission 108780) | Backyard soil microbial communities from Emeryville, California, USA - Original compost - Back yard soil (BY) | ecosystem: Environmental > Terrestrial > Soil > Unclassified | place: USA... | reverse complement strand
CGGCGTGCCGCCGATCGAGACGCTCACCTGCTGCACCTGAAGTCTCATGAGTGGGCCAGGCTCCGATCCCGGCGCATCAGCCAGATGAAGAACGGCGCGCCGAACAGGGCGGTCAGGATGTTCAACGGCAGCTCGTTGGGCGGGTCGACGGTGCGCGACAGCAGGTCCACGGCCACCAGGTAGATCGCGCCGACCAGCGCCGCAAGCGGCAGCAGCCTGCGGTGGTCCACGCCGAACGCGAGCCGCACCAGGTGCGGCACCATCAGGCCGACGAACCCGATCCCGCCCGCGACGGCGATCAGCACGCCGGCCACCAGCGAGGTCAGCACGATCAGCACCAGCCGCAGCCGCCGGACGTCGATGCCGAGCGCGGTCGCCGACTCGTCGCCGGTGACCAGCGCGTTGAGCTGGCGGCCGTAGAGGGTCAGCAGCACGGTGGCGGCGACAACCACGACCCCGGCGACCCGCAGCTGGTCCCAGTGCGCGCCGGACACGCTGCCCAGCAGCCAGAACATGATCTGGCGCATGTTGTTCGGCTCGGCCCGCAGCTGCAGGAAGCTCGTGATCGAGGTGAACACGTAGCTCACCGCGACACCGGCGAGCACCAGCCGCACCGGGTTGAGCCTGCCGCGCTGCTGGCCGAGCAGGAACACCAGCGCCACCGCGACCACCGAGCCGGCGAACGCCGCGCCGGACACGCCGAGCCCGCCGAGCGCGCCCGCACCGAGCGCCATGACGCTCACCGCGCCGACCGACCCGCCCGCGGACACGCCGAGGATGAACGGGTCGGCGAGCGGGTTGGCGACCAGCGCCTGCAGCACCACCCCGGCGACCGACAGCCCGGCCCCGCACAACGCGGCGAGCAGCACCCGCGGGATCCGGAAGTTCCAGACGATCTGGTCGTAGGCCGGGTCGACCGTGCCGCCGAACACATGCGCCAGCACGATCCGCCAGCTCTGCCCGAGCGGCACCTGCACCGACCCGATCGCCGCGGCCACCACGACCACGGCCACGAGCAGCGCGCCGAGCACGACCAGGCAGACCGGCAGCGGCACCGCGTGCAGTGGCGCGGGCCGCGCCACCGGCCGGTCCGCTCTGGCGAGCGGGCGCGGCCGGGGCGCGGTCCGGGTGGTCGTGACCATCAGAAGGCGTCCGGATGGAAGGCCTTCGCGATCTGCTCGACGGCCAGGGCGTTGCTCGGCCCGAGGTAGATCGAGTCGGACAGGACGACGTAACGCTTGTCCTTCGCCGCGTCCCACTGCGGGAACTTCGCGAGCAGCGCGGCCGCGTCGGCGTCGGAGTCCGGGCGCTGGTAGTTCACCACGACCAGCGCGTCCACATCGGCCTTGGCGACCTGTTCCTTGCTGAGGTTGGCGAACATGTCCTCGGTGGCACCCGCGAACGTGTTGGTGACGCCTGCCTTTGCCATGATGTCGTTCCAGATCCCGTTGCCGCCGACGGAGCTGAACTCGCCGCCCATCGCCATGCCGGGGATGATCAGCATCGCCTTCTGCGCGGACTCGCCGTCGACCTTCTTCTCGACGGCGGCGATGCGCGACTTCGACTCGGCGATGATCTTCTCCGCACGGTCGCTGACGCCGAAGATCTTGCCGAGGTCGCGCAGCATCGCGTAGCTGTCCTCGACGGTCGGCTTGTGGCTGACCGTGCCGACGTCGCCGCAGGCGCTCTGCGGCGCGTAGGTGTCGGCGCCGATCTTCGCGAGGTCGTCGCGGGTGGCGAAGCCCGCCTCGGCACGGAACCCGCCGTTGTAGGTGGAGATCACGAAGTCCGGCGCCAAGCCGATCATCGCCTCGCGCGGCACGTCCATCATGTCGTTGAGCTTGACGTCGCCGGTGGGCAGCTTCTTGATCGCGTCGACCCGGCCGGGTACCTCGGAGTCGCCGTAGGACTGCGCGTTGGCGATGATCTTGTCGCCGAGCCCGAGCTCCAGCAGCGACGAGACCTCGGCGACGGAGCCGCCGTTCATCACGACCACCCGGCTCGGCGCCTTGTCGAACGTGTACTCCTTGCCGCAGTTGGTGATCGTCACCGGGTACGCGGGCCCGGCCTTGGCGGGCGCCTCCTCGGCGTTGGTCACGGTGGCGCAGCCGGACAGGGCCACGCTCGCGACGAGGGACAGGGCGCCGATCGCCGCGACGGCGATCCGCTTGGTGTTCATCGGGGACTCCTCTGGAGGGTCGGGGCGACGGCCGGCCGGGCCGCCGCCGTGGTTACGGGTTCTTCCGGTGAAGCCGGTTGCGCCGGCAGCCGGTGCAGTCGGGCGTTGAGCAGGCTGGTGGCGGTGGCCGACAGGGCGAGCAGCACGGCCGTGACCGCGAACGCCCCCGCGCTGTCGGCGAACGGCACGCCCGGGTCACCGGGGGTGGCGCCGAGCACCGTGCGGTAGACGACGCCGGCGACGGCGACGCCGAGCGCCATGCCGACCTGGGTGACGGTCGTGGACATGCCCGACGCCGCGCCCGCGTCGGCCGGCTCGACCCGGCTGAGGATGCCGGCCACCAGCGGCGGCACCACCATCCCCTGACCGAGCCCGGCAAGCCCGATCATCACGGCGAGCAGGCCCGGTTGCGCGGCCTGCGGCGCCGCGGTGATCAGCGCGCCGGCCAGCAGCACGACCGCGACCGTCGCGCAGCCCACGATCGGGACGGGCGCACGGACGCGGGCGGTGACCCAGCGGTTGGCCGCGGAGGCGAGCGAGAACCCGGCGCCCAGGGGCACGAACATGAGCCCGGCCATGAACGGGTCGATGCGCAGACCGGTCTGCAGGTAGTAGGTGAACACGAGGAAGAGCCCCGCGTTCGTGGCGAACAGCGCGGCCACGGTCAGCAGGCTGAGCCGCATGCCGCGCGCGGCGAGCACCCGCGGCGGGAACAGCGGTGCGCCGCCGCGGGCGACGAGCCCACGCTGTTGCAGGGTCAGCACGGCGAACACCGCGGCCGCCACCAGCAGGCTCAGCCAGAGCCACGCCGGGCCGCCCGGGCCGAACACGAGCGGGATCAGCAGTGCGGGCAGCGCGACCGTGGTCAGCGCGGCGCCAATGAGGTCGAGCCTGCTCCCCCGGTTCGCGGCGCCGGGCGGCAACAGCTTGCCCAGCGCCAGGATCACGAGCCCGATCGGCACGTTCACCAGCAGCACCGGCCGCCAGCCGAGCCCGGCGACGTCGAGGTCGACGAGGATGCCGCCACCGGCGATGCCACAGATCACGCCGAGGCCGATCACGACGCTGTACGCGCCGACGGCCTTCGCCCGCTGGTCGGTGTCGGTCACCGTGGCGCGGATGATGGACAGCACCTGCGGCACCATGAACGCGGCGGTGGCGCCCTGCAGGAACCGGGCCACGATGAGCAGTTCCGCGTGCGGCGCGAGCCCGCACAGCAGCGAGGTGAGGGTGAACCCGGCGACGCCGGACAGAAACACCGCGCGGTGCCCGGCCCGGTCGCCGAGCCGGGCGCCGGTGATCAGCAGCGCGCCGAACGCGATCACGTAGGCGGCGCCGACGAACTGGATCTGGTCGAAGCCCGCGCCGAGGTCGGCCTGGATCGACGGGCTGGCCACGTTGACGACGAACCCGTCGACCTGGGTCATGAACGTGGCGGCCAGCACCGTGGCGATGCCGAGCCATTCGCGGCGGCCGATCACGACGCGCTCCGCAGCACGGCGGCGTCCGCGAGCGCGTCCCCGACGACCGCCAGCGCGGCGGCGCCGGTCATCCCGTCGTGCGTGGCGGCCACCCGGTGCACGTGCACCCGTCCGTCCACATAGGAGTCCCAGGCGGCCGGTCCCGGCCAGTCCGGCGCCTTGCCCTCGGTCGCCGCGAACAGCTGCACGTCGCCGGTGACGCGCCGGGGCGTCCAATCTGCGGCCAGCCGGGAGTTGTGCGTGAACGCCCGGTACACCAGGTCGAACCGCGCGTCGTCGAGGTCGGCGAGCTCGCGGATCTCCTCCTCCGTCGGCGGCGGCATGTCCCGCCAGGCGGCCGGGACCGGGTAGGAGTCGAGCAGCGCCAGCAACGCGACCGGGTGGCCGAGTTCCCCGAGCCGGACGGCGACCTCGTGCGCGACCAGGCCGCCGAACGACGCGCCGAGCAGGTGGTAGGGCCCGGCGGGCTGGACCCGCCGGATGTGGCGCACCAGATCCGCGGCCACGTCGGCCACGCTCCCGTGCTCCTGCGTGCCGGTCAGCTGCAGCCCGTGCACCGGCCGGTCCGGCACGTGCGCGAGCAGCGCGGCGTAGGACCAGGCCAGCCCGGTGGCCGGCGCCACGCAGAACAGCGACGGCAGATTTCCATTGGTGCGCAAGGGAAGCAGCACGTCGAACGAGCCCGTCCCGTCCGCGCCACCGAGCGCGGGCGCGAGCTTCGCGGCCGTCGGCGCCTCGAACACCGTGCGGATGCCGATCCGCACGCCGAACTCCGCCCGGATGCGGCCGATGAGCCTGCCGACGAGCAGCGAGTGGCCGCCGAGGGAGAAGAAGTCGTCGTCCACGCTCACCCGGTCGACGCCGAGCAGCTCGGCGAACATGCCGCACAGAGCGGCCTCGCGCCGGTCGCGCGGCGCCCGGCCGGCCGCGGTGGCGCCGCGGCCGGGTGCGGGCAGCGCGCGGCGGTCGAGCTTGCCGTTGGTGGTGCGCGGCAACCGGTCCAGCGCCACGAACGCGGGCGGCACCAGGTAGTCCGGCAACCGCTGCGCCGCGTACCGGCGAAGGTCGGCCGGTTCGGGCGCGGGCCGGGTGGGCACCGGGACGACGTAGGCCACCAGCCGCGGCCCGCCGGGCCCGTCGTCGCGGACCACCACGGCGGCCTGCGCGACGTCCGGGTGTCCGGCCAGGACTGCCTCGACCTCGCCCGGCTCGATGCGGTACCCGCGGAGCTTGACCTGGTCGTCGGCCCGGCCGAGGAACTCCAGCGTGCCGTCGGACCGCCACCGGCCGAGGTCGCCGGTGCGGTACATCCGCGTGCCGGGCGGGCCGAACGGGTCGTCGACGAACCGCTCGGCTGTGAGCCAGGGCCGCTCGTGGTAGCCGCGGGCGACGGGGTGGCCGGCGAAGTACAGCTCGCCGGTGACACCGGGCGGCACGAGGCGGCGGTCGGCGTCGAGCACGTAGGCCCGGGTGTTGCGCAGCGGGCGGCCGACGATCGGGTCGGGGCTGTCCGCGAGCCGGCAGTGCAGGGTGTCCACGGTGCACTCGGTGGGGCCGTAGAGGTTGCGCGTGTCGATGTCGGCCGCGCCGCGCAGCGTGGTCCACAGCGCGGGCCCGGCCGCCTCGCCGCCCAGCGCGAGGACGGCGGGCCGGTGCCGGCCCGGCGCCAGCAGCCCGGCGGCCACCAGCTCCTCGGCGTAGGTCGGGGTGACGTCGAGGAAGTCGATGCGCCGCTGCGTGACGTAGTCGAGCGTCGCCTCCGGCTCGCGGCGCCGGTCCTCGTCGACGAAGTGCAGCTCGTGGCCGTCCAGCAGCCACAGCAGGCCCTCCCACGACGTGTCGAACGACAGCGACGCGGTGAGCGCGGCCCGCAGCACCTGCCCGCGCGACCCGGGCCGGATCATCGTGTCCCGGTGGTGGCAGAACAGGTTGACCAACCCGCCGTGCTCGATCACCACTCCCTTGGGGGTGCCGGTGGAGCCGGAGGTGTAGACGAGGCAGGCCGGGGTGGCGGGAATGGGTGGCGCGTGCCGTTCGCCGTCGGTGATGTCGCGTTCGGACAGTCCGGCCAGCCGGGCGGCGGTGGCCGGCTCGTCGACGGCGATCACGCGGACCGTGCCGTGGCCGGCGGCGGCCTCGGCGCTCGCCCGCATCGCCTCGGTCGTCAGCAGCACGACCGGGGCGCTGTCGGCGAGCATGAGCTCGATGCGCCGGGCCGGGTGGTCCGGATCGATGGGCAGGTAGCCCGCGCCGGCCTTGAGGACCGCCAGCAGCGCCACGACGGCGTCCGCGGTGCGGGGCAGCAGCAGGCCGACGTACAGCTCGGGCGCGGCGCCCTGTTCGACGAGCACGCGGGCCAGCCGGTTGGCCCGGCGGTTCAGCTCGGCGAAGGTGAACGTGCCGCCCGCGGCGACCAGCGCGGTGCGCTCCGGCGTCGCCGCGGCCTGTGCCTCGAAGAGGTCCGCCACGGTCACCGGCGGCACGTCGGCCGCGGTGTCGTTCCACTCCTCGAGCAGCAGCCGCCGCTCGCCGTCCAGCAGCAGGTCGACGTCCGCGACGGGCTGTCCCGGCGACCCGGTCGCTCGGCGCAGGAACGCGAGGAAGCGCCGCAGGTGCGTCGCGACCTCGTCCCGGGAATAGGCGTTGGGGTTGGCGTCCACGACGATCCGCAGCCCGCTGCCGTCGACCCGGTCGTAGACGTGCAGTACGAGGTCCTCGACGAGCCCGGCCGCGACGTTGTGCACGACGCCGGGATGTCCACCGAAGCTCAGGCCGTAGTCGAACGGCATGATGTTGACCGAGGGGCCGAACAGCTTGCGCTCGCTGCCCACCAGCTTCAGGTCCCGGCGCAGCTGCTCGTAGCGGTACCGCAGGTGCGGCCGGGCCGCTCGCAGCTCGGCGGCCACCTGGCCGGTCAGATCGGCGAGCGTCGCACCGGGAGCCACCCGCACCCACAGCGGCAGCACGTTGGTCACCATGCACGGCACGCGCAGCGACACCGAGCCGAGGCGCGCCATCACGGGTGCCGCGAGGACCAGCTCGGCCGCACCGGTCATCCGGTGCAGGTAGGCGGCGAACGCGGCGGTGAGCACCTCGCTCCAGGTGCCGCCCGCCGCCGCGGCGACGGCCTTCAGCCCGTCGGCGTCGGCCCGGTCCAGCCACGCGCTCTCCCGCACGACCGTGCGGGAGAGCTTGCCGGGCCTCGCGGTGAGCACGACCGGCGCCTGCGTGTTCTCGGCCCGGCCCACCCAGTAGTCGCGGTCCGCCACGAACTTCGCGGAGTCCCGGTAGGACAGATCCTCGGCGACGACGTCGGCGAGCGCGCCGAAGCCGCACGGCGCCGGCTCTCGATCGGCGACGAGCGCGGTGTAGACCTCGGCCACCCGCCGGGCGACCAGGGACAGGCCGTATCCGTCGAGCGCGATGTGGTGCACCCGCTGGTACCAGAGGTACCGGTCGGGCCCGGCCCGGAACAGCGCCTGCCGGAACACCGGCTCGCGGCACAGGTCGACGGGCTCGGCCAGGTCCTTCTGCATCCAGGCGAGCGCGGCCGCGGCCGGGTCGGGTTCGGCGCTCACGTCGGCGACGTGCATCGTCCACTCGGGACACGCGCCGGGCTCCTGCCACGGCCGGTCGTCGGCATCGGCGCCGAACAGCACGGTGAGCGCGTCGGCTTCGCCGACCGCTGTGTGCACGGCCGTCGTGAAGCGCTCGATATCCACCGGGCCGTGGATCTCCACGTACTCGGCGGTGTTGAAGGCCGGGCTGTCCGGGTCGAACCGCTGCCCGGTCCAGGTCCCCTCCTGCGCAGCGGTCAGCGGGATCCGCCGCGCGGGCGCATGGTCAGGCATCCAGGACCGCCGCGGGCAGCCGGGTGGTCAGCAGTTCCAGCCAGTTCGCGAGCGTCGGCCGTTCGGCGAGCTCCACGAAGCTGACGGAGACACCCGCATCACGCCATCGCTCGAGCAGTGTCAGCAGGCGGATGGAGTCCAGCCCGCAGTCGAACAGGTTTTCCAGGTCGAACGCCTCCTGCGGGCTTCGGTGCAGCATTTCTGCCACGTCCGCCCGAATTGCCGCAGGAGTCAACCGCTCTGCCATGACTACCCCACCCCGGTTCGTGAGCTGAGATATCCCGGGTTCCGGCGGTGCGACCTGCGGCCGCGCCGCCGGACCCGATCACATGGCTAGAGCGTTCCGCAGATCGCTGGATTTCCGTCTGCGGCCGGCTTGATTCTCGGGCTACTCCGCGGCGTCGTTGTCGTAGACGGTGACCCGATAGGACACCGCGGGCTCGGGCGTCGCCGTGTGCAGTGCGCGGTGCACGAGCGTTCGGTTGTCCCACACCAACATGTCGCCCTTCTCGAACGTCTGCAGGTGGATGTTGTCGTGGGTGTAGGTGCGGTCGGTCTGGCCCACCGCGGCGAGCAGCTCCGTCAGCAGGTCCGCCCGGTCGTTGCCCTCCTCGTCCTGCACGGACAGCGTGAAACCCTCGCTGATGTAGAGGATCGTCTCGTCCGTGAACGGGTGCTGGACTGCCGTGGAGCTGGTCACCGGCGGCGTCTTCGCGTTGACCTCGTCGATGATCTCCGAGATCGGCCGGTAGACGTCGGTCGGCCGGATCTTGAAGTACCGCAGCACGCTGTGCGTGGCCGTGGTGTTCTTCGCCGCCAGCTTCAGGTCCTCGGACAGCCGCTCGTAGGCGTCGGCCATGTTGATGAAGTACGTGCCGCGGTTCTTCGACGGCACGACCTGCGGGTAGATCAGCGTCAGGTCGAACGGCCGTGGCATGAACTGGTAGTCCGAGTGCCAGAACTTGCCGGTCTTCGGCACGCCGACCTGGCGGCCGTCGTCCTCCTTGACGTTGGAGGAGACGAAGACCTCCTTGACCTCCGGGTGGTGGTAGACCGGCTCGTAGTACTCGGCCACCTCGCCCATCCGCTTGCCCAGCGCCAGGAACTGCTCCGGGTCGAGATCCTGGTTCTTCAGCACGGCGATCTTGTTGGTGTAGACGGCCCGCTTCAGCTCCGCGATGTCCGCCGCCGACGCGGTCCGGGCGTCGAAGTCCTCGACCACAACGCCGAACTTCTTACCTACCTGTGGGGAAATTTTCATGAGAATCCTCTAATACTCACTTTCCAGGTGACATCGGGCACTTCGACCACATGAGTAAGTCACATCGTCGTTCACACCTCTTCATGGCGGTCACTTAAGTAGTCGTGGCCGGTTCGCGTCCGGTTCCCGGGGATTTCCCGCGATGTGCTGACCTACGCGCCGGTTGCCCGGAAACCCACGCGAAAGTTCCCGGACAATTACCGGCCGATGGAGTCACGGGACTTAGGATTGCCATGGCGAAAATGCACGTACGGTGAATCGCGGTATCAGAATGACGGTGTTGCTGACGGGAGGTGCCGGCCTGCTCGGCCTGCATCTCGTACGGGAGAACCTGCTCGCCGGCCGGCACGTCACCGTGCTCACGAAGGACGGTGCCCGCGCCGCCTACGAGCGGATCGAGCACTTCCTCGTGGCGAGCGGCGCGGCCGACCGGCTGCCGGCACGGCCGCGGGAACTGCTTGCGGTGGTTCCGGTCGATCTCACCCACCACTCGCTCGGCCTGTCCCCCGGCCAGGAACGTGCGCTCGCCGGCCGGGCCACCGAGCTGTGGCGCGCCGCCCCGCCGATCCTCCCGGGTGGACGGTCCAGCCCGGTGGGGCACACCACGATCAGCGACACCGAGAACCTGCTGCGCTTCGCCGCGCTCATGCGCCCGACCGCGCCGCTGCGCCACGTCAGCACCGTCTTCGTGGCGGGCCGGGCCCGGGCCGGCACCTTCCGCGAGCAGCACAGCGCGGAGGTCGTCGAGTTCGAGAGCCCCGAGGAACGCGCCGAGCACACCGCCGAAGGACTCGTCCGCCGCTGGGCCAACCGGCACGGCCGCGCCGCGCTGATCCTCCGGCCGGGCATCCTCGTTCCCGGCCCGGCCACGGCCGGCATCGCCGAGCACCCGCTGGGCGTGCTGACGCGGACCATCGCCGCCGTCGCCGCGAGAGCCGACCGGTCCGCCCGCCTCGTGCTGCGGCTCCCGTCGCAGCCGCGGTCGCACCTCAACCTGCTGCAGGCCGACCGCGCGGCGCGCGCGATGCTGCGGCTCGGCGAGCGGGTCACCGACCTCGGCACCGGGACCGTCCACATCGTCCACCCGGTCGACACCCCCGTGCGCGCGATCGCGCGGGCGATCGAGGACGTGCTGCCGGTGCGGCTGCGGATGACGCCGAACGAGCCCGTCGAGCTCACCCGTGCAGAGCGCGCGTTCCACTCCCGCGGCGCCGCGTTCCTGCCCTACCTGACTCAGCGCAGACGGTTCGACGGCGCCACGCTGCGCGGGCACGGCGTCGACCTGACCCCGCCGCCGCTCGGCCGTGATCACCTGCGCGAGCTCCTCGTCGCCGAGCTGTCCACGGCGGACGGACGCGCGGTCGCCTAACGGGTGGTGTGCCCTGCCGGCCACACCACCCGTTCGACTCGAGATCAGGATGCCCGCGCCAGCGGCCGCGGCTCCGCGGCGGTCTTCGGCGCCACCCGGTCGGCGAGCTTGCCGCCCGCACTGGGGGTGAAGGTGCGCAGCCGCAGGCTGTTGGACACCACGAACACCGAGCTGCCCGCCATGATCAGGCCGGCGAGCATGGGGTTGAGCAGCCCGCTCGACGCCAGCGGGATCGCGGCGCAGTTGTACGCGAAAGCCCAGAACAGGTTGGACCGGATCGTGCGGAACGTGCGCCGGGACAGCCGGATCGCGTCCGCCACCACGCGCAGGTCGCCGCGCACCAGCGTGAGGTCGCTCGCCTCGATCGCGACATCGGTGCCGGTGCCCATGGCGAGCCCGAGGTCGGCCTGGGCGAGCGCCGCGGCGTCGTTGACGCCGTCGCCGACCATGGCCACCACGTAGCCGTCGTCCTGCAGCTGCTTGATCCGCTCGACCTTGCCGGCCGGCAACACCTCGGCGATCACCTCGGTGATGCCCACCTCGGCCGCGACCGTCCTGGCCACGGCCTCGTTGTCCCCGGTCAGCAGGATCGG
>Ga0164241_10006422_pt1 | contig 10735 bp, 7 predicted proteins | sample OricomyardsoilBY_FD_108780 | JGI IMG/M metagenome (GOLD analysis project Ga0164241, IMG submission 108780) | Backyard soil microbial communities from Emeryville, California, USA - Original compost - Back yard soil (BY) | ecosystem: Environmental > Terrestrial > Soil > Unclassified | place: USA... | reverse complement strand
GGATCTGCGTGTAGACGGCGATGTCTTTGAGCGCGAAGCCTTGGGTCGCGTAAAACTGGCCGACCCTGGCGTAAGTGGCGATGGCTTCGGGATAGGCCGTCAGGCGCGCTTGAAGATCGCCTATCTTCAATAGCGTGCGTGCGTCGTTCGGATCTTCCTGAACGATCCTCTGGTATTCCACGATCGCCCGGTCGTACTTCTTCTTCTCGATGTACTTCTGGGCAGCCTGGAGAATCTTCTCGCGCTCGATAGACAAGGCTTCTGCTCGGATGGCGGATTCGGCGGCCGAGCCGAACGCCATAGGCCGAGGGGCTAAATCCTACGAACTTTCGCGGGGTTGGTCAAGCTGAGTAGGGCGGTTCGCAGCCGTGATCGGGGCGGCGCGGGCGGCACCGCTCGCGGCGGGGGCGCTCGGCTCTCGTGCTACCTTTCCCTCCAAAGTGCTCAGCTTTGCCGACGTCGAGCGCGCCCAGGCCCGCATAGCCGGGAAGGTGCGGCGCACACCGCTGAGCGAAAGCGCCGCGCTGTCGCGGCTCGCCGGCTGCCAGGTGCATCTGAAGCTGGAAAGTCTTCAGTTTACGGGCTCCTTCAAGGAGCGCGGCGCGGCGTCGCGCCTGCTCGCTTTGAGCCCGGCAGAGCGGGCACGTGGTGTCATCACCGCTAGCGCTGGAAATCACGCGCAGGCCGTCGCGCTCCACGCTGCGCGCCTCGGGGTCGCGGCAACGGTGGTCATGCCGGAGGCGACCCCGCTCGTGAAGGTGCAGGCGACCGAGAGCCATGGGGCTCGCGTGGTGTCGTGGGGCACAGGGTACGACGCGGCCGCCGAGCGAGCCGCCGAAATCGCTAGCGAAACCGGCGCCGTGTACGTGCATCCGTTCGACGATCTCGAGGTGATGGCCGGGCAAGGCACCATCGGGCTCGAGCTGCTCGAGCAGCTGTCCGATTTCGACGCCGTGATCGTGCCCGTGGGGGGCGGCGGGTTGATCGCAGGGATCGCGACCGTGCTGCGCCAAGAGCGGCCCGAGGTGCGCATCATCGGCGTCGAATCGCGCACCTTTCCCGGCATGAGACGCGCGCTGGAATCCGAGCTGCCTGCGTCGCTGCCGCCCGCTGCGCTGCCCGGTGGCAAGACCATCGCCGACGGCATCGCGGTGCGCCACGTCGGTCAGCTCACGCGGGAGGTCGTGAAGGCCCGCGTGGACGAGATCGTGCTCGTGGATGAAGAAGAGATCGCCGAAGCGATCTTGCTGCTGCTCGAGCGTGAGCGCACCGTGGCCGAGGGCGCCGGCGCGGTCGGGCTCGCCGCCCTTTTGCACCGGGAATTGGGCCTGGCGGGGCGGCGCGTGGTCGTCGTCATCTCGGGCGGGAACATCGACGTGAATTTGGTCTCCAGGGTGATCCAGCGCGGGCTGGTCAAGAGCGGGAGGCTGTGCCGCTTCTGGATCACCGCGCGCGACGTGGCCGGTACGCTGCACGAAATCACCGGAGCGGTGGCCCGCGCGCGCGCCAACATCGTCAGCATCGAGCACGATCGAGCTTTTTCCGGCGTCGAGCTCGGGCAAACTCGCGTCGAGCTCGTCATCGAAACCAACGGCCCCGAGCATATCGGCGCCGTCGAGGCCTCGCTGACTTCCGCCGGCTTCGAATACCGCAGAGCCTGAGCCCCTCGGCCCGAAAGCCTGGCATGCGCGCGGGCGGGCCCCCCTTGATTGATGAGGCCAGGGGGACAATGATCGAGCGGTGCAACCAGACGAAAGCTCCGCCGGGTTTGGCGCCTACCGCGCGCCGTTCGCCGCCGGTGGTCCCGTAGCCATTGACGAGGCTCTGTGCGGGCGCTTGCTGAGCGTAGCCCTGTCGAAGGGCGGTGACTACGCCGACCTGTTCTTCGAGTACCGCGCCGGGGGCGGGCTGAATTTCGAAGAGGGCATTTTGCGCAGCGCCTCGCGCGGGGTGAGCCTGGGCGTGGGGGTGCGCGTGCAGAAGGGCGACGCCACCGGCTACGCCTACGTCGAGGACCTGGAGTTCGACGCCATGAAGCGCGCGGCCGAGACGGCGGCCCGCATCGCCGATGGCGGCAAGACCATCGAGCCCGTGCGGCTCGAGCGGCGTGACGTGGCTGATCGCTACCGGCTCGAGCAAACCACGCTCGACGTGCCCGGCTCCGAGAAGCGAGAGCTGCTCGAGCGCGCCAGCCGCGCCGTGCTCGCGTTCGACTCTCGGCTGATCAAAGCCTCGGCGTCGTTCTCCGAAGAGGTGCGCGAAATCTTGATCGCCACCAGCGACGGCCGCTTCGTGCGCGACTTCCAGCCCATGCTGCGCTTCGGCATCAGCGCCGTTGCCGAGCACCAAGGCAAGCGGGAGTCGGGGCGCAGCGGCGGCGGCGGGCGCATGACCCTCAGCTACTTCGCCGGCAAGTCTCCCGAAGATCACGCGAAAATAGCGGCCCAGCAGGCGCTCGTCTTGCTCGACGCGCGCTCAGCGCCGGCCGGCCAGATGGAGGTCGTGCTGGCGCCCGGCGACAGCGGCATCCTGCTCCACGAAGCCGTGGGTCACGGTCTGGAGGCCGACTTCAACCGCAAGAAGACCAGCAACTACAGCGATCGCATCGGCCAGGTCGTGGCTAGCCCCCTCTGCACGGTGGTGGACGACGCGACCGTGCTGCAGAGCCGCGGCTCGATCAACGTGGACGACGAGGGCCTCACGCCCGAGCGCTCGGTGCTGATCGAGAACGGTATCTTGCGCGGCTACATGCAAGACCGTCTTTCTTCGAGGCATTTCGGCGTCACCCCGACGGGTAACGGCCGGCGCGAGAGCTTTGCCGCTTCGCCCATGCCCCGCATGACCAACACGGTGCTCTTGGCCGGCCCCAATGACCCCGAAGAGATGGTTCGCAGCGTCAAACGCGGCATTTACGCCAAGACCTTCGGCGGCGGCCAGGTCGACATCTCCAACGGTGACTTCGTGTTCTCGCTGACGGAAAGCTACCTGATTGAAGATGGAAAACTGACTGCGCCGTTGAAGGGCGTGAATCTTATCGGCAATGGTCCCGAAACACTCCGCGAGGTAAGTGAATTGGGTAACGATGTGGCTCTCTCCGACGGCAACTGGACATGCGGCAAAGACGGCCAAAGCGTCCCGGTCGGGGTGGGCTGCCCAACCATCAAAATCTCACGGATAACCGTTGGCGGCACTGAAATCTGAGCATTCCCGAGCCAAGAGCTTCGTAGCGGTCATCGGTCACGGACCGATGCTCGAGCGCGAAGAAGGCGCTTCATCCACGTTGCGCCAACTAGGCGCGACGGTAAGAACGCTCGATCTGTGGGACGACCCGGTCGAGCTCATCCAAGAAGACGACGACGAGCTGGAAGTGCGCCCGCGCGCACTGGTTTTCGAGGCGCTCGATCGCCCCGACCTCGCCGTCGCCGCCCTCCGCGCGGTCCGGAAGGAGCCGTATTTCGACAACGTTGGCGCGATCATAGCCGTAACAGTCGGACAGATTGCGCGCATCGACCCCTCCACGGGTTTCGATGATTTCGTGCTTCACCCCTACGTGCCGGAGGAGCTCTACGGTCGCATCCGGGCCCTGGAGTGGCGGCGCAGCGAGTTCGCGACCGAAGAGCGCCACAAGGTGGCGGGCATCGTCGTCGACAAGGCCGGCCACGAAGTGTTCGTGGACGGTCGTCCCATCGCGCTCACGGCCAAGGAGTTTGCGCTCTTGGCTTACCTGTGCGAGCGGCGCGGCAAGGTCTTGTCGCGCGAGCACTTGCTGGCGCGGGTCTGGGGCAACCGCTACGAAGGTGGTCCCCGCACGGTCGACATTCACGTGCGCCGGTTGCGCGCCAAGCTGGGCGACGCCTTGCCGCTGGAGACGCTACGCGGCTCCGGCTACAAGCTGCGGGCGCCCGATCACGAAGAGAAGGCCGCGCGCGAAGCCGAAGACCAAGAAGATGGCGAGGAAGACTTGGAAGAGGCTTGAGGCGGCCCGCCGCGCCGCTCACGCGAGCCGCGCGGCGATCTGACTCAGAGCTTCTTCCTCTTCTTCGGCCACCTCCAGATGGGCGAGTCCCGACCCGCCATCGGCACGGAACGGTGATATACGGGCCCTGCCATGGCCGAGAAGATTGGCGTGCTGTTCATCCAATCGCACGAGGGGTTCGGCGCCGACGCCGTGATCCACGCGCACCTGATGCGTCACCTCGATCGCGAACGGTTCGAGGTCCACGTGGCCTGCACGGCCGGTGACGGCGTGACCCCATCCCGTCCCCTGAAAATCTTGAGCGCGATACCGGGCCTGCGCGTGCGCCCGACCTATTTCGCGCCGGGCTTGCGCGGCCGAAGCGCCAGCGCGCTGTGGCAAGGGGCCCTGGCGGGGCGCCGCTTTCCGAAGGACTTCGCCGATCTGCGCCGTTACGTGCGGGCCAACCGCATCCGCTTGATCCACAGCGGGGATCACCCGCGCGACTGCGTTTACGGGGTCGTGCTGGGGAAGACGACGCAGGCCAAATCGCTGGTGCACGTCCACGTGAAGTGGGCGAGCCACTACAGCGCCCCGGCAAAGTGGGCGGTGCGCTCGGCCGACGCCATTTTCGGGATCTCCGAGTACGTCTCCGGCACCGTAGCCGGCATGGGGCGCCCCGCCGCCGACATCCACACCGTGCTCAACTGCGTCGACGTTTCGCAGTGGGATCCGGAGACCGACGGCAGCGGCGTGCGGAAAGAGCTGGGCATTCCTGCCGACGCGCCCTTGATCGCCTCGGTGTCGCGGCTGTTCAGCTGGAAGGGTCAGCGTGAGCTGCTGCGCGCGTTCGCGGCCGCTCGCGTCGAGCTGCCGACGCTCAAGCTCTTGATCGTCGGCGCCGACGAGCGCGAGGCCCACGTGGGGTCGTTCACGGAAGAGCTCGAGGCGCTCGCCCAAGAGCTGGGCGTCAACGAGCACGTGGTGTTCACGGGCGCGCGGTCCGACGTGGCGCGCATCATGGCCGCTTGCGACGTGTTCACCCTGCCCAGCTTCGAAGAGCCGTTCGGCTTGGTGTTCCTGGAGGCCATGGCCATGCGCCGCCCGATCGCCGCGCTGGACAACGGCGGTACGCCCGAGGTGGTCGAGCACGGCAAGTCGGGCTTGTTGTCGGCGCCGTACGACATTCCGGCCTACACCGCGAACATCTTGACGTTGCTGCGCGATCCCGCGCTGCGGGCGCGCATGGGCGAGCACGGCCGGCGTCGCGTGGTCGAATATTTCAACGCCCCGCGCATGGCCGCCGACGCCGCCGCCGCCTACGAAAAGATCTTGGCGGGCTGAGCGCTCAGCTCGACTGCTTTTCGCGCTCGGTGCGCACCCAGTCGGCGGTCGCGCGAGCCGGCTTGCGAAAGCGCAGCGTCATTTTCCACGCCACGTACACCGGCGCGAGCGCCAAGTCGACGAGGCCCCGCAGGCCGGTGCCCGAGACCATCCAGCCGCGCAGCACGTAAGCCACCAGCGCCCCCAGGCCCAGCCCGAAGGCAACCAGCGAAATGCCGCTGGCGTGCAGGAGCAACACGAGCCCCAACGCTACGAGCCACGCGGCCAGCAAACCCACCGCGATGCGCGAGAGCGGCGGAATGAACAGATCCATGGCCAAGTCGAAGAGCACGCGGCTGCGCTCGGCCAGGCTCTTCTGCAAGAGCCGCCGGGCGTGCTGGGCGACCAACAATTTGCGACCCTCTTCCCAGCGGCGGCGTTGGCTGTTGGCGGCGGCCGAGGTCGTCACCATCTCGCCGTAGACGTGCGCTTCGTCGGCGTAGTGGACGCGGTGACCGGCTTCGCCCAGGCGGATGCCGTACTCCACGTCTTCGACCACCGAGTAGGCGCGATGCGGAATCTCACGCAGCAGCTCGGTGCTGAAGCACATGCCGTTGCCGCGCAGCCCGCACGACAAGCCGAGCCGCTCGCGAGCGCGGGAACGCACGATGTGGAACGCGCCGAAAGCGATGGCGATCAGGCGGGTGCGCCAACCCGCGTTGGGATTGCGCACGGCGTAGTCGGCTTGCGCGGCCCGGGCTCCGAGCTCACGACGCGCCGCGAAGGCCCGCAAAATGTTGGGAGAGATCAAGGTGTCTGCGTCGATCACCACCACCGCGTCGACCTCGGGCGAGGTGGCCGAGAAGACGTGGTCGAGGGCGTAGCCCTTGCCGCGCCGCTCGCTGTCGTTACGCACCATCACCGTGGCCCCGGCCGCGGCGGCGCATGCGGCGGTGTCGTCGCTGCAGTTGTCGGCGACGACCACGACCTCGAACAGCTCTTTGGGGTAGTCGACGCCGAGCAGGCTGCGAACCGTCTCGGTGATGCCCGCGCTTTCGTTGTGGGCCGGCACCACGAAGCGGAAGCGACGGCTGGGTTCTGCCGCGACGGGTACGCGCAGCTTGGCCGACAGCAGCGTGGCCACGAGCAGGTAGGCCGCCGCCAACAAGAGCGGCGTGCCCAAGAGTAGTAGCGCGATGTCGAGGCCGACCGGGAGCGTCACGAGTTTCCTGACGGTGTAGGGGAGGTGGGCGCGCGCCGCAAGCAACCCCTAGAACGTCGATCCGTTTGCGGCGGCTCTGGTCGGGCAGCCTTGCCGCGCCCCGATTGCGCAAGCTACGATGCGCGCAACGTGTCCCCCTCCAACTCGAAACGTGCCCCGTTCGCTGGCTTCCTGGGCGCAGCGTCGCTGGCCCTCTCGCTCGTGGCGCCGCTCGGCTGCGCCAGCGTCGGCCAATACGTTTGGTACAGCGAGCTACCGGAGGCCGACCGCGGCGCTGACGCCAGCGACTACGTGATTGGCGTGGGCGACGCCATCAGCGTCAAAGTCTACGAGCAAGAAGGGCTATCGGGCGACATGAAGATCCGTCGAGACGGCAAGATCGCCTTGCCGCTCGCGGGCGAGGTCATGGCCGCCGGCAAGCGCCCGCTCGAGCTGTCGGCGGAGATTCAGACCAAGCTCAAAGAGTTCGTGCTCACGCCGCGCGTCACCGTCAACGTCACGGAGTCTCGGCCCATCACCGTGACGGTGGTGGGCGAAGTCGGAACCGTGGGCACGCTGACCATGGATCCGCCCGCACGCTTGGTCGACGCGCTGGCCAAATCGGGCGGCTTGAACGACTACGCGGACTCGTCGAAAATCTTCGTGCTCCGCCAGTTCCCGGCCTTCCGCCGGATTCGCTTCAGGTGGGAAGACATCTTGAAGAACCAAGGCGGCTCGGCCACGTTCCCGTTGCGCACGGGCGACGTCGTCGTCGTCGACTGAACGCAGCCCCGCCCTATTGGCACACATTGGGGGCTACGCGCTGCCCTTTCACGTCTTGCGCTCCGAGAGCCCTTCTCGCATCACGAAAGTCGGTTCGGTAGCGAACTGACTCCTGCGTGCGTAGAGACCCGTTGCGCGCGCGAGAGTCAGCCCGGTGCCGAAGTCACGCTCGTACCCCGGAGGCCCTGCTCGCATCACGAAAGTCAGTTCGGTAGCGAACTCACTCTTGGACGCCGAGACCCCTTCGCGTCGCAAAGTCAGCTCGCCGACGCCGGCCCGTGGTCGGCGCTGACGCCGACGCCGCGGCGCATGCAGCGGCCCTGGGAAGTCGCGAGGCGTGGCCAGAGGCGGTACGGAAGCTTCTGCAAGCGGGCTGCGGGGGCTGCGGGGCGGCAGCCACGGCGACCATGGCTCGCCGAGGTTTAGGACGGGGTCTTGCGGAAGCGGGCTAGCTTGCGCCCCAGCACGCGCTTGATCATTTCGATGGTCGGCGGCTGGACGGCACCGCTGAACCAGGCGCCGGCGCCGTAGGTGAGCAGCGAGAGGGGCACCGCCAAGAACAGCGAGATGGGCTTGGTGAGGAGCGCGACCGCGACCATGGCGATGCCCGACGCCGTGGCCAGCAAGAGCGACTTGCCGAAGCCGCGGTCGAACAGGCCGCGCGGCGCGAGCCCCACCCCGCACGCCACCACCAGCAGCTCGCTCACGACGAGGGTGATGCAGGTGCCGATGGCGCCGTTGGCCCAGCTCTTCTGGAAATACGGAATCAAGAATGGGTTGCCGACCAGGCTGATCAACAGACAGATGCACTGCACGACCGTCCAAATTTTTTGGCGGTTGGCCGCCAAGATGGTCGTGCCGAGCGGCATGCTGAAATAGACCAAGAAGATGAACAGCGACATCACGCGTAGGTGCTCGGTGGCGCCCGAGAACTCGCGGGTGCCGAAGATGGCGACGCCAATTTCGGCGAACACGCCGCAGCCCACCGCGGCCGGAATGGCGAGCAGGGTCACGCCGTACAGGGCGCTGCGACTCACCCGCACGAACTCGGCGTGGTCTTCGACGAATAGCCGGCACAGCGTGGGATAGAGCGCGCCTACCAGCGCCGACGCCGGGAAGATCAGCAGGCCGATCAGGCGTTGAGAGACGCTGAACCAGCCGATCACCTCCGGGGGGACGAGCTTGCCCAGGAAAGTGGCGTTGATGTTCGGCCCGAGCGCGATGGCCAAGCTCACGAAGACGAACGGGGTGCCCAACGCGAGCAGGGGCTTGAGTGAGCTCTTTTCGAACTTCAGCGCGCCGATGCCGACCGACTTGAGCGAGCGGCGCAGGTACAGCGCGGTCACGCCCGCGACCGCGATTTGTGAGAGGAGCAGCGCGCGTAGATCGCCGCCGAGCATCAGCACCGGGATCAACACCACGACTCCCAGCAGCTGCTGCCCCACGTGGGCCACGGCTGGAATGTCCGTCCGCTCGAAGCCGCGGATGGCGTCTTTGAAGCCGCCCGCCACGGAGTTCAAGATGGCCAGCGGGAACGAGAGCGCGACCGCCCAAACCACGCCCCGTTGGTAGCCGAGCACCCAACACAGCAACGCCAACACGCCCGACACCACGAGCGACGACATGCCGCGCCAGACCATGCTGGTGCCGAGCAGCGCGCCGGCCCGGCTGCGATCGCGGGCGACCAAGGCCGGCAGCGCGCCTTGCACGCCCCACTCCATGCCCAGCACGCCGAACGAGCATAGGGTGGTGGCCAAGTACAGGTAACCGAACTCGGCCGGGCCCAGGTAACGGCCGGTCAATGCATTCGTTACTACGGATAGCGGGATCGTCGCCGCCTGCGCGGCGGTGAGATAGAACGTGTTGCGAACCAGCCCCTGCTGATTGGCGGGCGACGCAGCGCCCGTGCGGTCAGAAACATCGGACGCTGCGCTCGCCGCGGGTGCGGGGCCCGGGGCGGCGGCGGCTGCCGTTGACGACGATTCCGGCGTTGCGGACATTGGACGGCCGAGGACCGTTCCACAGCGGCTTGTGCTCGTCTACTCCCCCGGCCGCCAAGCTTTCCGCGCGCAGAGTCCTGTGCAAGGATCGCTGTACTTTGGCCGCCGATACACCTCGTTCCGTCCCGTTCGATCCTTTTGCTGGCCCGGCTATCGTCGCTACGGCCCCTACGACCGAGCCGCAACGCGAAATTTGGACGGCTTGCGCGCTGGGTGACGATGCGTCGCTGGCGTACAACGAATCGATCACGCTCACGCTCGAAGGGCCCTTGAACGTCGAGGCCCTGCGCGGCGCGTTCGACGACGTGGTGGCGCGGCACGACTCACTGCGTTCGACCCTGAGCGCCGACGGCCTGACTTTGATGGTCGGCGCGGCTCCCACGAACGCGCTCGGCTTCGTCGACGAATCCGCGCTCGAGCCGGCGGCGCAAGAGGCCGCGCGCGCGGCGCGGGCCGAGCGGGCCGTGACCACGCCGTTCGACCTGGTAAATGGCCCGCTTTTCCGGGCCGAGCTCGTCAAGCTGGGCGAGCAACGGCACTACGTGACGTTTACCGCTCATCATATCGTCTTCGACGGTTGGTCGAACGCGGTGGTCGTCGCCGATTGGGGCGCGTTGTACGGGCAGCGCTTGGGCGTCGCGCCGGCTCCCGAGCCTGCGCCCTCGTTCGCCGACTACGCGCGGCGGCAAGCGGCGTTGCCGCCCGAGCTCGGCTCCGCCGATGAAGCGTACTGGCTGCAGCGCTTCACGGGCTCGCCTACCAGCGTGGATTTGCCCAGCGACCGGCTGCGTCCGCCGCTGAAGACTTTTACCTCGCGCCGCCGCGACAAGCACTTGGACCCCGAGCTGGTCTCCGCCTTGCGCCGCACCGGCGCGCAGTTCAAGGCCAGCCTGTTTGCCACCTTGTTCGGCGCGTTCAACGTGCTCGTCAATCGGCTGAGCCAGCAAGAAGACTTGGTGATCGGCATCCCCGCCGCCGGTCAGAGCCAGGGCGACAACGGCGGCCTGGTGGGCCATTGCGTGAACATGCTGCCCATTCGCAGCAGCGTGCTGCGCAGTCAGCCGTTCTCGGAGCTGCTGGGCAGTGTGCGCAGCGTGCTGCTCGATTCGCAAGAGCACCAGAGCTTCACCTTCGGCAAGCTGCTGACCAAGCTGCCGTTGCCGCGCGATCCCAGCCGCTTGCCGCTCGTGTCGGTGATCTTCAACGTGGACCGCGCGCAGGGCGGCGACGGAGCGGTCGTGTTTCCCGAGCTGAAGCTGCGGGTGTCCAGCAACCCGCGCGCCTTCGAGAATTTCGATCTGTTCTTGAACGCGGTGGAGATCGAAGGGCGAGTCGAGCTCGAGTGTCAGTACAATACCGATCTGTTCGACGCTTCGACGATCGAGCGTTGGCTGGCGACGTACGAGCCGCTGCTCCGTTCCATTACCCAGGGGCCGACGCAGGCCGTGGCGCTGCTCGACCTAGTGTCGGAGG
>Ga0164241_10006421_pt1 | contig 10736 bp, 9 predicted proteins | sample OricomyardsoilBY_FD_108780 | JGI IMG/M metagenome (GOLD analysis project Ga0164241, IMG submission 108780) | Backyard soil microbial communities from Emeryville, California, USA - Original compost - Back yard soil (BY) | ecosystem: Environmental > Terrestrial > Soil > Unclassified | place: USA... | reverse complement strand
CTCGAACACCGGATCGGCCAGCCACGGCTCGAGGAAACCTGGGGTCTGGGCACCCTGACCGGGCGCGACGATGACGAGCACGTGACAACTCTCCCTGAGCCGGGCCCGTCGTGGGCCGGGAAGCAGCACGAAGATTACCGGGCCGACTTTGTAGGGATCCTACAAAACGTAGCTTCCGGGCTCGGGATTGAGCAGGCGGCCCAGGACCAGTGCGACACGAAGTGTGAAAGCGTCGCGCGGGTTCAGCGGGTGGTAACCCGTGAGTTCGGCCACACGCTTCAAGCGGTACCTCACGGTGTTGGCGTGGATGAACATCGCCCGGGCCGTGGCCTCGATCGAGCCACCCGAGTCCAGGTAGGCCGAAACTGTCTCGAGGAGTACGCCATCGCCTACTGTCAGTGGGCCATAGACGTCTGTGGCGAGCTGACGGCGGGCATGGCCGTCTCCGGAGAGTGACCGTTCCGGGAGCAGTTCGTCGGCCTGGACCGGGCGCGGGGCGGCCGGCCACGCCGGGGCCGCGCGAAGTCCGGCGACGGCCGCGCGGGCCGACGTCACGGCCGCCATCAGGTCTTTCACGACCGGCCCGACGACGATCGGACCGGGCCCGAACCAGTGGGCCAGCCTTTGTACGATCTCGACAGGATTACTCGTACCACCGAGTACCACCACCAGCCGGTCACCCTGCACCGCACACAGAGCGTCAGCTCCTGCCTCGCGGGCGGCGTACCGGACCGCGTCGGCGACGTTGGCGTTCCCTTCGGACGCCGGAGCCCGGCCGACGACCACGGCGATCTCGGCGGATCCCGTCGTACCGGACGAGCCGCTCCAGCCCAGAGCGGAGGCGCGGGAGCGGACCGAGTCGTCCGCCTCGCCGCGGATCACCGCGTCGACGACGAGTGCCTCCAACCGGTCGTCCCAGGCGCCGCGCAGCTCCGCGGCCTGTGCGTACACGGTGGCGGCGGCGAACGCGACCTCGCGGGCATAGCGCTGCATCGCTTCGCGGACTACCGGTACGTCGTCGGGCGGCAGCAGGTCGCCGATGGTGGTCTCGATCATCTCGATCGTGGTCCGGACCAGGTCAACGGTCTGGTGCAGGGAAATGACCCGGGTGAACTCCCGCGGCGCGGAGCCGAAGATCCGGGTCGGCATGGAAGGGTGCGCCTCGGGGTCGCGGAACCAGTCGACGAACGCGGTGATGCCGGACTGCGCGACCAGCCCGATCCAGGACCGGTCCTGCGCGGACAAGGTGCCGAACCAGGGCAGCTGCTCGTCCATCGCCGCCATCGCCGCGGTGGCGAGCGCGCCGGTCTGGTTCTGCAACCGATCAGCCCGCGCTAGATGCGCCTTGGAAGTCCGCTTCGCCACGCCCAGACCATAGCTCCAGACTTCGGCATGATGGGTCTATGACGGACAAAGCGGGTGTGGCGGACGCGGTCGCGGCTCTGCGGGCGATCGGGTATTACCTGGAGCGCGACCGGCAGCCGACGCATCGGGTGAAGGCGTACCGGCGGGCCGCCGACACGATCGCCGGGCTGCCGCCGGCCGAGGTGCGCGCGCGGCGCCGGGCCGGCACGTTGACCGAGCTGGCGGGGATCGGGCCGAAGACCGAGGCTGTGATCGTCGAGGCGATGGATGGCGCCACGCCGTCGTACCTGGTGAAGCTCGAGGAGGCGGCCGGCGACCTGACCACGGCGGGGCGCGCGCTGCGGGCCGAGCTGAAGGCCGACCTGCACCTGCACTCGGAGTGGTCCGACGGCGGCAGCCCGATCGAGGAGATGGCGCGTACGGCGCACCGCCTCGGGCACAAGTACATGGCGCTGACCGACCACTCGCCGCGGTTGACCGTCGCCAACGGACTGTCCCGCGAGCGGCGGCTGCAGCAGCTCGAGGTCGTTGCCGAGCTCAACAAGAAGCTGAAGGACGAGCTGGACGGGTTCACCATCCTGACCGGGATCGAGGTGGACATCCTCGAGGACGGCGCGCTGGACTGCGACAGCGAGATCCTGGCCCGTCTCGACGTCGTCGTCGCCAGCGTGCACTCCAAGCTGCGGATGGCGGCCGAGCCGATGACCGAGCGGATGGTCCGCGCGATCGCCAACCCGCACGTCGACGTCCTCGGCCACTGCACCGGCCGCCTGGTCACCGGCGGCCGCGGCACCCGCCCGGAGTCCGAGTTCGACGCCGACGTGGTCTTCGAGGCCTGCCGCCAGTTCGGCACCGCGGTCGAGATCAACTCCCGCCCCGAGCGCCTCGACCCGCCCAAACGCCTGCTGTCGCTCGCGGTGGAGACCGGCTGCGTCTTCTCCATCGACACCGACGCCCACGCCCCCGGCCAGCTCGACTGGCAGCCCTACGGCTGCGAACGCGCCGAGGAGTGCGGCGTGACCCCCGACCGGGTCGTCAACACCTGGGACCAGCAACAACTCCTGGAATGGACAGCGTCATGAGCGATCTCGAGAAGGATCCGGCCGAGGTGGTCAGCACCGGTGACGGCGAGGGACCGGTGGTCGAGCTGCTGGAAGGTCGCGAGGTGGTGCTGGGGCGGACGACGACGGTCCGGCGGCTGTTGCCGAACAAGAACCGGCGGATGGTCGGCGCGTGGTGCTTCGTGGATCACTACGGGCCGGAGGATCTCACCCGCCGGGTCGACTCGTACGACGTGCCGGGGGAGCGGGGGATGCTGGTCCCGCCGCACCCGCACACCAGCCTGCAGACGGTGAGCTGGCTGTTCGAGGGGGAGATCGAGCACCGCGACAGCGTCGGGTCGCATGCACTGGTCCGGCCGGGTGAGCTCAACATCATGACCGCCGGCAACGGCATCGCGCATTCCGAGGTGTCGACGCCGACCGCGCCGCCGATGCTGCACGGCGCGCAGTTGTGGGTCGCGCTGCCCGACTCGGTCCGGACCACGACCGCGCCGACGTTCAACGCGTACGCCGACCTGCCCACGCTGGAGTTCGACGGCGCACACGCGACAGTGATGATCGGCACGGTCGCCGGCGTGACCTCACCCGCTCCCGCCTTCTCTCCGCTTGTCGGCGCGGACATCACCGTCGACCCCGGTCGCACGCTCCCGCTCCCGCTGACGCCTTCCAACGAGTACGCCGTACTGATCGTGGACGGCTCGCTCACGATCGGGAACCTGACACCGGGCGTCGGCGAGATGGCCTACCTCGGCGCCGGCCGGGAGTCGGTCGAGGTGGTTGCCTCCGACAACGGTGTGCGTTTCCTGCTGCTCGGCGGTGAGCCGTTCGAGGAGCAGTTGGTGATGTGGTGGAACTTCATCGGCCGTTCGCACGAGGAGATCGTCGCCGCCCGGGACGCCTGGCAGGCCGCGATCGGTGCCGGTGGCAACGAACGCTTCCCGACGGTGCCCGGGTACGACGGCGATCCGCTGCCGGCACCGGCATTGCCGGCTATCGCGCTGAAGCCACGGCCTCGGGCGCGCTGATCCGGCGGCGCCGGTAGTACGCCCAGGTGAGCACGAGCAGCGCCGGACCCCACAGGTTCAGCGGTGCGTAGCAGCTGATCATCAGGGCGGCCGCACCGTCGCTGGAGAACGGGAGGAAGTCGCCGCTGAACACGTCGCGGAAGCCGTAGGTCCAGATCGCGATCAGGCCCAGGCTGCCCAGGATCGCCGGGATGGCGGCCGCGTACGGCGCGACGCGGCGACCGCCGATCAGTGGGATCCAGCGCGGTGCGACCTCACCCCAGGGCTTCACCAGCCCGAAGGCGATCAGAGCGACCGCCTCGGAGAACAGGCTGAGGAAGACGACGTAGATGTGCTCGCCCGGCCCGACCAGATGGGCCGGCCGGCCGTTGTCGTCCAGCATGCCCATCGACGAACCCGCGACCAGGCCGAGGCGCCACAGGCCGGACGGCAGGGTCATCAGCGGGATCGCGTGGGCCAGCCAGTAGGCCCAGCGGGGGACTGGGTGCTCGGTCGTCTTCTTCACATTCACGAGCATCGGTTCCGCCGGCCCGTCGTACCTCACTCCAGGGAGTGAACCGGATCCCTCCCGAGAACCTTTCAGAGCATGCCGTGATCGCGGGCGTACGCCGCGGCGGCGGTCCGGGACGGTACGTCGAGCTTGGTGAAGATGTTGGTCAGATGCCGCGCCACGGTCTTGTCGCTGAGCACCAGTTGGCGCGCGATGTCCGCGTTGCTCCGGCCCGCCGCGACCAGACGCAGTACCTCCAGCTCGCGTGCAGTGAGACCGCCCGCGGTCTCGTGGTGCAGCAGCCTCTCGGCCTCCTGCCGCGCGGGTACGGCGCCGAGCTCGGCGAAGCTCCGGCAGGCTGCTGTGAGCTCGGCCACCGCGGACTCCTCGTCCTCGAGAAGGCGGAACGAGCGCCCGACCAGCACCTTCGTCCGCGCGACCTCGTACGGCGCCTGCAGCACGCTCCAGAGCCGCAACGCCTCCCTGGCCTGTGGCAGTGCCTGATCCGGATCGCCACGCTCCAGAGCGACCAGAGCCAGACAGTACGCCGCTGATGCGCGCAGGCCGCTCGATCCGAAGCCGGCCGCGATCCCCGCCAACTCGTCGGCGGCCGACTGCGCTTCGTCGACAATCCCACCAGCCAGCAGTACCTCGACGGCTGCCGCCAGGAGGCGCGATCGGTACACCGGACCGATCGTCTCCGCGAGCAACCGTCGTACTGCTGCCACCGCCGCGGACGTACGACCACGCGCGAGCAGCAGGAGCACCCGGCCGGGCTGAGGTTCGTGCCCGAATCCCGCGGCCTCGTCATAGGAGCTCTCGGCAGCCGCCTGGTCGCCGCGAATGCGCTGGACGTCACCGCGCTCGCTCAACGCGAGTCCGGCCGCTGCCTGGGAACCTGACGCCGCATAGCGCCGGCACGCGTCGTCGAACTCCTGTACCGCTTCCCCGTAGGCGCCGTGCAACCGCAGGATCTGACCTCGATGTACGGCGCATTGCCCGGTGAACGGCACCAGATCCGGCTGGGTGTCGCACCATCGGGTCAGCGCCGTCGTCCACGCGGCCGCGCGGGAGAAGTCCTGGACCTCCTGGCAGCCTTCGATCATCGCGCAGTCCACGTTGCCCGCGAAGATCGGCGAGAGTTCACCCGCCGCGACGCTCACCATGGCTTCGTCGAGCACGGCCAGTCCCTCGGGGACGCGACCGGAGTACATCAGCGTGCGGCCTTGACAGACGAGGCCTTGTGCCAGCAGGTCCGCATCCCCGAACCGGCGGCCCACCTCGGTGATCTCGGTGCTGGTGCGCAGCGCGCCGGCCACGTCCCCCTGGCCCAGGCGGCGGAAGAACTCGTGGACGAGCAGGTAGCCGCGCTCGACCACATCGCCCTGATCCTCGAGCAGCCGCTCCGCCCGCGCGGCCCAGCCGAGGCCGATCGCGACCTCGCCGCGGGTGTTCAGCACCAGCGCCAGCCAGAAGGCGAGCCGGACCGCGCCCAGGACGTTGCCGTCGTCAACCTCGCGCCGGTATGCGCGCTGCAGCGCACGGACGCAGGCATCGTTGTCACCCACGAGGTACGCGGCAGTCGCGAGAGTGAGCAGGTCGCCGGGCGCGAGGTCGGCGGTGGACGACAGCCCGGAGTAGGCCGTCGCCCAGTCCCGCCGGTCGAACGCTTCCCGGGCGCGCTCCAGGTCCTCGACAATGCCCATCGTCATCCCCTCCCCGTGAGGATGCGCCCCGGGATCAGGCGGCGGCAAGACTCCGGTCCGCACGGGAACGATCCGCGATCCGGCGGGCGACGTACGCGGCATCCCGGCCGACCCCTGGCAGGGTCATGGAGGCGAAGGCGTACTGGAAGCTCAGACCGCAGAAGAACAGTCCGGGCGCCTCGTCGACGACCCCGCGCAGTTCCCGCGGCCAGCCGTCCTCGCCGATCACGGGGACGTCGATCCAGTCGAACACCTGCCGGAAGCCGGTGCACCAGACCACGTTCGCCACGTCGAGCACCCGGCTGTCGCCCAGCACCGGCAGACCGTCCCGGACGCCGGTCACCCGGTCGTGGACCCGCTCGACCCCTCGCGCGAGCAGGTCCGCCCGCTTGACCCGGATCATCGGGCCACCGCGGAAGCGCAGGTCCTCCATCAGTGCCGGGGCCATCGGCAGCCGTCGGGTGAGCAGGTGCCTGCCCGCGAACAGGAAGATCGGCCAGAAGATCCGCTGCCCCGGGCGTCCTGGCCGGACCGGGAGCTGCCCGGGGTCACGACCGCACAGCACGGTCGGATGCGTCTGCGCGACCTCGTACGCGACGTCCGTGCCCGAGTGCGATCCGCCGACCACGAGGACCGGTCCGGCGTTCAATTGCCCGGGCCGGCGGTATTCGCTGGAGTGCAGTTGCCGGATGGCCGGATCGAGGTCGACGGCGAAGTCCGGCAGGTTCGGCGTCCGCCCGAAGGTGCTGGTCGCGACGACCACGTTGTCGGCCACGATCCGCTCGTCGCCGACGACAGCGACCCACCGGCCGTCCTGTTGCTCCAGCCGGTCCACCCGGGTACGGGTCCGGACCGGCAGCGCGAAGTGCGCGGCGTACGACTCCAGGTAGTCGGCAACCTCGTCCTTGCCCGGATACGACCACGGCTTGCCCGGGAACGGCAGCCCGGGCAGGCCGTCGTACTTGGCCGGCGTGTAGAGCCGGAGGCTGTCCCACTGGGCACGCCACTGGTCGCCGACCCGGCCGTTGCCGTCCAGGATCACGAAGGGCCGGCCCAGCTTCTGCAGGTGGTAGCCGGTCGAGAGCCCTGCCTGACCGGCGCCGATGATGACTGTTCCGATGTTGTTCATGCGAGTCTCCGAGGTACGACGTCGCGCCGGGCCGGGTGGAATCGCAGCCACCACAGCAGCATCAACGCGGACGTCACGACGTAGAAGCCGTGCAGGAACCAGATCGGTCCTGCCGGCAGGTGCACCACATAGATGCAGTGGACGGCGTTGCCGACGTTGGCCAGTACCAGGTTCCCCGGGCTGTACGACGTCAGGTCGCGGGTCCGGATGGCCTTGACCAGCATCGGCAGCACGCTCGACGCGAAGAGGATGGTGGACACCGTCCCCGCGAGGAGAGCAATACCTGCGCCGTTCATGTCACCGACAGTAGGAATCCGGGGTGCTCCGGCGCGTCGGACGGAATGCGCAACTTGCGAACGGCCCGGGCTACGACGTTTGTCGTAGCCCGGGCGCGGAAGGCGTTCGGGTCAGAGGGCGATCCAGTACCGGCGGGTGGTGCCGAGCCAGGTCTGGCGGATGTCTTCCAGGACGCCGCCGTTGCGCTCGATCGTCTTCGCCGAGGCCTTGTTGTCCTCGTCGCAGGTGATCAGCACCCGGTCCATCCCGCGCGCCCGGGCGATCTCGGCGACCTGGCCGAGTGCCCACGCTGCCAGCCCGCGACCCCGGGCCGACGGCCGGACGCCGTACCCGATGTGGCCGCCGCCCTCGAGCAGCCTGTCGGTCAGCGCGTGCCGGAGCGTGATCGCGCCGAGGTAGTTGCCGTCCTCAACGATCCACCAGTACGTCGCGTGCACCCGGTCGGGCGCGATCTCGAAGCTCTCGTCGCTCTGCAGCCGCAACCGCTCGACCCAGGCGGCGAATCCGTCGGCCGTGCTGACGTCGTCCGTGGCCTCGTGCAGTCCGGCGCCGTCCTGGGACGCGCTGCCCCACTCGTCGGACGACTCCATCCAGGAATCGCGCAGGTCCACGGTCGGCTCGATCAGTTCAGGCATGGTCCGAGGGTAAGACCTGTCCGTTGGCCGTCCCACCGAGTTTCCGGCGGATGCGAAGGGCCGCCCGTCCCGCCTGGGACGAGCGGCCCTCGAGGCAGCGGCGCGGATCAGGCGCCGGCGCCCTCCTGCTTCACGCCGGCGACCGCGGTCGGGTCGTCGATGCGGTACTTGCGGGCCGCCTCGGCGGCGACCTCCGGCTTCACGTCACCGCGCTTGGCCAGGATCTCCAGCGTGGCGACGACGACCGACTCCGCATCCACGTGGAAGTGGCGCCGGGCCGCGGCCCGGGTGTCGGCCAGGCCCCAGCCGTCGGTACCGAGCGAGGTGTAGTCGTTCGGGACCCAGCGGGAGATCTGGTCCTGTACCGCGCGCATGAAGTCGCTGACCGCGACCACCGGGCCGGGAGTGTCCTTCAGTTGCTCGGTGACGAACGGCACCCGCTCCGGCTCGTCGGGGTGGAGCAGGTTGTGCTGCTCGGCCGCGACGGCGTCCCGGCGCAGCTCGTTCCAGGACGTCACCGACCAGATGTCGGCGGCCACCGAGTACTCCTCGGCGAGGATCTGCTGGGCCTTGCGCACCCACGGCAGCGCCACACCGGACGCGAGCAGCTGCACCCGCGGTACGTCGTCGCCCTCGGCCGTCTCGTACTGGTTGAAGCGGTACATGCCCTTGAGCAGCGCGGCGACGTCGAGGTCGGCCGGCTCCTCCGGCTGCGGGACCGGCTCGTTGTACACGGTGAGGTAGTAGAAGACGTCCTCGCCGAACGGCTTGTCCTTGTCCAGGCCGTAGCCGTACATCCGGCGCAGGCCGTCCTTGACGATGTGCGCGACCTCGTACGCGAAGCCCGGGTCGTAGTGCACCGCCGCCGGGTTGGTGGAGGCGAGCAGCGGCGAGTGACCGTCCGCGTGCTGCAGTCCCTCACCGGTCAGCGTCGTACGCCCGGCGGTGGCGCCGACCAGGAAGCCCCGGCCGAGCTGGTCGCCGAACGCCCAGAGCGAGTCACCGGTGCGCTGGAACCCGAACATCGAGTAGAAGATGTAGAACGGGATCATCGGTTCGCCGTGGGTCGCGTACGCCGTACCGGCCGCGATCATCGAGCCCATCGCGCCGGCCTCGCTGATGCCCTCGTGCAGCAGCTGGCCCTGCTCGGACTCCTTGTACGACAGCAGCAGGTTGCGGTCGACGGCCTCGTACTGCTGCCCGTGCGGCGAGTAGATCTTGGCCGTCGGGAACATCGAGTCCATACCGAACGTGCGGTACTCGTCCGGGGCGATCGGGACGATCCGCTGGCCGATCTCCGGGTCCTTCATCAGGTCGCGGAACAGCCGAACCAGTGCCATCGTGGTCGCGACCGGCCCGTTGCTGCCCTTGCTGAGCGGCTTGTAGACGTCGTCGGCCGGCAGCTTCAGCGAGGTCTTCGGCGCCACCCGCCGCTGCGGCAGCGAACCGCCGAGCTGCTTGCGCCGCTCCATCATGTACTGGTACTCCGCCGAGTCGGTGCCGGGGTGGAAGTACGGCGGGTTGTACGCGTCCTCGAGGTCCTTGTCCTCGATCGGCAGGTAGAGCCGGTCGCGGAACGCCTTCAGGTCGTCCGAGGTCAGCTTCTTCATCTGGTGGGTCGCGTTGCGGCCCTCCAGCGCCTCGATCGTCCAGCCCTTGATGGTCTGCGCGAGGATCACCGTCGGCTGCCCGACGTGCTCGGTCGCGCTCTTGAACGCGGCGTACACCTTGCGGTAGTCGTGGCCGCCGCGCGGCAGCTTGCGCAGGTCGTCGTCGGACAGCTTGCTGACCATCTGCTGCAGCCGCTGGTCGCCGCCGAAGAAGTTGTTCCGGATGTACTCACCGGACTCGACCGAGTAGGTCTGGAACTGGCCGTCCGGCGTGGTGTTCATCTTGTTCACCAGCGCGCCGTCGTGGTCCTGCGCCAGCAGCGCGTCCCACTCGCGGCCCCAGATCACCTTGATCACGTTCCAGCCGGCGCCGCGGAAGAACGCCTCCAGCTCCTGGATGACCTTGCCGTTGCCGCGGACCGGTCCGTCCAGCTGCTGCAGGTTGCAGTTGATCACGAAGGTGAGGTTGTCCAGCTCCTCGCGGGCGGCCAGGCCGATCGCGCCGAGCGACTCCGGCTCACCCATCTCGCCGTCGCCGAGGAAGGTCCAGACGTGCTGCTGGCTGGTGTCCTTGATGCCGCGGTGGTGCAGGTACCGGTTGAAGCGCGCCTGGTAGATCGAGTTCAGCGCGGCGAGCCCCATCGAGACGGTCGGGAACTCCCAGAAGTCCGGCATCAACCGAGGGTGCGGGTACGACGACAGTCCGTTGTGCGGACCGCGCGAGACCTCCTGGCGGAAGCCGTCCAGCTGGTCGGTGCTCAGCCTGCCTTCGAGGAAGGCCCGCGCGTACATGCCGGGGGAGGCATGTCCCTGGATGAAGATCTGGTCGCCGCCGCCCGGGTGGTCCTTGCCACGGAAGAAGTGGTTGAACCCGACCTCGTACAGGCTGGCCGCGGACTGGTAGGTGGCGATGTGGCCGCCGACCTCCAGGCCCTTGCGGTTGGCCTTGCTCACCATCACCGCGGCGTTCCACCGGATGAAGGCGCGGATCCGGCGCTCGATGTGCTCGTCACCGGGGAACCACGGCTCCCGCTCGGGCGGGATCGAGTTGATGTAGTCGGTGCTCCGCAGCGCGGGCACTCCGACCTGTCGCTCCCGGGCCCGCTCGATCAGCTTGAGCATCAGGTAGCGCGCTCGCGCCTTGCCCCGTTCGTCCAGGACCGCGTCGAGCGATTCGACCCATTCCCGTGTCTCGTCGGGGTCGATGTCGGGGAGCTGGGTGGGCATCCCCTCGGTGATGATGGCTGGTGGTTCGTGTCCGGAAGCCACGGTGTCCTGCCGTTCTCTCTGGTTTCTCTTCACCGCAATCCTGTCACCTGTTCGGAATGCGTTCTACTTCGCCTTCCACAGGGGCCTGATTCCGGTCGATCCCGCGTGATCTGAGCGGACACGGACTGTACCCGCCACGCGGATACCGG
>Ga0164241_10006420_pt1 | contig 10736 bp, 6 predicted proteins | sample OricomyardsoilBY_FD_108780 | JGI IMG/M metagenome (GOLD analysis project Ga0164241, IMG submission 108780) | Backyard soil microbial communities from Emeryville, California, USA - Original compost - Back yard soil (BY) | ecosystem: Environmental > Terrestrial > Soil > Unclassified | place: USA... | reverse complement strand
CGCGCGATAGCGCTCCGGATATTTCAGCGACGCCGGACCGAAGATGTCGCGCCAGCGCGCGCGACGCCGCAGCCGCCAGGCGGTGTCGATGGCATGGCCCACCTCGTGGCGCAGGATGCGCATCAGCCAGTTGCTGTTGCCGCCCTCCACTTCCTTCATCATCCGCCGCTCGAGGCGCTGCAGCCGCGGATGCGCAAGATAGAAAGGCACGGCCACGCCGGGTACGCCATCGGGCGAAAACCATTCCTCGGCCAGCCATATGTGCGGCCGGAAATGGATGCCGCGGCGTTCGAGCTCGCCGTAGATGCGCTGCAGGCGACGCTCCAGCGCGCTGCCCGGCAACTGCAGCTTCAGGTCGCAGAAGCGCATGTTCAGCAGCTCCTCGTCCGACAGGCGCGTCCACGCCGATGCGCGGCGGGAAGTGCGGGACGTGGGGGCGCTGCTCATCCGGACAACTTTAAGCGAGCCGTCCATCGGCCGCACCGGGCCGCTGGAAAATCTGCTCCGCCAGGCTGCCCAGCTGCGACAGCCCTGCCACCCGGCCGCGCAAGGCGGGCGGTATGGCCGACTCCCCGTAATAGGCCCCGGCCAGGGCCCCGTAGCTGGCCGCCACGGCGGCGCGCTCAGCCGCGGGCGCGCCCAGCGCCCGTTCCAGTCCGCCGGCGAACTCCCGGCTGCGGGCGAAGGCGCGCACGGCCCGATCCAGGGCGCCCAGGATGGCCGGCGGTGGCCGACGGCGCCCCACCTGCGGACCGGTCCAGTCGGCCGCCAGCGTGCGCAGTTCGTCGCGCAGCGGCAGGCCCTCGAAGTGCTGCGCCACCGTCATCACCGTGCCGAGCGCCGCCCCATGCAAGGCCGATGCGATCATGCCGGCCAGCAGCCGGCAGGCATCCACCGGCACCGGCGCCTGGTGCGTGACGCGGGTGACGTCGGCGCCCAGCGTGACGGCGGCCTGGCGATCGCCGGCGGCGAACAATGCCGCCGCCGCCACGCGCGCCAGCGGCGAGGCGTCCTGCTGCGCGGGGTCGTGCGAACCCAGCACGGCGGCCTTGTTCCATACGGCGCGCACCAGCACATCGCGCACCGCCGGCCGCAAGGTGGCATCGCTGCGCGCGCCAGCGGCAGCCGGATCGCGCGCCCAGGCGCGATAGCGCTCGAGCTGGTCGCGGCCGTCGAATCCGCCGCAGGCCAGCAGGCTCTCGATGACGCACAGCGTGGTACCGGTTGCATCGGACCAGGCCGAGGGCGCGCCGGCCGCCTCACCGCAGGTGGCTGAAACTTCGCCAATGGCCAGGCCGATCAGACAGCCACGGTAACGATCCAGCGGCCGCAACTGCAGGCGATGCAGGCCGCTGTCGCGTGCATCGGGCTGATCCAGCGGATGCGGCGCCCAGTCGAGGATGAAGCGTTCCTGTTCCTCGGTTTCCGGAATGGTGGGCCAGCGCGCGGCGCGCGCATTCTGCTGCCACAGCCGGTTCAGTTCGGCCAGCGCCGCCGCCGCGCTTTCGCCCTGTTCGCGCAGGTAGCACCCGATGGTGATGCCGGTGCGGCCGATGCCGGCGCGGCAATGCACGTAGACGGCGGGAGCCGACGCCGTCAGCCGCTCGAGCGCCGTCTGCACCTCGCGCATCTGCTGCGCCGATCGCGGCACGGAATGATCGGGAATCGGAAAATTCTCGTACGCGACTTCCGGCGGCAACAGCGGCCGGTAGTCCGGCATTTCGTCGGCGTGGGTCAGATCGATGAAGCTGCGCACACCGGCCTTGAGCAGCACATCCAGGCGCGCGCGGGTGGCCGCCTCGCTGCCACCATCCGGATGTTCGCCAGCCAGGATGCGGCCGGGCTCCACCCAGTAGCTGTGCGCAATGGGCGGCTTCACGCCGGATCTGATGCGGTCTGCACTGATGCCGCCGCGGGGCCCGTCAGTGGCGCAAGGCCCGCGAAATCAAACAGCCGCGTGTCGGCCAGATGCGCCGGCTCCACATTGCGCAGCGCCGTGAGCAGGGATTCGGTGCGGCCGGGGTAGTCCCGCTCCCAGTCGGCCAGCATCCTCTTCACTGCCGCGCGCTGCAGGTTTTCCTGCGAGCCGCACAGATTGCAGGGAATGATGGGAAACTCGCGCGCGCTGGCGTAGCGCGCGATGTCGCGCTCGGACACATACGCCAGCGGCCGGATCACGATGTGCCGTCCGTCTTCGGAACGCAGCTTCGGCGCCATGGCCTTGAGCTTGCCGCCGAAGAACAGATTCAGGAACAAGGTTTCGACGATGTCGTCGCGATGATGTCCGAGGGCCACCTTGGTGATGCCGTTTTCAGCAGCGAAACGATACAGCGCGCCGCGGCGCATCCGCGAACACAGGCTGCACATGGTGCGACCCTCGGGAATCAGCCGCTTCACCACGCTGTAGGTGTCCTGCTCGATGATGTGGAAGTCCACGCCCAGCGAAGAGAGGTATTCAGGCAGCACATGCGCGGGAAAATCCGGCTGTTTCTGGTCCAGGTTCACGGCGATCAGCGAGAAGTGCACCGGCGCGCTGCGCTGCAGGGACATCAGCATGTCCAGCAGCGTGTAGGAATCCTTGCCGCCGGACAGGCACACCATGATGCGATCGCCGGCGCTGATCATGGCGTAGTCCTCGATGGCCTTGCCCACCATGCCGCGCAGCTGCGCGCCCAGCTTCTTCTTGGTGGATGACAGGGAAACGGTCGCGGCCGGTACGCTCATCGTGATTCTTCCAGGTATTTGGATTCCAGATAACGCAGCGAGGCGGCCGCGGTCAGCGCCTTGCCCGTCGTCTGCTTCATCAATTCCGGCGGCGTCAGCCTGGCGCCTTCGGCATGCACATGTTCAGCCAGCCAGCGCGTGACGCTGCCGAACTCGCCGCCCGCCAGGCGCTGGTCGAGATCGGGCGTGTCGGCCTTGAGGGCTTCGTACAACTGCGCCGCGATCACCCCACCAATGCCGTAGGAGGGAAAGTAGCCGAATGATCCATGCGCCCAGTGAATATCCTGCAGGCAACCTTCCGCGGCATGCGCGGGCACAACGCCCAGGCGATCGGCCATGCCGTTGTTCCAGGCCTCGGGCAGATCGCGCACCGCCAGACGGCCTTCGAGCAGGTCGCGTTCGATGCCATAGCGCAGCACCACATGCATCGGATAGGTCAGCTCATCCGCATCCACCCGGATGGCGCCACGTCGCACCTGTGTCAGGGTGCGATAGAGGTTATCGACCTCCCACGCCGGACCGCTGACGGCGAAATGCTTCTCCAGCAGCGGTTTGAGCCAGGTCAGAAACGGGCGGCTGCGACAGACGATCATCTCGATCAGCAGCGACTGGCTCTCCTCCAGCGCGATACCGCGCTCCTTGCCCACGGGCTGCGTGCGCCACTCGCGCGGCACACCCAGGTCGTACAGCGCATGGCCGGTTTCATGCAGCGCGGCGAGCAGGCCCTTGAACGGATCGCTGCCGTCCAGCTTGGTGGTGACACGCATGTCCCCGGCCACTCCTTCGGTGAAGGGATGATCGCTTTCATCGAGGCGACCGCGGTCGAAGGGAAAACCGAAGGCCTTCATGACCTCCACGATCAGCGCGCGCTGCTTGCCCGGCGCAAAGCGACCGGCCAGTGCCAGCGGCGGCTGCTGCGACTGTCGCTCGATGACTTCGCGGATCAGCGTGGGCAGGCGGCGCGACAATGTGCGGAACACCGTATCGATCTCGGCGCTGCGCAGCCCGGGCGTGAAACCATCCACCAGTGCGTCATAAGGGGCCAGACCCAGCGCCTGTCCCAGCAGCGCCGCGCGATCCCGTACCAGCCTGAGCACTTCTTCCAGATGTGGCGCGAAAACCGTGAAGTCCTGCTTCTCGCGCGCCTCGGCCCAACGCACCTCGGCCAGCGAAGTGGCGCGCGCCAGCCGCGTGATCAATGACACGGGCGTGGCAATGGCATGTTCGCGCTGCCGGTTCATCTCGCGCAGGTTGGCCTTCTGCCAGTCATCGAGCTCGGCCGTGCCAGCCAGCGCGCGTTCGAGCAGACGGCTGACGCGCGGCGAGGTCAGCAGGGCATGCTGTTCGGTCTCGATGGCCGCGAGCTGCTCGCCCCGGACATCGGCGCTGCCCCGCGGCATCATGACCGCCGCGTCCCAGCGCAGCAGCGACAACGCGCCACTGAAGGCATGCAGGCGCTGCCACTCCTGTTCGAGCTGCTTGTAGGGTGTTGCGGCCATGGTTGGGATTGCCCGAGATGCCGGGCTGCCCATTTTAACTGCCCGGGCCGCCCTCAGGGGCCAATGGGCGCTATCACCCGCCGGAAGGCCGCCTTTTTAAGGGCTTTCGGGAACAACCCGCCCGGCCGGCTCGGCCGTGGGCTCTGGAGAGGGCTGGCTGCCGCGCAATTTGTCGATAATCCGTGACAGATACTGCGGCGAGCGCGTGTGGCGGGCTATCAGCACATACAGCGCCGGTACGACGATCAACGTCAGCGCCACGGCAAACACCGAGCCGAAGAACACCGTGGCGCCGATGGACTGGCGGCTTTCGGCGCCCGCGCCGCTGGCCAGCATCAACGGCACCGCGCCCACGGCAGTGGCCAGCGTGGTCATCAGCACGGGACGCAGTCGTGCGCCCGCGGCCTCGATGGTGGCATCGATGAACTCGCGGCCCCGGTCGCGCAGCTGGTTGGCGAATTCCACGATGAGGATGCCGTTCTTGCTGGCGATGCCCACCAGCATGACCGCGCCGATCTGGCTGAAGATGTTGATCGACGAGCCGAACAGCCACAGGCCGAACAGCGCGCCTGTGAGCGCCATCGGCACCGCGGCCAGGATCACCAGCGGATGGATGAAGCTCTCGAACTGCGCGGCCAGCACCAGGTAGACGATGACCACCGCAAAGGCGAAGGTCAGGAACAGGCCGCCGGTGGAGCGCTTGAGTTCACGTGATTCGCCGTCGTAGTCGATCTGCACGGGCACGTCGCCCTGCACTTCCCGCACCGTGCGCTCCATGTAGTCGAGCGCTTCGCCCAGCGAGTAGCCGGGATTCAGGTTGGCCGTGACTGTCACCGAACGCATGCGATTGAAGCGCCGCAGCTCGTTGGCCGCGCTGGTTTCCTGCGTGCTGACCACGCTGGCCAGCGGCACCAGTTCGCCCGTGCGGTCCGAGCGCACGTAGATGCTGCTCAGGTCGTTGACCGAAGCGCGCTGATCGTCGCGGGCCTGCAGCACCACGTTGTATTCATCGCCTCCCATCTGGAAGGTGGTGACCACGCGGGATCCCAGCATGGTTTCCAGCGCGCGGCCCACGCTGGCCAGCGACACGCCCAGGTCGGCGGCCTTGTTGCGATCGATGGCCACGCGCAATTGCGGCTGGCGCTCCTGGTAGTCCATCTCCAGGTTGGACAGCCCCGGATTGCGCTGTGCCTTTTCCATCACCTTGTCGGCCACCTGCGCGAGGGCCCGGTATTCCGGTCCCTGCAGCACGATGGCCACCGGCTTGCCGTTGCCGCCCAGGCCGCCCGGGGAGCGCGGCACGATGCGCGCGCCGGGAATGTCCTGGGTGCGCACGCGCAGGCGCTGCACGATCTGCTGCGCGGTCTCGTGCCGCTCATCCCAGTTGCGCAGCGGCAGGAACACCATCCCGCTGTCCACCGCGGCCTGGCTGTTGAAATTGCCGGTACGTGAAATGACGCGGGGCGCATTGCCGCGTGTCACCTCGTCCCGGGCGATCTCGGTCACCTGCGCGATCTGGCGCTGTGTGTAATCGAGGCTGGAGCCCTCGGGGGCCTGCACGAACACCTGCACGCGGCCGCGATCCTCCTGCGGGGCCAGTTCCTGTGGCAGCCGCATGCCCTTCCATGGCACGCCGAACACCAGCAGCGAAATGGCCAGTGCGGCCGCGACGCCGGCGCAGCACAGCAGCAGCAGGGGCTTGCCGCCCGCCAGCCCCCAGCGCAGCGCCGCCATGTAGGAGTGCGTGAGCTGCTTGAACGCGCGGTCGATGGCGCTGGCCAGGCGGCCGCGCGGTATGCCCCTGGCGAACAGCTTGGAGGTCATCATGGGCGTCAGCGTCAGCGCGATCAGCGCCGAAAACACCACCGCGGCGGCCACTGACACACCGAACTCGCCGAACAGCCGCCCCACATTGCCCTGCAGGTAGGAGATGGGCAGGAACACCGCCACCAGCACCATGGTGGTGGCGATGACGGCGAAGCCTATCTCGCGACTGCCGTTGATCGCGGCCAGCAGCGGAGGCTCGTTGTGTTCGATGCGGCGGACGATGTTTTCCAGCACCACGATGGCATCGTCGACCACCAGGCCGATGGCCAGCACCGCGCCCAGCAGCGTGAGCGTGTTGATCGAATAGCCGAACACGGCCATGGCCAGCGCCGCGGCGAAAATGGAAACCGGAATGGTCGCCGCGGGTATCAGCGTGGCGCGCATGCTGCCGAGAAACAGGAAGATGACCACCAGCACGATGGCCATGGTCTCACCCAGCGCGGTCACCACCTTCTTCATCGATTCGCGGATGAACACCGAGTTGTCGATGTTCACTTCGATCTTGATGTCTTCGGGCAGGCTCTGCCTGATCAGGTCGATTTCCTTCTTGATCGCCTCGGACACTTCCAGCACATTGGCCGTGGACAGCGCCGTGACCGGCAGCATCAGCGCCGGACCGTCATTGGTGGCCGCGCCGCTGCGCTGGTTCTCGGCCGCCAGCTGTACCGCGGCGACATCGCCGAGCCGCACCAGATAACCATCGGGACCGCGGCCGACGACCAGGTTACGGAAATCCACCTCGGTGCGCAGCGAAGTGTCGGTGCGCAGCGAGAACTCGCGTTGCTGGGACTCGATGCGGCCGGCCGGCAGCTCGATGTTTTCGTTGCGCAGCGCGGTTTCAAGATCGGTGACCGCGATCTGCCGCGCGGCCATGGCGGCGCGATCCAGCCAGATGCGCATCGCATAGCGCCGGCCGCCATTGATGGTCGCGCTGGCCACCCCCGGCACACTGGCCAGACGGTCCGTGAGGTAGCGGTCAGCGTAATCGGTCAGCTCCAGCGCATTGCGCTTGCTGCTGGAGAGGATGGCGATCAGCACCGGATCGGCGCCGTTTTCCACCTTCTGGATCTGCGGCGGATCGGCTTCGTCGGGCAGCCGCGCCATGATGCGCGTGACGCGATCGCGCACGTCGTTGGCGGCCGAGTCCATGTCGCGATTGCCGTTGAACTGCACGTTGATGGACGCGCGCTCGTCGCGGCTTTGCGAGGTCAGCTTGTCTACGCCCTCCAGGCCTGCCACCTCGTTCTCGATCACCTGCGTGACGCGGGTTTCGATCACCGCCGCATTGGCGCCGCGGTAGTTGACGTTGATGCTGACGTTGGGCTGGGTAATGTCCGGGTATTCGCGCGTCGAGAGCCGCAGCGCGGCCATCACGCCGACAATGAGCAGCAGCAGCGCCAGCACCGTCGCGAATACCGGCCGCCGTATCGACAGCTCCGAGATGGTCATGAGGGCGGCGGCACGTCCGCCACGGCCTTGGCGCCGGGCACGCCGATTTCACGCACTGGCGAGCCATCGCGCAGCTTCAGCGTGCCTTCCACGACCACATGATCGCCGTTTGCCAGGCCCTGCGTGATCTCGACGTAACCCGGTTCGCGGCGACCCAGTCGCACCTCGCGCTTGCGTACCGCATTGCCGCTGACCACGTAGATGAACTGCCGCGCCTGCTCGGGAACCAGCGCCTGCTCGGGCACCATCAGCGCATCGCGGCGCTCTTTGGAAAGTTCAACAGTCAGGAACATGCCCGGCTTCAGGGCGCCATCACGATTGGGCACCACGGCGCGCACGGTCACCGCGCGCGAGGCCGGGTCCACGCGCGAATCCACGCTCAGCACGCGACCGTTGAAACTGCGCCCAGGAAAGGCGCTGCTGTGCGTGACCACGGTCTGCCCTGGACGAAGCTCACCCAGGTTCAGTTCGGGCACGGCGAAGTCCACCTTGATGGCGCTGGTGTCATCCAGGGTGGTGATGACGGTGCCGGGATTGATCAGCGTGCCCAGACTGATGCGACGCAGTCCGACGCGGCCGGAAAATGGCGCGCGGATGTAGGTGTCGGCCAGCCGCGCGCGCGCCGCATCGACGCGCGCCTGGTTGGATTTCATCGTTGCCTCGAGCTGCTCGTACTGCGACCGGGAAAGCGCCTGCGTGTTGAACAGTTCGCGGCTGCGGTTGAACTGGCTCTGGCTCTCGGCAAAGGCGGCGGCGGCGGCGGCCAGATCCGCCTCGGCCGTCGCGCGGTCCAGTTCCACCAGCACCATGCCCGCCATGACCGCCTGGCCATCATTGAAATGAATGGCGGTCACGATGTTGCTGATCTTGGAAGTCACGTTCACCGACTCGTTGGCGTTGGCATTGCCAATGGCCTCGATGCCGACGTCGATCTGTCGCTGTTCGGCGGCCGCCGTCAGGACAGGAATGGCATCGTTGCCATTGCCACCGCCCGCGCCGCGGGAGCGCGACTGCCCGGAGGACGCATCGCCACCGGCAGGGGCATGCTTGGATACATAGACGGCCCAGCTCGCACAGATCAGGGCGAGCGCCAGACTGGCGCCGGTAACGATCGAGCGAGCTTGAGCCATAGGCGCCGAATTATTGCACCCGGGCCCGCCGCCTTGGAGTCAATTATTTATTGCGGAACTAATCGCCCGAGGGGCTGTCGCCCAGCGGGAAATCCGCGGCAGCCAGGAGTGAATCCAGCCAACCCGGAGGTGTACCTCTGCCTGCCCAGAGCACTGCCCGCCCGGTATGCGGCGCGATACTCAACCGCCTGCCAGTGGTTTGCAGAACAAGGCGTGGCTTTTCACCCGGGCGCACCTGCACCTGGTAGCCAAAGCCATAGCCGGGATGCACGGGCGAACTGCCCGACATCTGGGCGACATATCCGGCGGGGAGCATACGCACGGTGCCCACCTTGCCATCCCCTGCCAGCAGCAATCCCAGCCGCAGCCAGTCTTCGGCCGCCGCTCTGAGACAACAGTGGGCCGCCAGGTTGCCGCGCGTGTGATCCAGCATGCCGATGGCTGGCTGGCCGGCGAATCCCGACCACAGCCGCCGCTGCAATATCCCGGCGTAGCTGCTGTGATCGATGCGTTCGGCCAGCAGCGCCAGCAGCTGCGCATTGGCCGGCGCAGCTTCGAAATGCGAACCCGGCGGGTAGTTCAGCCGGGTATGCACAGCGGCGCGATAGAAGTCGGGGCCCGAAGCCAGTTGTGCGCGCCGACTTACCGGGTTCAACGGCATGAAGGGTCCACCTGCCAGCCCGCTGAGCTGCCACAACAACTGCCGGGGTGTTATGGCACCGCGTGCCTCGCCCCGCCACTGGTCGATCGTGTCACCCAATGGCACATCCAGCAGCGAGGCATGCCCATCCATCAGCAAGGATCCGTACAGCGGCGCCAGCAATCCGGAAGTCATGCCGCGACCGTCGATGACAGAGTGCTGATCGTTGCCCGGCGCAAACCATCCGGCCACCTGTCCGGTGACGTCGCCCACCATGAGGATGTCGGTGTTGTCGGTGCTGGCGCGCGCGGCCAGCCGCGTATCCACACGCAGATGCAATGGCAATGGCGTCGCTGATGGCTGCAGGGCAAGCGCCGCGCCTGGCATCTGCGCCGGCCATCCATCCAGAGCCACCTGCCACTGCCAGGCACGCTGCCAGAATGGCCAGTGCGCCGCCAGTGTACCCACCACCAGTGCGGCGAAGACCAGCGCAATGACTGCGACCGTGACCAGAACCCGCTGCATCGCGCCATGATACCGCTACACTTCATCAATGCCGCTGCGCGTCTGCTTTATCGCCTCTGAAGTCGCGCCATTGGCCAAGACCGGAGGACTCGCAGACGTGGCCGGCGCGCTGGCCAAGTATCTGCACGGCGCCGGGCACGATGTGCGCGTCTTCATGCCGCTGTACCGGCAGGTGGAGCGACGCAGCCTGGATATCTGGCCGGTGCAGTTCCTGCGTGAGGTGTCGCTGCAGCTGGGTCCGCACGCGCTGCGTTTCGATGTGCACACCGCGCGCCTGCCCGGCTCGCAGGCCATGATCTACCTCATCGATGCACCCGCGCTGTTCGATCGCGACAGCATCTACAGTGCCGCGCCCGATGAGCACCTGCGATTCATCCTGCTGACGCATGCCGCGCTGGTGTGCTGCCAGCGCATGGGTTTCGCGCCCGACATCCTGCATTGCAATGACTGGCACACGGGCTTGGGGCCATTGCTGTTGCGCACCGTGTATGCCTGGGACCAGCTTTTCAGCGGCACGCGCAGCCTGATGTCCATCCACAACATTGCCTATCAGGGCGTGTTTGCGATGGGCCTGCGCGATGACATCGGCCTGGGAGATGCCGCGCACCTGCTGGACGCCAGCGAGCTGGCCGCCGGCCAGATCAATCCGCTGCGCGAAGGCGTGAAGCATGCACACCACATCAGCACGGTCAGCCCCACCTATGCGCGGGAAATACAGACCAGCGCCTACGGCTACGGGCTGGATCCGCTGCTGGCGCAGCGCGCCGGGTCACTGACGGGCATTCTGAACGGCGTGGACTACGAGGAATGGGACCCGCGCAACGATCGTTTCTTGACGCGGCGCTACGGCCCCGACCGCCTCAACGTGAAGGATGAGCTCAAGCAGGACTTCCTGCAGCGCACGGGGCTGGCCACCGTGGCGCGCAGTCGCGTGCCGCTGCT
>Ga0164241_10006419_pt1 | contig 10739 bp, 6 predicted proteins | sample OricomyardsoilBY_FD_108780 | JGI IMG/M metagenome (GOLD analysis project Ga0164241, IMG submission 108780) | Backyard soil microbial communities from Emeryville, California, USA - Original compost - Back yard soil (BY) | ecosystem: Environmental > Terrestrial > Soil > Unclassified | place: USA... | reverse complement strand
TCTACGTCGCCCCGGCCCTGCCCACGGCCGAAAACATGCACAGCGTGGAGCTGGCGGTGCCCCTGAGGATCTATACCCGCTCCGGCGGCCTGATTTCGCAGATCGGCGAGCAGCGGCGCATCCCGGTGACCTACGAGGATCTGCCGCCGCTAGTGGTGCATGCGGTGCTGTCCGCCGAGGACGACCGGTTCTTCCAGCACAGCGGCCTGGACTGGATGGGCGTGGTGCGCGCGGTGGTGATGAACGTGGTCAAGGGCGGAGCCGGCCAGGGCGGCAGCACGATTACCCAACAGGCCGCGCGCAACATGTTCCTGTCGCTGGACAAGACCTCGCGCCGCAAGCTGCAGGAACTGTTCGTGACCTATCGTATGGAGCACGACTTCACCAAGGAGCAGATCCTTGCGACGTATCTGAACGTCATCCTGTTCGGCCAGCGCAGCTATGGCATCGCCGCGGCCGCCGAAACCTACTACGGCAAGCGCCTGGATGAACTGACCGTGGCGCAGGCCGCCACGCTGGCCGGCATCATCCAGCTGCCTTCGCGGCAGAACCCCATCAGCCATCCCAAGGCCGCCGAGGCACGGCGCGCCTATGTACTGCGGCGCATGACCGAGCTGGGATATATCGACGAGGCCACGCGCGAAGCCGCGGCGCGCGAGCCGGTGGCCTCACGCGGCTTCGCGCCCCTGGTGGACGTGGAGGCGCCGTACATCGCCGAGTTCGTGCGGCAGGAGATCGTGAAGCGTTATGGCGAGCACGCCGTCAACGCCGGCTATCGGGTCTTTACCACCGTGGACGACCGGCTGCAGACGGCGGCCAATCGCGCGCTGCGCCTGGGGCTGATGGAGTACGACCGGCGCCATGGCTATCGCGGCGCGGTGGCGAAGCTGAAATTGCCGCCGGCGGCGTCGGATGACGATCTGGATGAAATGCTGGGCGATTACAGCAGCGTCAATATGCTGCAGCCCGCCGTGGTCACCCGGGTGGAGGACACCAGCGCCACCGTGCACATCCGTGCCGGCGGCAGCGCGCTCATCCGCTGGGATGGCCTGTCATGGGCGCGGCCGGCGCTGAAGATCGGCATGGGCCCCGCCCCGCGCAAGGCAGCCGATGTGCTGGCGCGTGGCGATGTGGTCTATGTCGTCGCCGACAAGGGCACCGCGTTGCTGGGCCAATTGCCGCAGGCGCAGGCCGCATTGATCGCCATGGATCCCCATGACGGGGCCATCGTGTCGCTGGTGGGTGGCTTCGATTTCTACGCCAACCAGTTCAACCGGGCGTTGCAGGCGCGGCGTCAGCCAGGTTCCGGCTTCAAGCCTTTCCTCTACTCCGCCGCGCTGGAAAACGGCTTCACGCCGGCCAGCGTGTTCCTGGACATGCCACCGGTGCTCGACCGCAACGCCAATTCCGAGGAGAACTGGCGGCCGGAGAATTACGAGAGGGATTTCGGCGGTCCAATGCGGCTGCGCGAGGCGCTGGTGAAATCGCGCAACCTGGTGTCCATCCGCGTGCTGCAGGCCGTGGGCGTCGATGCGCTGCTGGCGCATGCGGCCAAGTTCGGATTCCACACCGAGAACTTCCCCCACACCTTGTCGCTGGCGCTGGGCACGCAGGTGGTCTCGCCGCTGGAGATGGCCACCGGCTTCGCCGTGTTCGCCAATGGCGGCTACAAGGTGGATGGGTATCTGATCAGCCGCATCGAGGATTCCAGCGGGAAGGTGCTGTTCGAGGCGCAGCCCAGGATCGTGTGCCAGGCGTGCGAGACGGCGGCGAGTTATCCGCTGCTGGAGCAGCCGCCGGTTGCCGATGCCGTGGCGCCGTCGACTGTGTCTGGTCCGCCGCCTGCTGTGACCGCCGAGGCTGGCGGCAATGCCGCCGCGGATGCCGCGTCGCTGATGGCCGCGCCGGCGCCCCCCGCGTCATTTGGTCTGGATGGGGTACCCGAGTCGCTGCGCAGACTGGCCAGCCTGCAGGGCGGCCAGGGCTACCTGCCTGCGGCGCGCATTGCACCCCGCGTGCTGTCGGCGCAGAACGCCTGGCTGATGGACAGCATGATGCATGACGTGGCCGTGCGCGGCACCGCGCGCCGCACGCTGGCATTGAAGCGCGACGACCTGGCCGGCAAGACCGGCACCAATGGCGAGCGCGACAACTGGTTCAACGGGTTCAACGGTCGATTGGTCGCCTCCGTATGGGTGGGGTTCGACGATGAGCGCTCGCTGGGCGAGCGGGAAGAAGGCAGCAGCACCGCCGTGCCCATCTGGATGCATTACATGCGCGAGGCGCTGAAGGCAGTGCCGTCGAGCACGATGGCAAGGCCCGGTGGGCTGGTTGATTTGAAGATTTCGCCGGTGACGGGGGCGTTGGCGAGTGCGACGGATCCGGAGGCGATTTGGGAGACGTTTATGGTGGAGCACCAGCCAAGGGGGGCGGAGTTGGGGGATGGGGCGGCGGGGGCGGGGGATGGGACTTCGCCGGAGAAGGGGGGGGAGCCGCTATTTTAAGGTGAACAGCCGTGGCTGCGGCCCCGATGACCGCGAGATTTGATCATGCCGAAGCGTACGCCGACCCGGTCCGACCATCTGCGCAGCGCCGTTGCACAGGAAGCTGCCAGGTTGATGGCGGAGCACGGAATCCAGGACTACTTCGTCGCCAAGCGCAAGGCGGCAGGGCGGTATGGAGTGGTTGATGGGTCCGTGTTGCCTAATAACAAAGAAATCGAAGCCGCGCTGCTCTCGTATCAGCGACTGTTCGGGGGCGCGCACCACGAGCACAGCCTGAAGGAGCAGCGACGAGTTGCGCTACAGGCAATGGGATTGCTCGAGAGGTTCGAGCCGCGACTGGTGGGCTCGGTCCTCGCGGGATCGGCCACGGAACACGCGGACATCCAGCTGCATGTGTTTTCCGACAGTGCAGAAGCCGTGACGATGCACCTGATGGACCGGCGGTATGAATACGAGGTATTCGAGCGCAAAGTCCGGATGACGCCGGAAAGAACCATCAGTGTGCCTTCCGTACGATTCGAGATGAAGCGTGAAACCGTGGAGGCGTTTGTGTTTCCGAAAGACGGAATTCGCCAGGCGCCAATCAGTCCGGTGGATGGAAGGCCGATGCAAAGGGCTGGAATGCAGGAAGTCACAGATCTGGAGAACGGCCCCGCCTCCATCACACCCTAGAGCGTACAATCCGCCTCAAATAAGCGACAACCAAAGGGATTGACTTGTGCGCGTAACGATTTTCGGCTCCGGCTACGTTGGTCTGGTAACAGGCGCCTGCCTGGCAGACGCGGGCAATCATGTCATCTGCGTCGATGTTGATGCCGGGAAGATTGCGCGGCTGAACCAAGGCGAAGTGCCGATCCACGAGCCGGGGCTCGAAGCAATCATTCGCCGCAATGTGAAAGCCAAGCGCATCGAGTTCACCACGGACGCGACGCGGGGCGTGGCGCACGGTCTGTTCCAGCTGATTGCAGTGGGCACCCCTCCCGATGAGGACGGCTCGGCAGATCTGAAGTATGTCGTCGCCGTCGCCCGCACCGTCGGCGAAAACATGAATCAGTATGCCGTGGTGATGACCAAATCCACGGTGCCGGTTGGCACGGCCGACAAGGTCAAGGCCGAGATCACCTCCGCGTTAGGCAAACGTGGCGCGGCGGTTGAATTCGATGTCGTTTCCAATCCGGAATTCCTGAAGGAAGGCGCCGCCATCGCGGACTTCATGAAGCCCGATCGGGTTGTGGTCGGTACGGACAATCCCCGCACCATGGAGTTGTTGCGTGCCCTTTACGAGCCATTTACGCGCAATCATGATCGCTTCGTGGTAATGGACGTGCGCTCCGCGGAGCTCACCAAATACGCCGCCAATGCGATGCTGGCCACCAAGATCAGCTTCATGAACGAACTGGCCAACATCGCCGAACGGGTCGGCGCCGACATCGAGAAGGTCCGCGTGGGAATCGGCTCGGATCCGCGCATCGGTTACAGCTTCATCTATCCGGGCACGGGCTATGGTGGGTCCTGCTTTCCCAAGGATGTGCAGGCACTCGTGCGCTCAGCGCGAGATGTCAAATACCAAGCGCAGATACTCGAGGCTGTGGAAGCGGTAAATAACGCCCAGAAATCCATTCTGGTGCGCAAGATCAGCGGGCACTTCAAGAGTCAATTAAAGGGACTGAAGATCGCGCTCTGGGGATTGGCCTTCAAGCCCAACACAGATGACATGCGGGCGGCTCCCGCACTGAATATCATCAATGAACTTCTGGCGGCAGGCGCGACAGTGCAGGCCTTCGATCCGGTCGCCATGACCGAAGCCCAGAGAATTCTCGGCCAACGGGAAGGGTTCAGTCTTGCCGCTGGCGCCTACGAGGCTCTCGAAGGCGCAGATGCCCTGGCGATCGTTACCGAATGGCCGGAGTTTCGCAGTCCTGATTTCGACCGAATTCGTGGCGCATTGAGCCACCGCGTGATCTTTGACGGCAGGAACCTGTATTCGCCCGAACTGGTAGTTCGTTATGGGATCGAATATTACGGCATCGGCCGTGGGCGCATTTGACACCTGGAACAGGCACGAACTCGAGTCATCATGCAGACACGTCAAAGGGTCCACCTGATTGCCGCTGCGCGTCCGAATTTCATGAAGATCGCGCCGCTCTACCACGCCCTCATGAAAGAGCCCTGGTGTGATCCGCAAATCGTTCATACCGGGCAGCATTACGATCCCAACATGTCCGACGCGTTTTTTCGCGACCTGCGCATGCCAGCGCCGCACCATCATCTCGGAATTGGAAGCGGCTCGCACGCGGAGCAGACCGGCGGCGTCATGATCGCGTACGAAAAAGTTTGCAAGTCAGCCGAGTCTTGCCCTCGCTGGATTATCGTGGTCGGCGACGTAAACTCTACCGCGGCGTGCGCCCTTGTCGGCGCGAAGCTGGGCATTCCGGTAATACATCTTGAAGCAGGCCTTCGCAGCAGGGACCGCCGCATGCCGGAAGAGATCAACCGCCTGGTAACTGACGCGATTTCGGATGTAATGTGGACCCCGTCACCGGACGCAGATGAGAACCTGCTGCGTGAAGGTGTGTCACCCGAGCGCATAGAACGGATCGGCAACATAATGATCGATTCGTACGAAATGGTTCGCGAACAGATTGACGCAGATGGTTCGCGCGCCTCGCTCGGCCTGACCTCAGGCGCATACGGGGTGGTTACGCTGCATCGTCCATCAAATGTCGACGACCGCACGATACTGGCTACGCTGGTGGATCAACTCAAAGCGGTGGCGACCCGCCTGCCCCTTTTGTTTGCGCTGCATCCGCGTACCCGCAAGCGTCTGGAGGAATTCGGCCTCGCCGCACAACTCAAGGATCCGAACATCCGCATCACGGATCCTCTGGGTTACATTCAATTCATGAACGTCGTGAGCTCTGCGAGACTCGTCATCACCGACTCGGGAGGAGTGCAGGAGGAAACGACGTATCTGGGCATTCCGTGCTTCACGCTGAGAGAAAGCACCGAGCGGCCCATTACTGTGACGCAAGGCTCCAATCGCATGGTTGGCCCGGCAGGACTGCTTGCGCTGGTCATCGAGCAGCTTGAGCGCAAATCGCGGATTGGCAGCGTGCCCGACTTGTGGGACGGCAGGGCAGCAGAACGGGCGGCGGCCTTCCTGCGGAAGCGGGCTCTGGGTTAGTGGAGCGACCCGACCGTGCCCGACGCCTCACGTCTAGCAGGAAACATTGATCCGAAGGCATTCCGTAGCGCGCTGGGAGCCTTCGCTACCGGCATCACAATCGTCACCACGCATGCCGACGAGTGCGGCGATGTGGGAGTTACAGCCAACAGTTTCAACTCGGTTTCGCTCGAACCGCCGATGATTCTGTGGAGTCTGTCGAGGAAGGCTCTGAGTTTGTCCGCCTTCCTGACCAATCCTTGCTTCGCTGTTCACGTGCTGGCAGCACACCAGGATGACTTGTCGCAGCGATTCGCCACTCAGGGAGCGGACAAGTTCTCCGGACTTCCGGTTGGCAGGGGCGCGGGCGGCATTCCTCTGCTCGATGGCTGTGCTGCGAGATTCCAGTGCCGCACCGCCTTCAAGTATGAGGGCGGCGATCATCTCATCATTGTCGGGGAAGTCTTGTCATTTGAGGCCTGGAGCCATCCACCGCTGGTCTACCATGCGGGCCGCTATGCGCTGACAGTGGAGAAGCGATCGGATCCGGATCCGGCCGATGCGTGGAGCAGTGAGCCAGATAGCAGCTTCAGTCGCGATTTTCTTATTTATCTGCTCGGTCGCGCGCACTTCCAGATGTACCGTCAGCTGCAACACGAATTGGACCGCCATTCGATTACCGAGCAGGAATGGTTTGTATTGAGTCTCCTTGGCGTTGCCGAGGATCGCAGCATCGCGGAGCTCGACAGATTGCTGTGGATGACCGGCACGAGGGTCAATTACGAGCGGCTTGCGGGGCTTGCTGCGGCGGGGCTGGTAACGCTGGAGGGCGGGCACGATCCCGGCACCCGCGCGGTTCTGAGCCCGCGTGGCCGCCAGGTCGTGGTGGAACTCGTCGCTGCGGCCAAGGCGATCGAGCAGCACTCGGAAAGAAATCTGGGAATGGGTGAGACCCTGATGCTGAAACGTGCTCTGCGAAGGTTGATACGGGACACCGATCCCGGCCCGCCACCCTTCGCCCTAACCGATCAGGACTAGAACGTCCTGATCGCCGACCGCAAGGCACCCCGGGGAGCCGACTTATGTCGTCATGCCATGATCAGCTTAATGCGCTGCGCCGCGCCTTCTGGGACTCAGTCCCAGAAGGACTTTCGTCAAATAAGGCCTGCATCTCAGCATGAAGAATACTGCCGAAGCATGCTCCAGTGCTGGAATGCGCTAGAATCCCGCCTCCATCGCGTACTTTTCGGACATGAGCGACACATCGGACAAAGTCAGACGAATCCTCCAGGAACATGGACGCCTGAGCGTCGATGCCGGGAGCCTCAAGGATGATGCAGATCTTTACCAGGCAGGCCTGACCTCACACGCCAGTGTGAGCATCATGCTGGCACTGGAAGGCGAATTCGACATCGAATTTCCGGACCAGATGCTCTCTCGAGGCGTGTTCAGCAGTGTGGCGTCGATTCGTGCTGCCGTGGACTCGCTGATCCGCGGCTGAGGCCGTCATGGCGGCCCGCACGCTCTTTGAAGCCCAAAACGAACATCGGATACTGCGTGAGGGATGGAAGGTCTGTTCCACGACCGCAGGAGAGTGCGCCACCCCTGACCAGCTGAATCACCTCGCGCGCGATTGGGTGCCCGCGGAGGCACCTTGCACGGTCGCCAGCGCCCTGCAGGCGGCCGGGCGATGGCATCTGGATGGCCCTGAGGTGCGTTTCGACGCAAGTGACTGGTGGTTCACGCTGCAGTTTGACGCACCAGGCGCGAATGCGGGCGATGCAGTCCTTGAATTCGCGGGCCTGGCAACCCTGTGCGAAGTCTGGCTAAACGGCGAACTATTGCAGTCCTGCGCCAACATGTTCGTATCGCACAGCGTGCCGGCATCCACCCTCCGTCCTGGCCATAACACCTTGCACCTTGCTTTTCGCTCCCTGGATGCCGCCCTCAAAGAACGTCGGCCGCGACCGCGGTGGCGCGTGCCGATGATTGAAAACCAGCAGCTGCGATGGTTCCGCACCACGACACTGGGACGCACTCCCGGCTGGTCGCTGCCTGCCGCCCCAGTCGGGCCATGGCGCGCTGTGTCTCTGTCGCATGGCCCCGCTACGTTTGACCAGGTTCGGCTGCAAGCCAGCCTGACAGGAAGCACCGGGACACTGCGGTTTCGCGCACGAGCCTCACTTCTTGACGCTGCGCGATTACCCATCCTGCGAGTCCTTCACGGCGGCAAAATCATCGGGAGCGCGCTCGTCGAACGAAGTGCCGACGAACTCTCCGCGCAGCTGGTACTCACAGACATCGAAGTCTGGTGGCCGCATACGCATGGCTCCCCGGCACTCTACGAAGTTCTGCTGAGTGTGACCGAGCCTGCGGGCGCGGAGCGCGAGATATCGCTGGGCAAGGTGGGGTTCCGAACCGTCAAGGCTCACAGCACGGACGGCAAGGCCTTGATGCTGTCGGTTAACGGCGAAGCGATTTTTTGCCGCGGGGCGTGCTGGACGCCAACCGATCCGATCTCATTGGGCACCCATCGCGGGCATCTAAGAAAAGAGCTCGAGCGGATAGCAGCCACGGGATTCAACATGCTGCGGGTCAGCGGTACCTGCATCTATGAAGATGAAGAATTCTTCATCTTGTGCGACCAGCTAGGAATCATGATCTGGCAGGACTTCATGTTCGCCAGCATGGACTTTCCTGCTGATGACGAATGCTTTCTTCAATCGGTCCAACTCGAGGTCGAGCAGCAGTTAAGGATGTGGGACTCTCATCCCAGTGTTGTCGTGATTTGTGGCAACAGCGAGGTATCCCAGCAATCGGCGATGTGGGGTCGCCCGCGGGAAGAATGGTATCCGGAGCTCTTCGCCACAACGCTGCGTGAGCTGGCCGGTCAGTACTGTCCAGCGGCGATTTACTGGCCTTCCAGTGCCAGCGGTGGCGAGTTTCCTCACCAAGCAAATGCTGGAACGTGTTCATATTATGGTGTCGGTGCCTATCTGCGATCTCCCGATGACGCGCGGCATTCCGGAGTGACGTTTGCCACTGAATGCCTGGCTTTTTCCAACATCCCCGAGGATGCCACGCTGGCGAGAATGCCCGGTGGCCTTTCGGTCCGCGCCCACAGCGCAGCGTGGAAGCGACGGTCCCCGCGTGATCTGGGAGCGGGCTGGGACTTCGATGATGTGCGTGATCATTATGTGCAGGCAATGCTCGGCGTCGATCCAGTGGGCTTGCGCTATTCCGATCACGCGCGCTTCCTGGCGCTCGGGCGTCAAGCTGTCGCCGAAATAATGATCGCGGCTTTCACGCAATGGCGACGACCTGGCTCTGCCTGCAGCGGCGCTCTGGTCTGGTTTCTTCGTGATATGTGGCCGGGAGCCGGCTGGGGGATCATAGACTCCCAGGGTGAGCCGAAATCTCCCTGGTATGCGCTGCGCCGCACGCTTCAACCGCACTGGCTGGGAGTGACCGACGTAGGGTTGAATGGCATTGTGGTGCATCTCGTAAATGAGACGAATACCCGCTGCGGTGGCCAACTGCGGCTCACGATGTATCGTGACGGTCGCCAGATCATCGGCAGCGCTCAAAAGGATGTCGAAGTCGCAGCCCGGTCAGGTTTGAGCCTTAATGCAACAGAGCTCTTCGAGCACTTCCATGATTTCGGTCATGCGTATCGGTTCGGGCCGAGGTCGTGTGATCTGGTCGTCGCGCGCTTCCAGACGCACGATGATGAGGTGGAACGCGTGGTATTTTTTCTCCCCCGACCCGAGCTGCATGTGCAGCAGCGCACCGATTGCCTGCTGCAGGCTCACGCAGAACCCATAAGCGGCTCAGACAACTACAAAGTCACGCTTTCCTGCAATGGTTTCGCTCGCGGCGTAAACGTAGTGGCAACCGGATACGCGGTGTCTGACCAGTATTTCGATCTCGAGGCTGGTGGCAGCTGCGTGGTTACGCTGCAACCGCACGAAAGTAGTGTCAGACCAACCTCAGGTTTCATAACTGCAATCAATGCCGCCGCGCCGGCGCCTATTCAGTTCGCCGTCTGAACGTGTCGCCGCAGCCACTGTTTTTTGGACCGTCCGAGCGCCCGCTATTTGGATGGCTGCACCTGCCAGAAGGCCGGGAAAGGGATGTCGGTCTCGTTATCTGCAGTCCCCTGGGATACGAGGCCATCTGCAGTCATCGTACCTTGCGGCGAATGGCGGAAGCGGCTGCCCGGCAGGGGATCTGGGCGCTTCGCTTCGACTACGATGGCACAGGGGATTCCGCTGGCGAGGATACAGAGGCGGACAGGCCCGCAGCTTGGCTTGCCAGTGTCGCCGCCGCCGTTGCCGAGCTGCGTTCACGCGCGGGAGTCGAGTCGATATGCGTCCTGGGCATCAGACTGGGCGCCACTCTTGCGTTGCTGGCGAGTCAAGACTGCGCCGATGTGTCGGCTGTGGTGTTGATAAATCCGGTGACCACAGGAAGAAAGTACCTGCGGGAACTACGCGCGCTTTCACTCACGTCCTCGGCGGATTTCAGCCCGCGCCAGGCAGATGCGGACATACAGGAGGCGGCGGGATTCATCACGACCGCGGCGACACGCCAAGCCTTAAGCCGTCTCGCACTGTCGCGGGAAACCCTGCGCATCGCGCCACGACGCGTGCTCTTGCTTGACCGTACCGACCTGCCCGCGGACGGCACGCTGGCGGCACTGCTCAGCGACTTGGGCGCCACCGTCGACCGACGTCCCATGCCTGGCTACGCCGACATGCTTCGTGACGCTCAGGAAGCCGTCGTACCCGAAGACTCCCTGAGCGAGATCCTGCAGTGGCTGCAAAGCTGGAGTGCTATAGCAACAACCGCACGCCCACTTCCCCCGGCGGGAGAATGTCAGGCGCAATGGCCCGTGGCGGGCAGTCCCTGCATGTTGCGGGAGCGCGTGCTGAATCTGGGCGGCGATAACCGGATGGTCGGCATTCTCACCGAAACCGCTGAGCCGGGCAGTCCGGCTGTGCCCGCCCCCGTCCTATTGCTCTTAAACGCTGGCGCCGTACATCACATAGGCCCCAACCGCCTTCATGTGC
>Ga0164241_10006418_pt1 | contig 10741 bp, 6 predicted proteins | sample OricomyardsoilBY_FD_108780 | JGI IMG/M metagenome (GOLD analysis project Ga0164241, IMG submission 108780) | Backyard soil microbial communities from Emeryville, California, USA - Original compost - Back yard soil (BY) | ecosystem: Environmental > Terrestrial > Soil > Unclassified | place: USA... | reverse complement strand
GGACATCGGCGACAGCCAGATTTCCTTCGAGACCGGAAAACTCGCGAAGCAGGCGGGTGGCGCGGTCGTAGTCCAGGCCGGCGACACGATGGTGCTCTGCACCGCAACCGTCGGGAACCTTCGCGACGTGGACTTCCTTCCCCTCACCGTCGATATCGAGGAGCGCATGTACGCCGCGGGCAAAATTCCCGGCTCGTTCTTCCGTCGCGAGGGTAAATCCAGCGAGAAGGCGACGCTGACCGCGCGCATGATCGACCGGCCGATCCGGCCGCTCTTCCCGAAGGGCTGGCACTACGAGACGCAGCTGGTCGCGATCCCGATGTCGGTCGACCAGGTCAACCCCTACGACGTCCTCGCCATGAACGGTGCCTCGGCCGCGCTGGCGATCTCGCCGGTTCCGGTCGCCGCCCACGTCGGCGCGGTGCGGATCGGCAAGCTCGACGGCGACTTCGTCGTCAACCCCTCCGAGGAGGACCATGCCAACCTCGATCTCGACCTGATCGTCGCCGGCACCGACGAGGCGATCCTGATGGTCGAGGCCGGCGCTAGTGGCGTCACCGAGCAGGAGATCCTCGACGCCCTCGACATCGCCCACTCGGAGATCAAGAAGCTCACGGCCGCCATGGAGGAGCTGCAGCAGAAGGCCGGCAAGGAGAAGATCGAGGTCGAGGCCCCGACGATCGACGAGGGCCTGATCAGCGACATCCGCTCCTCCCACGGCCAGGCACTGGTCGATGCGATCGCCACCGAGGGCAAGCTCGAGCGCTACGAGGCGATTGACAACGTCAAGGACGAGGTGGTCGCCAAGTACGCACCCGAGTCTGCCGACGGAGAGGCCGACGAGAAGCAGGTCGCCGAAGTCAAGGCGGCCTTCGGCGCGATCGAGAAGGACACGATCCGCAAGGCGATCGCCGTCGACAAGAAGCGCCCCGACGGCCGTGCCCAGGACGAGATCCGGCCGATCGAGTGCGAGGTCGACATCTCACCCCGCGTACACGGCTCGGCGCTCTTCACCCGCGGTGAGACGCAGATCCTCTCCAACGCCGCTCTCGGCACGACGCGTATGGACATGCGCATCGACACCCTCGGCCTGGAGACCTCGAAGAAGTTCTGGCACCACTACAACTTCCCGCCCTTCTCGGTCGGGGAGGCCGGCTTCATGCGCGGCCCCAAGCGCCGCGACATCGGCCACGGCGCACTCGCCGAGCGGGCCCTGGTTGCCACGATCCCGAACGAAGAGGACTTCCCCTACGTGATCCGGGTCGTCTCCGAGACGCTTGAGTCCAACGGGTCATCCTCGATGGGGTCGGTATGCGCCTCCTCGATGGCCCTGCAGGCCGCCGGCGTCCCGGTCAGCGCTCCAGTCGCCGGTGTGGCAATGGGCCTGATCAAGGAGGGCGACGACTACATCGTCCTCACCGACATCGCCGGCGTCGAGGACCACCTCGGCGACATGGACTTCAAGGTCGCCGGTACCGCAGACGGGATCACCGCCCTGCAGATGGACATCAAGATCACCGGCGTCACCTTCGAGATCCTCACCGACGCGCTGGAGCAGGCCAACAAGGGCCGCCAGTTCATCCTCGGCAAGATGGCCGAGGCGATCGACGGGCCGCGCGAGCAGCTCTCCCAGCACGCGCCGCGGATCGAGTCGATCAAGATCGATCAGGAGAAGATCGGCGCCGTGATCGGCAAGGGTGGCGAAACCATCCGCGCCCTCTGCGAGGAGTTCGAGGCCGAAATCGACGTCGAGGACGACGGCACGATTCGGATTTACGCGCCGACGGGCTCACAGGTCGAAGCCTGCGTCGCCCGCATCGAGTCGATGACCAAGGAGGCCGAGATCGGCGATCGCTACAACGCCGCCAAGGTCGTCAAGACGACCACCTTCGGTGCCTTCGTCGAGCTGGTCAAGGGCACCGACGGTCTATTGCACATCTCCAACGTCAAGCCGGGCGAGCGAGTCGACTCGGTCGACGACGTGCTCACCGCTGGCGAGGAGATCGATGTCACCGTGGTCGAGGTCGACCGCGAGCGCGGCCGCATCGGCCTACGCCTCTCCGATGACCCCTCGGTTGCCGGCAAAACCGCCGAGGAGCTTGCGGCTGTCGGCTCCGGCGAAGGTGGCGGAGGGCGTCGCAACGGCGGCGATCGCGGCGGCCGTGGCGGCCGCGAGGGACGTCGTCCCCGCGGCGGCGACCGCGAGCGGCGCTAAAGCACGAGCATTGAGCGCACCGCAGCTAACTGAGCAGGGCACGGGCGTCCGGGTCGTCACCGAGGAGGTTCCCTCGGTCCGATCCGTGGCGCTCGGGCTCTGGGTGCGCACCGGCTCGCGAAACGAGACCCCGGCCCAGGCCGGCGTCTCGCATTTCCTCGAGCACCTGCTCTTCAAGGGCACCGAGCGCTTCTCGGCGATCGAGATCGCCGAGCGCTTCGACGGGCTCGGCGCCTCGGTCAACGCCGCGACGGGCAAGGAGACCACCCACCTGCACGCCCGCTTCCTCGACGAGCACACCGAGGAGGTCTTCGACCTACTGGCCGAGATGCTGCTGGCGCCGACCTACCCGGAAGTCGACTCCGAGCGCCAGGTGGTGCTGGAGGAGATCGCGATGTACGAGGACGAGCCGCAGGATCGCGTCCACGACATCCTCGCCGAAGCGGTCTTCGGCGAGCATCCGCTGGGCAGGCGCGTGCTCGGTGAGGCCGAGGTAATCAGCTCGGTTCCCGTGCCCGACATCGAGGCATACCGAAGCGCCCACTACACCGGCGCCACGATCGTCGTTGGCGCCGCCGGCAACGTCGATCACGAGCAGATCGCGGCGCTCTCCGAGCGACTGGTCTCGCCAGCTGTTGCAGCCGCGCCCAACGGCGCTAACGTCGCAGCCGAGGCAGAGGCGCGCCTGCGCTTCTACGAGAAGGACACCGAGCAGTACCACATCTGCTTCGGCGCGCCGGGAATAACCCGCGACGACGAGCGCCGCTACGCGCTCGCCGTGCTCGACTCGATCTTCGGCGGCTCGAGCTCCTCGCGACTCTTCCGTGAGGTGCGCGAGAAGCGTGGGCTTGCCTACGCGGTCGGCTCTTATAGCGAGCAGTACACAGACTCCGGGCTGGTCGCCAGCTACGTCGGCACCCGCGAGGACAACGTCGAGGAGGCCTGCTCGATCATCGGCGCCGAGCTGGCCCGGCTGCGCAGCGAGCCAGTCTCGACCGAGGAGCTGGCGCGGGCCAAGGAGAACGTCAAGGGTCGCCTGGTGCTCTCCTCCGAGTCGACGGCGGCACGGATGACGCGGATCTCCCGGGCGACGCTCTTCGGCCTGCCGATAGACAGCCTCGACGAGATGCTGACCAAGGTCGATGCCGTCGGCGTCGACGATCTGACCGAGCTTGCCGCAGAGCTCTACGGCGCCGATCGCCTCTCGGCAGCCTGCGTAGGGCGCGACGAGTCGTGCTTCCGGGCGGCGCTGGCGCCTGTCAGTGAGAGCCTGGCGGCATGATCCGTGTCGTCGCCTCAGGTGCTGCGGGGCGGATGGGACAGGCGGTCTGCGAGGCGGTCGAAGGCGCCGAGGACATGGAGCTCGTCGCCAAGGCCGATCCCTCGCTGGACGTCGAGCTGGCCGACACCCTCGCCGACGCCGACGTGGTCGTCGACTTCACCACGCCCGACACCGCTTTTGCCAACGCCGAGGCTTGCCTGCGAGCTGGGGTCCATGCCGTCGTCGGCACGACCGGCTTCGACCTTGACGCGCTGCGCGAGGTGGCCGAGTCCGCCGGCGCCGGCGCCAATTGCTTCGTCGCGCCCAACTTCGCAATCGGCGCCGTGCTGCTCATGGAGGTGGCGCAGACAATCGCCCCGCACATGCCCGAGTGCGAGATCGTCGAGCTGCACCACGACAAGAAGCTCGACGCGCCGTCGGGCACGGCCAAGCGCACCGCCGAGCTGATCGACGGGGCCGGCGGCAACGTCCATCAGCCGATCCACTCGGTGCGGCTGCCCGGCCTGGTCGCCCACCAGGAGGTCGTCTTCGGCGGCGAGGGACAGACGCTGAGCATCCGCCACGACTCGATCGACCGCCGTTCCTTCATGCCCGGTGTCCTGCTCGCCGCCCGCAAGGTCGCCGCTCTTCCCGACCGCTTCACGGTCGGCCTGGAGAAGCTGCTGTGAGCGTCTGCTCCGCAAGCCGTCGCGATACCCTGGCCCGATGAAGGAGATCGGTGGCGTAATAACGGCGATGGTGACGCCCTTTGATGAGGGCGGACGAATCGATTTCGAGGCGGGACGGCGGCTAGCCGCGCATCTCGTCTCGCACGGCTCCAACGGCATCGTCATCTCGGGCTCGACCGGCGAGTCGGCGACGATCACCGACCCCGAGGCCTTCGACCTGATGGATGCCGTGCGCGAGGAGGTCGGCGACGAGATCCTGCTCGCCTTCGGGACGGGAACCAACGACACCAGGCACTCGGTTGAACTGACCAAGGAAGCGGTGGCGCGAGGCGCCGATGCGGCCCTAGTCGTCACGCCCTACTACAACAAGCCCAACCCAGCCGGGATCCTTGCCCACTTCGAAGCGATCGCCGCTGTGGCCGGCAACCTGCCGATCATTGCCTACAACATCCCCTCGCGGGTGGTCGTCAACGTGCCGCCGCCACTGCTCGCCGAACTGGCCAAGATCGACAACGTCGTCGCCGTCAAGCAGGCCAACAACGACGACCTCGGCCCGATCGAGGGCCTCGCCTTGCTGGCCGGCAACGACGACGTCTTCCTGAAGACTCTCGAGCTGGGCGGGGCCGGGGGCATCCTCGTCGCCTCCCACCTGGTCGGCTCGCAGATGAAGGAGATCTACGAGGCGGCACAGGCCGGCGACTTCGCGCGCGCCGGCGAGATCGACAAGGGCCTGCGTGGCCTGTATGACGCACTGGCGGTTACGACCAATCCGATCCCGGTCAAGGCCGCCCTCGAGATGACCGGCTTGATCCCCTGCGGAGCACTGCGACTACCGCTCGTGCCCGCCGATGAGGGGCAGCGAGCCACGGTGCGCGCGGCGCTGGAGAGCGTCGGTCTGAACCCGGTGGCCAACTAGTGCCAGGCAAGAAGCTCCGCGTGCTGCCGCTCGGGGGACTGGGCGAGATCGGCAAGAACATGACCGTGGTCGAATACGACGGCCGCATCGTCGTCGTCGACACCGGCCTGATGTTCCCGACCGCCGAGATGCTCGGCATCGACCTCGTCCTGCCCGACTTCTCATACCTGCGCGATCGCACCGAGGACATCGAGGCGATCGTGCTCACCCACGGGCACGAGGACCACGTCGGCGCCCTGCCTTATGTGCTGCGCGAAATCGGCAACCCGCCGGTGATCTACAGCGGCTTGCTGACGATCGGGATGGTCCGCTCGAAGCTCGACGAGCACAAGCTCAAAAACGTGCCGCTGGAGGAGTTGCCGGCGGGGGAGAAAGTGAAGCTAGGCCCCTTCGAGCTGGAGCTGATCCACCTCTCGCACTCGATTCCCGACGCCCGCGGAGTGCTGCTCACCACCGATCTCGGCTCGATGCTGATGACCGGCGATTACAAGTTCGACCAGACGCCTGTCGACGGCCGCCCGGCGGATATCTCGCGGCTCGCCGAGATCGGTCGCGACGGCCTGTTGCTGCTCTGCGGCGACTCGACCAACGCCGACCGGCCCGGCGTGGCGCCCTCGGAGTCGAGCGTCGGGCCCGCCCTACTGGAGACCTTCTCGGCCTGCAAGGGCCGCATCATCGTCACCTCCTTCGCCTCCAACATCCATCGCGTCCAACAGGTGATCGACGCGGCGGTGAAGCTCGACCGCCGCGTGGCGCTGGTCGGTCGCTCGATGCGCAAGAACTTCAACATCGCCTCGACCCTCGGCATCGCCAACGCGCCCAATGGACTCTTCATCCAGCCGCGTGAGATCGAGAGCTTCCCGGATGAGAAGGTGGTGGTGATCTCGACCGGCAGCCAGGGCGAGCCACTCTCGGCGCTGCGACGGATGGCCAACAACGATCACCGCGACGTCGAGCTGCACTCGGGTGACACGGTCGTCTTCTCGGCGACGCCGGTGCCCGGCAACGAGCGCGCCGTCAACGAGACGATCGACCGCATCTACGAGATCGGCGCCTCCGTCGTGACCGCCAAGAACGCACCGATCCACGCTTCCGGTCACGGCTGGCAAGAGGAGTTGAAGCTGATGCTCAACTTGACCAAACCGCGCTACGTCTTGCCCGTGCACGGCGACCACCAGCGACTTCGCCTGCACGCCGAGCTGGCCGAATCGGTCGGGGTCGAGAGCGAGAACATCTTCCAGGGACGCAACGGGCTGCCGCTGGAGATCGACGAGAACGGCGCCAGCTTCGGCGAGGACATCCACGCCGGCGTGATCTACGTCGACGGCGTCAACGTCGGTGAGCCAGACGACGTCGCCCTGCGCGATCGGCGCGAGATCTCAGCCGACGGCATCTTCATCGTCGTTGCGACGATCTCATCCGACGATGGCCAGGTCGTCGCCGACCCCGAAGTGATCTTCCGCGGCGTTGCCTTCCTCGAGGAGGCCGATGCCCTGGTCGAGGACCTCAAAGATGTCGCCGAGGACTCGCTCGAGGACGCTGCCAAAGCCGGCACCCGTGAGCTGCACCTGATTCAGGAAGACCTCCACGACGCCGTTGCCGGCCTCGTCTACGAAAAGCTGCGCCGCCGTCCGATGATCCTTCCGGTCGTCGTCGAGGTCTAGGCCGACCGACAAAAAAGTGGGCCCGCCGGAGTGCGTTGGGGAGAACTCCGGCGGGCCCTGTGTCTCGTCCACGGAAAAATCTAGGTGAGGCCGCTAAAGAGGTTCTAAAAAGCAGCGGTTGCTATCTGTCCGGAGCCCTTAAGGGGAAGCCGGACACGGAAAAGCGCGCCGCCCGACTCGGATTCGTCCGCCTCGACCGTGCCGCCGTGGGAGGTGGCGACGGCACGGACGATCGCAAGGCCGAGGCCGCTGCCAGCGCCAACCGCAGTGTCCGCCGGGCCATCCCCACGGACGAAACGATCGAAGATCTGACTGCGCATCTCGGCCGGGATGCCCGGCCCGTCGTCTGCCACTTCGACGACCGCGTCGTTACCGTCTTGACGCAGGTGCAGCTCTATCGACGCTCCCGGCGGGGTGTGGCGAGCGGCGTTGTCGAGCAGATTGAGCACGAGACGGTGCAGCTCGTCGGGATTTCCCTCGATGCGCAGAGGCTTTTCGTTGTCGATCTCGATCTCGTGCTCGCCGAGTAGTGGCAGCACCTCCGTTGCCGCGTTTCCCGCAACCTCGGCGAGGTCGCAGGGCCGCTTCGTGCTCGTCCGGCCGGCGTCGGCGCGAGCGAGTAGCAGCAGGTCGGCGACGAGGCGACTCATTCGCCGCGAGGAACGCAGCGCGGAGTCGACCATTGCCCTGTCGTCGTCCTGGCCCGGCTCCCGGAGGGACGCCTGCAACAGCTCGAGATTGGCGAGCACGCTGGTCAGCGGCGTACGCAGCTCGTGCGAGGCGTCGGCAACGAACTCGCGCTGCTTCTTCATCGCCGCCTCGCGCTCGGTGCGGGCGGCGTCGAGCGAGCGCAGCATCTGCTCCAGGGTCAAGGCCAGCTCGCCGACCTCGTCCTCGACTTTCGGATCCGGCATGCGCCGCGAGGGATCGCCGGTGGCGGCGATCTGACGCGCGGTCGCGGTCAGCGCCGAGATCGGCCGCATCGCGCGGGCGGCGATCGCGACGCCGGCGAGACTGGCGAAGAGGGTCCCGGCGAGGATGCCGGCGGCGATGAAGAGCCAGAGGCGCTCAACGGTCGAGTCGACGTGGGCGAGGCTGCGGCCATACTGGACATAGCCGGTGGTCAGGCCGGTGTCGCTGGTGATCGCGGCAGTCGCGACCCTCATCAGGCCGTAGTCGTAGAGGCCGGAGGTAAGGGGGCCCAGGTCGGCAGCGTCCTCGCTCTGCTTGACCAGGTTTTCGTTGACGTCGAAGATCCGCGCCGAGGCGTTGTCGGGCCTCACGAAGTCGTCGAGCTCGGGGCCGCGCTGAAACGAGACCGTGCCCAGTGGCGTGTAAACGATGCGGAATTCGCCGGCAAGCGTCTGTGCGGCGCTGTTCACCTCGCGGTTGAAATCGTCACGGATGCGACTGGTCGCCAACTGTCCGATCACCGCGCCGAAGACGAGCAGGATCGCCAGCGTCAGCCCTGCCGAGACGGCAGCAAGTCGCCACCGAACAGGCCACGATGACGGCCTCAGGCGACCGCCATACGGCGTCCTCAGTCGCCCAAATAGCGCTGCTATTCGGGCTCCCTGCGTCCTTGTCTGGCGACGCCTGAGCCTCGTCACGACTATTCCCTTAGGACGTAGCCGGCGCCGCGTTTGGTGTGCAGGAGGCGTGCCTCGCCACCGGACTCGAGCTTGCGGCGCAGGTTGGAGATGAAGACGTCGATCGTGTTCGTAGCGGCGGTCGGGTCGTAGCCCCAGACGTCGTCGAGCAGGCGCTCGCGGGAGACGACGAGGCGCTCGTTGTGCATCAGATACTCGAGCAGCTCGAACTCACGGTTGGTCAGCTCGAGCTCGCGATCGCCGCGCCGCACCTCGCGGCTGTCGGGATTGAGTTTGAGGTCGCCGACCGTAAGCGAGGCGGCGCCACGCGGCGGTCGGCGGCGCAGCAGCGCCCGGATCCGCGCCAGCAGCTCGGTGCGCTCGAAGGGCTTGACCAGATAATCGTCGGCGCCGCTGTCGAGGCCATCGACACGATCCTCGGTCTCCGCCCGCGCGGTCAGCATCAGGATCGGCACGTCGCCCTCGGCGCGCAGGCGACGGCAGACCTCGATCCCGTCGAGGCGAGGGAGACCAAGGTCAAGGACGACGAGGTCGGGGACGAATCCCATTGCCGCGTCGAGGGCGTCGACCCCATCGGCGGAGGTCTGGACCTCGTAGCCCTCCTGGCGCAGCGAGCGGCGCAGGACGTCGGCGATCTCGGCGTCGTCCTCGACTACTAGGACGCGGCCGGTGGTTGTGTCGGGGTCGGTTGTGAGCATCGCAGCGATAGTAGCCCCGATTTACCTTCCAGCAGGCTGGATTTACCTTCAATTTAGGGCGGTCCAACGGGAAATCGGCAGGGGTTCCGCTTAACTTTTTCGAGAGGCGGAGACTGCTGACGCCTCCGGCCGAGGCGGCGAAAAAGTACAAGACGCTCCACCCCTGCCGATTTCCCTGTTCCACTAGCGCAGGGGTAAATCCGTCGGCGTCGAACGGGAGGCTTATGTTCGTGCGTAAGAAGCGCGGTGGACCTGCGCGCCGGAAGGCAACCAAAGGCAAGCCCAAAGCGAAAGCTGCTCGGGGAGCAAAGCTTCACCTGCCGCATGCTCTGGAGCAGCGGCATTTGGATTTGATCGGGCTGTTCCTAATCGCCGCTGGCGTTTATTTGAGCTTTGTTCTGTTCTTTGGTTGGGACGGGGGGAAGGTTGGATATGGGCTCGAGACCGGGCTTAGTTATCTGGTTGGTGGCGTTGGGGCGCGGATTGCGACTGTCTTGATGCTCGTGATCGGCGGGTTGCTGGTCACCGGGACCTCGATCTCGACCTTGTTCCGTGGAATTGGTCGCGGGCTGCGGAGGGTCTTCCTCGGCAGCCGTGGGGCCGCGCAGACGGCGATTCAGAGTCGGCGGGATCGGAGCGAGGAGAAGACGTTCGCCTTCGAGACAGCTGGACCTACCGATGTGATGAGCAGCTATCCCGACGAGGACGAGGTGGAGCCGACCGTCGCCCTGATCGAGGAGCCCGACGAGCCCGTGGAGGAGCCGGTCACCCAGGATTTCGACGAGGAGCTGGCCGCGATCGAGTCCGAAGAAGAGAAGGCGGCTCCGGACGAGGAGCCCGTCGCTGAGCAGATCGCGCTAACGCCGCAGGGCAACAAGCGCGGTGTGACCACCTCAGAGGAGATCGATTACCGGCCACCGCCCGCGAAAGCACTTCAAAAAGGCGCAGCCGACAAGGGTGTCGACCCGCGCGACCAAGAAGCGGTCGCCCGCAAGCTGGTCGAGGCACTTGGCCACTTCGGAGTCGAAGCGAAGATCGTTGGCATCGTCAGCGGGCCGCACGTCTCCCGCTACGAACTGCGCCTCGCGCCCGGCACCAAGGTGAAGAAAGTGACCGAGCTGGCCAACGACCTCGCCTACGCGCTTGCCTCGACTGACATCCGCATCCTCGCCCCGATCCCGGGCAAGCAGGCGGTTGGCGTCGAGGTGCCGAACACGCGCCGGCGCATCGTCCGCCTCGGCGACATCTACTCCGGGCGTCCGGAGAAGACCTCGCCGCTGGTCGCTTGGCTCGGCAAGGGGATCGACGGCAACCCGGTCTGGACCGATCTGGCGAAGATGCCGCACGTACTCGTCGCCGGCACCACCGGCTCAGGCAAGTCCGGCTGCGTCAACGCGATCCTCTCCTCGATCCTGATGCAGGCCTCGCCGAACGAGGTGCGCCTGGTCCTCGTCGACCCCAAGCAGGTCGAGCTCAACCACTACGAGAACGTTCCGCACCTGCTGACCCCGGTGGTCACTTCGCCGCGCCTGGCCGCCAACGTGCTCGCCAACCTGATCGGCGAGATGGAGAGCCGCTACGGGATCATGGGCGAGGCCCGCTGCCGCAACCTCGGCGAGCTGAACCGGGCCCGACAGCGGAAGGGAGAAGCGCCGCTTCCTCACATTCTCTGCGTGATCGACGAGCTT
>Ga0164241_10006416_pt1 | contig 10743 bp, 2 predicted proteins | sample OricomyardsoilBY_FD_108780 | JGI IMG/M metagenome (GOLD analysis project Ga0164241, IMG submission 108780) | Backyard soil microbial communities from Emeryville, California, USA - Original compost - Back yard soil (BY) | ecosystem: Environmental > Terrestrial > Soil > Unclassified | place: USA... | reverse complement strand
ATTACCAATGCGCAATAACAAATCCTGCTCAAGCGCCTTGCCTTCGTTTACCCTAAAGCCGTCTAACTCTTGTATGGCTTTGGCGAAAATGGCTTCTATTTTTTTCAGCTCATCCTCGCTGGGCTCTTCGTGCGATTCGCCAATTACATCGGGCATTTTTAAAATTACGGGCAATAGGTTTTCGGTACTTACCCCCACCTCGGCGGCTATTTGGCTAAACTCGCGGAAGTACGAAACTATTAATTCGCGGTTTAGCGATATTTCGCTGCTGGCGGTATTATGCTCAAGGGTAACAAATACATCTACCTTACCGCGTTGCAACAGGGTGCTAACCTTGTTGCGGAGTTCGTATTCGAAGGCGCGGTACTTAGAGGGGATTTTTACTGAAAGGTCTAAGCCTTTTTGGCTGTTAAGAGATTTGATTTCAACATTCACAGTTTTATCATCTATCTGTCCGCTGGCTTTCCCGAAGCCTGTCATTGATTTGAGCATGCTGCGAAGTTAACAGTCCGTAAACGATACACAATAGCGCGGGTAAAGTATTATTTGCACTTGCGGCGAAAACGATTGCATTTTTTGTTTTTATAGTTTTTGTTCGTTAATTAAATTACTAATCAATTACTTACGGTTTTAGAAAGCAGTTTTTTATGTCCGCTTTGAGGTATAAAATGTTCCTTTTTATGTTCGCAAATGTTCCTTTTGGGTGGTAGAATGTTCCTTTTTGATGTGTAGAATGTCCGCTTTCGATTCTGCAAATATGTTGCATGTCCGTTTTTGATGCGAACTTTTGGGTTGCAAAACACTAAGGCATTGATTACGCAAATGTTAAAGCATAATTAGCTTTTAAAATGCCTTTATTTTGTACCCCGAATATCCGGTTTATGTCCACTTTTTGTTCCTTTTGTTATCTGTTTGGGTGCCGTTGGTTTTTTAGCGATAACAGCCATACGATAGGTAATACAAACAACATTTTACCACGCGGAGAATTAATGCAGGGAAATACAAATTATTAAATAAAGAACGGTGTGCTAAAACATGCTAAGATACAACGTGGGGGTGCGCCATTGCAAATTTATTTTACTAATGTTCGGGGGTAAAGACGATAGATGTTAGAGTGCGGATAATGAGGACCACAACTGATAGGTGATTTTTATATATGTACTTTTGGTTTGATCCAAAAGTACCAAAAGATCAAGGCTGCACGGCTTCAGGGCTAAACAGTTTTACGTAAGCCTAAACTGCCCGGAACTTATCTGCTGCTTGTGTTACCGCAGCAGATTTCAGACATCGTACAGTTTTTACGGCTTACTTCAAGCTGTTTTTAACGCCTGAATCCGTGAGGCCGTAAGGGGGACTGTGAATATTGGGGGATGTTTTCTCATCATCAGTTCCGGATTGGGATACGGAACAGTAGAGATTGAAATAAACCCACGTCCTCCCGAAGCCTCGGACCTGCAAAGGGGACACCTCTCCCGATAAATCAGTACTGGCTGCCAGCGGAGGATATACTACTGCTGCCTTATACACCTACCTGTATATTTATGGTTTGTAAAGCAGTCTGCTTGCTGCATTTTAGGTGGAAGTTACTCCGCGGTAAACTTGTCAGTTAGAGTAGCTGCAAGCTGCAGCATACGCCGAGTTTATGGGCAACTAAAGAATATTGCATCCTTAATACACAACATTAATTTCTATATACGTTAAAAAAAACTCTTTTTGTGTTAATGGCCTAACTTAAACAATTTGATGGCGTATAAGTTGGTACTTAATATCGTTCCACTAACATTATTTGGTAATTACACATACTAACGGCAATCATTTTACCTATGGCAACTCAAAAGGGCTTCTATAGCGTAAAAATGCCCCGGTAAGCTTTCATCTAACCAAACACACAAAAATAATAGAAGTGGAGAAAATGACCGCATTCCCCCAGCGAGGGAAGAAGATGGATGTACAACGTATTCTAAACAATATAGATCAGGTAATATTTTCGATAGACATGGCAAGCTATATTTTTATGTATATCTCCAAGTCGTGCGAAAACTTATACGGATATACTATAGAAGAATTTATTTCTACCCCGATGCTTTGGAAAGCAGCGGTACATCCGGATGATAGCTATGTTATTAATAATTTGGAGGCCGGTATGGCACAAGGTGAACCCTTGTTTTTTCAATATCGAATTATACGGAAAGATGGCGGAATGCGTTGGGTAGATGTAAAAGTTATACCCACGCTTAATAGCATGCGTATAATAACAGGGTTAGACGTTGTAGTAACCGATATAACCGATAAAAAAGAAAACCAGCAACGATTAGAAAATGCCCATAATGAATTGAATAAGTTATTTAATTCAATAGATGAGGTGTTGTTTTCGGTGGATATGCAAGCATTTAGGCTTATACACATGTCGGCAGCCTGTTTAAGGGTGTATGGGTATACACCCGATGATTTTTATACGTCAATTAACCTTTGGAAATCGGTAATATACCCTGAAGATGTATGGATAGCTGAAGAACAAATGATAAATCTGATGAGGGGCGAACATGTAGTTAATCAATACCGCATTACGCATAAGGACGGAAATATTAAATGGGTAGAAAACAAGGTTGCGCCTGCATTAAATGCCGAAGGAAAACTGGTTAGAATTGACGGCGTTACAAGCGATATTACGCAACGAAAATTGGCAGAGTTTGAAGTTATAGAGCGTGAAAAGGCGGCAAGGCTTGCTGAGGCAAACCTGACTGCTATTATTGAAAACACCGATGCTCAGGTATACTCTATTGATATAGACTACCGCTATATTACTTTTAATACCTCTCTTAAAGAAACATTAAAGGCATTTGCAGGGGTAGAAGCTAAAGCAGGCAACAGGGTGTTTGCATTTATGGAAGAAACTGACCCGCAAGAAGCCTTGGTATGGAAAAAACTTTACGACCAAGCCTTTACTGGTAAGCCCATTAGCTTTGTGAAAGATTTTAGCACGGGTGGTTACCAAAGTTATGTCAGCTTTTCCCTGCATCCAATATGGGAGGGCGATGCCGTGGTAGGCCTTTCCTGTTTCTCGCGCGATATTACACAACAGAAACTTGCGGAGCAGCAAATAAAATCACTTAATGAATCGTTGGAAAGTAAAGTGAAAGCAAGAACCTTAGAATTAGAATTATTGAACTCGGAATTGGAATCGTTTAGTTATTCCATTTCGCACGACCTGCGCGCACCGCTACGGATTATTCATGGCTTTGGCAAAATGCTTATAGAGAGTTGCGCAAGTAAGCTTGATGAAGAAGAATTAGACAACTTGAATGTTATTATGGCCAATAGCCTACGCATGGGGGCTTTGATTGATGACTTGCTGGATTTTTCGCGCCTTGGGCGCATTGCCTTAGAAAAAAAGCGGGTGAATATGAATGACCTTGTTGCCGTAACTATTAAAGAGGCGAAGATGAGCCACCCCAGTTGCAAAGCCCAAATAATACAGCATAACCTTAGGGAAGCCATAGGCGACCAAAGTATGCTTAAGCAAGTATGGAGCAACTTAATATCCAATGCAATTAAATATTCGGCTAAAAGCAATAACCCTACCATAGAAATTGGCACCTTAGGTAACAATGGCAGCCTTACCTATTATGTAAAAGATAATGGCGCAGGCTTTGATATGCAATATTCGGCAAAGTTATTTGCGGTGTTCCAACGCTTACACAAAGTAACAGAATATGAAGGTACCGGCGTGGGGCTTGCATTAGCTAACCGTATTATTACAAAGCATGGCGGACGAATATGGGCAGAGGGGGAAGAAGGGAAAGGCGCTACATTCTATTTTACATTACCAATACCAAAATAATTATTAAATGGAAAACGCCAGAGTAGACATTCTTCTTGTGGAGGATAATCCTTATGAAGCTAAATTAACTATAAACGCGTTAAAAAAGCATCAACTTACCAATTACCTTTTGCATGTTGACGATGGTGCCGAAGCCTTGGATTTTATATTTGCCAAAGGTTTATATGCCGGCCGCGATAGTGAGATATTGCCTAAGATTATTCTTTTAGATTTAAATTTACCTAAAATTGGCGGGCTTGATGTTTTAAAGCAAATTAAATCAAACGCCGCTACTAAATCCATTCCGGTTGTAATACTTACCTCATCAAACCAAAATAACGATATAACAACAGGGTACCGCCATGGTGCCAATAGTTACATTGTAAAGCCTGTAGAGTTTGAAGCGTTTGCAAAGGCAGTAGCTGATGTAGGCTTGTATTGGATGTTGCTAAACCAAGCAGATGTTTTGAACAAATAAATTTGATACTTTAGAACACTAACCGGTAAGTATTGTTTTTGAATAACTATGCATGTTTTGCCTAACAGCATATCATTACTGTCGGGCTCTTGTTTTGGCCTATTAAACATTTTGATATTACCGGCAAAAGACACCAAGTATACCCCCAGTAAAATATGAATAAAGCCACCGAATGTTATTCAAACATTTTGTAATTGCTGCCAGTAACTTATAAGAAGCTTAAGGTAATTGAAACATAAAAAAAGAGTAGGAACCACAAATACAAGCGCAATTAGCAGTGGTATCTGTGGCTCCTAAAACTTATTTAATAACTATTACTTTTTGAGTAAACGTAGCGTTACCCTGCCTGCATATTACAAAGTATGCTCCCGATTCAACATTCGTTAAACCATAAGTGTAATTATTGCTCGATGTTAATTCAAACTCTTTCACTATTTGACCCAAGTTGTTGGCTAACGAGCATTTAACATCGTTAGTACCTGTAGCGGTAATTACAAACGAACCACTGTTTGGATTAGGGAACATACGTATGCTGCTAAGTGTATTAATGTTTTCAATACCTAAGCAAGGATCAACCAAGACGCTATCGGCAGCAGTTGCACTACATCCGTTATTATCGGTAAATGAATAGGTAACTGTATGTACACCTGAACCTGCTGTTGTTGGGTTAAAGCTGGTACCTGTAACACCGGTACCTGCAAATGTACCACCCGCAGGTGTGGCAGTAAGTGTAACGGCTGAAGCATTTAAGCAAAGCGTATCGCTTATAATATCAAATGTTATTACAGGTATATCATTAATAGTTACATCAACAGTATCGGTACCTGTACAGCCATTGGTATCAGTTAGCATTACATTATATGTACCGCTTACCGATGCAACTAATGTTTGCGCAGTGCTGCTATCGTTCCATAAATAAGTGCCATTACCTGCATGTTGGGCATCTAATGTTATACTGCCACCACATTGCGTAGTATCGGCACCAAGTGTTACTATTGGATCGGTATGCATAAATGCTATCGTATCAGCAATAGTTGCTGAACATCCATTGGCATCGGTTATGGTAGATTGGTAAACACCTATCATCAATGCTGTTAAATCTTCAGTAGTATCGCCGTTGCTCCACATAATTTCATAAGTTGGTGTACCACCGTTAACCGTTAAATCAATAGCACCATCGCTACCGCTTTCGCAGTTAACATCGGTTGATGATGCAGTAACAACTATCGCGCTTGGTTCAGTTATGCTATCTTCAGCAGTAACAGTACAGCCATTTAAATCGGTAACTGTAACTGAGTAAGTACCCGCCGCTAAGCCTGTAATATCTTCTGTAGTTTCGCTATTATCCCATACAAAGGTGTACGGAGAAATACCGCCTGTTACTGAAAGATCAATACTACCATCGGTTAACCCGTTACAGCTAATGTTTGTAGCGGTAGTAGTTGCTACTAATTGCTGCGGCCCTCCTGTAGTTTCGCTTAACACTACGGTACAACCATTTGCATCGGTTACCGTTAGTGTGTATATACCTGCTGTTAGGCCTGTAATATCATCGGTAGTAGCAGTGTTATCCCATACATAAGTGTATGGAGAAGTACCTCCTGTAGTAGTAGTGTATATTGCACCTGTGTTACCTCCAAAACATAAGTTATTGGTTACCGAGTCGCTAACTGTATTTAATGCAGCTAAAGGTTCGGTAACCGGTATTGCAGGACTAACTATTGAACAACCATTTGCATCGGTTACAGTACCTGTATAGATACCTGCCGGAACACCTACTAAATCTTCAGTAATTGCCCCGTTGCTCCACTGATAAGTATAAGGGCTTACACCACCCGCTATGCTTACATATATAGCACCTGTGCTATTACCAAAGCACGATACGTTGAACAATGAATCTAAGATACCAACAATTGTATCGGGCTCGGTAACAGTTACCGGGCCGTAAGTAGCAGTACAACCATTATCGTCGGTTATAGTTACGTTATAGTTACCAGCAACTAAACCTGTAATATCTTCAGTTGTTGCCGAGTTATCCCAAGTATAATTGTAATTACCCGGTGCGCCACCTGCAACGCTTAAATCAATAGCGCCATTGCTGCCACCGTGGCATAACACATCAGTAACACTTGATGTTGCTGATATTGCCGTAGGCTCAACTACTGTTTCCGAAGTTGCAATAGTACAACCATGTGCATCGGTTATTGTTACCGAATAGGTTCCGGCGCTAAGCCCGTTTATATCCTGCGTAGTAGCAGTATTGCTCCATACATAAGTGTATGCAGTTGTGCCGCCTGTTACGGTTAAATCAATGGTGCCATCGTTGCCTGTATTACAAGTAACACCAGTTGTAGTGGTTGAAGCAGTTAAAGCTGCCGGCTCAGTAATTGTTGCCGAAGCAGTAGTTGTACAAGCGTTAGCATCGGTTATGGTTACGGTATATGTACCCGCAGTTAATCCGTTTATATCTTCAGTTGCTTCAGTATTACTCCATAAATAAGTATAGCCGGGGGTTCCGCCGCTAACGGTTAAATCAACTGCACCATTGTTACCGCCATTACAAGCAACATTGCTAACTGTAACAGTTGCAACAATAGCAGTAGGCTGCGCAACAGTAGTTGTTGCGGTAGCTGTGCAACCATTATTATCGGTAATGGTAACCGTATAAACACCTGCTGTTACATTGCTTAAATCCTCGCTAATTTCACCATTGGTCCATAAGTAAGTGTATGGGTTTGTACCACCCGTAACTAATAACTCAACACTACCATTACTACCACCATTGCAACTTACGTTGGCAGGGGTAATAGTTGTTGATAAAGCGTTAGGCTCGGTAACTAATACCGATGCCGAAGCAGAACATGAGTTTGCATCAGTTAATGTTACGGTATAAGTATTAGCGGTTAGGCCTGATATATCTTCAGTTATTGCTGTATTGCTCCAAGCGTAAGTATATGATGCTGTACCGCCTGTTACAGTTAAATCAACTGCTCCGTTACTGCCACCGTTGCAGCTTACATTGCTTACAGTAGTAGAAAGCACCAAAGCCGCCGGTTCAGTTATAGTAGCAGAAACCGTAACTGAACAACCATTGGCATCGGTTACTGTTTCTGTATAAGTTCCGGCTATCAACCCTGTTATATCTTCAGTTGTGGCGCCGTTACTCCATAAGTATGTATATGCGGTTGTACCGCCACTAACAGTTATATCTATAGCACCGTTAGCACCAGCATTACAACTTACATTAGTTGTTGTGTTTACAGTAGCAGATAATACCAAAGGCTGGTTAACCGTACCTGATGCTGAAGTAATACAACCTTTATCATCAATAACTGAAACGGTATATGTACCGGCAGCTAAATTTGAAATATCTTCAGTAGTCTCCGAATTACTCCACGAATAGTTATATGGTGCAGTACCACCAATAACGGTTAAATCAAGCGAACCATTATTATCTCCGTTACATAATACAGCCGTTGCAACAATACTTGCGCTAAGTATGGCAGGTTCAGTAACTGTTGATGATGCTGAAGCAGAGCAACCATTATCATCGGTAATACTTACAGAATATGAACCAGCAATTAAACCGTTTATATCTTCAGTTATTGCACCATTGCTCCATAAGTAATTATAAGGGGCGGTGCCGCCGGTTACTGTTAAATCAAGTGCGCCATTGCTATTACCATTGCAACTTACGTTAGTAGCAGTAATATTCGGGGCTATAGCATCCGGTTCAGTAATTGTTACAGTAGATGTTGTTAATGAACAATTATTAGCATCGGTGATGGTAAGCACATACGAACCCGCCGAAATACCTGTTAAATCCTCGTTAGTACTACCGTTACTCCATACATAGGTATAAGGTGAAGTAGCGCCAGATACTGTTATATATAAATAACCATTGCTGCCACCGTTACAAGTAATACCCCCTGATGAATCAACCGAACTGTTAAAAGGTGTAGGTTGCGTAATTGTAAAACTTGCCGTAGTAGTACAAGCATTCATATCGGTTATGGTAACATCATAGGTTCCTGCAGTTAATGAACTTATATCTTGTGTAATTGCTGTGTTACTCCATACATAGCTGTATGATGGTGAACCACCGCTAACAGTAATATCAATAGCACCATTATTACCTGTGTTACAAGCAACATTGGTTATTGCTGTATCTATATCAATTGCTGTAGGTTGTGTAAGTGTTGCAGATGCAGTAACCGAACAAGAATTTGCATCAATAACCGTAACGGTATAAGTACCCGCCGTTAAGCCCGATATATCTTCAGTTGTTTCGCTATTACTCCATGAATAATTATAGCCTGTGGTGCCACCTGTTACTGATAAATCAACAACACCCGTAGAAGCACCATTACACAATAAATTTGTACCTGTTGTGCTTGCGCTAAGTGGTGCAGGTTCGTTTACCAATGCACTTGTAGTAGCTGAACATGCGTTAGCATCGGTAACGGTTACTATATATGTACCAAATGCAAGAGCTGAAATATCTTCGGTAGTACTACTATTATCCCATGTATATGTATATGCACCTGTACCGCCTGTTACGGTTAAATCTATTGCTCCGTTACTTCCCCCGTTACAACTTACATTAGTAACCTGTGTTACAGATAAAGATAATGATGCAGGATCGGTAAGTGTTGCTGAAACAGGAGCTACGGTACAACCATTGTTATCGGTAACCGTTAAAGAATAAGTACCTTGGGGTAGGCCATTTATGTCTTCGTTCGTACCGCCGTTATTCCATATATAATTATATGGCGTAACACCGCCTGTTACTGTAGTATATATAGACCCCAAGGCATAACCCGCACATAAATTTTGATATACAGAATCTAAAGTTAGACTAAGCGGTTCAAGAGGGCCTTGTGTAGGTACGCTATCGAAAACCAGGTTACAACCTACTGCGTCGGTAATAGTTACACCGTAATAGCCGGCACCTAAACCACTTATATCTTCAGTGGTATCACCGGTAGTCCATAAATATGTATATGGTGCTACCCCACCCGAAGTTGTTATATAAAAGCCTGCACTACTATCGCCATAGCAAGTATTAGCAGGTAATGAATCAGGGATTGCTGCAATAGAAGCCGGGGCAGAAACTGTTGCCGATGCAGAAGCAGCACAACCGTTTGCATCGGTAATAGTAACTGTATAACTGCCCGCACTAAGGTTAGTTAAATCTTGGGTAATAGCTCCGTTATTCCATGTATAGGTATAACCGGGAGTGCCGCCATTTACACTTAAATCCACTTCTCCATTAGCTAATGAATTACATGTTGCATCCACTACTGAAGTGGATGCGGTTAATACTGTTGGTTCAGTTACTGTGTAACTGCGGCTGGTTTGGCAGGTATTCGCATCGGTTATTACACAGGTATAGGTACCTGCAGCTAAACCGCTGGCAGTTGCACCTGTGCCACCACTTGGGCTCCAGCTATATGTATAAGATGGTGTAGCACCACTTACTATTACTGTTGCAGTACCATTACTGCCGCCATTGCAGCTTACATTGGTACCTGATATAGATGCTGAGAATGCTGTTGGTTGTGTTACTGTAAAGTTTACACTGGCTGTGCAACTATTTGCGTCTGTTACATTACAAGTCCATGTACCTGCGCTTAAGCCTGTTACGCTTACGGTACCGTCGCCTGTTGGCGTACCCGGTGTCCAGTCGTAAGTATAACCCGGTGTACCGCCTGTTGGGGTATTTACTGCGGCTGCGCCGTTGCTGCCACCGTTACATGATATATTAGTTTGTGAGGCTGCTGTTAAGTTTATAGCAGTTGGTTGCGTTACTGTAAAGCTTTGGCTCGCAATACAACCATTTGCATCGGTTACATTACAAGTCCATGTGCCTGCACTTAAGCCTGTTACACTTACGGTACCGTCGCCTGTTGGCGTACCCGGTGTCCAGTTATAAGTAAAGCCACCTGCGCCACCTGTTGGGGTGTTTACACTGGCTGCGCCATTGCTGCCACCAAAGCATGATACGTTAGTTTGTGATGACGGGGTTAAAGTAATTGCCGGGGGTTGCGTTACTGTAAAGCTTTGGCTCGCAATACAACCATTTGCGTCTGTTACATTACAAGTCCATGTACCTGCACTTAAGCCTGTTACACTTACGGTACCGTCGCCTGTTGGCGTACCCGGAGTCCAGTTATAAGTATAGCCACCTGCACCGCCTGTTGGGGTATTTACTGCGGCTGCGCCGTTGCTGCCGCCAAAGCATGATACGTTAGTTTGTGATGCTGCCGTTAAGTTTATAGCAGTTGGTTGCGTTACTGTAAAGCTTTGGCTTTTGGTACAACCATTTGCATCGGTTACATTACAAGTCCATGTGCCTGCGCTTAAGCCTGTTACACTTACGGTACCATCGCCTGTTGGCGTACCCGGAGTCCAGTTATAAGTAAAGCCACCTGCGCCACCTGTT